>Ga0134125_10001189_pt1 | contig 32370 bp, 38 predicted proteins | sample KB31751_FD_96464 | JGI IMG/M metagenome (GOLD analysis project Ga0134125, IMG submission 96464) | Terrestrial soil microbial communities with excess Nitrogen fertilizer from Kellogg Biological Station, Michigan, USA - KB3-175-1 | ecosystem: Environmental > Terrestrial > Soil > Unclassified ...
ACCAAGGAACCGGGGAAGGGGACCGGCCTCGGCCTGTCCATGGTCCACGGCCTGGCGCAGCAACTCGGTGGCGGTTTGCGCCTGGACAGCAAGTGCGGTTCGGGCACCCGCGCGGAACTCTGGCTGCCGGCGGGCAACGGCAAACCCGGCCCTCACGCGGAATCCGTCGAGATGTTCCGTGCGGTGACGCCGGCGCGCGCCAAGATCCTGCTCGTGGACGACGACAAGCTGGTGGCGAGCAGCACCACTGCATTGCTCGAGGAGCTTGGCTATCGCGTGACGGTGGCCGATTCACCCGCCATGGCCCTGGAGATCATTCGAAGTGATCAGCCCATCGATCTGGTCGTCACCGATTTCCTGATGCCGAAAATGAATGGTTCCGAGCTCGCGAAAGCGGCGAGGAAGGAGCGTCCGGACTTGCCCATCCTCCTAGTCACCGGCTACGCCGATCTGTCGGGAGCCAACGATATCGACTTGCCGCGGCTCAGCAAACCATTCCGGCTGCATGAACTTCAAAGCCATTTGCACCGTCTTCTGCACTGAGCGCAGGGATCATTGACCCTTTCCCGGAACACCGGCCCGCGATGTCGCTCGAAGCCCCCCAGCACGCCTTTTCCGAAGCCGATTGCGCATGGATGCAACGCGCGCTCGAGCTGGCCGTGCACGCGAGGGATGCCGATGGCGAAGTGCCAGTCGGCGCCGTGCTGGTGTGGGAGGGAAAAATCGTCGGCGAGGGATGGAACCGCAACATCACGCTGAACGATCCGAGTGCGCACGCGGAAATCGGCGCGCTGCGCGATGCCGGGCGGCAGCTCGCGAACCACAGGTTTCCCGCATCGACGCTATACGTGACGCTGGAACCCTGCGCGATGTGTGCGATGGCGCTGGTGCATGCACGCGTCGCGCGCGTCGTTTATGCGGCCACCGATCCCAAGACCGGCGCCGCCGGCAGCGTGTTCGACACGCTGACATCCGAGCGCCACAACCATCGCGTCGAAGTGCAGGGCGGCCTGCTTGCGGAAGCCTCCGCGACGCTGCTGCGGGATTTCTTTCGTTCAAAACGCTGAACGTTTCCGAGATCGCATCGCGCCGGAAAAAACTTTCGCATGCGGGAAGCTTTGCGAGTTCCGCCGCGCCTGCCACGCGCTGTGGTGCGTTTTCGCCTTGAATGAACGGTGTCACGTGGCATGCGTTCCGCGGCGTTTCCACGAGGAGAAAGCGCCATGGCGGCATCACGAACGCTATTCACCCGATTACGAGGACCACGGCATCGGCGACACCGCCCGCCGCAATGCCGGGGCCGACTATCTCCACCAGTTCGGCAAGGGCCGGCGCACGCAGAACATGCCGGAGGACTATGGCACCACGCGCACGCCGGAACCGTTCGATCGCACCAGAAGCATGGTCACCAAGGCGCACGGATCGCTGCGGCAAATTGTCGCGGTACGCGCAGAGCTGGCCCGTTTGTCGAATGGCAGCATCGCCGATCCGGCACGCGTTTGTACAATCCACGTGCGCACGCGGCGTGCGGAGTGGGGGAGAACCAGACAGTGCGATGGATGAAGCTCGACCGCACCACGCGGCTGATCCTGATCAGCTTTGCGCTCGGGATAGTCGGCGCACTGGGAGCCCAGCTGTTCCTGCTGTTGCTGCACCTGATGGACACCTATGTCCTCGGTTTCATCGGCCACTATCACACCATCACCGTCGACGCCGCACATGCCACGGGCGTGCCGCCCAGACCTTTTACCCATTGGTATTGGTGGGTCCCGCTCTCGACCACGCTCGGCGGGCTGGTCGCGGGCGTGCTGATTTACTGGCTTGCACCGGAAACCGAAGGCCACGGCACCGATGCCACCCTCATTGCCTTTCACCGCAACAACGGACGGATGCGCGCGCGTTCGCCGTTCGTGAAGATCATCGTCAGCGCAATCACGATTGGCAGCGGCGGATCGGGCGGACGCGAGGGACCCACGGCGCAAATCGCATCGGGCATCGGCGCAATCGTCGGCTCGCTCCTCAAATTGCCCGACGAGGACCGGCGGCTGGTCATGCTGATCGGCATGGCCGCAGGCCTGTCTGCGATTTTCAAGAGTCCGCTCGGCACCGCGATCTTCGCGGTGGAAATCCTCTACTCGCGCATGGCGTTCGAGGGCAGTGCGCTGATCTATACACTCATCTCGGCCGCGGTCGCCTACGCGATCACGGGCGCCTTCTCCGGTTACACCCCGCTGTTCCTGCTGCCGCCCAGCCAGCGTGTGGTCCAGCCGGCCGATCTCGTGTGGTTTGCGCTGCTCGGCATCCTCGCGGGCGGACTCGGTGCGTTGTTGCCGGCGGTTTTCTACCGCGTTCGCGATGCATTCCGCGCGCTCGAGATTCCGAATCATTTCAAACCCGCGATCGGCGGGCTGGCCGTCGGTCTGATCGGTATCGCGATGCCGCCCATCATCGGCGGCGGCTATGGCTACATGCAATTCGCATTGCAAGGCGGAACCGGACTTGCCGCCTGGGTGCTCCTGCTGTTTTCACTCGGCAAGATACTGACACTTTCGCTCACGATCGGTTCGGGCGGATCGGCGGGCATGTTCGGGCCCACGCTTTACGTGGGTGCCTTGCTGGGCGCCGCATTCGCGGCGACGCTCAACCTGATGCACCTCAATGTGGATTCGTCGTGGCTGGCCGTGGTCGGGATGGCCGCCGTGTTCGCCGGCGGTGCACGGGTACCGATCGCATCGATGGTGATGGTGGTCGAGATGACGGGCGGCTTCACGCTCATCATGCCGACCATGCTGGCCGTCGCGCTTGCCTTCATTGTCCAGTATGCGCTGACCCGCCACGCGAAGTACCCGACCATTTACGAAGCGCAGGTCCCGACGCCCGCGGAAAGTCCTGCCCACCGCAGGGCCTACTACGAAGCCGCCGTTGGTCTGTTGCGACGCCAGGAAGTGCGGCTCGATCAGGACGTCCTGTCCAGCGAACTGCACGCTGCACTGCGTCGCGGCGAGGGTATTCCGCTGCCCCGGCGCCGCGAACAGCTCTACAGCCTCGCGCTCGCACCTGGTTCGCCGGTCGTGGGAAGCGAAGTGCGCGGCTTGGGCCTGGCCGACATGGGCGTGATCATCGTGGGACTGATCCGCGGCGAAGGCGACATCGTGCCGCAGGGCGGCACGCGGTTACAGGTTGGCGACGAACTACTGGTTGCCGCGCGCGATGACGGCATCGCGCGATTCCGTGCGCTGATCGCGTCACCCGGCGACGCCGATCACGCCACCGAATAGACGTGCTGCCGCGGCATCTGCCGGGCACATATATTTTACACAATAGGCATTTGCATCACTAAAGGACGCATCGATCCCAGGGCTGGGCGCCGCGTCTGTCGGCCGGGGAAAAAGTTGCGCATCTGGAGCTCTAATCCTGTTCAATTACCCCGAAGGATTCTGCGCAGTGAATGACGACCCCGAACAAAGTTGATCAACTTCCTTTGAGACAGCGGAAAGTAACGATCAGATCCTGACGAACGTTCCGCGAAGCCGAGCTATTCGCAGACGTTACAGGTAGACGCCACTTCCCATTGCGCCCAGCAGTCGGCCGACCATTTGTCGGCCGGCTGGCGTATCCAGCAACGCCGCTGGCGTCAAGCCACCCAGCGCAGCTTGCGGCCGTTCGATCCACCCCGCAAACCAGTGAGCGGAATCGAAGCGGCCGACGTCAGGGCTGACCAGTCGATCGATCTTGCGAAGCATATTTTCGAGGTCGCTGATTGCATATCCGGGTGCACCGTCGATCCTGACGCGTCGTGCGCGGCGATGTTTATATGTCGCCGGCTTCATGCCCAGGAGCGGCGCGTACTGCTCGACGGACAAGGCCATGGCACGGCGCAGCGCTTCCGCTTCCGACGTGGAGATACCGTTGCGCTCCCGATTGATCTGCGACAGGAAGTCTCCCGCAAATTCGAACGAATTGCGGGTGGCAGCGCGGCTTTGGCTGGTTCGACTCGTCAACTCACGTCTCTGTCGAATTGTTCCAACCCAGTCTACCGTTGGAATCCGGATCAGGGTGCCCGCTCAGCGCGAGCTCGCACATCGTCGGCTGAGGCCCGCGGCAGTGCGATGAAATCGCTCTCGGCCATTTCCTCGTAAGCCTTCTGGAATGGCAGGTAGAGTTCGACCTTCCACGTCTTGCCTTCCTTCTTGCCAGCGTAGGGATGCAATATCTCACCATCCGCGCGTCGCCGGTCGAAACGCAACACGCCCTCATGAGGATATCGGTGCGCGCTCAGCGCCTTCATCATTCGCCTGACAGCCTCCGCGGGATAGCCCGGGTGTCCAGACGTTTCGTGTTCGCGAACTGCACTCGTAATGGCGTCCGTCTCGCTCAGGTGGCAGCGCTCGATTTCATGCTCATCGAACACCGCTTCTTCGGCAATGTACGGTGGTCCCTGGTACCAGTTGGGATCGTCGCGATCCAATCGGATCGCCGTGATGGTACGTGTGCCGACGTCGGTGCAGCGCCATCGAAAGCCGGCACTGCCCAAGAACTCCAAGCCGATATGAAAATCCGCAAGTTTCATGATCTCTCTTTCTAAATCGAACCGCTGGTGCGCCAGGGTTCCGGCGTGATGTTCGACGCCGCCTGATAGAGCGGCAGCCGGCGATCTCCGAACATCCTGCGTAGGCGTTGCCAGTCGCGCCCCATGAACAGCCAGAGGTGCTCGCGGTCGAACTGAAACCGCGAGCGGAACGGAAACGTCGGTGCATCATGCTTGCTGCCTTCCAGCAAGTCGAATCCGTCCAGGATCAGCAGGGTCGGCCACGGGTGCTTGGCGTTGTTCGTGCGGTCGTTGATGTCCCGCAAACGCGCCGTCACTTGGTCGAGCTGCGCCGCCGGGTCCGGCTTCAAGTCCACCACTTCCGTTTTTACGCGCTTCCTCTTTGCCGCAACGGCGATCGCGGTGCGGCAGATAGCGGCGCATTCGTCATCTGGACACGCCAGAAATACCGGCGATCGTAGGCTTGGAAACAGCCGGTGCACGAACGTTGCGGCCACCTGCTCGGCCAAGGCCTGCGTATCGGAGGGAAGATCGTCCGTCATCGAGGACTCGCGGCGGCATCCGGAATGCATGTCGTGATTCTAAGGTCACCGGCCCGGAACATGCCGCGTACGGCGACGTGTGGCTTTCGCATTCCGCTTCCGTTGCGTCTTCTCCGCGCTGGCGCCACGGCTGAGTTTCAGGGTAAGCGCTTCGGCGACACCGCGCTGATGACTCGCCTCGCGTTCGGCGATGGAAAGGGCCTGCGTCAATTCGGCGATTCGCCGTTGCTGTACGCGTTGGTCTTCCCGGTACTGCTTGCGGACTTCCGCCAATTCGCTACGCGCGGCTTTCAGATCCACGCGTGCCTGGTCCACTTGCGCATGAGATCGGTTTTCGACCGCTTGGATGTGTTGTTGCCAACGGTCCCGTTCCTGGGCCGTTCGTGTTTCGACCGCCTGGATCTCCTGCCGAAGCTGGGACTCAGTGGTCACGAGCGCCTGATTCCTGGCGACCAGGCGCTCAAGCTCTTGCCCACGGGCCTTCAGCTCGGACTGGAGACGGTCGATCAGTTGTTGCTGAACTTCCGCCCGGCTGGTGGCGAGCTTCGCGGCCGCGACGGCTAGGGCCTTGTCTGCCTCCGCCGCGGTGAGTTGAGCAGTCTGTTCGGACGCACGGGCATCGAGATCGGCGATGGCGCGTTGCAACGCCTCCCGCTCGGCTTGGAGTTCCTGTTGCGCCTGGGTTCGGGCGTGCTGTAGCGCCTGCGCCCAAAGGGTCGTCATCGCCTGCCCGACTTCGTCCGGCAGTTCCGGAAGCAGGCTGACCTGACGCAACCGTTCGGCCAGCCCCTGCCGCCAGACGTCCAGCATCCGGGTGACGGTGTTGGGTGAACCTGTGCCAAGGCGGATGCGGACGCGCTCGACCGTGGGCCGTTCGCCGGCGGCGGTGATCGCGTCGGCAGCCTGGTTGACCTGGTCCTGGGTGATACCACGTGGCATTTCGACGTCTCCGAGTTTGGCTGCCCTGCCCTTTGCATTTGTACCAGCGATAAGGGATGATTATCGCCGGTACAGGCATAGATTCGTTATAAACACTACATTATACATATGAATAAAAATACGCTAATCGTGGCGCAGGTAGCTTTGGCGCGGCTGCGGCCGGAGGATCTGGCCGCTTCCGCCGCTGAAGCCGTGCGCGAAATCCTGGCTGAAGCGGCGTCCGCGAACACTACCCGCAGCTATGCCAGCGCGCTGCGCTACTGGGCAGCGTGGTACCAAGGCCGTTACGGCACGCCGATTACCGTGCCGGTGCCCGAGGCCGCCGTGGTCCAGTTCATCGTCGACCACGTGGCGCGGCGTTCGAAGGCCGGGCTGAAATGGGAATTGCCGACGCAGCTGGATGCCCTGCTGGTCGTGACGAAAATCAAGCAGAAGCCCGGGCCCTTGAAACTCAGCACGGTCGTGCACCGGATCGCGGTGCTCTCGCAAGCGCATCAGCTCAAGAAATTGCCGAATCCGTGCGAGCAACCCGCGGTGCGACACCTGCTGGCGCGGGCGCGCCGGGCCGCGGTCAAGCGTGGCGAGCGGCCGACGAAAAAGACCGCCATCACCAAACCCGAGCTCGAGGCCATGATCGCGACCTGCAATGGTTCGCTCGAAGGCCTGCGCGACCGCGCCCTGCTCTACTTTGCCTTCGCGAGCGGCGGTCGGCGGCGCAGCGAAGTGGCCGCAGCCGATCTGCACGATTTGCACGCACTCCCCGAAGGCGGTTACGTCTACCGGCTCGAACACAGTAAGACCCAACAGGCCGGCGTAACGGTGAGTTCGACCCCCGATAAACCCGTCTTGGGCGTCGCGGCCGAAGCACTCTCCGCGTGGCTCAATGCCAGCGGGCTGACCGAGGGTGCGCTGTTTCGGCGGTTGTGGAAAACGCGGGTCGGCCCTGCCCTCTCGCCCGCCGCCGTGGGCGCGATCGCGCAACGGCGGGCGGCCTTGGCTGGCTTGGAAGGCGATTTTGGGGGACACAGCCTGCGCTCGGGCTTCGTGACCGAAGGCGGCCGCCAAGGCATCGCCCTGCCCGCCCTCATGGCGATGACCGAACACCGCTCGGTGGCGAGCGTGGTCGGGTATTTTCAGGCAGGAAGCGCTTCAAAAAACCCAGCGGCCCGTCTGCTGGATGATTCGGAACAAAGAGCCACTGCATGAAAGTAAGTGTGGAATAAGACGCCGTCACCGCCGAAGGCTTAAGTTGCATTACAACTGAGGACGGCAACTGTCGCGTGAATGCACGCGTGAACGATTACATCAGGTTGCCTGCGCCTACACGGCGCCCGCACACGAACCCGCAATGCGCAAGACCCGGCGGCGCGACCCAGGCACGGCACTCCGCGCTAGCTGCGCTTCCGTGTCATGCATGTTCGCTACCGCACGGAACACCCTTTCCCCGCGCGATAGGTTGAACGCACGCCATGGAAGACGCGGCGGCACCGGACGCCACCACGGACACGGAAGCCTCGGCCAAGGATGAAACGTGGGGCACGGACGCCCCCTCCGCCGCCTTGCGGGAGATCGCCATGCAGGCCGGCCCGCCGCGCGCACGGGTGGAAATCCCGAAGAGACAAGACGCCTTCGCGAGGCATCCGCGCCATTTGCCTGCGAACAGCGGGCAGCCAGCACTCCACGCCGCGTGGCGCTTGACTGGTCGCATCACGCGGGTCACCGGCAACGCCGGCACCACTTGCAAAGGAAAGTCCCCATGAACCATGAAACCGCGACGCTCCAGCACCTTCTCCATGCCCTGGATGATTCATCCACGCTGTACCGTCGGCTGGCGCCCAAAACGACCAGCCCGCACTTGAAGCTGCTGCTGGAGCGGGCCGTCCGGACCCACCAATGGATCGCCGGCGAACTGGCCGAACGCATGTTGGCGACCGGCGGCGATCCGGAACGCGGCGGCAGCCTGCTGGGGCCTTTGCATGCGCTGCTAGCAAACTGGCTGGCGCGCATCGGTCCGGACCTCGAACGGGCCTATGCGGCCCAGGCGCTGTGGTGCGAAGACCGTGTCATACAGCGCTTTGACGAGGCAGCAGCGGAATTGACGGACGCCAAACTGCGCAATCTGCTGCAAGCGCAAGAACGCCTGATGGAGAACGTGTGCACGCAGCTCGGGTGTCTCGGTCCACCGGTGCCGGTATCGGCGTACACCGAACCGGCACCGCTGCCGGTCCGGATGGGCGTGAGCCATCCCGGACCGCGGGCCACCGCGCAGCCGCGCGGCCGCGTCCAGACATAGCGGGGAGAGATGGCGCACGGTGGCGCCGGAATCACGCGCATGGATGGAAATCTTAAGGAGCGGCACATGGACAAGCATGCTTTGCTGGACCTGATCGAATTGCTCGACGAGGAGCGGCGGCTCAACGAAACGCTGGCCTTTTCATCGCGGGATGCCGTCGACCAGATCAGGCACGCGATGGCGGCACGCCGCGACGCCGCGGCGGTCGCCGACATCCGCCGGAAACTGGCATCGAAACGTCGCACCGGGCGCAGCCTGCCCACCACCCGCCGTCAGTTCGATGCCTACCTCGACACGCTGCTCGACAGCTGTTTCGAACCGGCGCGCACACCGCCAAACCGCGGCGTGTTCCATGGCGGTTTTCCGCCCGCGCAGTGACGCGCGCGGTGGAGATGGACATCTCCGCGATCACCCCACCATCGCTCGGGCCGCACCGATCCGCGCGAACCTCTCCGGTTCCACGGCATGGCGGTAAGTCCGTTCGCGCAGCTCCCTGGCGGTAATGAAAAGTGACTTTTGCGGCGCTTGCTTTTACCGGCAAAGAGCGGAAAATCGACACGAAGTCGCCGCGCGTTTTCTGTGCGGTACCGTACATAGTAGACCTCGACCGGTCGTTAATCTTCCGTTTCCGGACAGAGGACGATTGCCTATGGCTGCCGCGTTCGACCCCAAGCTCAACGACCTGCTTGCGGCATTGCCCGCAGAGGAAATGGATCGCCTGCAACCACTGCTGGAACCGATGCAAATGGGCTTGGGCGAAGTGCTCTACGAGTCCGGCAAACGGCAGGCGCACGTTTACTTTCCCATCGACAGCATCGTGTCGCTGGTGTACGTGATGGAAAACGGCGCGTCTGCCGAGGTCGCCATCGCCGGTCACGAGGGCCTGGTCGGCGTCTCCCTGTTCATGGGCGGCGACACCACGCCCAGCCGCGCGCTGGTGCAGAGCGCCGGTTCCGGACTTCGCATCAAGGGTTCGCTGCTGCGCAAGGAATTCGACCGCGGCGTCGCGCTGCGGCAATTGTTGTTGCGCTATACCCAGGCGCTGATCACGCAGATGACGCAGACCGCGGTGTGCAACCGGCACCACACGGTCGATCAACAACTGTGCCGGTGGTTGCTGATGAGCATCGACCGGCTGCCTTCCAACAAGTTGGTGATGACCCAGGAACTGATCGCCAACATGCTCGGCGTGCGCCGCGAAGGCGTGACCGAGGCGGCCGGAAAACTGCAGGCCGCCGCCACGATCCTCTATCACCGTGGCCGCATCGAGGTGATCGACCGGCCCAAGCTGGAAGGGATGGCGTGCGAATGCTACGAGGTGGTTCGCAAGGAATACGCGCGGCTTTTGCCCTGGACCGTCTCGCCGAAAGCCGCGGCAAAGACTGCACCCGTTGAAGTCGGGGGGGGACGTTGAATACTCCTGACCTGAGTATGCTTTGAACCTTCGTTGCACCCGCTCGCCTGTTCCGACATTGGGGTTTTGAAACGTCTCCGTGCCGGCCGTTGGTCTTCCAACGCCACATGGAGTGCCCCGATGTCCCTCTCTTCCCGTGCCGCGACTGCAAACCGTCCCGCCAGCAACCCACCCTCGCGCAACCGCCTGCTCGCCGCGCTGCCGCGCGCCGAGCGTGCGCGGCTGACCGCCGTCGGCAAGCCGGTGGAACTGGTTTTCGGCGAGGTGTTGTGCGAGCCCGGCGCGCGCCTTCGCCACGTGTACTTTCCCGGCGAAGGTTTCATCTCGGATATCGCCGCCGCCGGTGACCACGCGATGCTGGAAGTCGGGCTGATCGGCAGTGAAGGCATGCACGGCATCGCGGTGGCACTGGGGGTGAACGTCTCCGCACAACGCTCGTTGGTGCAGGGCGCGGGCTCCGCGCTGCGCGTCCATGCCGCCGCATTCCGGCGCGAACTGGAACGCAGCCCCGCGTTGCGACGCATCCTCGACCGCTACGCATTCGTGCTGATGACCCAACTGGCGCAGAACGCACTGTGCATCAGCGTGCACCGCGTCGAGCAACGCCTCGCGCGTTGGCTGCTGATGTCGCACGATCGCGCGCACGCGGATGCGTTTTACGTGACCCACGCTTTCCTCGCCAACATGCTCGGTGTGCGCCGGGTCGGCGTCACCGAGGCCGCGGGGGTGTTGCAAAGGAAAAAGCTGATCCGCTACGCGCGCGGCCGGGTCGAGGTCGTGAATCGCCGTGGCCTCGAAGCCGCCGCCTGCCGGTGTTATCGCGCCGATCGTGAAACCTGGCGGCGCCTGCTCGGCTGATTCGAACCCCGGGCACGGACAACCCGGTGCGCGTCGCGCCGCATGCTTCCGGCTCCGGCGGAATCTCGCGGCCGCCACCGCAGTCGGCGCTCACCGTCGAGGCACGGTGCACGCGATCCCCGCGGCAACGTTCGCCAGCGCACAGACGGCCGTTCCTCGGGAATACACCATTCGCCGTTCAGGGGGACGGACATGCCTCCGCATGGATACGCCAAACGGCCAGGAAGGCCACCGCGTGGGCGGCATGGGCGCATGCTTGCGGCGGCCCAGGGAGAAGACGATGGATCAGGCAACCCTCTGCAATCTGTTGGACAGCTTCACGGATGAAAAACGTCGTCTCGAGACCACCGCACTGTTGACGGACGACCCGTCGCGGCGCGTTGCAATCGAACAGCGGGCGCACGCGATCGCGATCATCGTGACCGATCTTCGTGGCGAGGTGTACGCACGCGACTCGGCCAGCGGAAGGTCCACCAACAGCGCGGCACTGGAATTCGAGACCCATCTGCATCGCGTCCTCAAGGCGCACGGTTCCATGGAATCTGCGCACGGCGCGCGCATGCGCCGCACCGCATGAGCCGCCGGACGCCGGCTGGAAATGAAGAGGTGTGCCGGCTACGCGCGCCACCGCACGGTGAATGCGCAGCCGTCGTCGTACATCTGATCCCTTGAATCCACGAGGGCTACGCAGATGGCACACATTTTTTCCAGGACACTGTTGGGCTTGTCGATACTGGCAAGCGCATCAGCATTCGCCGCCGACGGATACGTGACCGGCAACGTTTACCTGCGCGCCGGACCGGATTCCAGCTATCCCAGCGTCGCCATGCTGGATGCCGGTACGCCGGTCGCCATCGAGGGCTGCGTCGACGGCTGGTCGTGGTGCGATGTGGACGCGGGCGGCAACCGTGGCTGGGTGGCTGGAGACTTCCTCCAGGACGACTATCGGGGCCAGCGCATGCTGGTGCCGCAATACGGCGTGCAGATCGGCATTCCGATCATCAGCTTCGTGTTCGCAACGTATTGGCAGGCCCACTACCGCGACCGTTCGTGGTATTCCCAACGCGAGCGCTGGAGCCGGGTGCAGCCTCGGTACCAGACCGTGGTCGTGCACGATGATTCGCGTGGGTCGAACTACGGGAATTCGCGCGGCACGCCGCGTGCCTACGCTTCGCACAACGCCGCCGTAGTCACCGCCCCTGCGCGATCCGCGCACGAGACACAACGCGGGCGTGCGGCCACGCCGCAACGTCCGGCCGTCGCGAACGCCGAGGCGTACGCAAACCATTCCAGTCGCCCCCTCCCGGCGGTGCACAGTGCAGCCTCGCCGCGCACCGTCGTGCAGCATCCGTCTGCGCAGTCAAGGGTGACTGCGCAACGTCAGGCAGCGCGCCCCAGGGCGGCTGCACAACGCGGAGCGGCACGACCTGAAGCACAACAGAAGAAACCGCCGCATAAGTCGAATTCCGACAAGAACAAGCGCCCTGACAGCAGTGGCCAGCACTGACCTCGCGCAACCACGCGCAGTACGAGTGGCGCATCCCGGAAAGCATTTGGCAGGGCGCTGAGAAACGCCCTGCCAACGCGGGCCACGGATGGCCCGCCGCGGATCAAGCACGTGCAACGAATGCGTGCTTGATTCGCGGGCGTCACATCCCCGTGCCGCGTGGAACCTCTGATTTTGCTCACTGGTGATGTTTCCGACCCTCGGCCCCCTTGAGTCAAGGAGGCTGCCAGACCGCTGCCCTTCAACGGTTTGGTGGGGGTTGTGGAAGAGTGAGCTTGTGGGAACGAAGCACGAACTGGCCGGTTGATCAGATATTCCTCAGGGTATGCCAACAGACCGGGCTGATGCGTCCAACCCCGCGGCCTTTTAGATAAAAAGCGAACGCGGAACATGGATGCCCCTTGTCGAAGTGGCTATCCATTGTCACGTCGCCATCAGTTTGCACATGTTCGGTGCACCGCTTCCATTGGACTCACAAACTGCCCTGGATAGGCAACCACTTCAGCAGCGCGACCTCCAGCCGCTGCTTCACGGTGGTGCCGGGGTCATGTGTGAACGTGATCGTCTTGCTGGCGCCGCGCGCCTGCCATTGCATTCGACCGGCGTGCGGCGAGCCCTTGTCGACCAGGCTCACGCGGTAGGCGTTCGCAGGAGAGCTGGCCGTATCGAAGAACTGCAGCACTGCCTGCGCGAGCGCCGGACTGTCGACGATGATGCCCATCTCGGTGTTCAGCAGCTTCGAGCGCTGGTCCATGTTCATCGAGCCGACGAAGACCTGCCTGCGATCCACCACGATCGCCTTCGCGTGCAGGCTCACCCCGGACGAGGTGCCCTTGGCGGTAAAGGGCTGCGGCGCTCCGGTGGCTGGCCGCAGCTCGTAGAGTTGCACGCCGCCCTCGAGCAGCGCATGCCGGTGGCGCGAATAGCCTGCAAACACGGTGAGCTCGTCGGTCGAGCCGAGCGAATTGGTCAGCACCCGCACCGTCACCCCACGCGTGACAAGTCCGAGGAGATAACGCGCGTCCGGCCTGGTGGGCACGAAGTACGGCGAGATCAGCAGCAGTTCGTGGCGCGCCTCGTTGGTCATTTCCCTGATCCGCGGACCGATGCGCAGCGCCGGATCGTCGCTGCGCATCTCGACCTTGGCCGGCTGGTCGGCGACCAGCACCGCCGGGCCCCAGAACCATTCGCCGCGGCGGTCGCCGGAAGGGCCATCGGGATAGTCTTGCGCGGCCGCCCGCGCGTAATCCGATTGCGCGAAATGGCGGGCGTCGCGTCCGAGATCCTTGCGAAGCCGCGCAAGATCGGCGTGGCTGGCGCGACCGCCCAGGAAGGCCGTGACCGGATAGGCGTCGGGAGAGTTCCAGTATTCGTCGAACGCGCGCGAGGCCTCCACGACCACCGAACCGATCGCGATCAGGTCGAGGTCGCGGAAGTCGGTGGTGCGGTCGAAACTGAAATAGTCGTCGCCGATGTTGCGGCCGCCGACGATCGCCACATTGTTGTCCACGATGAACGACTTGTTGTGCATGCGGTGGTTGAGCCGGCTCGGCGAGAACAGCAACTGGATGGCCTTGGACAGCAGCGACGGCTTGCGCGTGTGGAACGGATTGAACAGGCGCACCCGCAAGTCCGGACTTGCGTTGAGCGCCTCGAACATGTCGACCTCCTGGCGCACGTCGATGTCATCGACCAGCACGCGCACGCCACGATCCGCTGCCGCCAGCAGGTGCTGCGCAACCAGTCGGCCGGTCGCGTCATTCGCGAAGATGTAGTACTGCAGGTCGATCGAATGCCTCGCCTCGTCGATCAGCGCCACGCGACTCATCAGCGCATTGGTGCCATTGCTCAGCAGGCGGAAGCCCGACTCGTCCGGGTGCCGGCTTGCCGCGGCGTGCACGTAGCGCGCGCTCGGCGTGTTGGTGGTCGGCGGCAAGGCACGCGAGGAACGCTTCGCGAAATCGGTGCGCAGCGCCGAGCAAGCGCCGAGCGTCAGCGCGAACAGCGCCAGCACTGTGCAAGCGCTCGTGCATCGCAACCAGGCTTTCACGTTGTTGCCTCCGCCGTGAACCGAAATCCACGAGTTCCGCCACGTTCCGCGCGTACTGATGGCGTCGATGGCATCCGGATCAGGACACCAGCCGGCTGAACGATTCGCGTTCCTGCGGGCTCGACCGCGCCGCCCGAAACAACTGCCCGGCGAGAGCTGCGCGTGGACAAGAAGGTGACCTCACGTTGATACCAACCCAACGCTGGACCACGGCGGCGTCGACGTCTGTTCGGTAGCGAACGCTGCGTGGATGCACGGTCATGGTCGCCGGCGGCGGACAGCCTGCACACGGGTTGCGACTCTCTTTGATGGAAGGCGATCGCGGTTGCCGCCGGGCACCCCGCATATCCCGCTTCCCGCCAGATCTCGCCAGTCACGGCTTCACGGCGCCGGGTCCATCGCGATACCACTTGCGCCTCGATGCCATGCCCGCTGACCCCGTTGTCCGTGAGGCCGCACCGATCTTCCACGGCAAGGTTCGATTTCCATCCGCCGGCGCGCGCTGCGCTTTTGGCTGCGGCGGCGTACGAACGCGACGGTGGCCGCACCCGGGCGCAGTGGTCAGCACGGATATCGCAATGCCACACAGGACGCGAACGATGCACTTTCTAAAGCCCGCTATGTGTGCCATCAGACGGAGTTTTTGCATTCCACCCTGTAGCGTGTTCATCAAGGAAGATCGCTGGACACGGACGTCCGCTTTTCGAGGCGCTGATCCGGCGCCGTTTCGCGGCAGCGTGACAGTCCGGCTCCTCAATGGACCGAGCATCCACGCAAGCAACTTCTGTTGCAAAGCCGACGTCGATGAGCAACCTGTTCCGACGAACGCCGTGCAACGACAACGCGATCGCGGGCTTCGACGAGTCAGCGCAAAGGTACACGACGCCACGGTTTTTTCCGCTGCGTTGCGCCAAGTGGTATCACGCAACATCCACGAAGGAATCCGTCATGCTTCGCTATGCAATCATCTTCCTGATCATCGCCATCATCGCGGCGGTGCTCGGGTTCTCGGGAATCGCCGGCGCCGCGGGCAGCATCGCCTACATCCTGGCGATCGTCTTCGTCATCCTGTTCATCGCTTCGCTGATCTTCGGTCGCCGGGTGCGCCTCTGAAACGAGGCGCTGCACGCTCCCGGCCGGGTCACCCCAAGCGACAAACTTCAGACTGATTCACACAGTGGAAATTCCACAGGAGTGTTCAACATGGACAAGAATCGCACCGAAGGCACCAGGCGCGAAATCAAGGGCACGATCAAGGAAGTGACCGGAAAGGTCACCGGCGACAAGACCCGGGAGATCACGGGCAACATCGAGAAGAACACCGGCAAGGTGCAGAAAAGCCTGGGTCGGGCCGCCGATCACATGCGCGACGCCTCACGCAGGAACGACGATCTCGACCGCGAGACATGAACGCGGCTTGGTCACTAGCGCGTCGCCACGGGTCTGCCGTGACGACGCGCACCTTCAGGCATTACGGAGATTCATCATGCAAATGCAAACCTCGAAACTTTCCCTCTCGCTTGCGACAGCGCTAGGCATCGGCCTGCTCGCGCTGGCTCCCGGCGCGCTGGCCGCCAATGACAGCAATGCCGGGAACATGGACTGCCACATGACCTTCACCCTTCACGGCTGGTCCGCGGTCTACGAGACCGCGAGCGGTTCCGGCACGGTCACCTGCGACAACGGCCAGACGATGCCGGTCACCCTCAGCGCCAAGGGCGGCGGACTCAGCGTCGGGAATTACCGGCTTACCGATGGTCGCGGCAGCTTCACCGATGTCAGCAATATCCATCAGGTGCTGGGCAGCTATGCGCGCGCCACCGCCCACGCCGGCGCGGCGCAGAGCGCGCATGCCTCGGTGATGACCAAGGGCGACATCTCGCTTGCCATCCGCGGTCACGGAACCGGCTGGAATGTCGGCGTCGGTTTCTCCGGCTTCACCATCAAGCCCGCGCAGTAAGCCGGGCTGCGCAACGTTGCCGGCGCCTGTCCGGCAACGCGTTCGGGCATGACCTTCCACCGCATTTCAGTTCCAAGGAGCGCCCCATGGCTCAAACCGTCAAATTTCTTTCCCCCCAGTTTCTTTCCGCTTCCACGCTGATCGGCGCGGACGTCAAGAATCCCCAGGACGAGTCGCTCGGGGAACTCAAGGACGTCATGATCAGCACCACCAGCGGCAAGATCGCCTTCGGCGTGTTGTCGTTCGGCGGCATGCTGGGCATGGGCAACAAGCTGTTCGCTGTCCCGTGGGAAGCGTTTCGTGTGGATGGCGGAAACGAACGCGTGGTCCTCGACGTACCCAAGGAACGACTCAAGGACGCACCCGGATTCGACAAGGATCACTGGCCGAACTTCGCGGACCCCACCGTCGCCACGCAGGTGCAGACCTACTATCAGCGTTGACGCGGAAACGGCGTGGACACGGAAACACGAAACATGCGGTGCGCCGCAATCACGGCGCGTCGCTCTTGTCTTCCATGGCCTTGCGCCGCGCCTGCCAGACTTCCGGGGTTTGCGGCTTGACGAACAGCGCGACGATCGCGGCATTCGCCTGCTTTGCGCTGGTTTCCATGCGGTTGACGCAGGCTTCGATCTCGGGCGTGGTCAACGCGTCTTCGAATTCCGCGCTCAGCATGGCGACGATCTGGTCCGGCCCCATCTGCATGGTCAGCACGCCGTTGGCGCTGCGGATGCCCGGATCCCGTCTCGCGATGGCCAGTATCGCTTCGCCCACCCGCGGATGCGCGGGCTCGCCGAGCAGCAACCCCTTGCTTTCGCGCGCCAGCAGCAGCGCCGAGGTCGCCAGCACCAGCGCGATGCCGACCGCCGCCGCACCATCCAGCCGGGGCGCGCCCAGCAACTGCGCGCCAAGGATGCCGAGGAAAGCGATCAAGAGTCCCAGCAGCGCCGCGCTGTCCTCCAGCAGGACCGTGAACGTGGTCGGGTCCTTGCTTTGCCGGAACGCCTGGAAATATCCGAGGCTTCCCTTGCGCGTGCGAAACTCGCGCAGCGCGATCGACCATGAAGTGCCCTCGAACACCGCTGCCACGCCGAGCACGGCGTAATTGATCCAGAGATCCCTGTCCGGAACCGGGTTGCGCAGGCGCATCACCCCTTCGATGAGGGCGACGCCCGCGCCCACCGCCAGTACCAGCAGCGCGACGATGAAGCTCCAGAAATAGAGCTCGCGGCCATGGCCGAAGGGATGGGTCCGGTCGGGCGGCTTGCTGGCGCGATGCAGGCCGTACAGCAACAGCAATTCGTTGACGCTGTCGACCAGGGAATGAACGCCCTCGCTCCACATCGCCGAACTGCCCGTCAATGCGGCGGCGGCGAATTTGCTCAAGGCAATGATCAGGTTTCCGGCGAGCGCGGCGCAAACGACGAAACGCGAATTGGATTTGCCGGGCATGGCCGCACCGCGTCAGGGATCCGGTTCTGCATGGAACGGACACGCCCGCATTACCTGCCCCAGGTCGCGAACATGACCACGGCCGCCACGGTCATCACCAGCGTTGCGATCCAGCCCAGGATCTGCAGCCACAGCGGAAGAACGAATTTGCCCATGTCGCGCAGGCTCATGCTGAACACCATGATCGCGGCCATGATCGGAACCGCGGCGACACCGTTGATCACCGCGCTCCAATACAGCGCCTTGACCGGATCGATGGGGAGGACATTGAGCGCCAGCCCCAGCGCGCCGGAAACGGCGAGTACCACGTAGAAGAGCTTGGCGCGGGACAGTTTGAGTTCGAGCCCGCTCGGCTTGCCGAAGGCTTCCGCCCCGCCGTACGCCGCGGATCCCGCGAGCACGGGGACTGCCAGCAGGCCGGTCCCGATGATTCCGGCCGCGAACAGCACGGAAGCGAACCGCCCTGCCAGCGGGCGCAACGCCGCAGCGGCCTCCGCGGAGGAGGTGATGTCGGTCTTGCCATGTGCGTGCAGCACGACCGCCGCGGTGAGGATGATGAAGAACGCCACGATCTCGGAAGCGAACATCCCCGCAACCGTGTCGATGCCGATGCGCCTGAGCGCGGACGGCCCTTGCAGCGGCATGCGCATGAGCGGCCGGCGCAGGTTGCGGACATCCCGCACTTCCTCGACTTCCTGCGCGGCCTGCCAGAAAAACAGATAGGGGCTGATGGTGGTGCCGAGTACCGCCACGATCGCCATCGCGTATTTGGCATCGATCGTGATATGCGGCAGAAAAACACCTTGCAACACTTCATTCCAGGGGACCTTGACCGCGAACGCGGTGGCGACATAGGCAAACAGACTTAGCGTCAGGATCTTCAGGATGGGCGAGTAGTACGAGAACGGCACGAATACCTGCAGCGCAATCGAGAGCAGCATGAACACCGCGGTGTACGCGAGCGCGGGGCCGCCGACCAGCAGCTTGAGCGCGGCGCCCATCGCGCCGATGTCCGCCCCCAGGTTGATGATGTTGGCGACCAGCAGCGCGGACACGAGGCAGTACACCAGCCAGTGTCCGTAGCGCTTGCGCAAGCCGGCCGCGACGCCGGCGCCGGTGACGCGGCCGATGCGCGCGCTGATCATTTGAATCGCGATCATCAGTGGCAGCGCCAGCAGGACGCTCCACATGGTGTTGTAGCCGTAGGCCGCGCCGACCTGCGAATACGTCGCGATGCCGCTCGGGTCGTCGTCGGCCGCGCCGGTGACGAGTCCGGCGCTGAGCATCCGCCAGTAGGGCGTGTTCGCTTCGGTGTTATTGCGCTTGTTCAAGTCATGCGATCCTTGCGCGGCGGGTCGGGGCATCGTCCCCGATCATCCAAGGCGATCCGTACGGTCGCCAGGATCCCGGCAACGGCCAGCTCAAAACAGGCGAAACGCATCGCGATCAGCGCGGGAAGCTTCATCGCCGAGTGGACGTAATCCTCGATCACCACCTGCACGCCCAAGGTCATGCGATGGAAGAGCGCGATCAGGAGCAGCGCCATCGCGATGTCGGCGGGGAACGCCTCGCCGGGCGCTGCGTCGAGCATCGCACCCATGCGATCCCGTTCGACACGAGCTACGTCCGCGGTCACAGGCGATCGTCTTCCGTTCCGCATTCCATGTCCACGCATGGGTCCGATGCGTCCCATTGGACGCCCAAAGTGAAGCAAGCGCGCGTGAAGATTCACGACGCGCATGCAGCGTTCAGGATACAGCCGCGACCTTCCCGCTCTGTGTGCGTTAGCCAACGGAGCGAACGCGCCGCGCGGTTTAGTCTGCCCGTTTTCAAGGGAGATTCACGCGGCACGGACGCCCGCGTTTCCTGACCGCGCTACGCGCGCTGCCTCTTGGCTGGGTACGCAGTCGCCGTCATTCGTTCCTGCAGAGATGCCCATGGACGAGGACATGACAAAACTCAGCGATCCCGATCTCGAACAAGGCGTCGAGTTGTCGATGATTCCGGACGGCGGCATGCTGCTCGGGCACGCCCGGGGCGAGCCGGTGATGCTGGTTTGTCGCGGCAACGAGCTGTTCGCGATCGGCGCCATTTGCTCGCACTACGGCGCGCCGCTGGAACAGGGCTTGCTGGTCGGCGATACGGTTCGCTGTCCCTGGCACCACGCCTGCTTCAGCCTGCGCACCGGCGAGGCGCTGCGCGCGCCGGCGCGCGATCCGGTTTCACGCTGGGATATCGAGATCGTGCATGACCTGGCGCACCAGTTCACGCCGGCGCAGACGGTGATCGAAACCGTTTACGTTCGCGAAAAGCTGGAGCGGGTCGCGCCGCATGCCGGCCCGGTCACAGCCGGTACACCGGAATCGATCGTCATCATCGGCGGCGGCGCCGCCGGCAATGCCGCGGCGGAAACGTTGCGCCGCGAGGGCTACGCCGGCCGCATCACGATGCTCAGCGCCGACGCGGTGCTGCCGTGCGACCGGCCCAACCTGTCGAAGGGCTATCTCGCCGGCACCGCGACGGGAATGTCGAACCTTCTGCGTCCTGCGAAGTTCTATCGCGACAACCAGATCGACGTGCGGCTGAACACGCGCGTCGCGGCGATCGACGCGGCAGCGCGACAGGTGCGGCTCGTGGACGGCAGCCACCATACCTACGATGCATTGCTGTTGGCCACCGGCGCGGAGCCCGTCAATCTCGACGCGCCCGGCGCGAACCTTTCGCACGTCCACTACCTGCGCACCGTCGCCGACAGCCAGGCGCTGGTCGCCGCGACCTTGCTTGCCAAGCACGTGGTGGTGATCGGCGCGAGTTTCATCGGCCTCGAGGTCGCCGCGTCGCTGCGCGCGCGCAATCTCGACGTGCACGTGGTAGCGCCGGAAGCGATCCCCATGCAGAAGTTTCTTGGGCCGCAAGTCGGGGCATTCATCCGCCGGCTCCATGAACAGCATGGTGTGACATTCCATCTCGGCGCCACGGCGACCGCCATCGACGCGCGTGGCGTCACGCTGAAAAACGGCGACATCCTGCCGGCCGATCTGGTCGTGATCGGGATCGGCGTGCGGCCTGCGATCGCGCTGGCCGAACAGGCTGGACTCGACGTCGATCGCGGCGTCGCCGTCGACGAACATCTCGAAACCAGCGTGCCGGGAATTTATGCCGCCGGCGACATCGCCCGCTGGCCCGACCGGCTCACAGGCGAGTCGATCCGGGCCGAACATTTCGTGGTGGCCGAACGTCAGGGACAAACCGCGGCGCGCAACATGCTTGGTCGCCGCGAACCCTTCGACGCCGTGCCATTCTTCTGGACTGAGCAATACGACCTCGGCATCGCCTACGTCGGCCACGCGGAACACTGGGACAGCACCGAAATCGACGGCGACCTCGAAGTGCGCGACTGCTCGATCACCTATCGGTACCGTGGCAGGAAACTGGCGGAGGCGATGATCCACCGCGATCTGGAAGGACTGCGCGCCGAGGTCGCGTTCGAGCGTGCGATCGGCGCCGGGACCTCGGCGGAAGGCCCGCCAACGGAGCATCATGCTAAATCCGCATCGGGTTGAGAACGATGCTGAAGGATCGCGCCTGCAGGCGTCATCAGTTCGAAGCGGTGCCGGCGAACAAAACCACGGGACGGCCGTCTGTTCGAAAACCATTGATTTTCCCGTCCCAATGGCAGCACAGGAGAAGCACCATGGCTACCGCAAAGAAAGCTGCGTTCAAGACGATTCCCGCGGGTACCAAGGTGACCTGGCACTACCGCAGCGCGATCGGCCACGGCACCGTGAAAGGCGTCCACAGGAAAGGCACCAACGCCGGCAACACCATGTATTCGATTGCACAACACGACCATCATCCGGGTGAGCCGGCGGTCGTCGTCCACTCCGGAAAAGCGCTGACGCGAGGGGAATAGGTCATCGACACCCTTGTCGGAAGCCGGCAAACCGCTCCCACAAGGAATGCAGTCTGGAAACCGGAATCCGCGGACCGAATGGAGGGAAGATCATGCTGGTGGCGTTTTCTGTCTTGCCAAGCGGCGGCGAAGCGAGTGACTCCTTTCACGATGCAGTCGCCGCTGCGGTGAAAGTCGTGCGTGCCTCCGGACTGCCCAATCGCACTGATTCGATGTTCACGACCCTTGAAGGCGAGTGGGACGAGGTCTTCGACGTCATCCGGCGGGCGGCCGATGCGGTATCGGCTTATGGCAAACGCGTCGATCTGGTGCTGAAGGCCGACATCCGGCCCGGTCACGGCAACGAGCTCACCGGAAAGCTCGAACGTCTCGAGCAGGCCATCGCCCGTCAACGCTGACCTATTCGGCATCGACGATACACGCAGCGAGGTACCAGCATGCAAGCGTCCCGGACTGATCCCCTCGAAGCCCGCGTCAGCAAGGCGAGTGGCAGCATCCGGCCCGATTCCTGGCTGCCGCCGCAACCGGGTGAGGTGCCGCGGATCCGCGTGGGCAAGCGCTGGATCAACGTCTTGTGGATCCTGCCGGTCGCCTTCGTCGTCCTGATCCTCGGGATCGCGGTCTGCCAAGGTTTGTTCACAAGCCCCTGGTTTCAGCAATTCGTCGTGCGCTATCCGGGCATATCCAAGTCCGCGATGGTGGTTCAAGGCGGCTACCCGTTGTGGCTGCGGGTGGAACACTTCCTCAACATGCTCTTCATGTTCTTCATCATTCGGTCGGGCATCCAGATCCTCGCGGACCACCCGCGCCTTTACTGGAACCGGGATTGCACCCCTGATACCGACTGGTTCCGCTTCCTGCATTCGGTTCCGAAAGACCGAGTATGGAAGTCACGGAAGGACGCGGACGGCCGCGTCGTCAAAACCCTGGACGTGCTCGTTTCGCCCGAACATGTGTGGACGTCCAAAAGCGACTCGGTGACCATTCCGGGGTGGCTGGGCATTCCGGGCATCCGCCACACGGTCGGGCCCGCGCGCTGGTGGCACTTCTCCATCAACCTGTTGTGGGTACTGAACGGCGCGGCGTTTTACGGGATGCTGTTTGCCACCGACCAGTGGCAACGGCTGATACCGACGACGTGGGCGGTGTTCCCCAACGCGCTCACGGTGGTGATTCAATACTGGTCGCTGCATTTTCCGGTCGATCACAGCTGGCATCAATACAACTCCTTGCAGCTGCTTACCTATTTCATCACCGTATTCATCGCCGCGCCGGTCCAGATCGCAACCGGCTTGATGCAGAGCCCGGCAATCGCAAACAAGCTCGGCTGGCTCGGCAAGCCGCTCAACCGGCAGCGGGCCAGAACGCTGCATTTCTTCGGACTCCTGTGGTTCGTATTCTTCATCCTGGTGCACGGGACGTTCGTGTTCATCACCTCCGCGCAGTCGAACTTGAACCACATGTGGGCCGGTGTAAACAACAACTCCTGGGAGGGATTGTGGGTCTTCGCCATTGCCTTGGCGGTGCTGATCACGACCTGGCTGCTTGCGACACCCTTCACGATCAGGTTCGCCCGCCTGGTCCAGAACGTCGGCAAGGTCATGGTCGGGCCGCTCAAGGGCGCGGCCGAAACGTGGAACCCGACGACCCAGTACACGGAACGTGACATCTCGCCGCATTTCTGGGCCAACGGCACGCTGCCTGAATCCGACGCGTTCAAGGCGCTCGAGAAGGACGGATTCGTGAACTATCGTCTGCACGTCGATGGCCTCGTCGAGAATCCGCGGGAGTTCTCTTATGCCGAACTCAAGGCGATGCCCAAACAGGAGCAGATCACGGAACATTTCTGCATCCAGGGGTGGTCGGGCGTCGCCAAGTGGGGCGGCGTGCCGATGCGCCACATCCTCGACATCGTGAAGCCGATGCCCGAGGCCCACTACGCCGTCTTCTACTCGTTCGCCGAGGGCGCCGACCGCGGCATCTACTACGACGTCCACAACCTGCGCAACATGCGGCACGCGCTGACCATCCTCGCCTACGAAATGAACGGGGCGGCGCTGCCGCTGATCCACGGTGCGCCGCTGCGGCTGCGCTGCGAGAACGAGCTGGGCTTCAAGATGGTCAAGTGGATCCAGGCCATCGAGTTCGTGCACGACTACGCGCATCTCGGTTCCGGCCAGGGCGGCTACAACGAGGACCACGAGTTCTATGGAAACCGCATGTCGATCTGACCGCGCCACGTCACGCGGCAGCGATGCTTTCGTCGATACAAGGAGACAACCCCATGCAAACCCCGGCAAGCATTTTCAAACACCCGATCCATCCGATGCTGATCGTGTTCCCGATCGGCTTGTGGATTTTTTCCCTCGCCTGCGACCTGATCCATGTGTCCGGCGTGCCGGGCGCATGGAGCATCGTCGCCTTCTACAGCATGATCGGCGGCCTGATCGGCGCGCTGTGCGCAGCGGTGCCGGGATTCATCGACCTGCTCTTCTACAAGGGCGGCGCGCCGCGGGTGAAGAAAATCGCACTGACCCACATGACGATCAATCTGATTGTCGTCGTGCTGTACGCGATCAATATCGGATTGCGCGCCAGCGGTTTCCCCGGGCCGGGCGCGGCCTTCAGTATCCCGATCCTGCTCTCGATCATCGGCGTGATCCTGCTGTTCGTTTCCGGCTGGCTCGGCGGCCAGATGGTGCACGTCTATGGCGTCGGCGTCGAAGGACGCGACTGACGGGCGCGCACGCTGGATGAGGTACAAGAATGATTTCTGTCACAGCACAGCCAGCGGGAAGCAAGGGCATGCCCGACCACCATTACGACCTCATCGTGATCGGTTCCGGACCCGGCGGTGCCGCGCTGGCGCTGCGGCTTGCGCCGACCGGCAAACGCATCCTGATCCTCGAGCGCGGGAATTTCCTCGAGCGGTCGATCGACAACTGGAGCCCGAAGAAGGTTTTCATCGACCACGTCTATCAGGCCGACGAGACCTGGTATGACAAGAACGGAAAGGCGTTCCATCCGGGACTGCACTATTTCGTCGGCGGCAATTCCAAGATGTACGGCGCGGCGCTGTTTCGCCTGCGCGAACGAGATTTCGAAACGCTGCAGCACGCCGACGGTGTATCGCCCGAGTGGCCGCTGAAGTACGACGTGTTCGCGCCGTATTACGACGAAGCAGAAAAGCTCTTCCATGTGCACGGCGCAGCCGGCGAGGATCCGACCGAGCCTCACCGCAATGGTCCGTACCCGTATCCGCCGGTGTCGCACGAGCCGCGCATGCAGGAACTCTCCGACACCTTCGCGCGCCACGGCCTGCACCCGTTCCACCTGCCGCTCGGCATCCTGCTGGATGAGCAAGACGGCAAGGTCTCGCCGACCAGCCCGTGCATCCGCAATCCCTATTTCGACGGTTACCCGTGCCTCACCAACGGCAAGGCCGACGCCGAGGTGATCTGCATCGACCCGCTGCTGGCTGCACACCCGAACGTGACGCTGCTGACCGGCGCGTACGTGTCGCGCCTCGACACCGATGCCTCGGGACGCGTGGTGAACGTCGTGCAGGTGGAGCGCAGCGGCGTTAAGGAAACGCATGCCGCCGACATCGTGGTAGTCGCTTGCGGCGCGCTGTCATCCGCATTGCTGCTGCTGCGCTCGGCCAGCGACAAACACCCGCACGGCCTCGCCAATGGCTCGGATCAGGTCGGCCGCAACTACATCCGTCACAACCAGTCGGTGCTGATGGCGATCACCCGCGAACCCAACGACACCGTGTTCCAGAAAACCGTGGCGGTGAGCGATTTCTACTTCGGCGACGACGATTGGGACTATCCGCTCGGCCTGATCCAGATGTGCGGCAAATCGCACCCTGACACGATCCGCGGCGAAACGCTGCCGGCGTGGCTGGAATGGCTGCCCGAGCAGCCGTTCGAATATCTCGCGCACCATTCGCTGGACTTCTGGCTGTCCAGCGAGGACCTGCCGCGTCCGGAAAACCGTATCCGTTATGACGGCGGCCGGGTCGTGGTCGAGCAGACCGACAACAACATGGGAGCGCACCGCAGGCTGCGCGCGAAACTGGAGGCACTGCTGGAACCGATCGGCGCGCACCCGCACCTGCTCGAGCGCAAGCTGTACCTGGGCAAGGACATCCAGATCGGGGGCACCGCGCACCAGGCCGGCACCGCGCGCTTCGGCACCGATCCGGAGACGTCCGTGCTGGATCTCGACTGCAAGGCGCACGAACTCGACAATTTGTACGTCGTCGACGCGAGTTTCTTTCCCTCGATCGGCGCGGTGAACCCGACCTTGACGATCATCGCCAACGCCCTGCGCGTCGCCGACCGGATCGCCGAGCGGATGAAGTGACACTGCGCCGATGGTCGGAATGCACGCGTCAGGACAAAGGGACCCAGATCGCGACGCACCCGCGCGGTACCCGTGGCAGATTCCGCTGCGCGGATGGCTGGACATTGCACGGCGCATCAGTCACGAGATCTTCCGCGATCACGTGTTCATTGCCTCCTCCGGCGTGGCCTTCCTGGCGCTGTTCGCCCTGCTGCCCATGCTGACGGCACTGATCTCGGTGTATGGTTTGGTGAGTTCACCCCAGCAGCTCTCGGACCAGCTGCAATCGCTATCTTCCGTGGCGCCGCACAGTTTGATCCACGCGCTGCGCAGTGCCATGCACGGCATCGCCGGTGATTCCGGACTCAAGCTGGGATTCGGCATCGCGCTCAGTATCGTTGTCGCCGTATGGGTGGCGGTGCGCGGCGTACTTGGCATCATCAGCGCGCTCAATATCGTCTACGAGGTGGAGGAGAAACGCAGCTGGCCAGCACTGCTCGGTACGGCGGTCGCACTGGCGTTCGGCGCGTTGCTCTTCTGGCTGCTGGCGCTTGCCATGATCGTCGGCGCGCCATTGCTGATCGGCCAGATGTCACCGCACTCCAGCGTGCTGCACATGTTCGCACTGGTCGCGCGCTGGCTGGTGATTGCCGTCGCCGCACTGGTCAGCATGACGGTGCTCTACCGCTTCGGCCTCAGCCGTCCGCAGCCGCGCTGGAAGTGGCTGAGCGCAGGTTCCTTCGTCGGCACCGCGCTGTGGCTGGCGGGATCAGCCGGCATGTCGTTCTACGTCTCGCACATGGCGCAATTCGGGAATGTCTACGGCTCGCTGGGCATGGTCATGGTGGTGATGACATGGTTCTTCCTGACCGCCTTCGTGTTCCTGTTCGGCGCCGAATTCAACGTACAGATGGAGCGGCAGAGACGGCCGACTGCGGGGACCGCGCGGTGACCTGCTCAAGCGGCCGGATTCGCAAAGACGTGCGCAGCGCCGGCCGCGCGCGAAACCGCGATGGATGGGGCTCGCGGGAGACCCCGTGCTGGAGCGCGCCGTCCACCTCGGGTTTTCCGAACCTGAATCGAAACCGGATCGGAATGTCAAAAATGTCTCGTGCAGCCGAAGGTTGTACTCTACTCGCATCGGGAGTTTCCCCTGCGCAAACCAGCCACGGGACTTCCGGCGAACGGAAGCGCAGCGGCATGGACAGATACGTGGATCCCATTTCGTCCTGGCCAGACTGGTTCGATCCGCGGGTCGAGCCGATGGGCAGCACCATGACCAGGGTTGTCGAGTTGCGCCGTCGACGCTGTCCACCCCCAGCCAAACGGTGACTCCCGGAGGTGCGCGATGGCTGGCGCTGATCGCTCACCGATGACGCGGCCCGAGTTCACCAAGCGCGCGGCGATCGTGGCAGTGGTCGCGGTGTTGATCGTGGGTGCGGCCGCGTTTGTCTGGGCGGTCAGCCAGGCATTGCTGGTGCTGTTTGCCGCGATCCTGTTCGCAGTATTGCTGGACGGCATGGCCCGGGTGGCGGTGCGCTGGCTCCGGCTACCCCGCCCGCTGGCGTTGCTGCTCGCGATTCTGGTCATCATCGCCTGTATCGGCGGCATTTTCGTCTTCGGCGGTTTTCGTGTCGCGAGCGAGGCGCCGGCGCTGCGCAGCAGCCTGCAACAGTCGATCCAACGCATCCAGCATGAACTGCCCGGCGCAGGCGTTGCGCACAAGTTGCACCAGATTGGCATCGGCTCGGGCAAGCCCGGTCAGGGTTCATCGTCGACAGCCGGAGCGCTTGATCTTGCCGCGATCTTCGGCCACGTCCGGGGCTATCTTTCGAGCTCGGCCGAGATGGTGGCCGACCTGTTCATCGTCGTCGTCGCCGGCATCTATTTCGCCATCGGCCCTGGTTTCTACATCGACATGTCCCTGAAACTGGTGCCTGAGCGCCGGCGCGAGCGCCTGCGCGCGGTCGCGCGGGAAGTGGGTCACGGATTGCGGCGCTGGATGCTCGGTGTTTTCGTCTCCATGCTGGCCGTGGGCATCCTGACCGGCATCGGGCTCACACTGTTGCACGTGCCGCTAGCCGGATTGCTCGCGATCATCGCGGGCGTCATGACCTTCATCCCCTACCTTGGCACCATCATTGCGATGGTGCCCGCGTTGCTCGTCGCGCTGCTGGTCGGTCCGGTCACCGTCCTGTATGTGTTGTTGCTGTACCTGTTCGCGCATGCGCTGGAAGGCTACCTGATCACGCCGCTGGTCCAATCGCAAACCGTGCGCCTCGCACCCGGCTGGCTGGTCGTATCCGAGTTGGTCGGTGGCCTAGCCGCCGGCATCTTCGGGGTGCTGATCGCAGCGCCGCTGCTGGTGACGCTCACCATCATCGTGCAATTACTTTACGTGCAGGACGTGCTCGGCGACAGCACGCGGACCCTGGGCGAATCCAGCGAGAAGTTCCGGGTGCGCAAGCTCATTGCCGCGCTGCGCATGCGCGCAGCACGACGACACGGTGGTGATCCTGGCAGCGGCGACGGCTCCCATTGAATGCGGTGCGCCGCCCGGCGTGGCGGGTGTCGCGCGACGGGATCGGCACGGCGCTCGAGGTTTTCTCCCTCGGCCGGCAGCGTGCACCGCATGTCCATATCACGGTGCAATTGCATCGGTGTCGTTAGCGATGATCGCCGCGCTGCATTTCTGTGTCGACCGCCTGTATCGCCCGCGGCTCGCGCAGGCGATGGTCGAGCTGCCTGGTCTGTCCGGCGCGGTACGAACGGATGGTTTCAACTCGTATCGCAGAGGGCACGCGTGACATCACGTTGACCTGACCTACACGTCTGTCGTCGTACAACCAGCATTTGCGTCGCACGCGGCCCAGCAAGGAGCAAGGGAATGCGCGGCAACCATTGCGACCTGATCGTGATCGGTTCGGGCCCCGGCGGTGCCACGCTGGCGCACAGGCTGGCGTCTTCCGGCAAGAAGATCCTGATGCTCGAACGCGGCGGCTGCCTGCCCCGCTCGCCCGCCAACTGGAATGCAGGAAAGGCTTTCGTCGAGGGCGCTTGTCAGACCAGTGAAAGCTGGTACGACAAGGACAGCAAGGCCTTCCACCTCGGCCTGCACCACTGCGTCGGCGGCAATTCCAAGGTGTACGGCGCCACGCTGTTCCGACTGCGCGAGCGCGGCTTCGTACCGAAGAGTGTGGTCATCTCACACGGCCCGGTCGATGTTCCCGGCGAAGGTTCGGAGTAGGAGGCTGCCATGTGGCTGACCTTTACCTCATTCCGATCGTGATCCGCGTGTGCCTGGTGGTGCTGTTTCCGTTCAGTGCACTGGACAAGATCGTGTTCTGGAAAGATGCCTTGAAGCAGGCCAACGATACGTTCCTGCCCAAAAGCATCGGGCCTTCGATGGTGGTCGCCGCGATCGTGGTGGAAACCGTTGCGCCGCTCTGCATCGTGTTCGGCTGGCACGACCGCATCGCGGCGCTGGTCCTCGCGCTGTTCTGTGTGGTCAGCGCGTTCCTCTACCACCCGTTCTGGAAGTTCGCCGATTTCTGGAAATCCGGCAACAGCGAAGGGCGCGGTCACTTCTGGGATTTCCTGAAGAATTTCGGACTGGTCGGCGGGTTGCTGCTGGTGGTGTTCGCGACGCAGCTCGCGCCCACCGGTGTGATCGCGCGCCGCCCCTTGCCCTCGACCGCGGTATACACGCCATCCGGCGCCGCGCCGCCGTCCACGATCCCTGGATGGGAAGCGGGTAGCGACCATGACCACTGACATATCCGGCAAGGCGAAACCACGTCTCGAATACTGGCACTTGTGGACGGATGACCGGGGTGTCAGTCATCAGCGGCAATGTGCACTCGAACAATTCGAGCTGGGCAGCCTCGGCGACGCAGACCCGCAATGGAACGACAAGCAGCCGCGCGGCGACGCGACCGTCGTGTTCACCGTGCTGCCGGTCGGCTGGGTCGGAGAGTGGCACGAGAACCCTGCCCCGCAATGGATCGTGCCGTTGTCGGGCCGCTGGTTCGTCGAATCCATGGACGGCACGCGCCGCGAATTCGGCGTCGGCGAGTTCTCGCTGGGCGAAGACCAGGACTGCACCGAGGACGCCGATGGCCGCAAGGGCCATCGCTCCGGCACCGTGGGCGATGAACCGTGCGTATTGATGTGCGTGCAGTTGCACGTGTCGCCTGTTCATCAGCCGTGCCACGTGAAATAGGGAGCCGAGCATGGATACCGGGATGGCGAACATCGAAATCATCGATCCGCGCTTCAAGTCCTGTGTGCTGCCCAATGCGCCGCTGGAAAAACTGGGCGACGGCTTTCGCTGGCTGGAGGGCCCGGTGTGGTTCGCCGACATGCAATGCCTGCTGGTCAGCGACATTCCCAACAACCGCATCATGCGCTGGACCGAGTCCGGCGGCGTATCGGTGTTCCGCGAACCCTCGCATTTCGCCAACGGCCACACCCGCGATCGCGAGGGGCGCCTGATCGGCTGCTCGCATCACGACCGTTGCATCACGCGCACCGAACTCGATGGCCGCATCACCGTGCTGGCGCACCGCTACCGGGGCAAACGCCTGAACTCGCCCAACGACATCGTGGTCAAGAGCGACGGCAGCATCTGGTTCAGCGACCCGACGTTCGGGATCACCCGCGACTACGAAGGCGGCAAGCAGGAATCCGAATTGCCGCCCAACCTGTATCGCTTCGATCCGCGCGACGGTTCGCTCACCGTCGTCGCGGACGATTTCAAGGGCCCCAACGGATTGTGCTTTTCACCGGACGAACGCCTGCTTTACGTCGCCGAAAGCGGCACGCCATTCGCGCACGATCCCGAGCAGTACATCCGCGTGTTCGACGTCTCCGACGATGGCGCCCGGCTCCGCAATGCCCGGGTATTCCACAAGGTCACGCCGGGCATGGCCGACGGTTTCCGCTGCGACGAGGACGGCAACATCTGGAGCAGCGCGGCCGACGGCGTGCACTGCATCGCCCCGGACGGCACGTTGCTTGGGAAGCTCAAGGTGCCTTTCGTGGTGTCCAACCTCACCTTCGGTGGACGCAACCGCAGCCGTCTCTTCATCTGCGGCTCGCAAACCCTGTTCGCGCAGTACGTGAACCAGCGCGGCGCGCAACGCCCGTGATCAACCCGTGCCGCCGCACCGCCTCGCGCGGATCCTGCGTGCACAGATGTAGCGCGCGCGGTGCGGGCCGGCCTCCGTGTCGTGCGGTCATTCAGCCGCCCGGTACTTGCGACTGCAACGGCTGCGCGCGGCAGAGGTTCCTTCAGGACCGGCGAAGTCTTCGAGGCGCGCGCGATGGCTGCGTCGATGCACTGTCGGAACCCTGCTCGAATATCGGCCGCCCGAGGCCCGTATGAGCGCTGCGACGCCACCTGCGGGCGACCCGTGATTTCATGTTTTCTTTACAAAACGCCTGAATCTCATCCTTCCTATGTTCGGCAGCGCACATACGAAGCACGCGGCAGCGTGGGACTCTGTGCCTCCGCATCACCGGAAGTATCGATGGACGCGATCCCTTCCAACCTGTGCAACCTGGTCGAACAGCTGGAAGACGCCCGCCAGTTTCACCACGACGCGACACGGCAAGCCGCCGGCGAGCGCTGCGAGCAGCATCGCGAGAAATCGCAGGCCTATGCAGTGATGATTGCGGAAATCAGGGGCTGGGAATTCCGCCACCGCCGTGACGGCGACGCGCGGCATCCCGGCGAGACCGGCGATCGCCCGGATCACGACAGCCGCGACAACGATGGCTACGCGGCGCTGCTGGAGCGGGTTTGCCGCCTCCACAGCGCCGTCGCGTTCGTCGCACAATCCGTTCGACTGCGCGCTACCGGTGGCGCCATGGCGGGACCAGGGACGGCCACCGGCGCGCAAGGATGCCAATGCGCCGCTGAATTCTCATTGCACCTCGAATCCGGTCGAGGCGACGTGGTGCGCCCGACGGGACGTCGCCATCTTTGATGGCGATTTGCCTGGCACATGGAAGCGCCGGAAGTGCGGCCGGTGCGTTCCCCCTGACGCACCGGCCGCACCGGGATGCCCCAGCTCCCGGACCTGCTTCGAACCGTTCCACGGAAGGAACGGCTCGAAGACTCTTCACCGACCTGCCTGCATGGAGTTTGACATGAGCGCCCAGCACAACGTTCCTCAGCACGATCCCCAACGCGACCCGAAGCGCGATCCACAGCGAGATCCGAAGCATGACCCGCAGCGCGACCCGCAACGTGAGCCGAAACACATGGGCCACCCCGACGAGCCGCGGCGCCCGGAACGCAACCGTTGAATCTCGACCTTCCCACTCAACCAGGAGCCACATCATGAAAACCCGAATTGCGGTTGCCGTCGCATCCCTGCTCGTTGCATCGATGGGCGCAACGGCCCACGCCCAAGCCCGGCAGACGGCGCCCGAGCAGGCCACGCCACCCATGTCGGCATCGTCGACAACGACCTCCACGACGACCACCACCAGCCAATCCACCCAGTCCATGTCGAACGACAGCATGTCGAACGAGCG
>Ga0134125_10001190_pt1 | contig 32347 bp, 36 predicted proteins | sample KB31751_FD_96464 | JGI IMG/M metagenome (GOLD analysis project Ga0134125, IMG submission 96464) | Terrestrial soil microbial communities with excess Nitrogen fertilizer from Kellogg Biological Station, Michigan, USA - KB3-175-1 | ecosystem: Environmental > Terrestrial > Soil > Unclassified ...
CACGAGCCGCTCAAGAGCATCGGCGAATTCGATGTTCCCATCCGCCTGCACCGCGACGTCACCAGCCGCATCAAGGTGACGGTGGAAAAAGAAGGCGGCGCGGAAGCGTAGTTCTCGAAGCAAACAGAAATCCGACCGCTGATGAACGCTGATAACACTGATTTTGCCTCCATAGCCAATCAGGTCAGCGTTGGTCAGCGGGTTGCTGTTTCAGCCGCTTCGCTACGGTCGATAGGCGTAAACCGTTCCCTGTTGCACGCCGATGTAAAGCGTGGACTCGTCATGCCCGAAGCTGCGAATGCAGCCCTGAACATGTTCCGTCCATTCCAATGCTCCGTCGCTGGCGCGATAGGCGGCGATATCGCCGTGACAACTTCCGGCTATGACCCACCCTTTCCACAGGTGCGGCTGTTCGCTCTCCCATGCTCCCGCTGCACCGCGCTCCCATGTTACGTGTTGAAATTGATCGGCAAAGGCCACCATCATGCCGGTCTTGTGCTCGTCGTTGATCCTCGTACCTAACACAAACTCGTGGTCCTTGCCTCCAGTCTTGACGGTGGTAAACCGGCCGATCAGGATTTCCGGCAGCTTCTGGTAATCGCGCGTCTTCCCGCTGGCAGGATCAACGGTGCGGAGGTGCCCGTCCGCCGTTCCGATATATAACAAGTGCTTGTACAGGAAAGGAGCCGTGCTCGCTGGGGAACTCAACGCCACTTTCCTCAGCTCAGCGCCTGATTTTGCATTGAGAATGTGGACCACCTGGTCGTGCGATACAAAAGCCACGATGGTTCCATCGGTGGCGGCGGGTTTGGGAATGTCACAGCTCGGGTCAGGCGCGGCGTCAGTGAATTTCCAGTTCAGCTTTCCGGTTTTGGTGTTCACTGAAAGCCATTCATCGCGGCGGGTACCCACTATGACTGCGTTATCCGCCCTGGCAAAGGCGGTAGCAGGTGAGCCGGCGGCAAGCTTCCAGCGAAGTCCTCCGGTATTCCTGTCAAAGGCGTAAATGTAGCCCTCCACCCCACAGCCCCGGTCCGCAGGAATGATCACGAGATCACGCACTAGAAGAGGGTCTCCATGGAAGCTGAATGGGCCGCCATCGGCCTTTGTGTCGTAAGACCATGCGACCTTCCCGGTTGACTTGTCCAGCGCCAGGAATTTGCCTGCGCACGACGCGATGAACAACAGGTTCCCACTGACCGTGGGCTTGGCAAAAACTCAGCCACCAGTTTCAAATTTCCAAAGTACGCGACCGCGGGAGCCAGGCGCGCCGGCGCTGAACCCGAGAACCAGCAAGCAGAATGCAATGTGTCGCAACATGCCGGATTGAATTTGATGCCTTTGCAACAAGGAATGTCAATTGCATTCGCCAGGTCAGAAAAATTCAACCAGGCCACGCTGTGGATGGGCTATGATGCGTCGCCAATATCTCGCTGGATGCCGTGCGATAGCTGGTAGATAATACCCGCAAGCAGTAAAAGCAAGATCAGCGCAGGCTCGCGGAGCCAGGTACACGTGGGTCCGACGGCCTTTTTCAGCGTCGTAGCGCGATCCACTACCGGAGGAGACGAGCGTGAAAACCGTATTCGTGGTAGGCGCAGGACCAGCCGGCCTTTTTGCTGCACAGAAGATCGCCCAGGCCGGACACCAGACCGTCATCTTCAATCGTGACCTCAAGCCGGGAGGGCTGGCGGAATACGGCATCTATCCGACCAAGGACAAGATGAAATTTGGGCTGCGCAAGCAGTTCGCCAAGGTGCTGAGCCTGCCGAACGTGCACTACTTTGGAAATGTGCCGGTCAGCCAGGAATCCAAAGTCACTGTCGCTGATCTGCGCCAGTTTGGGCCTTCGGCCATCGTCTTCTCTGTGGGCGCGCAGGGGACCAAAAAGCTCGGCCTTCCCGGCGAGAAAGCCAAAGGCGTTTATCCGGCCAAGGACTTTGTTTACAACTACAACCTTTTGCCTATCTACACCGGGCAGGACTTCTCTGTTGGCAAGCGAGTGGCCGTGATCGGCATGGGCAACGTGATGGTGGATATCGTTCACTGGCTGCTGGTTGACGATCCGAAGAAAACTACCGAAGAAGTAATTGTGGTCGCCCGCCGCGGCCCCTTTGAGGCCAAGTTTGACGCCAAGGAGTTCAATTACGTTGAGAGCCACCTTGACCGCCATGCATTTGAAAAAGAATTGCAACGCATTCAGCCGCAACTTAGTGCCGTGGGCCAGGACATCAGCAAGCTGGCGGACGAGACCTTCCCAGTCTTGAAGAAGCCCGCAGCAGAAATCCAGGGCGGACGCTTCAGCTTTCGCTTCCTCTGCCAGCCAAAAGAGATTCACGCCGACGCCAGCGGCCGCATCTGCCGGCTCACGGTGACGGAAAATGTGCTTTCCGAGCGCGATGGCAGCATAGCCTGCAAGCCTACGGACAACACCGTTGATATTGAAGTTGACACCATGATCTTTGCCATCGGCGACGTGGCCGATCCGGCTTTGGGTCTCCCCTATAACCGCGATTCCTACGTTACCAATCCGAACGTGGGAGGGGACCCCAAGGCTTCGCCAGCCTATGAGATTTTCGATCCTGCAACCGGCAACGTTCTCCCAGGAATGTTTGCTGTCGGCTGGGCGCGTAAAGCCAGCGATGGTCTTGTCGGCATCGCGCGCCATGACGGAGAGGTCGGCGCAGCCCACGTGCTGAAGTATTTGGAGGGCGTCGCCGAAGATCGGGCGGTTCCCGTCGAGCAGATCCGGCATGAGCTCGAGCGCAGGAACATCCGCGTGGTGGATAAAGTTGATATCGAATGCCTGACCCGAGTAGAGGAAAAAATTGCCAAAGAGCAGGGCCGTACCTGGTTCAAGTTCGATAAAGATGAAGACATGCTGAACGCGATTGAGTCAGAGAAGGCCAGAGCGGTCACGGTCTGAAGCGCAGCCAAAGCAGGCGGAAATAGCGTAGATTGGCCTTCCTTGGCGAAAAGCCGAGCCTGATCCAGGCACGATAAAGCCGTGTGGCACGCCTACAACTCTCACCAGAGCCCGTTTCCTTGTGGGTCCTCAGCAACCCCGTAGCAGCGGCCTAGTTCTAACAGATTAAGTTGTCCCCTTTCGCCCCTTCAAGACTGCGTATGAAAAAATTCCTGCCACTACTGCTGTTGCTGCTTCCCTGCTTTGTTTTCGGCCAGGGAACTGCGCCCATGGACCCGGCCCAAGCGGGATCGTCCCAATCTGAGGTCCAAGGTACGCCGCCAGTACCGCAGCCCGGGACCGTGGCACAGGTGAAAAGGCTGGTTAAACACGAGATCAATGAAGCCATTATGGGGAAACACTACCCCGCGCTGGACAACTGGCAGCCGCTCACGCCAAAGCAGAAGTTCGAGACCTTCCTCAACCACACCTATTCGCCACGTACATTCGCCGGCGCCGGAATTGACGCCGTCAGAGACAAGCTGCACGCTGGAGATCGCGAATACGAAAGAGGCTCAGCGGGCTTGGCGCAACACTATGGGGTTGAACTTGGGACCAGCGAGACCGATATATTCTTTGAGCGTTTCCTGTTTCCCACGCTCCTCCGGCAGGACCCGCGCTATTTCCGCAATCCGGACCTGCCGTTTTTCCGACGCGCTCTGTACTCCATAAGCCGGGTGATTATCACACACTCAGACAGCGGCCATGCCACTTTCAACGGCTCCAAGGTGCTGGGCGGAGCAGCTTCACAGGCGCTCGCTGACCTTTACGTTCCCGGCCAGTCACAGGGGATGGGCCCCATTCGTGATCGCGTAACTTTTGACCTGCTGCGGGATGCTGGCTTCAACCTGTTGCACGAGTTCTGGCCTGACATTCGCCACAAGCTTTTTCATCGCTAGGCCGCTCCTCCAAGACCGAAGATCGAGAGCAGATGGCCATCGGGATCGCGGAAGTGGACTGCCCACTCGGTCGGCGTGACCTGGCGCGGCTCATTCATGAACGCGACGCCGCGCTCGATCAAGCCCTGACGGGCAGCGCGGACATTTTCAACCTGGAAGACGATTTCGGTTGCACCGTTCACCTGCGGCGCCAAACGGACGTGGCCCAGACTGAGGCCCAGCGTGATCGGTCCGGCATCGAGCAGGGCAAGCTGCGCTTCCTGCATTTTCACTTTCAGCCCGAGCTTGTCGCGGTAAAACTCGAGCGAGGCCTTCAGGTCGCGGACGCCAAGCATGATGCTGGTTATGCATGAGAGTTTCAGGTGATTCATTGTCTCTCCTTTCTTAGCTCGTCCCGGGTTAATTAGCAACGCTAATTAAATTGCCAACATTGACCTGTGTCAAGAAAATAATTAGCCTTGCTAATCATGTTTTCCCCCTCGGGCAAAGGTAACTCCGGTACGGAGCGAGTTGCGGATAGCCTTCATAGCCTTGCCATCCACCTGCTGCGGATGGTGCGTGTCGAGGATGCTGCCAGCGGCGTGGCTCCGGCGCGCTTGTCGGCGCTTTCCGTGATCGTCTTCGGCGGCCCAATCTCGCTGAAAGATCTGGCGCGGGCCGAGCAGGTTCGTCCACCTACCATGAGCCGGATTATCGATGCCCTGGACTCGGCCGGACTGGCGCGGCGGAAGCCCAACCCTAGGGACCGCCGTGCGGTGATGATAGAAGCTACTGAAGAAGGCCGCCGTATCCTGCAAAAGGGCCGCCGCCGTCGTGTGCAGTTCCTGGCGCGGCATCTGGGCCGGCTCAGCGCGAAGGAACTGGAGCAGATTGAGCACGCGCTGGATTCCGTTCAGAAAGCCTTTACCGCGCCATCCCGCTGACCCTCCACACATTTTTGCTCGATGGCGAGTTGACAACCAGAGCGGCTCGCGGTCTAATCTCCCATAGATTATCTATGAAGGGATTCTATGGTACGTACGGCAAGTAAGAACGAACTGCTTCCCGGAACGTTGGACATGCTGATCCTGCAGACGCTTACACGGGGCGCCATGCACGGCTACGGCATCGCCCAGCAAATTCAGGAAACCACCGACGACGTGCTCCAGGTGGAGGAAGGCTCTCTGTATCCGGCGCTGCAGCGGCTCCTGATCAAAGGATGGGTGAAGGCGGAGTGGGGAACATCAGATAACAACCGCCGCGCGCGCTACTACACCTTGACCTCTGCCGGCCGGAAGCAGCTTGGCGTTGAAGCGGAAAACTTCAATCGCATGATTGAAGCTATTGCCCGCGTGATGCAGACAGCGTAAGGAGGCTGCCATGGCGAAACCAGGCCAGTTCTGGCGCAGGCTGTTGTCAGTAATCAACCGCAATCGGCTCGAGCGCGAGCTGCAGGAAGAGATGCGCCTGCATGCGCAAATGAAGGCAGAGAAGAACATGGCGGCTGGCCTTGGTTATGAAGCGGCGCATCTGGCGGCCCGCAAGCAGCTCGGGAACATGATGCTGCTTCAGGAGCGAAGCCGCGAACAGTGGGGCTTTTCCTTTTTGGAGAGCGTCCTCCAGGACCTCCGCTACGGAGTGCGGGGGCTGCGGAACAGTCCCGGCTTTGCTACGGTGGCGCTGCTGACCCTGGCTTTGGGCATCGGCGCTACGACGGCAATTTTCAGCATCGTTTATGCCGTGCTCCTCCGGCCGTTGCCGTACAGGGATTCGCAGCGCATTGCGACCATATACACCGTGAGCTCCATGTTTCCGGAGTTCAGCCTTGGCCAGTCCATTCCTAATCTGCGAGACATTCAGGCGCGCTCTCACTCCTTTGAGACCATAGCGAGTTACCAGCTCAGGGACTACTCCTTAACCGGCAGACGCAATCCTGAACAGATCAGCGCAGCAGCCATTTCTCCAAATTTCCTTGATGTTTTCAGCGTCCGTCCCATTCTCGGCAGAAGTTTTGTTCCTGAGGATGAGCACCTCAAGAGCGGGAACGTGGTGCTGCTCAGCTACGGCTTGTGGCATGAGCAATTCGGAAGCGATCCGCAAATCGTGGGCAAGGAAGTCACTCTCGACGAGAAGCCGTACACCGTCATTGGGGTGCTACCTGAGAGTTTCACCAATTTCTCCGTAACGGGTTGGGGAGATAAAGTGCAGGTTTGGGTGCCTCTGATGATCAGGCCGGAAGATCAGCAGAATCGCACCGGCTGGATGTATTTCACAGTCGCCAAACTGCGCGCAGGTATTTCTCTGGGCAGGGCGCAGGCCGAACTGGATGGCATTGCCGCGGCGCTGGCCCATGAATATCCCAAAGACGCGGCACAGATTAAATTTCCTGTCGAAAGTATTCAGCAGGTGGTAGTCGGATCCGATAAGCGCGAATTGCTGATCCTGCTGGCCGCAGTGGGTTTCCTTCTGCTCATTGCCTGCGCTAACGTCAGTAATCTTGTGCTGTCGCGAGGCCTCAAGCGCCAGCGCGAAATAGCGTTGCGGGCCGCCCTGGGCGCCAGCCGCGGCCGCATTGTTCGGCAGTTGCTGCTGGAAAGTTTTCTGCTCGCGGTGACAGGAGGTGCGGCGGGGGTGGCGCTGGCAGCAGCGGGGATCAGGGGCTTCCAGACCTTTGCCCCTGACGGGTTCCCTCGGCTGGAAGAGGTTCGCTTTGAACCGCAAATCGCGGTATTTGCTTTTGCCTTCTCGCTGCTGGCTGCGGTCCTTTGCGGGCTTGCGCCTGCGCTGGCCGCTTCACGCTCAGACTTGAACCTCACCATCCGGGAAAACAGCGTGTCAGCTCCGGCTGGACGGTCACTTCTGCGTGGCTTCCTCGTGGTTACAGAAGTGGCATTGGCGCTGGTACTGCTCACCGGCTCGGCCCTGATGGTGCAGAGTCTGATGCGCACGCTGCGCGTCGATCCCGGCTTGCGCACGGACCACTTGGTCACCGCCCGCATAACTCTTTCTAAAACGAGCTACCCTTCTGAAGACGCGCAGGTACTCTTTACGCAACGCCTTCTGGAGGCTTTGCGAGCTGAGCGCCAATTTACTGGGATCGCCTTGAGTAACAATTCCGTTCTGGCGCACAGATCCAGCCTGATGACCTTTGATCCTTCTACGCTCGGGTTGAACGAACAAAAAGTCAATCTGGAGTCCAGATCGACCTCGTCCGGATTTTTCAGCACCATGGGGATTCCACTGCTTCGCGGCCGTGAGTTCAATGACCGCGATGCCAAAGGCTCTCCCCAGGTGGTAGTGATCAACGATTCCATGGCCAAACGTTTCTTTACCGGCCAGGATCCGGTGGGCAGGATGATTCGTTTGTCGCGGGAGTCGAAGGAACAGTATCAGATTGTCGGCGTGGTGGCCGATACGCGAGACGTTCATCTCACCTCTAAACCGCGCCCGGAGATTTATTTCCCCATCCTTCAGGCTAGTGACAACGAAATCATGATTATGGTCCGTAGTTCACTGCAACTCGCAGCCGTAACCGGCTTGCTGGAAAAATCTCTCTGGTCGGTGGATAAAGATGAGCCGCTGCGCAATGTCAGCAGCATGGCGGAAGTGATATCCCGGTCGGTCGCGGAACCCCGCTTCCGCACCTGGCTGTTGACGGCTTTCGCGGGCGCGGGATTGATTCTGACACTGATCGGCATTTATGGAGTCATCTCTTATTCAGTAGCTCAGCAGACTCGTGACATTGGGATCCGTATCGCATTGGGCGCGCGGCCAGGGAACATGCTGCGGCTTGTGCTGAATCATGGGTTGCGGCTTGCCCTCCTCGGCGCGGCAGTTGGGATTGCAGGGTCTTTTCTTCTCATGCGTGTGCTGGCAAGCCAGCTCTATGAGGTCAAGCCAGGAGATCCTCTGACTCTGATTGGCGTTACTTTCGCCATGCTGTTGGTGGCAGTTGCGGCTTCATATCTCCCGGCTTTGCGAGCCACCCGCGTGGATCCGTTGGTGGCCTTGCGTTGCGAGTAGGCGACAGCACCCCCGCGAAGAGTTGACAAATCGATCTGACGGAGAAGACAGTTCTTAGAAATACAAGAACAGTTCCGTATCGGAACCGGAACTCTCCGAACTGCGGGGAGAAACACTTTGACCGGCTTCGAAAATCGGATACTATGTGACGCGTGAAGGTATGGATCAGACGCGCGGTATGGATGCTGGTGATTTACGGCATTCTTCACCTGCTCATAGCGCCGCTGCCGGAATTGGGCGCGTCCCTTTCCGGGAAGCCGCTGGTTGCAGCCATCGTTCTGACGACATACGCTCTTATCGAATTATTCCTCCTGATTTTTCTTATCTCGTTCGGACCTGCTAGTCCGGGATTTAGCTGTTGGATCGACGTTCTGGACAAAATCTGTTTGCGGCTTTGTTAGCCACAGAGGCGGGCTTGGAGGCTGATCAATTTCGGCCCGGCCACGCTGCGGAATGCAAAGAGTTGCCAATCCTCCGCCTTCTCTCGTGAAGAGGGCGCGATGCCACAAACAGACGACAAGCGGGAAGGTGCGCCATGAGCTACATGCGAAGAATACTTGAGGGAGCAACCGTGCTCCCGTTTGTAAGACTGCCTTTTGTAGGCAAGCCGCTGACTTCAGAGCAGCAGCTGCGCCATGATCTGGTTGAATTTGGGCGAATGCTGCACACCCAGGGATTTGTCGCGGCAACGGACGGGAACCTGTCCGTTCGTATGGACAAGGAACGCGTCATCATCACACCCACCTGCGTAAGTAAAGGCATGATGCATCCTGAAGAGATGGTCGTTGTTGATCTGGATGGAGAAAGACTCAGCGGCGCATGCCGCCCCTCCAGCGAGATCAACATGCACCTCACTATTTACCGCATGCGCCCCGACGTGGGTGCGGTGGTTCATGCTCACCCGTGCACAGCGACTGCTTTCGCGTCCGCCGGCATCGCACTCGATGAACCGCTGTGTTCAGAAGTGGTCATTACTCTTGGAGCGGTACCGCTTGCGCCGTACGCAACTACGGGAACTCAGGAGCTCAGTGACTCGCTGCGGCCTTTCATCCCGGAGCACAATGCCATCCTGATGGCGAACCACGGTGTAGTCACATACGGCGCTGACCTGCGCCAGGCTTATTTCCGCATGGAAGCAGTGGAGCACTATGCGAAAATCGTGCTGGCTGCCCGCCAACTGGGCTGCAGTCGTACGCTGGACAATGAGCAACTGGAAAAACTTTTTGCGGCGCGCTCAGAGTACAGTAAGAACGGACACTGACTGCCTGACCGCACTTCTGCAGGAATCGAGAATAGAGCTTGCAGAACGAGTGTAGTTGCACAGGCGGAGCACTACGTGCGCAGGAATTTTCCTACGATGGAACAGACCACACCCAAGCCCAGAATGGCAACGGGCCCATGGTTCTGCTGCAGCGCAACAGCAATGTCATTGTTCTGGGTATACAGGTAGGCTCCCCAACAGAGACCTCCAAAAATGCAGAAGGCTCCCAGGGTGCGAAGTAATGGGCTGCCAGGTTCTTTTTGCGGGGCTCGCGGCGCGCGGAATGTGCCGCGATCCTCATAGCCCTCACGGGCAGTAGTCCCCCAATCGTCCTTATATCCGTTCAACTTTGGAGGAGTTCCTGACATTTGAAAAGCACTTTGCCCTATCTGGACACTAGTTTCAATCATTTAAATGCCCTATATCGTTCAGACATGTTCCTTCGGGGTTGGCGAACAGCGGTTTCGTCACGTTAGCTCGGTCAGCCATTTACAATGGCGGCGTCCAACTTATGGCTCACCTTTTCGAATCCCTGCGTTTGCGTGAAGTTACACTACATAACCGAATTCTGGTCTCGCCTATGTGCCAGTACTCCAGCCGGGATGGCTTGGCCAATGACTGGCATTTTGTCCATTTGGGAAGCCGCGCCGTCGGGCGCGCGGCCGCCGTCCTGACAGAAGCTTCAGCAGTTACCGCGGATGGCCGCATCAGCCCGGATGATCTTGGTATTTGGGACGACATTCAAATTGAGCCATTGCAGCGCATCTTTTCCTTCATTGCGCAACAGGGCTCCGTGCCAGGGATGCAACTGGCGCACGCAGGGCGGAAGGCCAGCACCAGTGCTCCGTGGAAAGGCGGCAAGCCTCTCGCCCCGGAACAGGGCGGCTGGTCGCCCATCGTTGCGCCTAGCGCCATCCCTTTTGCTGACGGATACCAGACCCCGCGGGAACTCACGAAAACTGAAATCGAAGATGTGGTGCAGGCGTTTGCCCGTGCGGCCCAGAGGGCTGCCGCGGCAGGCGCACGCATCGTGGAGATTCATGGCGCGCACGGATATCTTCTGCACTCGTTCATGTCGCCATTGAGCAATCACCGGACTGACGAATATGGGGGGCCGTTTGAGAATCGCATTCGGATCGTCTGTGAAGTGATGGACGCGGTGCGCAAGCTGTGGCCGGAAAGATATCCGGTGTTCCTCCGCATCTCCGCGACGGATTGGGTGGACGGAGGCTGGACCGTTGAGGATTCGATCGCTCTGGCAAAAATTGTGCAGGCCCGTGGCGTGGACCTGGTTGATTGCTCATCGGGCGGAAACATTGCGGGAGCGAGAATTCCTGTCGGTCCTGGTTATCAGGTTGAATTCTCCGAGCGGGTACGCCGAGAAGCTGGCGTGCTTAGTGGTGCAGTCGGGATGATCACGGATCCGGCCCAGGCTGATCAGATTGTGCGTTCGGGACAGGCGGACGTTGTCGTGATGGCGCGCCAGTTCCTGCGCGAGCCGTACTGGCCCTTGCTGGCGGCACGAGCCCTGGGACATGACATGGCATGGCCGCCACAGTATGAGCGCGCGAAATTGAAGTAGCTGCCCTTACTGCCGGGAATCAGACTATCGTGGTCAGATGCTATTTCCGTTGTGCTGCCTGGGCTGCCTGTGCCTGGTCCTCAGGTTTCTGGATTTCACGTCTCTGCACGGGCGAGGAAAGCACAATGGAAGTCGAGGTTGTCCCATACGGCGTTAGGCGGTCGATCAGCGATTCCAGATGCTCCACCGAGCGCACGTGCACCTTCATGATGAAAGAGTCAGCGCCCGTCCCACGATGACACTCCACCACTTCCGGCAAAGCCTTCACCGCTGCGGTGATTTTGCTGAACACATCTCCCACCACTGACATGCGGATAAAAGCTGAGATGGGCATCCCGACTTTCATCGGATCGATATCAGCATGGTAGCCGACAATGATCCCGGCTTCTTCCATACGCTTTACGCGCTCCACCACTGCCGGGGTGGTCAGGCCGACCCTGCGGCCAAGTTCCGCATAAGAAAGCCGTCCGTTCACTTGCAATTCGTTAAGCAGCTTCCAGCCGATTGGGTCGAGCAGTTTTTCGCTTTTTGAAACTGAATCCATGGTTCAGCCTGTCATTGTAAGACAGTTTCCTCGCTACGCCTCTCATCATCTCAGAGAAGCGTTTCTAAGTAAATTCTAACTTTTCCCGGGGGAACATACATTTAAACATTTTCATTGTTTTCTGACCAGAGGGGCTCTTCCGTGCGCCTTATGCACAAATGCGCCTGCCACTTGCGGCGATACTTTACCCTAAAAAAGCGGAGCAGGGAGCAGAATTGAACAAAAGAGCGCCCGATCGCTCCAGATTCGCTTGCTTTCAGGGGCAGACCGTTATAAAAAATACATTCCCAAGCACCTGAATCTTACTGCCTGGTCACTCCCCTTTGTGAGCTGAATGGACAGAATTGTCATTACAGAGCAGGAAATCGGACGGGCCGAAACTCCCGTCCTGCCTGTCGCATCCGACCCTCAAGGGCTGCAGCCTCGTCTGCCCGATCCAGTTCCTTTGTGGGCTCGATTGGTGCTCGCACCGTTGATTTTGGTGCTTCCATTGCTTTGTCTGGCCTCTCTCATACTGCGCGTGACCACGCGCAAGCGAACTCCTCGCGAGCTGAAGGCGTGGTGGTCCTATCTTCTTACATTGCTGATCGTCAGCGGATTTGTTTCGACGCTGCTGGTGATCGTAAGTTTCTCGCTTTCCTGGGCCCCGGCCCCGGACGTTGTCGGCGTTGCATTATCAGGGCTCGACGAGCGCAGCCATTTCCCGGCTTTGCCTGCACCCAGCACCATGTCCGGTGTGGAGTTGAGTTCCACCCTAAAACCGCTGGTATTGCTTGCATCTCCCGCGACCAGACGCTGGTTCAGTCACTCGGAAACCATGTCTGGGATTCTGGGGGCAGCGCTGATACTGCAGGCCGATTCGCATGGCTATCTTCTGGCTACCGCGCGTCATGTGGCGGATGGCGAGGACTGGCGGGCCCATCACGGCGCTCAGAAAGTAATGGTTTCTGACGGGATGAACGGATGGGCCGCCGCGGAGGTCATTGCCCGCCACCGGCAGTTGGATATCGCCCTGCTCTGGCTTCAGCGGCGGGAAGGAAGTGCTGACTTCCGGCAGCCGGTTGCAAGCTATCGCAGCGTAGAGACAGGCGAGCAGATCTTTGTTATCGGCCACCCTGAAGGCCTGAACTTCAGCGTGAGCAACGGCATTGTTTCCCGCATGCCGGGCAACGATGTGCTCCAGATCTCGGCCCCCGTGAGCCCGGGGAACAGCGGAGGACCGGTCTATGACGAGTACGGGAATTTGCTGGGCGTTGTGACGTCCAAGGTCGATCGTTCGCTGGATCCCGAAGCGGAAAATCTGAATTTCGCCGTCAGCACAGAAGCTCTATTGCACGAATCTGACTGGGAGCTTGTGGGCGGCGCCTCGACAGCCCAAAATGGGTATCTCGATTTCATCCACCACGTTCAGGTGCAAAAGCTGGCCGCGCATTCGGGCTCTCGATAGGTTCTTCACATGGCAAACATCACAGTCACAGTCTTCGATTCCACCGAAAATAAGCGCGTGCCAGTGGAACTGCCGGATGATGCTCCAGCCAACCGGATTATCGCCGTGCTGGTGGAGAAGCTTCAGCTTCCCCGCAACGGCCCTGATGGCGCTCCGCTCAGTTACAAGTTCCATCACAAGAATTCCGGGCGCCAGATCCAGGACACGCAAACACTGTCTGATGCGGCGGTGAAGGAAGGCGATATTCTGCGCCTGCAGCCGGAAATTACGGCCGGAGCGAAATGAGCCAGCCTGCTGCTTCATCAGTGGAAGACCGCTTCAGCCGTTTCCGGCTGATCGGATGGTGGGATCAGGAGAAGATCCGCTCCGCGCGTGTGCTGGTGATCGGCGCCGGCGCGCTCGGCAATGAGATTCTCAAGAATCTTGCGCTGCTCGGCTTCACGAATATTGTGGTGGTGGACCTTGATTCCATTGACGCCACCAATCTTTCGCGCAGCATCCTGTATCGCGCCGCCGATGTCGGCAGGAAAAAAGCTGAAGTCGCCGCTGAAGCCACGCGGAATATTTTCCCTGAAGCGCGCGTCCATCCGATCACCGCGAACGTCGTCCACGGCTTGGGGCTCGGGTTGTTTTATTGGGCAGACCTCGTTTTGGCCGGGCTCGACAACCGAGAAGCTCGCCTCTGGATCAATCGCGCATGCTGGAAGATGAACCGGCCCTGGATTGATGGCGCGATCGAAGGAATCAACGGCGTGGCACGCGCGTTTCTTCCGGGAACAGCACCATGCTATGAATGCACTTTGGGCGAAACCGATTGGGACATTCTGAACCGGCGCATGTCCTGCAATCTGCTGTTGCTGCAAGAGGATGCACAGGGCAAAGTCGCTACGACTCCAACCATTTCGTCGATCATTGCCGGGCTTCAGGTGCAGGAAGCTGTGAAGTTACTTCATGGACTGCCTGTGCTTGCGGGCAAGGGCTTTATCTTTGAAGGGCTCAATCACACCTCTTATCGGGTGGAGTACACAGAAAATCCTGACTGCATGAGCCACTACACCTTTTCTGAACTTGTCTCTTTGCCGTGCGCTTCACCCATGACCACGCTTGCCCAGCTCCTCGAACGTGCGCGGAAAGATCTTGAGTCGACCGCAGTCATACTTGAGTTCAGCCGCGACATTATTCACCAACTCGTGTGTCCCGGGTGTGGCCGTGAAGAAGACGTTTTCTCGGCAGTTGGCACAGTCCCGTACGCTCGCGGACGCTGTCCGGCAGATGGACAGATGCGCGCTGTAGTTACAGCCCACAGCTATTCCGGGACTGAGCCATTCGGAGGTCGCACGCTCGACCAGCTTGGATTGCCCATCTTTGACGTGTTTCTGGCGCGCGCCGGCGAGCGCGAAGTCGCATATTTGCTGGCGGGGGATGAACGGGCTGTGCTAGGCCAACTCGCCGCGGGGGCGGCAGGCTGATGGCGAAACCGAAAACAGCTATTAAGACACCCTCCATCATCATGGAGTCCGAAGTAGCGCGGAAAATTCGTCAACATTCGCGCACGTCCATGAAGGCCGAGGTCTGCGGCGTTCTGATCGGCAGCAACGACAACGACCGAATGACCGTTACAGCCTGTATTGCCGGCATCAACGCAGCTCAGGGCGGAACCCATGTAACGTTCACCCAGGATACCTGGGAGCACATCTACAAAATCAAGGACCGTGAATTCCCTGACGACAAAATTGTCGGCTGGTATCACTCACATCCCGGGTTCGGTGTATTTCTCTCCGAGCATGACATGTTCATCCAGGAGAATTTCTTTTCCGGTCCGCACCAAATTGCCTGGGTGTATGACCCGCATACCGACGAGGAAGGCTGCTTCGGCTGGGTGAACGGGAAAGTGGAGAAACTCTCCGGAATCCGGTTCGGGTATTCGCAGAGTGTGCAGTTGGATGGAATTCATCACGATCCTGATGATGAGGACGAGCCCAGCCCTGTTCTCAGCGACGATATGCCGGCCGAGAATGGCGATCGTCGGACACCCGCATTTGTTCGTTGGGGCGTGACGGTCATAAGTTATCTTGCCGTGCTCGGGCTCGGCTTCATCCTTGGCTACCAGTTTTTTGGTTATCGCCTGGACCGGTTGCTTCAGGAAGAGAAACAGCAGCTCTATCAGCAGTTGGCGGAGCCTCCTGCGCCTACGGCTCCAGCTCCGGTTTTACCCCAACAAAAGCCATCAGCCAGACAGGAAGGAAACAGCCAAAATGGCAAACGAAAGTGATAAGCCGGCGCTGAAAATTACCCTGGAAGATCTCGAACGGGTTTCACTGAACTCCAGCGTTGCTGTTGCCCCTTCCCCTGCCACTGCTCGGGAGCGCACAAAAAACTATGGCAACATTGCCTCTCCGGAAGTCGCGCCCGTAATTGAAGACCAGGGGAAGTCCAGGATTTTTCTGCAGGGCTGGTTCTATCTGGGCGTTGCCGGAATGGCCGGAGCTCTGCTGGGCTGGGGCATCTGTGAGCCCCGCTTTTACGATGCAGGCGGGCATCGCTGGGGAAACATCTTCATGCTCCCACTGGTGGTCATGCTGATGTGTTTTGGGTTCGGAGTGGCTGAGAGTCTGGTTGAGCGTTCGCTGAACAAAGCTGTCTGGCGCGGGCTGCTCTCACTGGCGCTTGGTTTTATCGGCGGCTTTATCTTTGATTGGGTTGCCAATCTCATATTTCAGATCACCGTTGCCATTGTGTCCGAGCTCGGAGTGCATACCGTCAGGAACCCGGCTTTCTGGATGGCCCGCGGCGTAGCCTGGATGGTCTTTGGCATCACAGGCGGAATTATCTACGGCCTGGTGGACCGCTTTGGAAAGAAGGTGCAGTATGGCATTCTGGGTGGCATCATCGGCGCGGGATTAGGAGGCATGGTCTTTGATCCTATCGCGCTGGCGACCAGAGCCGGCGGTCCGAGCAGGGCTGTGGGATTTGCGCTCTTTGGGTTGGCTACAGGAGTCGCCATGGGCATTGTGGAGAGCGCTCTCAAAGATCGCTGGCTCTATGTGGCTGCCGGCCCGCTCGCGGGCAAGCAGTTCATTCTGTATAAGCCTGTTACCGTAATCGGCAGCAGCCAGCAGTCCGATATCTATTTGTTCAAGGATTCCGCTGTGTTGCCACGGCACGGCAGCATCGAACTGCGCGGCGCACAGACTTTTTTGCACGCTGATGGTCCACTGTATGTCTCCGGCCAGCCGGTAAAGCATCGCGCGCTGCAAAGCGGCGATCTTGTTCAAGTGGGCCGCTACGCATTCCACTTTCGCGAGAGGCACAGGAAATAGATGACCGAGTCGGCTACATGCCCCTATTGCCGAATGGCTTTCGGTCAGGAAGCGCCGGCCAAAATTTATTGCACCGGGTGTGGCATGCCGCACCATGAGGATTGCTATCAGGAAAATGGCGGCTGCACCGTCTTCGGCTGCGCGTGTGCTCCGGCGGACGATCCCAAGCTGCAGGTCTCGCACTCTGAGCTAAATGCCGCGGACCCGGCATCAGCACTCTATGCTCCGGCACAGCCTCAGTTTGCCGCGACCACGATGGGGCCGTTGGCTCCTGTGTACGGCCGGCTGCCCAAGAGCCGCACCGCTTATATTGTTTTGGGCATTTTCCTGGGAGCATTTGGAGCGCATAACTTTTATGCTGGTTACACGGGCAAGGCAGTGGGCCAGTTGTGTCTCACCCTGTTGAGCTTCTTCTACCTGGCCGTGGCCGCATGGCTCTGGGCGGTCATTGAAATTTGCATTATTGATGCTGACAGCGCGGGAGTGAAATTCACCTAACATTCAAGGAAATGAAATACTACATTCGACGCGATCTCAACGAATACGGGCCTTATACACTGGCCGACCTTCAGCGTTACGTGGCGCAGGGGAATATTTCATTATCTGATCTGACCCGCAGTGAAGGCATGACTGACTGGGTGCCGGTATCGCAGGTCATCGGCAATATTCCTCCGCCGGCGCCTTCCGCCAGTCCGTACCCAGCAGCCCCGGCCGCCAGCCCGGCTGGATCACCTTCCCAGACGGCGGGAACGGTGTATTCGGGAGCGGCGGCGTATGGCTCTCAGCCCGTCTCGGCACTGGCGGGACCTATGCCGCCTGATTTCCACTGGGCTCTTGTCCTCCTGATTGGCTTTTTCACATGCGGCATTTTTTTATGGGTTTGGCTCCTGGTGGAGGCGGCATTTGTGAAGAAAATTCGGCCGCAAAGTAACGCCCTCATCTTCGGGATTGTGGCGTTGATCTGCAGTTACGGCGGCCAGTTCATTCGTGTATTTGACCTGATGAATCACCGCGCCGGCATAAGCCCTTTTGGCGGATTAGTTGGGATAGCCAGCATCGTATTGTATTTTGTGGCCGTCTTCACAATGAAGAGTGAATTGGAACAGTACTACAACTCAGTGGAGCCCATTAACCTCCGCCTGAACGGAGTCATGGTGTTCTTCCTCGCGGTGTTTTACTTTCAGCACCATTTCACGCGCATCAGTCGCTGGAAGAAAACCGGTATTCTGGAGCCGCAGGGATGAGCCTCAGCCGCACGTTCAAGGTCTTGTCGGCATTCGTAGCGGCAGGCGGAGGCTCTGTGCTGTACGCGTGTCCGCCATCGCAGTACAGTTTTTATCCGCGCTGTCCGATTTACAGCGCCATGCATCTTCTGTGCCCCGGCTGCGGCACAACGCGCGCGCTTTACGAACTTCTGCACCTCAACCTTAGAGGAGCTTTCCACTACAACGCGCTCACAACCTTGTTGATTCCTGTCGCTTTTATCTGGTGGCTACTTGAGCGGCGCCGCGCTTTTCAACAGAAACGGCCGATGCAACTGAGTGTTCCGCCCACAGCCTGGGCTGCTCTGCTATTCGTTGCCGCGGTGTTTACCATCGCCAGAAATACAGGTTTGGCATTCGCAATCTAAAAACATGCTTTCACCCCGAATCCGCCGCTTAAAACTCGACTACGAATCGCTTCAGCAGCGCTTCGCCGGATGGCCTGTTATTCGCATGGTCGGTACGGCGGGAATGCCTCCTGAGCTTTACCGCTTCGAGTATTCCTTGCGAGGACTCTACGTTGCCGGCGACGGTTCAATCCTGGAGCGCAACCAGCACCTGCTCGAAGTCAACCTTACTCTCGGTTACCCGCGCCGCGCGCCGCAATGCCGCATGCTGACCCCGGTGTTTCATCCCAACTTTGACGATAGCTCAGTCTGCATCGGCGATTTCTGGGCCGCCTCTGAATCACTGGACGACCTCATCATTCGCATCGGACGGATGATTGCGTATCAGGAGTACAACACCAAAAGCCCGCTCAATGGCCTGGCCGCCAAGTGGGCCGCGCAGAACCCGCAACTGCTTCCCGTGGATCCTCAGCCTGTCGCGCCTCCGCTCGGGGAAAAAGCTGCACCCGAAAGTACGGCGCCGGCCCCGAATCCGGCAATCAGCCCCGAGTCCAGCGTTCAAGTAGAATCCGCGCCCGGCATTGGCGATCCGTGGTCTGGAAAAATTGTTATCAGTTGACAGATCTGGGGCGAAGGCTCCGATAAGCTCGCCTTTTGGGGGAACGTCCGTTAATTCCAAGAACACAGGCGCGTGTTGCTGAATCTGCGTTCAAAGTTGTATTGACTTGCAGGTTTCTTTTTTTCCATTTCCCAATTTGGTACGCTCCACGCTCACAAGCTGTGTAGTAGACTTTTTCGGCATCGAAAGTTGCTTCCGGGTATAAGGCTGAAGGCTCGTTCATAAAGGCAGAACCGATCCATGATCGCTTACCCGGCTTCTTCTGTTCATTTCTTCCCAACAGATGCGGCACATTCCAAATTCAGTGAGGTCTTCCAATGGCATCTCCCCTTGGAAAGATGAGAGTTGTGTTTGCGTTGTTCTTTGTGTTCCTGGCCGTGAACTTCATGGCCGCGCAGAAACCGTTGGTTACTCCCGGCGGCGATAACATGCCGAACGGAAAACACGGGCAGTCTGGACAGACCGCTGCCCCCGTACAAGGCCCAATTGGTCAGGCGGTGGTCACCGGCAACGGCATTAGCTATCACGGCGGCCCGGTGCTGAAGTCCAACCCTGTTCCGATTTACCTGATTTTTTATGGCAACTGGAACAGCACAGGCTCCAACACCCAGGCCAGCGTCAGCCTGATCGAGCATTTCGTCAGCACACTTGGGAACACACCCTACGAACACATTGCCACAACCTACGGCGATACTACCGGGAACGTGAGCGGTAACGTAAGCTTAGGCGGCGTGACTTTTGTAAATTCAAGCACCAATCTGACGGATACGAGTCTGCGTACAACCGTCAGCAACGCGATAAGCAGCGGCGCACTGCCGCGCAATGGCAATGGCGTTTACATGGTGCTTAGCTCGTCTAACATCAATGAAACCTCTGGCTTCTGCACCCAGTACTGCGGCTTCCACACTCACGCGTCACTGGGCGGAGTCGATATCAAGTACGGTTTCGTCGGCAACCCTGACCGCTGCCCCTCAGGCTGCGAGATTCAGCGTACCGGCCCCAACAGTCCAGCGACGAACGTGGGCGGCGCAGATGGCCTGATCAACGTGCTGGCGCATGAACAGTTCGAAGCCATTACGGATCCAGACCTGAATGCGTGGTTTGACTCCAGCGGTGAAGAGGATTCCGACAAGTGCAACTTCAATTTCGGCACCACGCAGACCTGCACATCAACCAGCATTTGCTCCGCCGCGGGCAAGAGCGCCGGCGCACGATTCAACGTGACGTTCGGCAATAACGACTGGATGATCCAGCAGCAGTGGGAGAATGCCGCCGGCGGCAAGTGCGTGCTTCACCTGTAGATGTAATTGCTTTCAGATTCAGGGCCGTCCGCTCATTTGCCGACGGCCCTGGATACGGAAACCATACCGACGCTTAAGCTCTGAATTATGAACTTTTCTGCACCAGCCATTGTTCGGATTGCCCGTTCCGGACAGCGGTGTACACTCGCAACACTCAAAGCGTCGGAGCACGCACTGCACCGGATCATCACTCCCATACATACGGCTTTATCCATTCGCTCGATCCAGCAGACGAAACTAAATCCCACTCTAGTGAGGTCAGCATGAGAATTCCCCTTGGAAACATCAGGTACTTCCTCGCTTTTCTTTTCGTGATCCTGGCCGCCAATTTCCTGATGGCGCAAAGAATCCGCGACAACCACGCCGGCCCTGGCGAGCACATGGCCCCGAACGGTGATGGCACCGCCGCCGCCCGTCCCACCGGCAACACGGTGGTGACCGGCAATGGCATCAACTACAATGGCGGCCCGGTGCTTCATGGCAATCCGGTGCCGATCTATATTATCTGGTACGGTACCTGGACCAGCACCACCGGATCCAATACCCAGGCAACGGTCAACCTCATAGATTCGTTTCTCGCAGCCAATTCGCTCGGTGGATCTGGATACGAGAAAATCAATACGACTTATGGTGACACGACTGGCAACGTAAGCGGCAACCTGCAACTCTCCAGCCAGATTTTCGACACCGGCTCACAGGGAACAAAGCTGCGGAACAGCAGAATCACTTCAGCAATCTCGTCTGCGCTTACGACGGGAAAGCTCCCTACGGACCCTAATGGCGTCTATCTTTTCCTGACCTCATCGAACGTGAGCGAGAGTGGATTCTGCAGCCAGTTCTGCGGCTTCCATACTCACCAGACCATCAATGGCGCGGACATCAAGTGGGCCTTCATTGGCAACCCGGATCGTTGCCAGTCCGCCTGCGAAATTCAGTCCACCGGTCCCAATAGCCCATCAGCCGGAGTGGGCGGCGCGGATGGCATGATCAACATCATCACGCATGAATCAGAAGAAAGTATCACTGATCCCGACCTGAACGCATGGTTTGACTCCGCCGGCAATGAGGACGCTGATAAGTGCAATTTCCGCTTTGGTCCCACGCAGAAGGCGGCCAATGGCGCACAGTTCAACCAGACCTTCGGCGGCCACAACTGGATGATGCAGATGGAATGGGAAAACAGCCGCGGCGGCGGTTGCGATCAGACCCTGGGTGGCACGTTCTTCTAAAAGCAAAAAGCTTATAGCAGCCGTCCGGTGCGCCGGACGGCTCTTTATTACAATCGAATTATCCGGAAAGGAGAGCATCTGCCATGCGTCTGCCCGTGCTTTGCTGTGCTGTTCTACTCACGCTTCCCGCGATCTCGGTTGGTCAGGAGCCGGTCAAGCCCAACCTGACTCCGCGCATCATCACAGCCACTAAGCAGGTAACTATGTTTACCGGTCTTGAAAACCAAATGCTCCAGGCCGTTCAGAAAAAAGACAAAGCCGCTCTCGGCTCGATCGTGACGGATGATTGTTCCATCCATCTGCCCGATGCCGATTCGATGGCCGGCGATGACTGGATCGATTCTGTGATGAACAAAGACTTTGTCCTGAAGAAATTCCTCATCCGGCAGATGAGCGTCGCCGATTTGGGAACATCGGCTGTTGTTAGTTATGATCGCGTCCAGGAATCGAGTTATCAGGGGAAACCGGACGGCGGTGAATTCTACGTAGTGGACCTGTGGAAGCAGGATGGGGGCACGTGGAAGCTTTCTGACCGCTTTGTCTCCAAGGTGGGAACCACTCCTTACATGCCCAAAGGACTGGTCAAGCCCACTGGGAGGCAATAACTCCTATGAACGGTTCGCGTCCCGGAACATGCTGACGAGTTGATTGATCTCAGCGTCGCTGGCGTCTGTCACCAGATAAAAGCCGAGTCCGTTCTCGCTCCAGTTCTTGATATTAAAAGTCGAGTTCCTGGCCGGCCTCTTGCTGCTTCCTTGTTCCTGGAAAATGAACACAGAGATCTTGTGTTGGCCGGCTGTGTACAGCAGTTCTGCTCCTGGGCTGTGCTGCACGAAAACCATTTTGCCGCCCACCAGCTTGTAGGTTGTGCCTGCAACCTCAGGGGGCGTGAAAGTGAAAGGCAATTTGCCCTGGAACCACGGCTTCACCGTGTGACGGTCCTCGCTGACTACGTCCACCGGGTTTGAGCTGGATAACGCGATCACATGCTGGTCCACCAGCTCAGCCAGCATCGCATCCCCGCCGGAAGAGCGAGGCCATAAAGAGTATCCAAGCGCGGCCAGCAGCAGAGCACATACGGAAGACATGCCCCATTTCCACCACGGGCTCACGCGGGCATGAGGATGCAGTTGACGGTAGATGGAGGCGTGCAGGTCAGGCGGCGCGGAATAACGGTTTGCCGCCACGCGCACCGCTTTTTTAAGCGCAAGGTGCTCGGCAACCGCCGCTGTGCACTCAGAGCACCCGGACAAATGAGCCGAGACCTCCTCCTGGTCGGCCGGCTGCAGCTCGTCATCTACGAATAAAACAATTTTGTCCTGCCACTGGCAACTCATGATTTCGCACCCACAGTTTTTCCGCTTGCTGGTTTTCTGGCATCGCTCTTCCCGCTGAGGAGCGCCACGATATGCTCTCGCAGCATGCGTCTGGCCCGCGCCAGCCGCGACATTACCGTTCCAATTGGGATGTCGAGCGCGTCTGCAATCTCCTGATATTTCAGTTCTTCCAGGTCAGCCAGGATGACTACTTCCTGAAAGACCACCGGAAGTGCGGCGATGGCCTGTTGCACCAGCTCACTATCAGCGCGGCGCACCAACGCCAGTTCAGGAGTGTCATGACTGGCGACTGAATCGGCAAAACCTTCCTCGCTCTCCTGGACCGTGTTGCGTCTTTCCAGACCGGTCCGGCTGGTCAGAAAAGTGTTGCGCAAAATTCTGAACATCCAGGCGCGAAAATTTGTCCCTTCCTGGAAACTCGCCAGGGCCTTCAGCGCTTTGGCGAAGGTCTCCTGCACCAGATCGCGTGCTTCTTCTGCGTCGCGGCACATCCAGCGTGCAAAGTTATACAGCGGGTCCAGCAAGGGCAGCGCCAGTTTTTCGAATTCCTTTTGGTTCACGCCGCTCACGTCACTCCAGAATGAATTCCGCGGTTATGATTGTAGTCCTGTCGCCGGAGCCGCGTATGGCTTGCCGGTGATATCCGCACTGCACCGGCTAGTGCACCACAATGATGGCCGTCATCTTTGGATGCAAAGAGCAGAAGTACTTATACGTTCCCGGCTTGCTGAAGGTGTAGCTGAAGCGGTCGTCCGTATCCAGCGCCTTTGATTTGAAAGCCTTGTCCTCGCTCACCACTGTGTGCGGGATGTCATCCCGATTGATCCAGTGCACCTGGGTTCCCACCGGAACACTCATTGTGGATGGCGTGAAGCTGAAATTATCAATCTTTACCTCTGTCGCGTACTCGTCCAGGGCAGCTCGCACAAACGGCGCCGATGCCGCCAAGCCCAAAGCGAGAGCAATTGCTAAAGCCAAAACAACTCTCTTCATATATTTTCTCCTTATTTCCCAATCTTGCAGTTTTTGAGTCAGACGCTCATCCCAGCGATGAATCCACCACCGCGAGCGCATGTTGGCCGCGCCTGTAGTTGACATCAGTGATGCCCAACAAGCTGCGGAGCTGTTCCGCCGGGACTTTCATTGGTCCCGCCGAGGGAGCCGTGCCCGGGTTGGGTTGAGGGAACGCGGTGGATGCCGCCGTATGGAACGTCACATTGCCTTCAACTTTTTGCATCGTCTGATGAATGTGGCCGTTCAACACCGTCACCGATCCAAACCGCTTCAGATAGGAGAGCGCTTGCGCGCTGTCCTCTGTCCCCCAACCCCACTCGGGATAAATCGTCCACAAAGGAATGTGCGCGAACACCACGATCGGCGCGCTCTTCGAGAGATGTTTCACGTCTTTCTCCATCCACGCGAGCTGCTCACCGCCCAGGTTGCCGAGCCCACCGGCCTTTAAGTTCATGACATTCACCAAGCCGATGAAGTGGACCCCTTTATGATCGAAGCTGTACCAACCGCCGCCCTGGCGGCCTGCGCCAAAGCGCTGGCGGAATTGCTGGCCGTCGTCGTTGAGCATGTCGTGTTCACCGGGCACGTAAAAGACATCTTTCACAGAAGCCGATTTCAGCATCTGTTGCACCGTGTCAAACTCTTCAGGCTTGGAGAGATGGCTTACGTCGCCGGTGTGGAGCATGAATGCAGGCTTCAATGGCAGGGCATTGATCTTGTCGATGGCCGCTTTGAACGTGCCTACAACGTCTGTGTTCTCCGGCTTGTTAAACCCCATATGACTGTCGCTGATCTGCACGAAGCTCAGCTCGGCCTGGGCATCCTTCGCCTTCAACTCAGGGAGACGGCTGAGGCTGTAGGACTGAAGGACTCCGCCCCTCATCAGGCAGAGGGCTCCGGTTCCTGCCCAGGCCATGCATTTCAAAAACCCTCTGCGATCAATGCCGTCATGGTGGTGATCGTGCAGGATTTCGTCTTTTGTGTTGTGGTCCATCTTTATCCTCCTCGCCGACCCAATTACCAGTGTGGTTGGCGGTGGCTGCTAATGGACTTAACTGGGACGCAGAGTTTTTATTCCTGCTTGCAGGAATTCGTTGCGAGTTGTCCGGCGGGTGTCAGATAAGGACACAACTTTCGCTGGAAGAGTGCGTTCTGAATATCTGTTGACCTGATAACATGCTGCGGCGGGAACTCTGGAAAGGAATAACGTTGAAGGGAAACGGCGTACCGGCGGTGATGCTGTGGCTCGTAAGCGTTGTTTTTGTTGCCGCTGCCGCCGGACAGGCGGTGGTGCATGCGCCCACTTCAGATGTATTCCTCGATCACGCCTACCGCGCCATGTACAACCTGAATTTCGACGATGCTTTTCGTGACGCGGAGCAGGCGAAAACAGCCGCAAAAGACGATCCTCTGCCGTGGGTGGCGGAAGCCTGCGCCGAACTGTTCCGCGAGTTCGATCGCTATAACATTCTTCGCAGCGAACTCTTCGCCTCAGACGACGCGTTCGACGCGCGCAAACCGCATGCCTGGGACGCAGTGCACAGGCAGCAATTTGAACAAGCAGTGGCCGGAGCTCAGGCAATCGCCAACAAACGCCTCGCAATCAATAAACAAGACAGCAAAGCACTCTTTGCCCTGGCACTGGTCAACGGTTTACAGGCCGATGATGCAGCCCTGCTGGCCAGGAAGAATATGACTGCACTCCGGTTTACTCGAACCGCCAATGAATACGCTGACCGTCTGCTGGCCGATCACCCCGATTACTACGATGCCTATGTTGCCACGGGGATGGGCAAGTACATCATTGGCGGCAAAGCCGCGCCGATACGTTGGATCCTTCGTCTGGGAGGGCTCAAAGGGAGCCAGGAGGAGGGCGTTCATGACTTGAAGCTTGCCGCCGCCCACGGACATTATCTGGCGCCGTTTGCCAAAATCCTGCTCGCTTTCGATGATCTGCGGCACAAAAACAAAGCCGCGGCACAGGAGAAGCTTTCTGAACTCCACACACAGTTCCCCGACAACCCGCTATTCACCCAGGAATTGGCCAAGCTCCAGCACACCGCAGCGGGACCGGGCCAATAGCGGCCGGCGGAACCCCGTCAAAACTGAGGTGAACACATTCTTGTGCACTAGTGGGACATAGCCTTTAGTGTCCGCGAGCAGCAGGACGATGCTGGTACCATCGAAATATCTCCAGGGAGACTGAACCCAGTTGCGACCCGCCAGATTTATTCCAGCCCTGCTCACCCTCGTTGCCATATTTGGCAGTCTTGTGCCGCCCGCAACCGCCCAGAACGCTGTCGAAGAACGACTCGTGGCGTCCTATCAAGATGTCTATAACGTGAAATTTCAAGAGGCGCTCAAGCAGGCGCAGGAAGCACGAAGATTGTCTCCCGCTGATCCCATGCCATCGATCGCCGAGGCCAATGCCATCCTGTTCCGGGAGTTCGATCGGTTGCGTGTCCTGCGCAGTGAAACCTTCGCCAGCGACGATAACTACACCAGCCGCCAGAGCTACAAGTGGGATCCCGCTTCATACCAGGCCTTTCTGAACGCATTGAACGCGGCCGAGGAAACTGCTCAAAAGCGGCTGGCTGCAGACCAGCACGATGGTCGCGCCCTGCTGGCCATGGCGCTCAGCAACAGCATGCGTGCCGAAGATGCTGCCCTCTTCGCAAAAAAGGACATTGCAACGCTTTCTTATTTCCGGGCTTCAGCCAGTTATGCCGAGCGGCTGCTTGCCGTGGCGCCGCAGCAATATGATGGCTACCTGGCGAGTGGGCTGGGGAAATATGTAATCGGCTGCAAGTCAGCGCCGGTGCGCTGGGTGCTTCGGGCAGGCGGGTTGAAAGGCGATCGTGATCAGGGTGTGAAGGAGCTCTCGATCGCAGCGGCCCACGCCACTTATATGGCGCCCTTTGCGCGGCTGCTCCTGGCCTACGACGATCTGCGCCGAAACAATCGGAGCGAAGCGCGGAAGAAATTCGCCGCCTTGCATGGCGAGTTCCCTGACAACCCGACGTTTCTCCAGGAAACCGCCAAGCTCGACAGTCCGTCAGTTCGCCCCGGCCAGTGAGTGGAGCGAGATTGATGCGCCGCCCAGGATCTTTCCGCTTTCACTTTCTTGAATAAACACTACTGTCCGCAGGTCCTGCCTCTTCCAGCCGTTGTTCAGCTTCAATGGGATGGCAGTAGAAAACCTGCCGCCACTGATCTCGCCGAGGCGTTGCAACTGGCGTACGACTGCGGAATGATGTAGAGTTCGTCCACCGTTCTCGCCGCCTGCAACGTTTGTGAACAGATTGTCCTCAGTGATCGCGAGCATTACTTGAGCAGGTTGGCTGTTGGCGACGGTTACTCTCAGCAGGTCATCGTTCGCGAGGGACAACCGCACGTCTGCCGCGGAGACTTCCTGCGCGGCTTGTGCAATCGCTTCGCGCGCATCTCCTGCTAGGCTGCCCACAAATTCAACTTGCCCGTTTACGACCATCTGCGGTGTGTAAGGGCCGTCGATGTGAAACTTGCGCGCGTAGTTTTCCTGCCGATGGCTGTAAGCGGCGGAATCAAAGCGGTCATGCCAAGCCGCCGAATCCCAATAATCCACATGGAAGCCGAGTGGAATCACTTCAGCGCCGTTGGAGCTTGCGCTCTGCCGCAGGCGTCCGAGCAACTCATCCGCCGGAGGGCAACTGGAGCATCCTTCTGAGGTGAACAGTTCGACAACCACCGCGTGTTTGCCTGCGGTGGGAGAGCCGGGTTTACTGCGCAGAGCACAGAGAAACACGGAGCAAAAAACTAAACCCAAAACGCATGAAAGAGCACAACGTTTACTCGTAAACATCAAATTCGATTTCCACTTCATCTTTTACTTTTACCGTTCCACCACCTGCTGAGACCGGCTGAATCCCAAAATCGGTCTGCTTGAATTTGGTCTTGCCGGTGTAGTGCTTTCCCGTTGCGCTGACTGGGAACTCAAGCTCTTTCGTCACACCATGCAAATCAAGCTTTCCCGTAATCTGAAATCTCCCGGGACCGATTTGCTCAATGCGGCTTGAAGTAAAACGGATCTGCGGATACTTTGGCGCATCCAAAACCTTGGGACCCAGCATAGTCGCCTGGATTTCAGCGCGGTCTTTTTCTGATGCATCCGGATCAATCACCTTCAGCTCTTTTGTGAGTACGGTAATGACTGCCGTTTTGGATTGCGAGTTTATAGCCGCGTGCTCGATTGGAGCGCTAATGGTGTGGTTATGTCCAAAACCAGAGAACAATCCTGTTTTGCCAACGTGAATGGTGATGGTGGATTCCGGCCTGGAGGTCTGAGCCGGGCTGCTTCCACCAAAAGCGAACAGCAGTGCAGGGAGGCAGAGGAACAGACGATAGACTCTGTTATCAAACAAAATTTACCCCCCTAGCTGAAGCCACCGCTCTCTATGCTGATGCAACCAACATTCCATAATGATGCAATCCGCGCAGTGCCATCTCTCCGGGTGATCTAGACGCCCTACATCGCTGCTTTTTCCAGCACGCCCGCCGCCCGATTCAGCGCCTCGGTCAATGCCTCCAATTGGCCTGCGGTAAGAGTCGCATTCTTGGCATCAATCGATTCGTTGACACCCGGAATCACCACGGCGGCATAGCCGGTGTACTGTCCCGGAGCATAGATGGAGTGCCGAAACCATGGCCGATTCGGGAGTCCCTTGTTCAGGAGCAGAGCGCGCTCGGCTTCGATCAGCGCCTGATTCAGCCTGCTGGCATCCTGCGGAGGATTCTTTTGTATGGATAGTATCTTGGACCCGGCTTCCTCAAAGCGCTTGGCCGCTTGGCTCGCCTTACTGAAGTCTGGAGCACTGGCCCCGAGCATCTTCTTCGCCTTGTCCTGAGCCTGCTCTATATACGATTCAATCTCTTTGCCGTAGAGCTCGTAGTCGTAAGGCAGCACGTCAGAGTCGGCCATGTGCAGGGCTTCCAGCCCCAGCACACGCGCCATCTCCTGCTCGTAAACGAACGTTGGATCGGAAAATTTCTTGAAATAAGCAAAATCATCGAATGCGGAATGGTAGACACCGTACGGGCCACTCGATGTCATGTCAGCTGAGGGAATCCCCAGATGCTGGATGAAAACGCTGTAATCTGATCCGCTGCCCAGGTCGCCGACGGGCACATCATTGTCCACTTTGGCATTGGGCTCCAGGCTTTGGTTGCCAGTACCTGCGTGGCCTTCCTCAGAGTGTGCCGTTCGTTCCTTCCAGGCGCCGTACACCGTGCCTCCCTTTGGGCTGGGCACAAACTTTGTGACCTCACGCACAAAGCCCTTGAGGCTCGGCACCGCTGACGCGCTGAAATCCGGCCCCGTGACTGCCACGTCGAGATTGAAGTACGCCGCTGCAGTGGCCAGGTCTTTTTCGTGCTGCTCCCCCCACTCGGTCGAGCCGATCAAGCCTTCTTCTTCGGCATCCCAACTGGCGAAAATCAAAGTGCGCTCCGGCTTCCATCCCTCTGCAAGAAGCTTCTGGATTCCGGCCACAGCTTCCAGCATTGCAGCGGTGCCGCTGTTAGGATCAACAGCGCCGTAAACCCACGCGTCACGATGGTTACCTACCACCACCGGCTGGTCAGGATATTTTGTTCCCGGAATTTTCCCGATCACATCCCAGATGGTGAAATACCGGTACTGCTGTTGAAGATGCATTTTGACTTTCACCGGCCCAGGCCCCACGTGGTAAGTGAAAGGCAATGCTCCTTGCCAGTCGCGCGGCGACTCCAGTCCGCCCAGCGCCTGCATGATGGGTTGAGCATCGCCCCAGGAAATTGGCGTTGTCGGGATTTTAGGCATGCTCGCAGCGGCTTCAGGTTTGATCCGCTTTGACTCAGGCAGGTCCACCGACGAGGCAAACCCCGGCGTCGTTGGATCTCCGGGATACTTGAACATGTACTGAATAGACCCGCGCTGCACGCCGAACTCAGGGCGATAAGGCCCCTTGGGATAAGGATCGCCTTTGAAGTAGCCGTCATCGATCGGATCGGAGTAGATGATCACTCCCGCGGCGCCATGCTCCTGGGCCACAAAGCTCTTCACCCCTCGAAAGTTTTGCCCGTAGCGCACCATCACGATCTTTCCGCGAACATCAACGCCCATGTCTTTGAGCTTCTGGAAGTCTTCAGGCCGGCCGTAGTTCGCGTACACCACATCAGCTTCCACATCGCCTGAAGGGGAGGAACCGTTAAAGGGCATGACGATGTCAGGGTTGTCCTGAAATGGGTCTCCATTGACGTGCTCGCGCGTAGGACCGCTCATCTTCACGTTCTGTGGAGCAGTCACAGTCAAGCTGATCTGTCCGGGGCGGTTCATCCAGACCAGGTACGGGACAATCTCTGTATCCAAGCCGGCAACCTTAAACTGCTTGGCAACGTACTCCGCCGTGTGCCTGTCCTGCAGCGAACCGGCAATGTGCGGCAATGCGGTCAGGATCTTTAAGTGCTGCTCCGCCCTTGCCGGATTGGGAACAGCCAGAAAGCTCTGGTCCCATGCACGCTGTTTACTGAAGTCGCGATAGCCGAAAACAGTCGCCGGCTCCTGAACCGCGGCAGGCTTGGTTTGAGCGAACGCCTGCCCATCGGGAGTTGCCGAAACGACGAACAAAGACGTGATCAGGAGCAATGTGGCAACGCTGAAATGAGTTGGTATGGAAAATGAGAGAATCAGCAGCGTTTTCTTCGCGCGCTTAAGCATGCAGACAGGGGCCCTCCTGGAGGTGTGACGAAACCCAAAAGCTTACACCATTGCATGCTGTTTTAGCTGCCTTCACCCGGAGGGTGCTTGCGGTTTCCGGCGATTAGTAAGGGAACACGCTCTCAATTTGCTGTTGAAGAATTTGAGCCGGCTTTTACGCCGGCTCACGCACGTGTTGCGGGAGAAACCAATATTCGTAAGTCTTTGGCTAATGCTTCACCCGCGTTAGAAGGCAGCAGCAGGGCGTACCACCGGTTTCTGGGTATGTCTTTTTGCTGACTGGCAGCCGCCCTTACTGGCTTCTTCGGCCGAGCAGGTGTGGTGCGCCGTTTTGCTGTTGTGGCTGGCAGCAACCCGTTTTGTAGCCGGCTTCCGCGATGCCATTGTTGTGTGGGCTTGGCGTGTATGAGCGGTGAATTTGTGAGTGGCCGCGGCTGTCCGCGCTGTTTTGGCGCCGTGACTGGCGTGGCTGCTGGTTTTCGCAGTGGCCGGGCCAGAGGTCTTCGGCTTTGCGTTCGCCTCGATCAGCGGATCTTCCACTTTCACTGTAGGCTCGGCTTGGCGCTTTGCATCAGTCTTCTGCTTCGCGTTAGTCTTCTGCTTCGCGTCGGCGTTTTTATGATGCAAATGAGGCAGTGACCACCAGTGCTTCCGATGACCGTCATTGTTGCTGGCCTGGTCCTTGCTGTTTTGTTCTTGCTTCTGGTCAGGCGTGGAAGCAGTATTCTTTGTCTTCGCCTGTGCCGTTACCCCCACGGCAAGCACAACTCCCAAAAGCACCAGCAGTCGTAGTCTGCGCATATGTACACTCCATATATGAATTTTCCGAAGTGGATGGGTGACGGATTTACTTGGAATGATTATGCGCGCCTGCGGCTTGAATGCTTCCGTGCCGGAAGTGCATGGCAAATTGGGAGAGAGGCCTGTACGAGCGTTCGTTTGTACATGGCCGGAAAGATCGAAATTTGGGGACTAGAGGAATATTCAGAAACTATTTCTGAAATCCCGAACGGAGTGAGGGATCCCTATCGGTCGATAAGGCGTCAAGGGGGCTCGGAACGGCTGAGCCATCGTTTTCGACGCTATCTTACGAGGCTACTTCGCCAGTTCCTTGCCCACCGAATCCAAAACACCATTGATGAAATGAACTGACTCCGGAGCGGAAAATTTGCGCGCGATCTCCAGCGCCTCATTGATGACCACCGGACGCGGAGTGCTGCCATAGCGAAGAAATTCGGCCACGCCTGTGCGCAGGACATTGCGGTCAACGGCTGCCATGCGATCCATCTTCCAGTGCTGCGCATGCTTTTGAATCAGGTCGTCCACGCCTCGATCTGAATCCACGGCTACGTTGAATAGGTCTTCGGCAAAATCGCGCGTCTCGGCATCTACTTCCGGCCGCTCCCCCCAGAAAGTCCTGCGCACCTGGTCCGGCGGCTGCTTGCTTATGTCCCACTGGAAGAGCATCTGCAGACAGAGTTCGCGTGCTTTGCGCCGGGTCCCCACTTCACCGTACCTCGCCCTTCCCATTGGATGCCGAGCTAACAGTTTTTCGCTTGAGGCTCACCATCTCCACCGCCGAGATGGCCGCTTCAAAACCCTTGTTGCCGGCCTTGAGCCCCGCGCGATCAAGCGCCTGCTCCAGGTTTTCACATGTCAGAACGCCGTACGTGTGCGGCACGCCCGTCTCCTGTGCCGATTGCCCAATACCGCGCGTGACTTCGGTCGCAATGTGCTCGTAATGAGTGGTCTCGCCGCGGATGAGGCAGCCTAACGTGATAATCGCTTCGTAGTTGCCGCTCTGGGCCAGGGTTCTCGCTTGCGACGGAATTTCAAACGAGCCCGGCACGCGCACGACGGTAATGTCGGCTTCGCGGCAGCCACTTCGCCTAAGGGCGTCAAGCGCGCCCTGCAACAGCCGCTCGGTGATGAATGAATTCCAGCGCGCCACTACGATCCCAAACTTCATCCCGCGCGCGTTCAGGTCGCCTTCAACGGCGTGCCGCCCAGGACGGTTCTTCTGCCAGAAGAGGACCTGTACCCCCTTCGCGGGCTCAGCCACCAGGAAGCGGGAGTCCCACGCGGTCGGCTGCACGTCTTTAATGACCTTGAATTTGCGCTTGGAGAGAATTTCCCGGATGGAGTCGAGATCCGTCACCTCCACCCACAGATCGCACTGCAAATCTTCCTTCCCTGCAACAATTTCCACTTGGCCCATCGAGGCAAGAAAAGAAATGCCCTCACCTCGTGAAGTTTTCCAGCCAGTGCCGCGCGCAAAGCCCAACGCTTCAAACAACTCGGCGAGTCGCTGCTGCTCCGCGGAGCCAGCTGTTTTGCGCAGGATGGTAATGCCTTGAATCACGTGCTAGACGTACTCTCCCTTCCAGCGGGTGTCACAGTCCTCGCACTTCCAGTCGTCCACGGGAATGGGAAGAGGAATGGAAAACAGCCACAATGCCGCAAGTGCCACGCCACGATGAAAGCG
>Ga0134125_10001192_pt1 | contig 32335 bp, 26 predicted proteins | sample KB31751_FD_96464 | JGI IMG/M metagenome (GOLD analysis project Ga0134125, IMG submission 96464) | Terrestrial soil microbial communities with excess Nitrogen fertilizer from Kellogg Biological Station, Michigan, USA - KB3-175-1 | ecosystem: Environmental > Terrestrial > Soil > Unclassified ...
AATCGAACTTAAATAGACGAATCTCAAGAAAAACTCGCCATCACTAATCTTTTTCTTAATGGGACCATTCAAATGCTTTAAAAACAAAAGCCGCCTCATAAACTAATTATGAGACGGCCTCTTCTGTTTTGCCGGTTTTATAAGTCAACATTCCAACTTTACAACATCCCGATAGCTATCGGGACAACCTTATAACATTTACTATATATTTGCCAAATGACTAAAGAACAGATACAGGATTTGAGGGATAGAGTAACTTCCCTGAGGAGGCATCTTTGACATCGATAAAAAGCTTGACGCGCTTCAAAAAGAACAGGAAATAACGATGGGCTCCGGTTTTTGGGACCAGCCAAAAGAAGCCGAAAAGGTATTAGCATCGATAAAAACCAAGAAAGTGTGGACCGACGCCTACCAGCAAGCGGTATCGGTGGTTGAGGACGCCGGAGTAATATTTGAATTTTTCCAGGCGGGCGATGCCACGGAAGCCGAAATGCAGGAGCAATATAATGCCGCGGTGAAAGCGGTAGAGGAGCTTGAGTTTAAGAATATGCTTTCGGCCGAAGAAGACCAGTTCAACGCCGTATTGCAAATTACCGCCGGCGCGGGTGGCACCGAGAGCTGCGACTGGGCCAGCATGCTAATGCGGATGTATATTATGTGGGCAGAGAAGAATGGCTATAAGGTTAGTGAGCAGGATTTCCAGGAAGGGGATGTTGCCGGCGTAAAAACCGTCACCCTTCAGATAGAGGGCGACTTTGCTTACGGATACCTGAAAGGTGAAAATGGGGTACACCGTTTGGTCAGGATATCACCATTTGACTCGAACGCCAAGCGGCATACGTCTTTCGCTTCGGTATATGTTTACCCCCTGGTTGATGATACGATAGAAATAGAAGTAAAGGATGCCGATATCGAGTTCGAAACCTTCCGCTCGGGCGGCGCAGGCGGCCAAAATGTAAACAAGGTGGAAACGGCGGTGCGCTTGTATCACAAACCTTCGGGCATTATCATCAAAAACCAGGAATCTCGCTCCCAGCTGCAAAATAAGGAAAACGCCATCCGGTTGTTAAAGTCGCAGCTGTATGAAGCTGAAATGCGCAAACGGCTGGAAACCACCAACCTTATAGAGGGTAATAAGAAAAAAATTGAATGGGGGTCACAGATCCGCAATTATGTGCTGCATCCGTATAAACTGGTTAAAGATCTGCGTACTGATCATGAAACATCAAACGCGCAGGCGGTTTTAGATGGCGACCTGAATGACTTTTTAAAATCGTACCTGATGGAATTTGGCGGGCCTAAAAGTTAATTACTGTTGCTTACAGTAACATAATTAAATGATATTTTCTTTCATTATGTTTATATCATGAGAACAATACCAGCTATTTTAATGCTTATAAGCATGGCAATGTTTAGTTCAGCACAGCAAAGATCGATACCTCTGTATCCGGATGGCGTCCCCAATAGTAAGCCCGCGCCGGCATCCTATGTCGAAAAAAACGATAAGGAGTGGGTTACTTTTGTTAGTGTGCCTACCATAACGCCTTATTCTCCTGAAAAAGGAATGGCAAATGGAACCGCAGTGATCATTTTCCCGGGAGGAGGATATGGCGGTCTCTCCATGGAAAACGAGGGATCGAGTATAGCAAAGGCTTTTAACCAGTTTGGCGTAACAGCCTTTGTGGTAAAATACCGTTTGCCCAGCGATGACATTATGGTTGATAAAACGATAGGTCCTTTGCAGGATGCCCAGCAGGCAGTTTTGATGGTGCGAAAGCATGCCGCCGAATTGGGTGTTAACCCCAATAAGGTGGGAATCATCGGATTTTCGGCAGGCGGCCACCTTGCATCCACCGAAGGGACACATTTTAATAAGCTTGTGGTCGAAGATAAGGATAACATAAGCGTACGGCCCGATTTTATGATATTGCTTTATCCCGTTATTACTTTTGGCGAATGGGCGCATGTTGGCTCGCGCGAAAACCTTGTCGGCAAAAATCCATCAGCCGATGTTTTGGCCCTTTACAGCAACGAAAAGCAAATTACGCCGAATACGCCCCCCACTTTTTTGGTACACGCAGGCGACGACAATGTTGTGCCCGTGCAAAATAGCCTCATGTTTTATGATGATCTGTTAAAGAACAAAGTGAAGGCCGAGATGCATATCTTCCAGGAAGGGGGCCACGGCTTTGGCTTAAATAATCCTAAAAGCAAGGATAAATGGATAGACTGGTGCAAAAACTGGCTGGACGAGAATGGATTTTTAAATAACAGTCAATGAAAAAATTTATATTAATAGCAGCCTTATTATTATCTGGTATCAATTTAAAGGCACAATCGCTTAATGATCAATTGTATAGCGCAATAGCCCGCAAGGACACCCTCATGGTAGAAAAGCTACTGGGCAAAGGCGCTGATGCTAATTATATCAAGAACTTGGATGGGATGGGAATGACGTTACTTATATTTACCGTAAACTACACTGGTGATTTTAAAACTGTAAAACTATTGGTCGAACATAAAGCCGACGTTAATAAAAAGGATGCGTTTAACATAACTGCATTAATGTATGCGGCCAGTGAGGGCTACATAAATATTATAAAATATTTATTAGACAATGGTGCCGACATCTACGCCAACGACGGCAAAGGCAATACCGTGCTGTCGGCCGCTAAAGAAGGAAATCACACTGAAGCAATAAAACTTATTGAAAGCCGGTTAAACAAACATTAGTTGGGTATTCCCATTACTCCAAAATCTTCAGCAATTCGTTCAGCTCCGCCACTTTCTCCGGCGAACCCATATGCTCATACGAAGCGATCAGGTTGCGGATTACCCGTTTAATAATATCTGTGTTGGAGCAAGGTTCGTAAAATTGCTTGTCAAATTTTAAGTTCAGCTGTTTCAAAAATATGTCCACATCCCGGCGGCCAAAAATGAACCCTTTATTAAAAGCGTTAATGTAAAATAGGATGCCGCCCTCAAATTCGCTTTGCATCGTTTCGTCGACGTAAGCCAGGATAAAATGCTGTGGCAGGTTTACCCCGTAAACAGGAATGTCCAGTTTCTGCGCGATGATGGAATAAATGATCGCCAGCGATATCTGGTTACCGCGGCGCGTATCAAGCACCTGGCTAATGTAGCTGTTTTGCGGGTCCTGATGATTGGTGGTGTTGCCGCTGAAACCGTGAATGTTGTAAAATACATGATTGATCAGCTTCACCTGTTCCGAGGGGCTTGCATCGTTCATCATTTGTAACCAGACGTCGCGCTTAATGCTTTCTATCTGGTTGATCACCTTTTGTTCATCCAGATCAGGATATTGATAACGGTTTACGATAAGAATACCCCGCAGCAAATCGAACGAGCCGCTTTGATGCCACAGCTTCAAATCGTTTTTTACCATCCCGAACTGTATCTCGTGCACCAGGTTGGCCAGCCTGTCCTGTTGTATCGCGTCAAAAGCCTCCTCCCAGGCCGACTCCAGGTATTCAATCGCCTCCGTTCCTAACGACAGCAATTTTTTGTGTACATGTTCATATATTTCTTTATCCGGATCATCGAGTAACCGGATCAGTGACTTTACTTCTATAGGATCGATCATACTCACTTCATGCTAAAATACTAAACCTTTATATATTTTTGCCGCCATGTTCAATTTCAGGTTTGTGAAGGATTACCTGCTGCACCGGCTTAAAGCTAAAACCAGGCATGGCCTCCACTCGCCGTTTGTTTACCGGCTGGCTGATAAAATAATTTACGATTTTAGTGCCAAAGCGGTATATAACGAGATGGAATCCATATGCAAACAGCTGTTAAATGACAACAGGATGATAACCGTAACCGGCCCGGGGGCAGGATCGCATGTAAATAATCACCAAAAAAAAATAAGCGATATAGCAAAGCAAGCATTAAAGCCGCCCCGGCTGGCGCAATTACTATACAGGCTGACCCACGATTTAAACCCGCGTACCATCATCGAGCTGGGTACTTGCCTCGGAGTTACCACCTTATACCTGCAAAAAGCAGCACCCGATGCGAAAGTATATGCCCTGGAGAATTGTCCGCAAACTGCCGCCGTTGCCCGGAATATATTTAACAAAGCGCACGTAAAAAGCATTGAACTAATAACAGGGGATTTTGACGATACTTTCCAAAATATTATCTGTAACCTGGACATGCTCGACGTGGTATATATTCACGGCGATCATCAAAAGGAGTCCACCCTTAAACATTTTGAATGGTGCCTGCCGAAAGTGCACGACGGCACACTGCTTATTTTCGACGATATTTACCGAAACAAGGGCAGGAAAGAAGCGTGGCAGGAAATAAAAGCACACCCAAAAGTTACCGTTACGATCGACCTTTTTTGGATAGGGCTGGTATATTTTAAAAGAGGGCAGGCAAAAGAGGATTTTTTAGTGAAGTTCTGACTCCCAAACTAACAGTTTCTTGCCAATCAGTACCATCAGGCAAATCATTAAATCAGTGGTCAAAATGATTGTCCAAGCGAAATATAAAACCCGGTTTCACGGGGTTCACCGGCCGGTTTTTGGCCAATGCCATAGTCTAACCGGATACTCAGGCCTTTATCCGCATCAAAAAAGTAGCGGAGGCCGCCGCCATAGTCGGGCTTTAATTCATTAAAGCTGAATTGGGTATGAAACACCTCGCCGGCTCCCGCGAATGCGGCAATCCCAAAACGGCCGTTGATACGATAACGGAGCTCGGTTTGCGCTGCTAAAAGGTTCCTGTCGCGGTAGCGGCCGGTATAGTAGCCGCGCATCATCTCGTCGCTGCCCAACTGCGGCATTAAATAAAAGGGTGAACGGCCACCGGCGAGGCTCTGCTCCTGCGCATCAATCCCTAAAGTTAATCGCCGGCTGACCGGCAAAAACTGCGAATATTCGACATTAAAAAGCCCACCGGTATAACTGTTATTCCCAAACACGCCTTGCATCACGTTAAAATAGGTTGTCACTATTATTCCCCTGGTCGTGTACGTGTTGTTGTCGCGGGTATCGTAAACCAGGCTGGGCCCGGCGAATACGCTTGTGCCACCGTTTTTGTCTTCCACCAGCGGGCTTGTAAATAAAATACCCCCGGAAGTTCTATCGCTATAAGCATAATCAAGCCCCCCCAATGTGTAGCCGGCATAAATATGACCACCCAAAAGTTTTTGGCTCGTAAAGTTCAATTTAAATCTTTTCTCGACGGTAGGATCGGCGTTTGCCAGCCGGGTGTTATTACCTATGCCATAAAAGTTGAAGGGGAGATTTTGGTAGCCGATAGCTGCGGTATAATAGTGCTTATTTTGCGGTGTCCAGTAGTTGGCGCTTAAGTTAAACCGCTCCTGGCCTTTTGTGGTTGCAGTTGCATACGCGAATATATTTGAAACCCTCGTTTTTCGGTTAGCGGTATCTGTATAAAATGACAAAAGCGCGGTGCCACCCGCCTCAATACCGGTTTCGGGCGCCGAAGCAAGCACAGGTAAAATGACGAAGCTCTTTTTCCGGCCGGTGTCGTTGTTGATATACATTTTTCTGATAAACTTAGAAAGGAACAATAGCTGAGCCGACGCAACTTGCCATCCCAAGAGAATAATAAGAAAAATGATAAGGGTTTTCAATACTCAATAATTGAAGTAGCAAGATGGGTAATTATAATGACTAATTAATTGTTCGCTTTACAAATCTACCCTATTATTTACCGGCAGGTGATTGATGCAGTATTGCTAAATAACGGCGCGAACATAAGGGTTAACCCGTCCATTTTAAGCTAACGCCGGCGCAATCTTTTAGTGCAGGCAACGTTTACCTAAACCATGACCTGTAGCCGGGTATGATCATCAATAATTCATGAGCCGGGGTTATATTTGCTAACGCATAAATACAATTGTTTGAAAGCTGTTGGATATATATACTTCGTTGTTTTAATTTTTAGCTTTTTAAAAAGCGCAGCGCAGCAGGACACAACCCTACTGACAAAGAACAGCAGGGATAAAACCCAGGGGCCGGTTATCGACTCGTCCAAACAATGGGACGTGATCGATGTGTTAAAAAAAGTATTTGATAAAGAATCACCGGATTCTGCAAGGAACAAGCCCAAAAAGTTGGTTTATTCGGTAATGCCGGCCGTTGGTTATTCGCTCTCGACTGGGTTTGCTGTCGATATAACGGCAAACGTCGCTTTTTACACCAATAATAATCATAAGCAAAATCTGTCTGAAATGGATGTCGAAGCTGTATACGACACTAAAATTCAGAAAATACTGATCAGCAGGGCTACGATCTGGGGCACTGACAATAATTACAAATTTGTCACCGATCTAAGGCTTGAAAAATACCCGGTAAGCACGTTCGGGTTGGGAACGGGAACCAGCCAGGCTAAAGAGGACCCGCTGGTATATTCATATATCCGTACCTATTTAACAGCCTACCGGAAAATAATTCCCGGTTTTTATATCGGGCTCGGTTACGCTCTCGACTATCATTTTAATATTACCGAGGCGGGAAATGTTGATAAAACGATCTCCGATTTTCAAAAATACGGTGAAACATCTTCATCAACGTCGTCCGGGGCGACTATTAACCTGCTGTTCGATAACAGGCGAAACCCGATAAACCCATTGAACGGGGGCTATGCTTCGATACTATACCGCGATAATCCCACCTTATTGGGGAGCGACAATAACTGGAGCGAGCTTCAATTCGATTTCAGGCGTTATTTCAGGCTATCGCCGCGGTCAAATAACATCCTCGCGTTTTGGACGGTGTGGGAATTTACAACGGGCCACGCTCCCTATCCCGACCTGCCCAGTACGGCTTCAGATATGTATAACAATGGCGGAAGGGGATACGCCGAGCAGCGCTTCCGCGGCAAAGACATGTTATATCTTGAAGGTGAATTCCGATTCGGTATAACCAAAAATGGGTTATTAGGCGGCGTGTTGTTTAGCAACGCACAAAGTTATTCGGAATTTCAAACTAACCGGTTTCAGAAAGTGGCCCCGGCCGTTGGAACAGGCCTGCGGGTAAAGGTGAACAAACATTCAGATACCAATGTCTGTATAGACTATGCCGCCGGCTTATACGGCTCACGCGGTGTGTTTGTCAACCTTGGCGAAGTCTTTTAACGGGCAACGGTGCATTATTGACCAACCATAAACACCGCGTTGCCCAATAACAGCTTCCCATTCTCCCAAAAACTGCGGAACACAGGGTCGTCGGCCATGTAAACTACGGTTCCCTTCCCTAATGTCTGCACACCGAGCAGCATGCCGTCTCTAATTTTTTCCTTGCTTTTATGGCCCACAAACCCTGAAACATAGCCGTCCTTTCTAACCGTTCCAACATTCCAGCCATCTTCGCCCAGATATTCATAAATATTGTCACTTAGCTTTAATGCATAATATACCGGTGGCAGTCCGTAGCCAAGAGGATGGGTATTATCAAGCTTTAATTTATAGATCGCACCGGGTACACCTGTGCTAATGGCCACTTTTTCACGATCTTCATAAAGCCAGTTTGGCAAGGTCCTGTTTTTTAAATCGGTTTTATCGTCCTTCTTCTCATCCTTTTTCTTTATGGAAAGGCCCTTTTTATCCGCCAGCTGCGAAACTGCATTTTCGATGGCGATAAGCTTCCCCCCGTCGCGCACCCAGTTTTGTAATTTTTCGGAAGGAAAATCCTGGTAGGTGCCATTGGGGAATATCGCCACATCAAAATCGCTCAATTTTATTTTGTCAAGGTCGCGATACCGTACCAGCGTTACGGGATAATCGATGTCCTTTTCAAAAAAATGCCATATCTCGCCCATTGATTCCGCCGAAACGCCGTCGCCGGTAAACAGTAAAACCTTAGGCTTGTAAATGGCCCTGATAACCCCGGAGCCCAAATCCGCGCCTTTCTCTACGAATCCGGAAGTCAATGGAATTACTTCATGGTTTAGCCGGGCTGCAGTTTGCATAACAAGATGGTCAAATTCGGGGTAGTCGTTCCCGGCCCGGGTTATCAGCAAGCTTCCCGCCATAAATTTTTTGCCGCTCGCTTCAAACGGCCTTTCGGAACATTTTACCTTGATTTTTTTATTCAGTAACGCGGCCAGGAACCTGACATCGTTAACGGACTGCCACGAGGACGCGTACGCATACGCGTGCTGCATAGCAGGAACTTGTGGTTTTTCGGAAGCCATTCTCCCAAAAAGCGGCTTAAGCGACTCTTTTAACCCATAGGCTTTTAAGCCATAGGCGTAAGGTAACGACCAGGCTGTAATATCATAAGTGTCCGAATCGGCCAAAAAAGTCTTTGGTTCAAACAGCACATTCAATAATACCGATTTTGGCTGATACGCGTTGATTACAAGGTCATTGCGCCCGACAGTATAACCGGCCGTTTTGCCTGTTGCATAGTCGTAACCACTGATACGACTGCTTAGTCCAAATCCGAATAGTATCCCGTTCCTATCCAAAAGTTTTGCAAGCGCAGTAATTTTATCCCGGTTATCATTTTTAATAACGTATGTTTTGTATTCGCCGGGCGGATTAAATAAACTGTTTGAAAAGAACTTTTGATACTCGTTTAAAAGCTTCTGTGAATATTCAGACGCAGTTTCTATGGTGCTCAGGCCGGTTGCGACGTGATGCTCGATCCGGTCGGCTAACCGCAATGTATCGCCGCTGTGCGTTACCACAATAAGCCCCGCACTGATGCCACCTTGCTCAAAAGTCATCCCGATAGCGCCGTTATAGGTGGGATAAGTATCTCCGTATGAGGGATAGAGCAGGTCGTATTCCTGTTTTGTAAAATACATCCAGCCGTTTTGATCAAAATATTTCGCGTTATTTTTGCCTATAATAATTTGAAATTCGCGTTGCCAGGCGGTGATGTCTTTATGAAATGGTTCGGCCGCCGGCGCAAAATAATAGGGCGCGTTATAATTTTGTTCATGATAATCAACGTGCACCTGCGGCAGCCATTGGTTATAGAGCGCCATGCGTTCCTGCGTTTCTTTTTGAGTTTGCCAGGCCCAATCGCGGTTAAGGTCAAAGTAATAGTGGTTATACCTGCCGCCGGGCCAGGGTTCGGCATGCTCGCGAGATACTGGGTCGGGGTTGGGAACGGACCCTTTTACCGAATTGTAAAAATTTACATACCGGTCGTGACCGTCGGGATTTAAACACGGATCTATCACTACCACAGTATTTTTCAGCCAGTTTTTTGTACGGGTATTTGCCGGATCGACCAGATCAAACAATGTTTGCATGGCCGCTTCGCTCGATGCGGGTTCATTGCCATGAACGTTATAGCTTAACCATACGATAACCGGCGCATCGCTGATGGCTGTTGATGTTTTTTCAATACCGGCCAGGTACAAGTTATGCCGCCGTATCTCCTCCATCCGGCTAATATTTGCATGTGATGCAACAAAAATGGCCAGCAGCGGACGGTTTTCGTTGGTTGAGCCGTAGATTTCCAGTTTTGTGTTTTTTGATGCTTTGGCGATATATTTAAAATATTCCACCACTTTGTAATGCGGGGTAAACTGGCTTCCCAACTTATACCCTAAAAATTTTTCGGGCGACTGGATGTCCTGGGAAAACCCCGTATGGACGATGCACAAAACAAGAAGAAACAGTAACGACCGCTTTAACATAGCATAGATTAACATCGCAATTTAAAAAAATAATTTAACGCGCTGTTAATTATATAACACCATCAAAATCGGTGCAGTAAAATTAGCCGCTACTCCTTTCGCCCGATTCCGATGCAGACAAAAATTTGCACATTTGTAGGAATGACACCGCACCAGGCTTTACAAAAATATTTTGGATACAGCGATTTCCGGCACGAGCAGGAAGCGATCGTCCGGCATATTTTAAATAAAGATGATGTATTGGCTTTGATGCCAACCGGTGGCGGCAAGTCATTATGCTATCAATTGCCAGCTGTGTTGTTTAACGGCCTTACCATTGTTATTTCGCCTCTCATAGCACTTATGAAGGATCAGGTAGACAGCCTGAATGCAAATGGCGTTGCCGCAGCCTTTTACAATTCAAGCCAAACGCCGGAAGAGCAAAAGCAATTGACCAGGCGGCTTAAAGAAAACCAGGTGAAATTGTTATACCTGGCGCCGGAGCGGTTGTTCGCCAACCAAGGCACGCTTATCGGATTTTTGAAAACACTCGATGTATCGCTGATAGCCATCGACGAGGCACATTGTATTTCGCATTGGGGTCACGATTTCAGGCCCGAGTATTTAGCCCTGGGCAGTTTAAAACCAGAATTTCCGCAGGTACCGGTTATTGCGCTTACCGCTACCGCCGATCAGCTGACGAAAAAGGATATTCTCGAAAAACTAAATCTTAAAAACCCGGCGATATTTATTTCGTCATTTAACCGCGCCAATATTACCTACCGGGTAATTCCCAAAAAAAACAGCTTTAACCAACTGCTTAATTTTTTAGATGAACGAAAGGAAGATTCCGGCATTATCTATTGCCTTTCGCGTAAATCGACCGAGGCGCTTGCCGCTGATCTAAAGGCGGAAGGATACGCCGCCGAAGCCTATCATGCGGGTTTGGAAAACGCGGTGAAAGCCCGGACGCAAGAAGCGTTTTTAAGAGATGATGTAAAGATCATTGTGGCCACCATTGCTTTTGGCATGGGCATCAATAAACCAAATGTGCGTTACGTGGTTCACGTGGATATGCCAAAAAATATCGAGGGCTATTACCAGGAAACGGGCAGGGCAGGCAGGGATGGGCTGCCCTCTGATGCCTTGCTGCTCTATTCAAATGGCGATGCCAATAAGCTGAAGCGATTTGCTTTGATTGAGGACAACCCTGAACAAACGCGCATTATGCTGAGCAAGCTCGACGATATGGTGCGCTACTGTCAGCTTCATGCCTGCCGGCGACAATTCTTACTCAAATACTTTAACGAAGATTTCCCCGGCAATTGCAATTCATGCGATTTTTGTTTAACCGAATTTAAACAATTCGACGGCACACTGATCGCTCAAAAAGTGTTATCAGCTGTGACCCGGCTCAAAGAACGTTTTGGCGCCACTTACATAGTTGATTTTTTACGCGGATCAAAGAATGAAAAAATACATGCCGGGCACAAAGAATTGAAAACCTATGGCATTGGCGCAGATATAAGCAAGGCAGACTGGCTGCGATACCTGCGCGAACTTATCGCGTTGGGCTACCTGCAAATCACGGACGATGCTTATCCCGTTTTAAAGCTAACCGGTAAAAGCGAGGCCGTATTGAAAGGGCTTGAAAAAGTTGCGTTGATTTTGACACAAACAACCGAAGACCGTCAACCGGCCACAGTCCTGCCGTTCGAGGCTCCATTATTAGCCGAGCTAAAGGGCATCCGGCGCGATATTGCAATGCACGAAAATTTACCGGCCTATATTATCCTATCCGATGCTACTTTGCAGGAGATGGCTGCTTATTTGCCGCAGTCGCTGGATGAATTGCGCCTTATTTCCGGTTTCGGGGATGTTAAGCTGGCACGGTACGGCCGCGAGTTTTTATTGCCCGTGAAAAATTATTGTACACGAAATGCGCTGTCGTCCAGGATGGGCCAAAGGGTACGCAATCGCGCGAAAGCGGTTAAGCCCAGGACAAGTAATCCACGATTAAGCTCTTCGGATACGCGACTGGAAAGTCTTAAACTCTTTCGGTCAGGAAAAGCAATTGCGGAGATCGCCGCTCAACGCGGTCTTTCGCCGGCAACGATCGAAAACCACCTGGCCTATTTTGTGCAGTCGGGCGAAACTGACGTACGAGCGTTGGTCGATGAAGCCAAAATTCCATTGATCAAAGATGCCGTTGAAAGTTATGGCGCAGAAAGATTAGCGCCATTGAAAGAAGTGTTAGGCGAAAATTATTCTTATGGCGAGATCAGGGCTGTAATTGCGTGGATGCAGCGCGCGGAAATGATTTAACTATAGCGGGAAAAGCGTTAGCTGGTCGGGTAGTTTTTCTTTTTTTTGTTTTGGCGCAGGTTCGCTAAAGTTTGACAGCGAAATACCAAGCAATCTTACTTTTTTATCTTCGGGCGATGTAGCCGCCAGCAGCTGTTTTGCCGCCGCGCTGATGGTTTCAGAGTCGTTTACACAGCCCGGGAACGACTGGTTGCGCGTGATCTGCTTAAAATCGCTGTATCTTATTTTAAGGGTGACCGTTCTTCCTTTAAGCTGGTAGTTAAGCAACCGGTTACAAATCGTTTTCGCAATCTTATCCAACTCGGCCTCCATTTCTTCGGTCGTTGTCAGGTCATAAGGAAAAGTGTCTTCGGCGGCCAGCGATTTTGTTTCGCGGTGAGGATGTACTTCCCGGTTATCGATGCCCCGTACGATCTGGTAATAGAATTTGCCGGTTTTGCCAAAATGCTTTATAAGTTGCTCTTCCTCCAGCTTTTTTAGGTCTTCGCCGGTGTGGATGCCCATATTCTTCATTTTTTGAGCGGTTACCTTTCCAACACCAAAAAACCTGTCGATGGGTAGCTTTTCCATAAAGGCTTCAATTGATGATGGCCCGATAAAGGTAAGCCCGTCGGGTTTATTAATGTCCGAAGCAATTTTCGCAACAAATTTATTGACGGAGATACCGGCCGATGCTGTGAGTTGAAGCTCATCTTTTATGGCCTGTTTTATTTGTTTGGCAATGTCGATAGCCGAGCCGATGTTCAGTTTGTCGGTTGTTACATCAAGGTAAGCTTCATCGAGTGAAAGCGGTTCGATCAGGTCGGTATAGCGGCTGAATATTTCGCGGATCTTTTGCGAAACCTCTTTATAGGCCGCAAACCTTGGTCGTACAAACAATGCTTCCGGACAAAGCTGCAATGCTTTTTTTGATGGCATGGCCGAACGCACCCCAAATTTCCTGGCCTCATAGCTCGCCGTGGCGACTACGCCGCCGCGGCCTTCCGGCAAACCGCCCACTACCAAACACTTGCCGCGATATTCCGGATTATCGCGCTGCTCAACCGAAGCATAAAACGCATCCATATCAATATGAATTATCTTACGGTAATTGGCGTTTTGCTCCATTTTAACACGAGACGCGAACGTCTATACGAATATACGGATAGTATGCTTTTGCAAGACGCCAAAAAGGAATAATAGATTGTTACTCTACAACGTCGTATTTTATAATGACCGTAGGCAACAGGGTAGCCATGTCAAGCGGAACCTGGTTGGTTGTAGCGATGGGCTTGCGGTTGCGGATATAATTATATACTTCTTTTTGAAGTTCCGGATCTTCGGCCGGCGGCGCATTAAAGTTAAATGAAAACGGGATTATAAAGTCATGAAATTTTTCGTGATTGGGTATGACCCATTTGCGGTTTGATTTTTTCAATGCATCTATCGCAGGCTCCGCCAAAGCCTGATCATCAGCATAATAAATGATGATCTTTGATATCCGGCCCTGTTCATCCGCCGTGAATTTAAAGATCACCACGCCCGATGCCCGGTGCCGGACAATATCCTGTGAAACAATGAGGCTATCCCGAAAAAAGCTGGTCATGATATCTTTACCGCCCTGGAATGGGAACGCCAATTGTTCCTGGGCCATTGCGTTAACAGACCATAATAATACGATAACCGATACCAGTATTTTTCTCATGGTTTATTCGCTTGCAACAATTATACCGTTTTAGGTTCTCGTTTGCTGCCCTCGTACAACTCATATTCCAGCAGGCGACAGTCGAGCTTTCCGTTGTAAAATTCGATTCTCCGCGAAGTGCTCAGTCCTATTTTTTTGGCAAGATCGGGATTACCGGTAAAAACATAGCCACGGTAACCCAGGCAATCTTTTTTCAGAAAGTCGCCTATCCGCTTATAAGTCGCTTCCAGTTTGGTATGTACGCCGAGCCGTTCTCCATACTCGGGGTTAAACATCACCACGCCAGCCGTCTCGGGCACCGGCGTATCCGCAAAGTCACAAACGCTGAAATCGATCAGGTGATCAACGCCGGCAGTCTTTGCATTTTTTTGAGCAATATCCACCGCATCCGCCGATATATCGGTGGCGATAATTTTAAAACCGGTCTCTTTTTTGGCTTTGTCTTTTAGCTTTCGCCTCTCCACAAAAAACACCTGCTCATCATATCCTAAAATGTGCATAAAGGCATAGTTCATCCTAAACAGGCCGGGGCATTTATCGGTAGCCAGCAGGGCGGCTTCAATAGCCAGGGTACCCGAACCGCACATCGGGTTAATAAACGTACTGTTTTTATCCCAGCGGGTGGCCATTATGGTACCCGCAGCCAAAGCTTCGAGCATGGGCGCCTTGCCCGGTATTTTGCGGTAGCTGTGTTTAGCCAAGGTTTCGCCCGAGGTATCCAAAAAAATATCGGCTTCGCTCTCCTGCCAGTATAAATGAACCAATGTTTTGTTTACCTCGGCGCCTGAGTTTGGCCGTATTCCTTTTTGTGATTTTATCCTGTCGGCAATGGCGTCTTTTACTTTCACGTTGGCAAAAAGGGGCGTGCGGATATGCTCATTGTTAACATTTGAAGATACCGAGAAATAGCCCGAAAAATCGATCAGCTTCTCCCATTCAATTTCAACCAGCCTGTCGTAAAGCTGCTGGGGGTCGTCGGCTGTAAAGCTTTTTATTAAGTACAGCACCTGGCTGGCGCAGCGTAAATTAAGGTTCAACGCGATGCAATCGTTAATGGTCCCTAACAGCTCGATCCCGGTTTGAAACACCCTTACAGGCTTAAACCCCAGGGCTTCGACTTCCTGCTGCAGATAAGGCGACAGCCTTTTATTACAGGTAATAACTATTTTACTTTCAGTGTGGAAAACTTGCATGATTTTGTGCGAATTTATGAATTAAATGCACCCGATTTTGTTTCTTATCTATTAACTTTACACTTTAAATTTTTTTACAAATGGAAATTAAGGGTAAGGTACATGAAGTGGCTCCGACCGTGCAGGTAACTGAGTCGCTGAAAAAAAGGGAGCTGATACTTGAGTATATCGAGAATCCGCAATATCCCGAATATTTAAAATTCGAAGCTATACAGGACCGCTGCAACCTATTGGATAATGTTAAGGTTGGCGACGATATAGAAGTGTTTTTTAACCTGAAAGGCCGGCCGTGGACCGACAAAACAGGTAAAAAAACCTATTTTAACTCGTTACAGTTATGGAAAGTGAATATACTGGCCGGCGCGGGAAACAGTACTACTCCCGAGTACGCCCCGCCAGCCGACATCAGCTCGGCCCCGGAAGAAGATGATCTGCCTTTTTAGGAAGTGCAGGTTAAACCGCATTACAGTTTTTCTACCAATAAAAAAAGCCTTAAGTAAGGCTTTTTTTATTGGTAGGCTTATTGCCCATTCTCTACTCTTCTTTAATTATTTTTTTGACAGATACGTTATGCCCCTGTTTTATCTGCAAATAATAAATACCATTCAGCCCAAAAACAAATGATTTTTTGAAGCTTCCGCCCAGCGCTTTGTCCGTCCATAATATTTTGCCTTCGTCATCGGTAAGCTTCACATCGGCAGTGGTTTTAGCAGGCAAAGCAAACATCAGCAGCGTTTTGCCGCTCGAAAATTCGGGTACGAGGTTAAGATCGGTCAGTTCGAATTTGCTGCCTTCCACATAGGGCATTCTTTTCAGATCATCATTTGAAACTTCCGACACCTCGAAACTAACATGGGTGCTGATACCGTCCTTATCAATGTTTATATAATGAAAGTTTTGGCTGTTTCTCCGTTCATACCGCGTCATAGGGCCGTTAAACCGGTTGCCAAACATCCCACCATTTAATTCCCTATCGGGCCCGTCATCGTTAAAACGATACCGGAAATTCATCCGGGAGCTCATATTGCCTGGTTTCGAATTAAATTGCCATGCGCTGCCCGTGGTATCGCCAGTTCCGTTTCTTGAGGTCCTTCTCCGGATCTCTATCCGGCTCACCCTTCCCCCGGCGGTATCCCTTCTTCTAAATGTGTAAACCTGTGCATCATCACCCGTTCCGGTCATGTGCCGGATGTCGTTCATGGCTTGCGCGCGCTCGGAAGGCGAAAGTGTTTTAATATTCTTACCATTAACGGTCGTATCGCCATTTTCGATCCTAATTTCTAAATCCTTCTGATTTTGCGCCATCAATAAAGGCGGCAAGCCCAATATTGCCATTAAACTGAGCGAAAAAATTAATTCAAATCTCGGTTTTAAAAGATGCGTTTTCATGTTATGATTATTTATTTATCAAAAATAGGAAACTACTATGTTTCAGCGTATTAAACGGCTGTTATTATTTGTTAAAAAGTGTTAAATGTGCGCGGCATAGCCGTTTTTAAAATATTTTTGTTGTTTGGATGAAAAAGAAAAGCATTGCACTGATTATCGGTTTAATGAGTTTTGCACTTTTGGGTGTAATGGGAATGCAATTGTATTTTCTGCGGCAATCGTTTCGCATGCAGTCCGAACTTTTTGACCGTTCGGTTAACGAGGCCCTCAATAATGTGGTAACTAAAGTTGCCAAGCATGATGCGCTTAATTTTTTAAAAACCAAAACCCGAAACAGTCTGCAAGACCAGCCGGCATGGAGCGCTTCGGTGTTTAAAAAAACACCCGACAGCAGCAATTTTGAACATACCCATAAGACCAGGAAGGCGCTAACCACCCGCGAACGAAAGATCGCTATGCTGCGCGACAGCCTGAGGCGGATAATCATGCATCGAAGAGAGGACGATGAGATGGTCAAAATGATGCAGGGGAACTCCGTTGATTTGCAGTTGCATTACGAAGAATTTACTGATGAGTTTGGTGTCGTTCATGGCCGGCTGACACCGGTATTGGTAAGAAATGCTGTCCCTGTTTTAAAAAAACATCAAAAACTGCATAAGTATGATACAGTTCGGTATACATACATCGATCCTCAGTTTGGTAAACAAATAATTTCTATACCGCATATCAATGCGGAATGGCTGCAGGAGCAGGAACGAAAACAAAAGGACAGGCAGGTACGGGAAATTAAAAAACTTCTGACAAACGACTCGTTAGAAAACGTGCCTGCCGGCAAATCTGCCGTTATTGAAAATCTGGCCGAAGAATATGGCAAATATGGCGAGCCGTTAAGAACCCGCCTCGACCCGCTTTGGATCGATACTTTATTGAGAATAGAGCTGCATAATGAAGGTGTTTACTTACCGTTTAGCTACGAAGTAACGACAGCCAATAAAGATTCGCTGATCTTTTCTAAAGCCAATGATATAGTTGGCGAGCGGCCCACTTTTGCTAACGGCGCGGTTTATCAGACCCCGATATTCAGCAAGGACGTGATCAACGATCCCGGTTTAATTAAACTCGCCTTCCCGCAAAAAAATTCGCTGATCATTAATAAAATGATGGCTACGGTAGCAACTACCGGCGGATTATTGATCGTGTTGGTTTTTTGCTTCGTATACACCATCGCATCTATCCTGAAACAAAAAAAGGTGTCGGAAATGAAAACCGATTTCATTAACAACATGACACATGAATTTAAAACTCCCGTATCAACTATCATGATCGCCAGCGAGGCGTTAAAGGATAATGAGATAGCCCGCGACCAAAGCCGTGTTGCCAGGCTCGCCAATATTATTTATGAGGAAAATGAACGCCTGGGCAGCCACATTGAACGGGTGCTAAATATCGCGCGCATTGACAAGAACGATTTCAAGCTGGATAAAAAACCGCTGGATGTGAACGAGATGATCGCCGTAGTCATTGACAGCATGGAGCTGAAGCTTCAAAAATGCAACGCGGTTACAACGCTGCAGATGGATGCCGAAAACCCCATCATCAACGCCGATGAACTGCATTTTTCGAATGTGATCTATAACCTGATCGATAACGCTATTAAATACAGCACAGGCAGCCCCGATATCACCATAAGCACGCTTAATAAAAACGGGCAAGTGGTTATAAGGGTGGCGGATAAAGGTGTGGGCATGAGCCGCGATCAGCAAACAAAGATATTTGAGCAGTTTTACCGTATCCCTACCGGAAACTTACACGATGTAAAAGGGTTTGGCTTAGGGTTGAGTTACGTAAATACCGTGGTAAAAAGGCTTAACGGAATAATAAGCGTTAAGTCGGAAAAGGAAAAAGGCTCGGAATTTGAATTGAAATTCCAGGTGGCATAGCGATAGTCGGAAAGTCCGAAAAAAGTTTAGTTGACATTGATATATAAAATGCGTTCGGACTTACAAACCAATCATGAAAAAAATATTACTCGTTGAGGACGATCCCAATCTGGGTATGCTTTTGCAGGACTACCTGCAGTTAAAAGGCAAGTTCGACGTCGTTTTGTGCAAAGACGGAGACGAGGGCTTGCGGACGTTTACCAAACAAAATTTTGACCTGCTTATCCTGGACGTAATGATGCCGAAAAAAGACGGGTTTACGTTAGGCAAGGACATACGAAAGATCAACGGCTATGTGCCTATCATTTTTGCAACCGCGAAAGGAATGATAGAAGATAAAACACAGGCATTTAACCTTGGTGGCGACGATTATATCACCAAGCCGTTCCGTATTGAAGAGCTGCTGCTTCGCATAAACGCTTTGCTTAAACGTACCAGTAACTCTGAAAAGCACGAAGAAGAGAAGCAAACCACGTTTAAAATAGGCCGGTATACCTTCGATTACAGTACCCAGGTTATTACCATTGGGGAAACTTCCCAGAAACTATCGACCAAGGAGGCCGAACTGCTGCGCTTATTATGCATCCGTAAAAATGAAGTGCTTACCCGCGAAGAAGCGCTGCTGAGCATCTGGCACGACGATAATTATTTTAACGGCCGCAGCATGGACGTATTTTTAAGCAAGCTGCGCAAGTATTTAAAAGACGACCCTACGGTTGAGATCATTAACGTGCATGGCCGGGGTTATAAACTGCTTATTAATTGATCGTCATCTTCCGCAATCCACTTTAACAAAGAACGCGCCTAAAAATAATGACCATCAGGAGGCACCTAGGGGGCCCATTGTCCGGTTTATTTATGCCATAAAAACGCGACTCCGCAGGAGTCGGGGCCGGATATCGCATAGTCCGGCGAAACGATTTCGATGATCTCACCCTCGAAATAACGGAAATTCGCTATCTCTAATATCTTTCAGTATTTTAGTTGCTCGAAAATTTCTGTACATGAAAAAAATATTACTTTCCCTCGTTTTTATCGGCTGTTTTTTGACGATGTCATTCGCGCAGGAACATTTGTTATGGATGCAGCAGCCGGCTATTTCGCCCGATGGCAATTGGATAGCTTTTGAATATAAAGGCAACTTGTTTAAAGTACCAGCGAGCGGCGGTACGGCAGTGCCATTAACCATAAACAGCGCGTATAACGGCTATCCGGTATGGAGCCACGACGGCAAGTCGATCGCTTTTGCGTCCGACCGGTACGGAAATTTTGACGTATTTATTATGCCGTCGTCGGGCGGCACTGCTGCCCGGCTAACCTATAATTCAACCAAAGATATCCCGTACGATTTTTCGCCTGATAACCAAACGATTTATTTTGGTACCACACGGTATGATGTAACATCATCGGTGAGGTTTCCCGACGACTACTATTTCACGAAATTATATAAAGTACCGGCCAAAGGCGGCCGCAGCCTGATGGTGAACTCGGCCGGAACCGAATATGTGCATTTTAATAAAGCCGGTGATAAATTTATTTTCCAGGACCGCAAGGGCTATGAAAATCCTTACCGCAAGCACCACACCTCGGCTGTTACAAGGGACATTTGGATTTACGATACAAAAAATAACAGCTATACCAAAGTTTCGGCTTACGCGGGCGAGGACCGTGAGCCGGTTTGGGGCGATGGCGATAAAATTTATTACCTGAGCGAGCGCAATGGAAATCAAAATTTGTACGGCTCATCCGAAGGAAATATCAATACCATTACGCAACTCACCACTTTTGAAAAAGACCCGGTTCGCAATCTTTCGCGCGCGGATAACGGCACATTTGCATTTACGCAAGGTGGCGAACTATACACGTTAAAGGAAGGTCAGGCGCCGCAAAAGATCATGATCACCGAAACGGCGGATTTTGACGGAGATCAGGTAAAAATGATCCCTGTTAAAGGCGAGGCTACGGATATGGCGGTATCACCTGATGCAAAAGAAGTGGCTTTTGTTTACCGCGGAGAGATCTTTGTTGCCGCAGCAGATGGCTCCTCAACAAAAAGGATCACTAATACCCCATACCAGGAACGAATGGTAGAATTCAGCCCGGACGGCCGCAGTATTTTATACTCTGTTGAAAAGGATAACTCGTGGGATATTTATAAGGTTTCCATCGCCAATAAAAACGAGCCCTATTTTTATGCCTCGACCACGCTGAATTTCGAGCCGGTGATCGCAACGGACAAAGATGAATTCCAGGGCGTATATTCTCCGGATGGCAAAAAGATCGCTTACCTCGAAGAACGGAACACCATTAAGGTATATGATATAGCCGGCAAAACTTCAAAAACGTTGCTGCCGGAAGGCGTGAACTATTCGTACGCCGACGGTGATCAGTATTATACATGGTCGCCGGATGGAAAATATATTCTGGCCCAATCCAGCGAGGGCCAGGGCGGCTGGTCCAGCGGACAGGTGGTACTGATCAAATCGGACGGCAGCGGCGAGCGCGTAAATTTAACGCAAAGCGGCTTTGGAAATAACCATCCGCAATGGGGCATGAATGGCAGGATGATGTACTGGTTTTCGGATAAGCTGGGCATGAAAAATTTAAGCCGTGGCAGCCAGGCCGACATATACGGTATGTTTTTTGACCAGGCCGCCTGGGATAAATACAGGCTCAGCAAAGAAGACCTGACCTTACAGAATGAGCAGGAAAAACGTGATTCGTTAGAACTTAAAAAGAAGAGAGAAGAAATAGCAAAAACCAAGAAACAAAAGGACACGGCAAAGGCAAAAACGCCGGAGTTTATTCCAACCCTTGATAATTTAGATATCCGCACGAAGCGGCTAACCATAAGCTCGGCGGATATGGCCGATGCCAGCCTTTCGCACGATGGTGAAAAATTGTATTACCTGGCCAAATACGAAAAAGGCTATAATCTTTGGGTTACCGTGCCCCGTACCAACGAAACCAAAGTGCTGGCCGATCTAAAAGCGCCAAATGGCTCGCTGGTGATGAGTAAGGACGGTAAAACGCTTTTTGTTATGGCCGCGGGCAATATTATGAAGGTAAATGTGGACGATGGCAAGGTAAGCCCCGTTCAAATCAATACCAGTATGGAGCTGGATGCGGCTGCGGAAAGAACGTACATTTTTAATCACATTTACAAGCAGGTGCAGAAGAAATTTTTTGACCCGAAGCTGCAGGGCGTGGATTGGAAATATTATCATGATAGCTATGCCAAATTTTTGCCGCATGTAAATAACAACTACGATTTCGACATTTTATTAAGTGAATTTTTAGGCGAATTGAACGGATCGCATACCGGCAGCGGCTATCGCCCGCGTTTTCCGGATGGGGATGCAACGGCAGCATTAGGCTTGCTTTATGATGAGTCGAAAGGCGGCGATGGCATTCGGGTAACCGACGTTATTGCCGGCGGCCCATTCGATGTACAGCATACAAAATTGAAAAAAGGTTTTGTTATCGATAAAATTGACGGCGTTGCAATTACCGGCGATGCTGATTGGGCAAAATTATTAAACCATAAGGCAGGGAAATTCACCCTCGTTAATTTTCATGACCCTAAGTCGAACGAGCAGTACCAGGAGAATATAAAACCCATTACGCCCGGCGAAGAGGGCAATATGTTATTGTATAACCGGTGGATAAAAAGAATGGAAAAACTTACCGACAGCCTTTCGAACGGCCAGGTGGGTTATGTGCACGTACGAAGCATGGACGATCCGAGCTACCGGGTAACCTTCGACAAGGTATTGGGAAGAAACATTAACAAAAAAGCGCTTATTGTAGATACCCGTTTTAATGGCGGGGGCTGGCTTCACGATGATTTGGTAACCTTTTTAGGCGGAAAGGAATATTTTACCCTGCATCCTCAGAGCCATACGACGCTGGGGGGCGAATCATTTAATAAATGGACCAAACCGAGCTGTGTTTTGATGAGCGAGGGCAACTATTCGGATGCGTTTATGTTCCCTTATGCTTATAAAGAACTTGGTTTAGGCAAGCTGATAGGAATGCCGGTGGCAGGCACGGGAACGGCTGTATGGTGGGAAACGCAAATAGATAACACTTTATATTTTGGTATCCCGATGATAGCCACCTACGGCGCCAATGAAACGCACGCTACCGAGAACCACCAGCTGGAACCTGACATCAGGGTGAATAACGACTATAATAAAGTGCTCAACGGCGAAGATCAGCAGCTGGAAGCAGCGGTAAAAGAAATGCTCAAAACGATAAAGTAATATGATCACACCGATTTTTGATTGATTCCACCGATTATCCGGCTTTAATTCATTTTTTATGAAAAAGATATTTCTGATTTTATTAAGTATTTCACTTTTTATACAGGCGTACGCCCAGCAAGGGTTTCCGTTTGCCAATGAGATCAGGGATTTTAAACACCAGGACAGCCTGAATTTTCCGGCAAGGAATGGCATCTTGTTTATCGGCAGCTCGTCTATCCGGCTATGGAACGACCTGGAGCAGCGCTTTGCCGGCAAGCCGATCATTAAGCGCGGCGTTGGCGGATGTGAGCTATGGCAGGTTGTCGACTATTACACCCCATATATTTTATTCCCTTACCACCCGCGCAAGATATTTATCTATGCAGGGGAAAATGACATCGCAGCCGGTAAAAATTCAGCCTTCGTTTTGGATGAGTTTCAAAAGCTCTGGCAAATGATCCGGCAGCAATTGCCGAAGGCGCAAATTTATTTTATGTCGATTAAGCCAAGCCCAAGCAGGGTCAGGTATTTTAACGAAATGATCAAAGCCAATAAACTGATCAAGGCTTACCTGGCGGGCAAACCAAAGAGCCATTTTGTTGACGTAAGCTCTGTTATTTATAAAGACAACACTTCGATCCCCGATTCGTCTTTGTTCAAGGCAGACTACCTGCACCTAAACAGCAGAGGGTACGACCGGTGGCAGCGGGTATTAAAACCTTATGTAAAATAAAAAAAGCCGCGGTCAGCGCGGCTTTCTCGTACAACCAAAACTATAGAACAATTTATTTGAATGAGGTATCAACCTTCGTAATTTTCCACCCGTTCCCGGCGTGCTGCGCAGTGATTACGTCAACGCGGGTAAAATCGGCATATTTCATTTCAACCTTCATCGTGCTGATCTCGTCGCTATCCTGCACCACGGTTTTTGTACATTGACAATCGGTATCGATATTTGCTGACGATTGCAGCGCGGCGAGTATTTGTCCTTTATTTAACCGGTTGACGCTGTTACCGCGAATTAAGTTAAACTGCGCGTCGTCGTCAATAACGTCTTCTACACCGGCAAGCTTTCCGTGAACAACAGCATTTAAGTAGGTATTGATCACGTCATCTTTACCGGGCACATGTGAAGAAGCTGTAGCTGAATAGGCAGCGCCGGCAGTTAACAAAATGGTTAAGGCCAGCATCATTTTTTTAAACGTTTTCATGATTATTTAATTTAAGTTTTGGGTTATGTTTATGATTAAAAGACACCGGCGATATTTAATTCGTTACAACCCCGTGGTGGGAAAAGCAAGATTTAACAAACATTTAACATTTCGGGCAGTCCACGCTTGTGCGTACTTTTATGAACGTCATGATCAAATTTGAGGCGCTTATATCACAATTTGGCGAACAGGGAGAAAAAACCGGGTGGAGCTATATTGAAATACCGGCTGATCTGGCACAACAATTAAAACCCGGCAACAAGAAATCATTCCGGGTTAAGGGAGTGCTTGATTCGCTCCCTGTTAACGGGATGGCATTAATGCCGATGGGCGATGGCAATTTTATCATGGCGCTGAAAGCCGATATCCGCAGAGCGCTGCGGAAAAATAAAGGAACGATGTTGCGTGTGGCGCTGGAAGAGGATACAGATTTTGTGATCGAAATGCCCGCCGATTTGAAAGAATGTTTTGATTTTGAACCGGAGGCATTCGCATTTTACAACACGCTGCCTAAATCGCATCGCGATTATTTTATAAAATGGATCAATGACGCGAAAACGAACGAAACCAGGGCCAAACGGATTGTGAATACCGTAAATGCCATGCTTAGGAAATGGCGGTTTAATGTAATGCTTCGGGAGATGAAGAAGAATGGTTGATATGCAGATTCGACCATCTGCACATTATAACTATCTTTATAATCTAACTCAATCCCGATGATCAAAAGAATATTGCTAGGCCTTTTACTGGCCGGTACGCTCCAAACTTTAAATGCTCAAAGTCTTAATAAAGCCAAATTAGACAGCTTTTTTAATGCGTTAAATGTCCATAATAAGGGAATGGGAAGCGTGGCCATCGCCAGTAACGGCAACGTCATTTATCAGAACGCCATCGGCTATAGCCAGCTTAACGGCGATATTAAAACACCCGCTACTGTTAAAACCAAGTACCGTATCGGGTCGATCACCAAAATGTTTACGGCGACGATGGTATTTCAATTGATCGAGGAAGGCAAGCTAAGCCTTACCACATCGCTGTCAAAATATTTTCCGCAAATGCCTAATGCCACCAAAATAACCATAGGCGAAATGTTGAGTCACAGGAGCGGCCTGCATAATTTTACCAATGATGCCATGTATTTGACATATATGCACACGCCGCAGACCGAGGCAGCGATGCTAACCATTATGGCAACCGAAAAACCTGATTTTGAGCCGGATGCCAAAGCCGAGTACAGCAATACTAATTTTGTTTTGCTGGGGTATATCATTGAAAAGATAACGGGTAAGCTTTATAAGGAGGAATTAAAAAGACGGATCACTTCAAAAATCGGCTTAACAGATACTTATTATGGCGGCAATGCCAACATCGCAAATAACGAGGCTTATTCTTATACTTTTGCTGATAAATGGCAGCAGCAGCCGGAGACCGACATGAGCGTTCCGGGCGGAGCAGGAGCAATAGTGTCGACTCCGACCGATTTGGTGAAATTTATCGACGCGTTATTTGACGGAAAACTTATAAGCGCGGGCAGCCTGGAGCACATGAAAACCATGCGGGACAATTATGGCATGGCGATGTTTGTAATACCGTTTTATGATAAAAAAGCGTATGGCCACAATGGGGGTATCGATGGCTTTTCATCTGTACTTGCGTATTTCCCGGACGATAAACTATCGGTTTCGTATATAACCAATGGCGTAATTTATTCGGTCAATGATGTTTTGATAGCAGTATTGAGCATTTATTTAAATAAACAGTTTACCATTCCTGAATTTAAAACGATCGGATTAAAAGCCAGCGAACTTGAAAAATATACCGGCAATTATTCCAGTGCCCAGATGCCTTTAAAAATTGTCGTCACAATAAATAACACAACATTGGCAGCGCAGGCTACCGGCCAGGGACAGTTTCCGTTAGAAGCCGTTGGCGCTAACAAGTTTGTTTACAATCCGGCGGGCATCACCATGCTGTTTGACCCGGACAAAGGGCAGTTTACATTATTGCAGGGCGGCCAGAGTTACCTGTTCACCAAAATGAAGTGATCCATTTTGTTAACATTTTCAAATCTTCAAATTCAAAATCTTCAAATTAACTTATCTTTAGCCATCCAAATTTTTTAGGCTGATAATGAGTGACGAATTAGACCAAAACGAGATACCTGAAGGAAACGACGAAAAATTACATAACATCACCTCACTCGACGGCCTGTACGAAAACTGGTTCCTGGATTATGCATCTTATGTTATCCTCGACCGTGCCGTTCCGCATATTAACGATGGTTTAAAACCGGTACAGCGCCGCATCCTGCATTCGCTTAAAGAGATGGATGACGGGCGCTTTAATAAAGCGGCCAATGTGATCGGTAACACCATGAAGTATCACCCGCATGGCGATGCTTCGATAGGCGACGCCATGGTGCAGATCGGCCAAAAAAACCTGCTCATCGATTGCCAGGGAAACTGGGGAGACCCCGTAACCGGGGACTCCGCCGCAGCGCCACGTTATATCGAGGCGCGACTGTCGAAGTTTGCTCTTGAAGTTGTCTTTAATCCAGATACCACCGATTGGCAGGCCAGCTATGACGGGCGCAACCGCGAGCCGATAACCCTTCCTGTTAAATTTCCTTTGTTGCTGGCGCAAGGCGCCGAGGGTATTGCCGTGGGCTTAGCTACCAAGATATTACCGCATAATTTTATTGAGCTGATCGAAGCTTCTATTGAAGTACTGAGAGGCAACTCACCGAATTTGCTACCGGATTTCCCTACCGGCGGTATGGCCGACGCTTCGGCATACAACGAAGGCCAGCGCGGCGGCAGGGTGCGCGTCCGTGCAAAAATTGTGGAGCGCGATAAAAAAACTTTGGCTATAACCGAGATACCGTTTAGCACTACCACCGGCGGACTCATGGAAAGTATTGTCGCGGCGAATGACAAAGGCAAGATCAAGATCAAAAAGATCGAGGATAATACAGCCAGCACCGTAGAGATCATGGTGCATCTGGCGCCTGGAATATCACCCGATGTTACGATCGACGCCTTGTATGCTTTTACCGATTGCGAGGTTTCTATATCGCCTAACACCTGCGTGATCCAGGATGATAAGCCGCGGTTTATGAGCGTGAACGATATGCTTACCGAGAGTACGCATAACACGCGAAGGCTGCTTAAAATGGAGCTGGAGATCAGGCTGAAGGAACTGATGGAAAAAATATTTTTCAGCTCATTGCTGAAAATATTTATCCGGGAGGGCATGTATAAGCATCCTGATTATGAAGCTTCGGGAAACTTTGAAATAGTGGTTGAGGTACTGAACCGCTTATTTACACCTTTTTTCATTCAGCTTTACCGCGAAATTTTGCCGGAAGATTATAAAAAGCTCATTGATAAACCGATGAGCAGCATCACCCGTTTTGATTTAAAAAAGACGGATGAGCAGATAAAAGGACTGGAGAATGAGATAAAGGAAGTTAAACATCATCTGAAACACCTGACCGACTATGCGATTGCCTGGTTTCAAAAGCTAAAGGAAAAATATGGCAAGGACCGTGAACGTAAAACCGAGCTTCGCACCTTTGATAAGGTAGAAGCCTCACAGGTAGCGCTCGCTAACGTTAAGCTTTACGTTAACCGCGCCGATGGTTTCATTGGCAGCGGGTTGAGAAAGGACGAATTTGTTTGCGACTGCTCGGACATTGACGAGATCATCGTATTTCGCGAGGACGGAAAATGTATGATCACTAAGGTGCAGGAGAAAGTTTTTGTTGGGAAAGAGATTATCCACGCAGCAGTTTTTAAGAAAAATGATGAACGCACCGTTTATAACATGATCTATAAGGACGGGCAAAGCGGCGTGAGTTTTATCAAGCGCTTCTCCGTTGTCGGCGTCACCCGCGACAAGGAATACGACCTGACGAAAGGCACCAAAGGAACCAGGGTATTATATTTTTCAGCTAACCCCAACGGCGAAGCTGAAGTGGTGAACGTGCAGCTGAAACCGCAAAGCAAGCTAAAAAAACTGCAATTTGATGAGGGTTTTGCCTCCCTGGCGATCAAGGGCCGCAACTCTATCGGGAACATCATCACCAAATACCCGGTTAAAAAGATCATATTAAAGAGCAAGGGTGTTTCGACGCTTTCGGGCCGGAAGATTTGGTACGACGATATTTTGAAACGGTTAAATGCTGATGGGCGCGGCAAATACCTGGGTGAGTTTGATGGGGACGACCGGGTCTTGACCGTATTGAGCAGCGGTGTGTACGAGCTCACCAGCTTTGATTTGAACAATCACTTTGATGATAAGATGATCGTGATTGAAAAATACGATCCTGAAAAAGTTTTCTCGGCGGTACATCTTGACGGCAAATCGAAAAATTACCTGGTAAAACGTTTTGTTTTTGACAACCAGGCGCCTGGAAAGCAAACCAGCATTATCAGCGACGAGCCGGGTTCAAAGCTGATCCTGATCTCGGGCGCGGGGCGGCCCGTTGTGAGCATTGAACAATTAAAGGGTAAGGACCAAATACCCGAAACCATAGAGGCCGATCTTTCGCAAATTATCGATGTTAAAGGGATGAAAGCTATGGGCAACCGGTTATCGCAACACCCTATTAAAAAAGTAGAACTGTTGAATGAGGGCTTTCCTGAAAAAGAAAAAACAGAAGCTCAGGATAACAATGTGGAAGACCTTACCAGCGATGATATTCCGGAACCGGATGAGGCAAGCGAGCTATCTGAAATTCCGACTCTAAAACCCGAAAAAGAAAAGACGACAATCCAGTCGACGGGACCTGCCAAATCGGTGGAATCGCCGTCCGACAAATCGGTGCAATCATCACAAGATCAACCGGTGGAATCACAACCTAAAAAGATCGACTTCGAGATCACTAATCCGGATGACATCGAGATCGATGATAAAGGGCAGCTGGGATTGTTTTGAGCTATAGCGAAACGTTAATTATATCGTGGCTAAAAAGTCTAATAGGTTATCGATCGCACGTGCGCGGTGACTTATTCCGTTCTTCTCGTGAAGGCTCATTTCAGCAAACGTAACATCGTAACCATCGGGCTGAAAGATAGGGTCGTATCCAAACCCGCCGGTTCCTGAAGGTTCATGCCGGATGATGCCTTCGACCGCACCTTCAAAAAAGTGTTCCTGGTTGTCCCATATCAGGGATATAACCGTACGAAAGCGCGCCCGGCGATCATTCGTACCGCGCAATTTGTTCAACACTTTATTGATGTTAGCCATATGATTGCCGTGCGAACCGGAATATCGTGCCGAATATACCCCGGGTTCGCCGTTTAAAGCGTCAACTTCCAGGCCGCTGTCATCGCCGAAGCAATTGAGGTTATATTTATTATGAACAAAATGGCTTTTGATCGAGGCGTTTTCACGAAAGGATATCCCGGTTTCGGCAATGTCGTCATAGCAGCCAATATCATCCAGGCTGAACAGTTTAATTTTATCGCCAATTTTAGCCGCAGCTTCGTGCAGTTTATGAACGTTATTGGTGGCAAAAATTAACTGGTGCATGGCGTTAAAACTGTTTCATCTTTTCCCAAAATGCTTTTTTATTTTCCAGGTTATCCATCATCTCATCAAAACTAAAGCTAAATAGAGCAGTGCGATCGTTTAATTGCGCGGTCACGTTCAGTGTTAGGTTATCAATTCCCATGGGAATAGCTTTTGCGCCTAATACAAGCAGCTTTTGCGGATTAAAATATTCCATTAAATCGTTAAAACCTGTGTGGGCGTAATTTGCCAGGTTTAAAACAGCAATATCATCGAGGTTGTATTGCAGCCGTTTTAATATATTTTGCAAAGCTTCAAGATGTGGAACGTTTATAAACTCAATTCCGGGATAATGCACAACAACCAGGAAATTCTTTTTATTCCCGCCGAGGTAATTAAAGCTAACCGCTTCCGTTTTAGCGTCGGGCGGCGGCAGCGCGGAAGGGTTTGCAAATCCGGTCTTATCTTTATTTAACAGGAAAATATCTTCCTGCATAATAAAGCCAAGCGCGGCGGGGTTTTCGATCTTCACTTTAACAAATTTTAACCAAAAGTAGTTAAACAGTTTGAAGCATTATCGGCATATTCGCACAATTGTAGCCTGTATAAATCAATTGATCCGATACAAGCAGGTATATTTAATAAATTTTACCGAAATTCGGGGCTTTTAGTCCCGCATAAGCGGGACAGTTTTTAGCGTATTAGAATAGATGAGAAAGTTTGGAATAACCTTTTTAAGCATAGTTTTATTTGTTATGGCCGCCAGCGCGCAGGTACACACGCTCGACAAAATTGCCGGCGTTGTAGGCAGCGGCATCATATTGCAGTCGGATGTTGAATTAAAGTATGCATCGTACCTTGCCCAGGGCAACCCGCCCAACCCGGCGATAAAATGCCAGATATTGCAAAGTTTGTTAACACAAAAGCTTTTGGCGCAACAAGCCGTTATTGACAGCGTTGACGTGAAGGATGACGAAGTGGATAACGATGTGGACCGGCGTATGCGCTCGATGATCCAAAGGGCTGGCGGCCAGGACAGGCTCGAGCAATTTTTGGGCAGGTCGGTGATTCAATATAAAGATGAGATACGCCCCGATATTAAAGAGAGCCTGATAGCGCAAAAAATGCAGCAAAAAATTACGGCCAACGTAAATACAACACCCCAGGATGTTGAAAAATTCTTTAACGCGATACCAAAAGACAGCTTACCCTCCATTAACAAAGAAGTGGAGGTTGGGGAAATTGTAATTTCTCCAAAACTTACCGAGGCCGAAAAAGCGGTTTACAAGCAAAAAGCCGAGGACCTGCTTAAAAGGGTGAAAAACGGCGAGGATTTTGGCACGCTGGCACGATTGTATTCGCAGGATCCCGGATCGGCGATGGAGGGTGGCGATCTTGGTTTTAGCGACCGTAGCGGGTACGTTAAGGAGTTTGCGGCGATGGCGTTTAAACTGAAGGCCGGCGAAATTTCACCCGTGTTCGAAACGGATTTTGGTTTCCATTTTTTACAGGTTATCGAGCGCCGCGGCGAGCAGGTGCATGTACGGCATATATTAATTATCCCGGCAATAACCCCGGAGAGCCTGAATAGGGCCAAAGCGAAGGCCGACAGCATTTACGATCTGCTGATGAAAAACAAAAAAATCGATTTCTCAAGCGCGGCAGCCTATTACTCGGATAATAAAGATACCAAATATAACGGCGGGATGCTTTTGAATGCCGACAACGTGGAAACGCGCACCACCTACATACCAACGGACAAGCTCGACCCGCAGGTGGCGCTTATCACAGATACCATGAAGGTGGGGAGCATATCTAAACCGCAGCTATTTACAGGAGCGGATAAAAAACAGAGCTACAAGATATTATACCTCAAGTCATCCACCAATGCCCATAAACTGAGCCTTAGCCAGGATTATCCTAAAATAAAGGAATATGCCACCAACGATAAGATCAACCGCACGGTAAGCGAATGGTTTCAGAAGAAAAGAAAGCAAACCTTTATTAAGATCGATCCGGAATATCAATCGTGTTCGTCGTTAAAAGGATGGGCCACGCCCGAAACCACCGCGGCCGTAAAACCCTGATCCATGCAACACCGTTCAGAAGTGGAAGCGGCCGACGCTTTACGGGAAGCCTATCAGCAAATTACTGCCGAGATCGGCAAAGTGATCGTGGGCCAGCAGGAAGTCCTCAAATTTGTACTCATTTCTATTTTCAGTAACGGCCATTGCCTGCTGGTTGGTGTCCCTGGTTTGGCAAAAACGCTGTTGGTGCAAACCGTAGCGCAGGTGCTCGACCTTGATTTTAAACGCATACAATTTACCCCCGACCTGATGCCATCCGACATCGTGGGCTCCGAAATACTGGGCGAAGACAGAAGCTTTAAATTTATTCCAGGTCCCGTTTTTTCAAATATCATCCTGGCTGACGAAATTAACCGCACCCCGCCAAAAACCCAGGCGGCCCTGCTCGAGGCTATGCAGGAAAAAGCGGTAACGGCTGCGGGTGTTACCCATAAGCTATCGCTGCCGTTTTTTGTGCTGGCAACGCAAAATCCCATTGAGCAGGAAGGCACTTACCCATTGCCCGAGGCGCAACTCGACCGTTTTATGTTTCACGTGGCATTGGATTACCCGACCTTTAACGAAGAGCTCCTGGTCGTTAAAAACACCACCGGCGGCGGTCAAAAGGAAGTGGGTAAATTACTGAACGCCAGCCAGATCGTTTACTTTCAACAACTGGTCAGAAATATCCCGGTTGCCGACAATGTGATGGAATACGCCGTGAGGCTGGTGTCGAAAACGCGCCCGCATGGCGAACTTGCCAGCCCGCAGGTTAAGCGGCTGCTCAACTGGGGCGCCGGTCCGCGCGCATCGCAATTTTTAATTTTAGGCGCCAAATGCCACGCGGTGATCAACGGCAAATACTCGCCCGATATCGAGGACGTGCAGGCCGTGGCTAAACCCGTTTTGCGCCACCGCATCGTACGAAGCTATCACGCCGAAGCCGAGGGCCTTACCACCGACGATATTATTGAACAGCTCTTTTAATGCTGCCTGCCTGCGGCAGCGTTCTGACTTGTCCTAACCTGGGTTGACAAAAAAGAAAGTCAACATGGAAAAGTCTGAACAAAAGTTGCGGGTGGCCAAAGAATACTTGGCTGGCAACACAAGCTATCGTAAATTAGGCATCAAAT
>Ga0134125_10001193_pt1 | contig 32286 bp, 29 predicted proteins | sample KB31751_FD_96464 | JGI IMG/M metagenome (GOLD analysis project Ga0134125, IMG submission 96464) | Terrestrial soil microbial communities with excess Nitrogen fertilizer from Kellogg Biological Station, Michigan, USA - KB3-175-1 | ecosystem: Environmental > Terrestrial > Soil > Unclassified ...
GCTGGCCGGCGCCCTGGCCCGCCCGGTGATCACCGCGACGCAGATGCTCGACTCGATGGTCTCCTCCTCGCGCCCGACGCGGGCCGAGGTGACCGACGTCGCCAACGCGATCCTCGACGGCACCGACGCGGTGATGCTCTCGCAGGAGACCGCGGTCGGCGCGCACCCGGTCGAAGCGGTCGCGATGCTCGCCGCGATCGCGGAGCGCACCGAGCGCGAGCTGCCCTACGAGCGCTGGAACGCGCAGCGCGTGAGCCGCGACGGGCGCGACCCCGCCTACACCGTCGCGCACAGCGCCTGCGAGGCGGCGCGCGAGCTCGGCCTCGCCGCGCTGCTCGTGCCGACGCTGTCGGGCCGCTCGGCGCGGCTGATCTCCGCGCACCGGCCGCAGGTGCCGATCTACGCGCTCTCGCCGGGCAGAGAGACGGTCCGCCGCTGCGGGCTGATGTGGGGCGTGGAGGCCGCCTCGATGCGCCGCTGCGAGGTCACCGAGGAGCTGATTCGCGACGCCGCGGTGCGCGCGGTCGAGCTCGGCTGGGTCAGACGCGGCGACCGCGTCGGCATCACGGCCGGGCTTCCGAGCGGGCGGCCGGGGACGACGTCGTTGTTCCAGATCCAGACCGTGTGAGCGCGCGGCGGGCCCTCACGTCACGGGCGGCCACGACCACGCCGCCCACGCCCATCGCGACCAGCACCGCGTAGGCGACGATCGCCGCCGGCGAGTCGAGGCTCGACAGGTTCCCGCCGAGCGCTGTGTAGGCGAACGCGCGCGGCGCGCAGCCGAGCGCGGTCGCGGCCGCGAACGTCAACAGCCGCACGCGCGTGAGGCCGGCCGCGTAGTTGACGAGGCTGTACGGGATCCCCGGCAGGATCCGCGCGTACAGCACCGACAGGAAGCCGCGCTGCGCGATGAAGTCCTGCACGACCAGCACGCGGCGGCCCGACAGCCTGTCGATCGCGCCGGCCCCGAAGCGGCGCGCGACGAGGAAGGCGAGCGCTGCGCCCGTCGTCGCGGCGACGATCGAGACCGGCGTCCCGAGCGCGGTCCCGAACAGCAGCCCGCTCGCGGCCGCCAGCAGCGGACCGGGAAACATCGCGACCGTCAGCAGCGAGGACACCACGACGAACGCGAACGGCGCGAGCACGCCGGTGCCGTGGACCGCGTCGTGCACGCGCCCGGCCGAGAGCTGGCCGGTCAGCGCGACGGCCGCGAACAGCGCGCCGACGAGCGCCGCCAGCAGCGCGAGGCGCAGCAGCGCGAGCCGCCGCTCACGCGGCGACGCGCCCGTAGAACTCATCCTCCTGCCGGCCCAGCTCCGTCACGGCCGGATCGCCGTACATCCACTCCCGCGCGATCCGGTGCCAGTTGGCTCTCGCCCGCAGCTGGCCGAGCACGGCGAGCGTCAGCACGAGCATCCGCACCGTGAAGAGGTGCTCGGGACGGATGTCCTGGTGGCGGACCGTGTGGAAGTGGCTTGAGCGCGGATCGGAGGACTCGATCGCGACGCGCGTGGCGATCTCCGGCGTCAGCTGCAGCTCGCCGTCAGCCGTGTACCAGCCGACCGTGTCGTCGAGGTAGGCGAGCAGCGCATCCGGCTTGACGCGTTCGGGGTTCGGCAGGAAGCCGGTGCTGGCCAGCTCGTCGAAAGCCGCCTGCGCGTCGCGCTCGGTGACCGCGCGGGCGACCGCCAGCTCGTGCTCGACGTCGGCCACCGACATCCGCTTGAAGAGGCCGAAGTCGAGGAACGCGACGCGTCCGTCGGCCATCAGCAGGAAGTTGCCGGGGTGCGGGTCGCCCGAGAACTGGTGGTGGCGGCAGAGGCAGCCGAAGAAGAAGCGGAAGACGATCTCGCCGAGCCGGTCGCGGTCGGCCTGCGGGTAGGACTTGAGCTGCTCGAAGCCGATGCCCTCGACGAACCCGCTGACGATCACGCGCTCGCGCGAGAGCCGCGTCACGACGTCGGGGACGTGGATGAACGGATGCCCGCGATAGATGCGCGCGAGCGAGCGCTGGTTCTGCGCCTCCAGCTCGTAGTCGAGCTCCTCGTCGATCCGCAGCCGGATCTCGTCCGTGACGGCCTTCACGTCGAGGCCCGGCGTCATGCGCTTGACGACGCGCATGATCAGCCCGAGGTTCTGCATGTCCGCGCGCACGGCGGCCGCCACACCCGGGTACTGGACCTTGACGGCGACGTCGCGCCCGTCGTGCAGGCGCGCGCGATAGACCTGCCCGATCGAGGCGGCGGCGATCGGCTCCTCGTCGAAGGCGGCGAACAGCTCGCCGAGATCGTCGTCGAGCTCGGTCTCGATCACCTTGCGCATGTCCTTGAAGGCGACCTTCGGCGCGGCGTCGCGCAGCGCGGCGAGCTTGCGCTGGAACTCCTCGCGATGCTCCTCCGGCACGAGCCCGACGTCGAGGAACGACAGCACCTGCCCGAGCTTCATGGCGGCGCCCTTCATCGTCCCGAGCGCCGTGACGATCTGCTCGGCCGCCTCGAGGTGGCGCCGTTCGAGCGCCGCCTGCGCGTCCTCTCTGGAGCGCGTCACGTTTGCCGCGCGCGTGCCGGCCTGGCGCACCGCCTGGCCGGCGGCGAGTCTGCCCAGCGTCGCGGTGCGGCGCACGCGCGAGGTGGGGATTCTGTCGCGTGCCATCGCCCCGTCCATCCTAGGCGGCGGGCGCGGGGCGGCGCGCCGCCGAGGGCGCTACTCGCGCTCGACCTTCGAGCCCGGCACGATGTCGTCCGAGCCGTCGGGCCAGCGCACCCACGCCTTGTGCCCGCCGTCGTAGTCGTCGCCGAGCAGGATCAGCGTCGCCGGCTCGCCGAGCGCCGTGCACGGCTCCGAGCCCTCGCCGTCGAGCCCGCGCCAGATGCGCACGAACGCGTTGTGCTCGCGCTCGTCGCCGACCGTGGTCGGGTCCGTGTGGCCCGGATGGACCGGCGTCGCGGGCGGCAGCGCGAGCAGCTTGTCCATGATCGAGGACTTGAGGTCCGCGTAGGTCGTGTGACCGGGCGCGCGCACGCCGCCGACCGAGCCCTTGAAGAGCGTGTCGCCCGTGAACAGCGCCTGCTCGCCGCCATGCGAGACGAGCAGCGAGACCATCCCCGCGGTGTGGCCGGGCGTGTGCAGCGGGTCGATCCGCAGTTCGCCGCAGAGGATCGGCTCGCCCGGCACGATCTCGCCGGTCGCCTGCGGGACGAGCTCGCGTTCGAGCGCGTGGATCAGCACCGGCGTGTCCGGGTGGCGCTCGAGCACCTCGTCGAGCGCGCAGACGTGGTCGTAGTGGTGGTGCGTGAGCAGCACCGCTCTGAGCTTCAGCTCGTTCGCCTCGATCGCGTCGAAGAGCGGGGCCATCGGGCCGCCGGCGTCGACCAGCACGGCCCAGCCGCCCGGCGCGTCGGCGAGGAGGTACGTGTTCGTGAGAAAGCCGTCGGACATCGAGCGCTCGAGGATCATGTGCGCGAGCTTACCCAGCCGGCATGCGAAGATCGTCGCGATGCTGCGACGGGCGCTCGCGATCTCGTGCCTGCTGGCGGCGCTCGTCCCCGCCGGCGCGGCCGCCGCGCAGCCGAGCGACCTCGCGCTCGGGCTCAGATTCCGCCCGCGGCTGCTGTTCGACGCCAAGGAGCGCTGGCGCCCGATCGACGTCGACCGCTTCCTCGCCGAGCCCGGCGACCAGGCGTGCCCGTCCGCCGGCTCCGGCCCCTGCACGCCGTTCACGAGCATCGCGCAGCTCACGCCGGCCGTCGCCTACCTCGACATGCACGGCACGCACGAGGACGGCTCCGACGCCGTCCCGCCCGACCTCGCGACCTGCGCGAAGACCTTGCCCACACTGCGCGAGTGCGACGGCGACGGCCGCTCGGTCATCTATGTCCGCGTCGTGCGCAGCGGCGCGCGGATCGCGCTCGACTACTGGTGGTTCCTGCGTTACAACGCCTACTCGCTCGACGAGCACGAGTCCGACTGGGAGGGCGCGACGGTGATCCTCGATCGCAGCGCGAGCCGCGTGCTGGCGGTCCACTTCGCCGCCCACGCCGGCGTGTGGCAGTACGACGCGGGCGTGCCGCAGATCGTCGGCGGGCGCGTGAAGGTCTACCTCGCCAACGGCGACCACGCCGCCTACCCGCGCCCGTGCAGGCACCTCTGCCGCCAGACGGACGCGACGCTGCCGGAGTCGCACTACGGCGGCGAGGTCTCGTGGATCGGCAACTCGGCCGCCGGCTGCCGGCGGAGCTGCGTGCGCCCGATGCCGCTCACGCCGACCGGCGCGCCGGCGTCTTGGGACGCGTGGAACGGTCGCTGGGGCGCGCCGACGACGCCCGCCTTCGCACCGCCGCCGACGCCCGCCTTCCAGCGCCGCTACCTGCACCCGTTCGACGCCAAGCGGTCGCATCGCCACCGCTTCAAGCTGCTGTGAGAAGCTGAGCGCATGCCACTCATCCACACCTGTTACCGCATCCTCGACATCGACCGCTCGGTCGCGTTCTACGAGGCGCTCGGCTTCAGAGAGGTCGGCCGCTTGCCGATCCGCGACGAGGCGATCAACGTCTTCATGAACCAGCCCGGCGACGGCGACATGCCGCGCCTGGAGCTGACGTACAACGTCGGCCGCACGGAGCCGTACGAGATCGGCACCGGCTACGGCCACATCGCGATCACGGCGGACGACCTCGACGGCACGCTCGCCCGCCTCGCCGAGCAGGGGATCGAGCCGGAGAAGCCGCCCTACTCGGTGCGCGAGGGCGGCTCGCGCCTCTGCTTCGTGAGAGACCCGGACGGCTACCGCATCGAGATCATCGAGCGGCCGGCGGGCTGAACCCGCACCCTGTCGTTCGACGACCGGTGCGTGGCATACTTGTAGCATGGCTCGCACACGCCTGAGCACCACAGTCGACGCGGACCTCCTCGACACCGCACGGGGCCTGCGCGCCGACGTCACTGATGCCAGGCTCGTCGATGAGGCGCTCGCAGCGCTGCTCTCCCTCCACCGCGCCGCCGAGGTCGATGCGGGCTATGCCGCGTACGACGCCCACCCGCTCCACGAGCCCGACGCGTGGGGCGACCTCGCGTCGTTCCGTCGCGCCGCCGCGGCTTCATGACCGCCCTACCAGCCCGCGGCGAGACATGGTGGTGCGAGCTGGCCGAGATCGGCCGCCGGCCAGTCGTCGTCCTGTCACGCGACGCCGCGATCCCACGTCTGCGGCGAACCCTGGTCGCACCGTGCACGACCACCATCCGCGGGCTGCCCAGCGAGGTCGTGCTCGAACCCGCCGTGGATCCCGTGCCGCGGCGCTCCGCCGTCAACCTCGACTCGGTCGAGAGCGTCGCGCTCGCCACCCTGACCGATCGTCTCGGCCGCCTCGCCGACGCGCGCATGCGGGAGATCTGCGACGCGCTCGGTGTCGCGGTCGACTGCCGGCGCTGAGCCGCGTAGCGGTACCCTGGGCGCGATGGCCGACACCGGCAAGATCGCGAAGAACCTGGAGCGCTTCGCGCAGGCGATCGCCGCGCACGACCGCGAGAACCCGACGCACACTGCGTGGGGGATCGGGCTCGCGCACTTCGATCTGGAGCGGCTCGGGTTCGAGGAGGGCGAGGAGGTCCTCCCCGGCATTGTGATCCAGGCCGACAACGGCGTGACGGGGAACTTCCGCGTGCTCTGCGACGGCCAGCACGATGAGGAGCGCGAGGCGGCCGAGGAGGAGGTCGTCGAGGCGGTCGCGACCACGACGGTCGGCGGCGAGCGCTCCGGCGACCTCGAGCGCCGCTCGTTCTAGCCGGGTCCATACGCTGCTGCGGGCGGGTCCTCCCCCCGCGCCACCCGCCCGCTCGGCGGCTGCCGCCTGCGCTGGCGGCGCGTCAGTCCTCGCCGGGCACGTCGGGCAGCTCGAAGCGCATGACGACGGCCGCGCAGCGGTGCGCGGGCTGCTCGGCGGCGCGCGCGAGCCGCGTCTTGCTCGCACGCGCGATCCGCACGACGGCTTCGTCCCAGTCGGTCAGCGCCCGCGCGAGCTGCTCGCGTCCGCGCGCGTCGAGCGCCAGCACGCGCCAGTCGGCGTGCGCGGCGACCGCGTCGAAGCCGCCGCGGGCGAGCGCCTTCTGCCCGGCGCGCACGGCGACGAGCGCTTCGGCGCCGCGCCCGGCCGCCGGGTGCGCAGCCACTGCGGCGCCGGCGCCGTGCTCGTCGAGCACCTGCCGGGCGCGATAGTGATGCTCGACGGCGCCGCGTCGCTGCGTCCGTCTCGCGAGCTCGATGAAGCCGAGCGACTCCAGCCGCCGCACGTGGTAGCCGACGGTGCCGAGCGGCACGCCCAGCTCGTTCGACAGCTCGACGGGGCTCGCCAGCTCGCGGTCGCCCAGCACGCCCAGGATCCGCACGCGCGTCGGGTGGCCGAGCGCCTTGACGACCCGCTCGTCGACGTGATCTGCGTCGGGCTGTGCGGCCACGCCCTCAGTCCCCCGTGCCCCCAGCACGAGCGCTCCCGGCGATGAGCGACCCTGGCGGGCGCGAAACAACCCGCCAGGGTCGCCATTCAGCTCGCATGCCGGCTCCCACCCGTAGCTAGCGACCGTTGGCCGACGCGGGAGGCGCGACCAGGGCAGCAGGACCACGCGCCGGGATGGGGGTGCGCGCGGATCGTCTCGGCGCTCGCCGGGGGAAGGACAAGCGCCGAGCGGGGGGATCGGAGGGGAACTGCGGCCGCGAGGCTGTCATCGCGGCAGATCCTTGGCGTAGCGGCGCGCGCGGTCAAGCCTATGCGCAAAAGTTCCGAACTGAATAAGGAGCGGCAAAAGACATCTAACCAGTGCTTTTTGCTCGTTCCCGCGTGCCGTCTGCGACGCCGGCTCGCTGCGGCGGCTACGGTCGGGCGATGTCCCTCAAGCATGCCGTCCTCGCGTTGGTCGTGGAACGCCGGGGCTATGGCTACGAGCTGGTTCAGCGCTTCGAAGAGCGGGTCGGTCCCGGCTGGCGGCTGAACCCCAGCGCCGTCTACCCCGCCCTCGACCAGCTCGAACGCACCGGCCTTGCCGCGAGCGCGGTGCGCCGCGGCGGAACCCAGCGCAGCCCGCGCGTCGTCTATGCGGCGACCGAGGCCGGCACGGCGGAGCTGTCCCGCTGGCTCCGCGAGACGGATGCGCCGCCCGAGCCGGTGCGCGCCGACCTGCACCTGCGGATCGCGTTCGGCCGGCCGCAGGACCGGCCGGCGCTGGCGCGGCAGCTCGCGGCGCATGAGCGCGGGTGCGCGGAGCTGCTCGCGCGCTACCCGCGCGCCGTCAGCGCGCATCAGGGAGCTGCGGCGCTCGTCGACGACGCGGTCGTGACGCGGCTGGAGGCGGAGCTTGCGTGGGCCGGGCGCGCCCGCGCCGCGATCGAGGACGACTGAGCGCGCGGGAGTCGGCGCCGAGCGACTTCGGCGAGCGGATCGCGCCGCTCAGCCCGCGACCGGGGTGGCGATCCCGGCGCGCGCGGCGATCCGCGCGACGAGCGCCGCGATCGTTGGACAGGGGATCCCGTGGCGCGCCCCGGCGCGCAGCACGGCACCCGCGATCGCGTCGAGCTCCGGCGCGCGCCCGGCGGCGACGTCGCGCCGCATCGAGGTGCCGAAGCCGTCGTGGATGACCTCGAACTCGCGGAAGACGCTGTCCGGGTCGATCTGCGCGCCCTCTGCGCGCGCGACCGCCGCGCCCTCGCGCACGCAGCCTTCGAGCTCGGCCCAGCGCGCCGGATCCGAGCGGATCGCACCGAACGTCGTGTCGTGCGCGGCGGTCGTGCACGCGAGCGCGTTGAGGCGCACCAACTTGCCCCACAGGATCCGCGCCTCCTCGTCGCGCACGCGCGTCGTCACGCCGGCCTGCTCCAGCAGCGCGGCGAGTAGGTCGAGCCGCGCGCGCAGCGCGGCGTCGCCGCTCGCCAGCTCGACCGACAGGAATCTGCCCCGCTGCACGACGCGGCCGGGCTCCGGCCGATCGGCCTGCACGCGGATCGTGCCGGCGGCGACGGTCGCGGGGTCGAAGCGCTCGCGCAGCAACGCCATGTGGTCGAGGCCGTTGAGCAGCGGCACGACGAGCGCGGGCGCGGCGTCCACGCGCGCGAGCGCGTCCGCAAGCGCCGCCGCCTTCGGGGAGACCAGCAGGACGTCGACCGGCCGCTCCAGCCGCGCGACCGCGGCCGGCCGGGCGACGAAGTCGCCGAGCGCCTCGCTCTCGACACGCACGCCCGCGCGCACGATCGTCTCGGCGGTCCGCTCGCGCGCCACCACGACGACGTCCCCGCCCTCGCGCGCCAGGGCCGCCGCGAGCAGCCCGCCGACGCCGCCCGGGCCGAGGATCGCGATCGAGACGGTCACGCGCCGCAGGCTAGAGCAGCACGCCCGGGTTCAACAGCCCGGCCGGGTCGACGGCCGTCTTCGCGCCGCGCAGCGCTGCGGCGAACGGGTCGGGTCGCTGGCGGTCGTACCAGGGGCGGTGGTCGCGGCCGACGGCGTGGTGGTGCGTGATCGTGCCGCCCCCGGCGAGGATCGCGTCCGCGGCCGTGCGCTTGATCGCGTCCCACTGCTCGACCTCCTCGCCGCGGCGCGCCGGCGCGAGCACCGTGAAGTACGGCGCGGCGCCGTCCGGGTAGGCGTGCGTGAGGCGACAGGTGACGATGCACTCGGCGCCGCACGCCGCGTGCACGGCCGCGCGCGTCGCCCGCTTCACCTCCTCGACGAAGCGGTCGAGGCGCTCCCACGTGATCGCCGTCTCGAACGTCTCGCTCAGGACGCCCATCGCGACGAAGACGTCGCGCACGTAGGGCGCGCGCAGGAACGCCTCGCGCCAGGCGCCGGATGCGCCGCCGCGGGCGCCTTCGGCCTGCTCGTCCCAGGACCCGCCCGCCTCCGCGCACAGCGCGAGCGCCGCGCCCATGCGCTCCTCGACCGGCGCCCCGGCCGACTCGAAGCCCAGCACGAGCAGCGCGTGCGCGCCGTCGCCCGCGAACGTCAGCGCCGCCTCGCGCGCGTCGACCAGCCGGCAGTTCGACGGCGCCAGCCCGGCCTGCACGATCGCCCGCACCGCGCCCGCGCCGGCGGCGAAGTCGGCGAAGCGCACGCTGCGCCCAGCACGCTCGGTCGGCTTGGGCCGCACGCGCACCCACGCCTCGGTGATCACGCCGAGCGTCCCCTCGCTGCCGAGCAGCAGGCGGTCGGGGCTGGGGCCGGCGCCGGAGCCGGGCAGTCGCCGCGACGCCCACACCCCGACGGGCGCGATCGCGCGCACCGACTCGACGAGGTCGTCGATGTGCGTCTCGCCGGTCGCGAAGTGACCGCCGGCGCGCGTCGCGATCCAGCCGCCCAGCGTCGAGAACTGAAACGACTGCGGGAAGTGGCGCAGCGTCAGACCGTGCGGCGCGAGCTGCTCCTCCAGCGCCGGGCCGAACGCGCCCGCCTGGATGCGGGCGGCCTGCGCGACCGCGTCGACCTCCAGCACGCGATCCAGCTCCGCGAGCGAGAGCGTCACGACGCCCGCATAGCGGTCCCCCACCCGCGCCTCGACGCCGCCGACGACGCTCGTCCCGCCGCCGAACGGGATCGCCGCCGCGCCGACCTCAGCGGCCCACGCGAGCACCTGCTCGACCTCCGACTCCGAGCGCGGGCGCGCGACGACGTCGGGCGCATGGTCGATCCGCCCACGGAAGGCGCGCACGAGGTCGCGGTAGGCGCGACCGTACGCATGGCGCACGCGCTCGTCGTGCGCGCTCGTGCAGATCTCCCCCAGCGCGCCGGGCGGGGCCGGCAGCCGAGGCGCCGGCAGCTCGATCGCCTCCAGCGGCACCGGCTGCTCCGGCTCGGCCGCGCCGAAGCCGAGATGCTGCGCGAGCCCGCCGGCAGCGTCCCGCACCTGCTCGTGCGAGAGCGCCTCGTCGGCCCAGCCCCAGCCCCAGTGGTTGCGCACGCGCCGCGTCATCGAGCGCGAACCGTAAGCCGACGGGTGCGGTGGATGCGCCGGATGTAGCCTTCAGCTCATGTCCTCCACCAACGGTCTCCTGCTCGCCCGCGGACCGTGGGCGCCCGAGCAGGTGACGGCCGCGTGGCGCGACGAGCCGTTCGAGGCGGACGCCGCCGCGACGACCGCGGCGGACGCTGCGCTCGCGGCCCTGCGCGAACGCGGCTCCCCGAGCCACGACGGCCTCGCCGCGCGGCTCGCCGGCTTCGAGCACCACGACGGCGGGCTGCGGCTCGCATTGCAGCCGGCGCGCTGGGCGCTGCGACTGATCGGCAACGAGGCGACGCGCAGCGTCTCCGTCCTGTGCGTCGTGCGCGACGCGGACGGCCGCTGGCTCGCCGGCCGCCGCGCACCCTGGCTCGCCTCGTGGACCGGGCGCTGGACGCTCGGCGCCGCCGGCGCCGTCGAGGTCGGCGAGCAGCCGGTCGACGCGATGGTGCGCGAGCTGGAGGAGGAGTGGTCGCTCGCGCCGGCGACGCTGTCGATCGAGGCGCTCGCCGGGACGCCGAACGGATTGATCTTCCTCGTCGGCGTCGCGTGGGTCGCGCCGGGCGCCGAAGCCGTGCCGGACGACGAGCACGACGCGCACGCGTGGTGGCCGGTCGACGTGGCGCGGTGGCCGGACGAGGCCGACGAGACGGTGCGGCGCATGGCCGTGCTGCTCGGCTCATGAGCACCGCGGATCTCGGCCCCCGTTCAGGGCACAGAGCCGCAGTGCTCCGCGGACCACAGCGCGCCGGCGGGCGCGGCTTCCCCTCCTTCCGCCTGCTCGAGGCGCTCTCGTTCACCGCCTCGGCCGTCTTCGCGGCGCTGCTGCTGTTCTGGCTCGGGCCGAGCGTGCCCGCCGCGACGATGGTGCTCGGGTGGACGCACGGCCTGCTGTGGATCGCGATGTCGGCGCTGTGCCTCGTCGCCGTTCGCAAAGGAACGATCCCGTTCTGGCTCGCCGTGACCGTCGCCGTGGTGGGGGGCGTCGGCCCGTTCGCGGGGACGGTCGGCTTCCTGGTCGAGAGCCGCCGTCGGGGCCGGATCGGCGCATCGCTGTAGCGCAAGGCTGCCGCCCAGGCAAATCGCTATTGTCAGGCGACAGGATGTCAGTCGACACGACGACACAAGTCGTGATGCCGCAGATGGGCGATTCCGTCGCCGAGGGCACGATCCTGGAGTGGCACAAGCACGAGGGGGACGCGGTCGAGGCCGACGAGACGCTCGTCGAGATCTCGACCGACAAGGTCGACGCCGAGGTGCCCGCGGGCGTCGCGGGAACAGTCGTGCGCATCCTCGCCGCCGAAGGCGACACCGTGGCGGTGGGAAGCGTGCTCGCGGAGATCGCGCCGAGCGGGAACGGCAACGGTGGCACTCCGGTGGCCGAGGAGACGCCCGCCGCGGCTTCGGAGGAAGCGCAGACGCTCGAGATCGTGATGCCGCAGATGGGCGAGTCGGTCACCGAGGGCGTCGTGCTCGAGTGGCACAAGGCCAGCGGCGACGCGGTCGCCGCCGACGAGACGCTCGTCGAGATCTCGACCGACAAGGTCGACGCCGAGGTGCCCGCGCCCGCGAGCGGGACGATCACCGAGCTGCTCGTCGAGCCGGGCGAGACCGTCACCGTCGGGCAGGTGCTCGCGCGGATGCAGACGACGAACGGCGCGGGCGCCGCGGCGCCCGCGGCCGCCGCGGCTCAGCCCGCCTCCCCCGCAACCACCCCCGCCGCAGCGCCTGCCGGCGACCACCCCGCCTCGCCGGTCGCGCGCCGCGCCGCCGCCGTGCACGGCGTGCCGCTCGACGGCGTCGCCGGCAGCGGCCCGGGCGGGCGGATCGTGAAGGACGACGTGCTGGCGGCCGCCAACGGGGCCGTCGCGGCACCCAAGCCCGCCGGCGCGACGGTGCTCAAGGGCGGCGCGGCGATGCTCGCGAGATACATGGACGAGAGCCGCTCGATCCCGACGGCAACGTCGTTCCGCACACTGACGGTGTCGACGCTCGACGCCCGTCGCAAGCAGCTCAAGGAGGCCGGGCTGAAGGTCTCCTTCACGCACCTGATCGCGTACGCGATCGCGCAGGCCGCCGCCGAGATGCCCGTGATGGCGCACCACTTCGCGGAGATCGACGGCAAGCCGCACCGCGTCGAGGACGGCGCCGTCAATCTCGGGCTCGCGGTCGACGTCGAGAAGAAGGACGGCTCGCGCACGTTGATGGTGCCGGTCATCCGCGGCGCCGACGCGCTCGACTTCAAGGCGTTCCTCGCCGCCTACGACGCGCTCGTCGAGAAGGCGCGCACGAACACGCTCACGGCGGACGACCTCGCCGGCGGCAACGTCACGCTCACGAACCCGGGCGGAATCGGCACGGTCGCCTCCGTCCCGCGCCTGATGCCCGGCCAGGGCACGATCGTCGCGACCGGCTCGATCGCCTACCCGGTCGGGCTCGGCGAGGTCGGCGCGCAGATCGGCGCCGAGAGAGTCATGTCGATGACCTCGACGTACGACCATCGCATCATCCAGGGGGCGGAGTCGGGCCGCTTCCTGCAGCTGATCGAGCGCTACCTGCAGGGCGAGCACGAGTTCTACGAGGCGGTCTTCCGCGCGCTCGGCGTCGCGCTGCCGGCGCTCCCGCCGAAGCCGGCCCCGCAGCTCGCCGCCGCGCCGGCGGCGGCGCCGGGCGCCGCCCCGCCCAGCGAGGAGCTGCTGCAGGCGGTGCAGGCGGCCGACTCGCTGCTGAAGGCCTTCCGCATGCACGGCCACCTCGCCGCGCAGCTCGATCCGCTGGGCTCCGAACCGGTCGGCGACCCGGCGCTCGACCCGGGCCCGCTCAGACTGACGCCCGAGCTGATGCGGCAGATCCCGGCGCGCATCCTGCGCACCGCGGTCCCCGGCGAGACGTTCGCCGACGCGCTCCCCCACCTGAGAGAGACGTACTGCGGCACGATCGCCTACGAGATCGAGCACATCTCCAGCCATCGCCAGCGCGTGTGGCTGCGCGAGAAGATCGAGAGGGGCGCCTTCCGCCAGGCGCTCACGAGCGACGAACGCAAGGCGCTGCTCACCCGCCTGATCGAGGTCGACGCGCTCGAGCGCTTCATGCACAAGGCCTACCTCGGCCAGAAGCAGTTCTCGATCGAGGGCCTCGACATGACCGTGCCGATGATCGACGAACTGGTCCGCCTCGCCGGCGTCAACGGCGGGCGCGAGGTCGTGATCGGCATGGCGCACCGCGGCCGCCTCAACGTGCTCGCGCACAACCTCGGCCGCTCCTACGGATCGATCTTCGCCGAGTTCGAGGGCCAGTCGACGCTCGACGTGATCACCTCGATCCCGCAGGGCGGCACCGGCGACGTCAAGTACCACCACGGCGCGCGCGGCACGCAGGAGCTGCCCGGCGGCGGCTCGCTGATCGTGCGGCTGGAGTCGAACCCGAGCCACCTCGAGTTCGTCAGCCCGGTCGGGATCGGCGCCACCCGCGCCGCGCAGACGACGCGGCGCGGCCCGCACGCGGCGCAGGACACGAACGCGGCGCTGCCGGTGATCCTGCACGGCGACGCGGCCTTCCCGGGCCAGGGCGTCGTGGCGGAGACGTTCAACCTCCAGGCGCTCGACGGCTACACCGTCGGCGGCACCGTGCACCTGATCCAGAACAACCAGGTCGGCTTCACGACGGACCCCGACGACGCCCGCTCGACGCGCTGGGCCTCCGACCTCGCCAAGGGCTTCGACGTGCCGATCATCCACGTCAACGCCGACGACGTGGCGGCGTGCATCTCGGCCGTGCGGCTCGCGCACGCGTACCGCCAGGAGTTCGGCCACGACGTGCTGATCGACCTGATCGGCTATCGCCGCTTCGGCCACAACGAGGCGGACGAGCCCGCCTACACGCAGCCGGAGATGTACGCGAAGATCAGAGAGCACCCAACGCCGCCGACGATCTACGCGCGCCAGTCGATCGACGCCGGCGTCGTGACGCAGAACGAGGTCGACGCGATCAGGGACGCCGTCTGGCAGCGGCTCTCCGAGGAGCACCAGCAGCTGAAGGCGCGCCTGTCGGCCGCCGCCGCAGTCGAACACGGCACGGGCGAGTACCAGCTCGACCGCACGCCGTCGCCCGACGTCGCCACGGCAGTGGACGCCGAGCGGCTGCGCGAGCTCAACGAGGGCCTGCTGCGGGTGCCCGAGGGCTTCGCCGTCCACCCGAAGCTCGCGCGCCCGCTCGAGCAGCGGCGCGAGGCGCTCGGCCCGGACGGCGGCATCACGTGGGCGCATGCCGAGGCGCTCGCGTACGCCTCGCTGCTGACCGAAGGAACGCCCGTCCGCCTCACCGGCCAGGATGCCGAGCGCGGCACCTTCAGCCAGCGCCACCTCGTCCTGCACGACCCGAGAACCGGCCAGGAGTTCTGCCCGATCCAGCACCTGCCCAACGCGCTCGCGCCGATGGAGCTGCACAACAGCCCGCTCTCGGAGATGGCGGCACTCGGCTTCGAGTACGGCTACTCGCAGGAGGGCCCGGAGACGCTCGTGCTGTGGGAGGCGCAGTTCGGCGACTTCGTCAACAGCGCACAGGTGATCGTCGATCAGTTCATCGTCTCGGGCCTCGCGAAGTGGGGCCAGTCGACGCGCCTGACGCTGCTGCTGCCGCACGCGTACGAGGGCTCCGGGCCGGAGCACTCCTCCGCGCGCCTGGAGCGCTGGCTCCAGCTCGCCGCCGAGGGCAACATCCGCGTCGCGTACCCGTCGACGCCAGCGCAGTACTTCCACCTGCTGCGGCGCCAGGCGAAGATCGCCAAGCAGCGGCCGCTGATCGTGATGACGCCGAAGTCGCTGCTGCGCCTGCCGCAGGCGACGAACCGCATCGAGCACCTCGCCGAGGGGCAGTTCTACCCGGTGCTGGCCGAGCCGCGCGTCGACAACGACAAGGTCACGCGCCTGATCCTCTGCAGCGGCAAGGTCTACTACGACCTCGTCGCCGACGAGACGCGCGCCGACAACACCGGCGTCGCGATCGGCCGCGTCGAGCTGCTCTACCCGTTCCCGCAGCAGCAGATCATGGAGCTGGTCGGCAGCTACCCGAACCTCAGAGAGGTCCTGTGGCTGCAGGAGGAGCCGCGCAACATGGGCGCCCGTGCGCACATGTCCCCGCGCCTCATGCAGATCCTCCCGCGCGAATTGAAGTTCGGCTACATCGGGCGGCCCGAGCGCGCCTCGACGGCGGAGGGCTACCCGGCCGCGCACGCGCTGGAGCAGCGCCGCATCGTGCGCACCGCGCTCGACCTCTCGCGTCCGGTCGGCATGTATCCGACGAAGGCGCCCGGGGATCGCTAGCTCCGCTCGCGAGACGCTGATCCTTCAGCGCGTCCGCGCGACGCCGGAGGGGTTCGTGCGCAGCTATGGCGACGTCTCGCCCGGAGCGCCGCGGATTGCCGGCGCGGTGCTGAGCGCATGCACCGATCCGAGCGTGCCGTGGCACCGCATCGTGCGCGCGGACGGCTCGCTCGCGAAGGGTGCGCGCCAGCGCGCCCTGCTGGAGGCTGAGGGTGTCCCGTTCGTCGGGGAGCGCGTGGACATGCGCGCGGCGCGGCTGCCAGAGTAGCCGGCCTACGCCGCGGCCTCGGACTCGCTCGTCGCTTCCGCCTCCGCGAACAGCTCGCGAAGCGGGAGTGCGAGGACGGCCGCGAGCGTGAGCAGGACGCTCATGCGCGGGTCGGCCTCACCGCGTTCGATGCGGCCGAGCTGGTCGGGGCTGACGCCGGCGCGGTGCGCGAGCACGACGCGCGACATCCCCTGCCGCTCACGCCGCGTGCGCAGCACGGCGACGACGCGCTGCATCGTCTCGCGACCGGCGTCGACGAGCTCGGCGCCGTCGAGGAGGTCGGCCTGCTCGGTCTCCTGCGGCGCGATTCCCCAGCGCCAGAGCGCCTGCGAGGTCGCCCCGCGGTCGCACAGCCGGTAGTGGTGCTGCACCGCGCCGCGGATGTGCGTACGGCGCACGATCCGGATCAGTCGCAGCTCGCGCAGCCGGCGCACATGATGGCTCGCGACCCCCAACGGGATCTCGAGCGTCGCCGCGAAGCCGCTCGGCGTTCCCGGCTCCTGCTCCAGCAGCGCACGCAGGATCTCCACGCGCACCGGGTGCGCGAGCGCGCGCGACCAGGCGAGATCGGCGCGCGAGCGGCCGCTCGTCGCCGGCAGCGGCCAGGGCGTGCGGTGCTCGGTCATGCCGCCGGCTGCCCGGTCGCGTGACGACGCAAACCCTGCGCCAGCTCGGCCGGCCCGAGCTCGATCGTGTCGCTCATCGAACGGGACGCCCCGGGCCCCGGCCGGGATGGGGGGTCGGAGCCGGGGCCCGCAGGCGTCGTGCGCATCCGTGGTCGCACCACGCCCTCGGGGGAAGAGCCGTGCGATGCGAAGCCGTGCGCGCAGTCATTTGCCGGAGCGGTCGGGCTGGCGAGCTCGCTCGCCACCGGAACGCCGATGACGCTACGGCCGCGCGCCAAGAGCCACAACCCCCTTGGCGTAAATAGTTAGCGCTAGGGGTCATGCATCGCCCAGCCGCTGCGCCGCCCGCATCGCCCGCATGATCGGCAGCTGCAGCCGCGACAGGGACCCCGCCGTGCACGCGATCCGCTCGGAGGCGCGGCGCAGCTCGGGATCGCGCGCGCTCGCCTTTGACAGGTACATCGACACCATGCCCGCCGCGATCAATGCGTGCCGCTCGCCGTTGCGCAGCCGCCGCGCGCCGCCGACCGACCGGTACGTGATCTCGCTCAGCCGCTCGACCATCTCCGCCGCGCTGTCGTAATGCTCGACGTAGGAGTGGTTGCCCTCGGCACGATCCGACGGCTGGTCCACGAATGCGTCGAGCAGCGTGCTTGCGGCGCAGATCCAGGGGAAGTAGACCGCCTCGGCCGCCACGACGTCGTCCTCGCTCAGCTGGGGGTCGGCGGCGAGCGCCAGCAGCGCAAGCGTCCACAGCGAGGAGCTGGCGGCGGCCGTCAGCTCGAACCAGCGCAGCTCGTGCCGCCCGGGCAGCTCGTGCTCGACCCACGCGCGCAGGCCTGCGATCCGCCGCGTGGGGCAAGGGTCGTGGTTGGGAACCTGCACGGTGCCCAGGTGCGCGGCGCGCGCCACGCGCGCGCGCACGAGCTCGAACGAGGGGAGCGCCGCGCAGCCGGCGCGGCACGTCTCCACGAGCGCGCCCAGGTAGCCGCCGTCGTCGCGCACCGTGTGCAGCCGGTACCAGGCGGAGACCGGGCCGCCCGGGTCGACTGCCTCCGTCAGCGCGCAATGCAGCTGGCGCCCGTTTCCCAGCGGATCCTCGCACGGCCGTTCGCTGATCGTGTCGAGATAGTCGAGCGTGATCTGGTAGGCCGCGAGCAGGCGCAGCAGCGCCAGGTTGCGCCGCCGTGGGAGGATCGCGAACAGTGCCGCGCCCTCCGTGTTGAGCCGTTCGCGCCGGAGCGTCAGTGTCGCATCGTCGCGCAGGGCGGGATGCGGGACGCCGAGCGCGCGGGCCTGCCAGCCCCGCACCTCCCGCGCCACGCTCGGGATCACCCAGGCCAGCTCGCGCCCGGCGACGGCGAGGAACGCGGCGATCTGCCGCAGGCCGAGCGGTGTGGGATCGATCGCCCGCCGACCCATCGCGGTCATCTGTGTCGCGCGAGCCGGTCAGTCTCTGAAGGCCGCGTCGACCGGAATCCGCGCGGCGAAATACCCCGGCACCATCGCGACGGCGCAGGCGACCGTGACGACGACGACCAAGCTCAGCAGCGCGACCGCGACGCCGATCGAGCCGTCGACGGGAAAGCCGGTCGCCGCGTTCAGCGCGCGATCGAGCAGCTGCTCGCCGTAGATTCCGTAGAGGCTGCCGACGACGCAGCCGACGCCGAGCAGCAGCACGCTCTCGAACAGCAGCGCCCGCCACAGCTGGCGGTGGTCGATGCCGGCGAGCTTGAGGTCGGCGAGCCGCCGTCGTCGCTGCCACACCATCCCGCCCATCGCAGCCGCCATCGCCAGCGCAGCCGCGATCAGCATGAGCGTCGCGATCTGCGTCAGGCGCGAGAGGCCGGCGCGCGTCGTTTCCCGATCGCTGCGCTCGCGCGCGTCCGCCGTCTGCACCGTCAAGCCCGGCAAGGGGGCCAAGGCCGCACGCACGAGCCGCCGTCCCTGCGTCGCCGTGACGCCGGCGGCGAGGTCGACCTGGACGGCGCTCGCGTCGTCGGATCCCCAGGCGCTGCGGTAATCGTCGGCGTTGATCACGAGCGTGCCCGGAGACCAGCCGAAGTTCGTGGTGATCGCCGCCAGCCGGAGGTGGATCGGCACCGGCGCGGCGAGCGTGAACGGACGACCCACCCGCAGGCCCCTCTGCTGCGCGACGGCCTGCGAGACGACCGCCCAACCGCCGCCGCGCAGCCGCGCGTCGGCGGTATGGAGGTCGCCGTCGACCAGCTGGCTCGGCGGGAACGGCTGCCGCGATGCTCGCGGCGGGGCGATCACCCACACGCGCCGATCCCCCATGTCGAGGAAGCTGCCTCGATAGACCCGCACGGATCGCACCTGCGGGACGAGCGCGAGCCGCGCGAGCGCGTCGCCGGCGGCGAACGGCGCGGTGGCGAGCGTGTTCGACGCGCCCGCCGGCGAGATCCACAGGTCGGCCACGTCGTTCAGGTCGCGCGCGTTGGGATCGAGCCCCCGCTGCAGGTCGTGATGCGCGCCCTCGACCGCGGTGCTGCCGAAGACCGCGATGGCGGCGATCGCCGCGATCGCGACCGAGCGCGTGCGCGCGGACATCAGCTCCCCGAGCGCGATCGCCGGCACGACGCTCGCGACCCGGCGTCGCTGGCGATCGGCGAACGCGATGACGGATGCGAGCGCGACCGGCAGCACGAGCAGCATCGACGCGACCAGCGCCACGATGCCGAGCGTCGCGGCCGACGGCGCGGCGAGCGCGATCGCAGTCGTCACCGCGACGCAGGCGCCGCTCGCCGCGACGAGGACGCCCGGCCGCAGCGGGCGCGCGTCGTCCTCGTCGACCTCGTCGTCGACCGCGTCGATCGCGTGTGCGCGAAACGCCGCGATCAGCGGAGCGAAGGAGGCGAGCGCCGCGGCCGACGTCCCGGCGACCAGCGAGAGCGCGACCGTCTGCCAGTCGACGACGCGCGCCGTGCCGACCGGGAAGGCGATCCCGAGATAGCCGGGCGACGGATGGAAGACCGAGCGCGAGAGCAGGTCGCCGAGGCCGAGCCCGACGATCGACGCGACGATCCCGAGCACGAGCGCGTCGAACAGCACGACCTCGAGGACCGGGGCGATGCCGTAGCCGGACATGCGCAGCTCCGAGATCAGGCGCCGCCGCTCCCGCGCCATCAGCAGCATCGCGTTGAAGGCGAACAGGAAGCCGACCATCGCGCTGATGGCGGCGAACAGCGCGGTCGACTGATCGTTCGGCATCGCCGCCCGGGCGAACAGCCTTGCGTCCGAGCTTGTCGGTAGCACGTCGATGCGACCGGCCGCGATGCGGCGCAGCGCCGCGGCGACCGCCCGCTCGCGCCCCGGCGCCGTGCGCACGACGATGCGCGAGACGCGCCGCCGCATCCCGCTCACCTGCTGACCGTAGGCGAGCGGCATGACGATCGCCGGCACGTCGGCCAGGACCCCGACGTCGCCCCGGCCCACGATCGCTCCGACCGGCACCTTGACGGCCGTGCCCCGCACCTGGAGGTTGAGCGATTCGCCGAACTGCACGCCGATCCCGTCGCTGACCGGGTTGGGCAGCACCGCGGCGCGCATGCGCGCGAGCCGGCCGGCCGCGTAGCCGTGCAAGAGCTCGCCGCCGAGGCGCGCGAGACGCGGATCGGCGGCCAGCAGCGTCGCCGCTCGCGACCCGCGCGGGCCGACGAGATTGACGGGGACCTGCAGCAGCGGGGCCGCCGCCTGCACGCCGGGCACGCGCTGGACGGTGTTCACAAGCCGCTCGTCGAAGCCCTGCGGGCCCCGCGCGACGAGCTGCAGCTGCGCCCTGCCGACGAGACCCTGGGTGAGCTGCGCGACCGACGCGCTGAGGCTGCGGTTCGAGATCTGGACTGCGAACAGCAGCGCCACGCCGACCGCGATGCCGACGAGCGCGAGCAGCTCCTGGACCGCCCGCGCGCGGACGCGCCGACGGTAGAACCACAGCAGGTTGCGGACACTCACTGCCGTTGGAGGGTGGCCGGCGTGTCCCCCTGTGTGTCGGATGCGCCCTCGGCGAGCCGCCCGTCGCGCAGCACCAGCACGCGGTCGGCGACGGCGACCGCCTGCGGGTCGTGCGTGACGAGCAGGACCGCGGTCCTGCGTTCGATGCACAGCTCGCGCAGCAGTGCGAGCACCTCGGCGCTGCGGCGCGTATCGAGGTTGCCGGTCGGCTCGTCGGCGAGCAGCAGCCCGGGGTCGGTCGAGAGCGCCTTCGCGATCGCGACGCGCTGACGCTCACCCATCGAGAGCGTGCTCATGCGGCGCTCCGCGCGCTCATCGAGGCCCAGTCGCTCGAGCAGCGGCGTCATCCGCTGGTGTGACTCACGCACGCTCAGCCCGGTCGCGACGAGCTTCAGCGACGCGTTGTCGATCGCCGAAAGGCCGGCGATCAGGTGGAACGTCTGGAGCACGAAGCCGACGTCGCGCAGGCGGTAGCGGGACGCCGCACGCGCCGACAGGCGCGTGACGTCGCGCCCGCCGACGACCACGGCACCGCGGTCGGGCGACATCACGGCCGCGATCAACTTCAACAGCGTCGTCTTGCCCGAGCCGCTGGGCCCGTACAGCGCGACGAGCTCGCCGCGAGCGACCGTGAGCGTGACGTCGTCGACGGCGAGGACCGGCTCGCTCCCCGCGACCGGATAGTGCTTGACGAGCCCGCGCAGCTCGAGCATCACGCCCGCCCGTCACGCCGCTGCGGGAACGCGATCACCTCGCCCGGAGCTCGACGCGTCGCCTGGATCAGCTCGCCGTCGCTCAGCGAGAGGACGCGGTGCGAGCGCAGCGCGTCCGGGATCTCCGGGATGGTGGCGAGCACGGCCGTCTGCTGCTCGTCCGCGATCGAGCGCAGCAAGCCGAGCACCGTTTCGCGCTCCTCGACGCCGAGCCCGCTCGTCGGATCGTCGGCCAGCAACAGCGCGGGCTCGCGCACGATCGCGTGCGCGATCGTCACGAGCGTGCGCTCCGCGTCGGACAGCTCATGCCAGCGCGCGCTCGCGAGCTCGCCGGCGCCGACGCGCTTGAGCGCGCGGGTCGCACGACGTTCGGCCTTCTCGGCGGGGACCGCTTTCAACAGCGGCAGCGCCACGTGATCGAGCATCCGCATGCCCGACGCGAACGGCGCCTGCCGCCCGACCCAGCCGATGCGCGGGTGGATGCCGCCGAGCCGCCGGAAGCGGCCGTCGGCGAGCTCCCGGCCCTCGAAGCGCACGCTGCCGCCGTCGGGCGCTTCGATCCCGGCCGCGATCCGCAGCAAGGTCGTCTTGCCGGCTGCGCGCTGGCCGAAGATCGCGACCAGCTCCCCACGGTCGACCTCGAGCGAGACCTCGTCGAGCACCACGATCTCGTGGCGCCCGCGCCAATGGCTCTTGCTGACCCGCTCGAGCGCGAGCAGCGTCATCGCCGATGTCGCTCGGAGGACGGCGGCGGCGCAGCCCCGCGTCTGCGCTCGTGACGCTGGATCGCCCGCTTCATCGCGGCGCGGATCTGCTGCACCGCCTCGATGCGGACGGCGAGCTGCGCGGCCTCCGTGCGCCGCAGCCATGCCTGGCCGATCTCGCGCCACTCGACGTCCTCGCGGCGCAGGTTCTCGACCGAGCCGGCCTCTTCCCCCAGCTCGGCCATGCGCTCGAGGCACGCGCTCTCCAGCTCGCGCGCCAGCTCGACGAGCCATGGGAGGTCCTCGGGGCTCGCGAACGCGACCTTCAGCCAGAACGGGTCGCGCTGCGGCGCAAGATCGGTCGGCGCGCGCACCCACGCGCGGAGCTCCTCGCGGCCCAGCTCCGTCGCCTCGTACCAGACGACCCCGCGATGAGCGGAGACGACGGCGCCGGCGGTCGCCTCGCGCGCCCGGATCATGCCTTCGGCGCGCAGGGATCTGAGCGCGGGATAGACCGCGGTCTCCGACGGACGCCAGCCTTCGATGCGCTGCTCGAGACGCTGGATCAGCTCGTACCCGTATCCGGGTCGCTCGATCACCAGGCCCAGTACCGCGTGCTTCACTGACATCGGGTCTCCCTCGGTCCCCTCAGTAGTGAACCCAACCGTACACAAAAGAGCCACCTGAGCGCTAGGGGTGCGTCCGAGAGAGGGTGGAGAAATCAGGTGCATCGTGCTATCGCGCGCGCGGCAAGCTTGCCGTGCACGCTGCGGCGCCCTCAGGCGAACAGCGTCAGGTCGGGCTCGCGCTCGCCGCGCAGCACGGCGAGATCGACCTCGACGCACGCGATCGCACGGCTCTCCGCGAGCACGCGCGCCTGCGGCTTGACGACCTGCGCGGCGAGCACGCCGCGACAGTCGGCCATCGCCGGATCGAGCCGGATCCGCTCGAGGTAGCGCGTGAGCTGCTCGACCGCGTCGATCGTGCCGACGCGCTTGATCTCGACGGCGATCCATTCGTCTCGCTCGTCGCGGCACATGAGATCGACCGGGCCGATGTCGGTCGCCCATTCGCGCCGCACGAGCCGGAAGCCCTCGCCGCACCAGTGCGGCTGCTCTGCCAGCAGCTCCTGCAGGTGCGCCTCGACGCCGTCCTTCTCCAGGGCGGCAGCCTCGCCCATGTCGTGAGTCACGTCGGAGAGCACTTCGGCGACGCGGATGTCGAGCCGGTCCTCACTGTCACCCGCATGCTTGCGCACGACGATGTGACCGTCAGCCTCCTCGATCACCGTCGGCGGCGTCATCCAGTTGCTCGGCTTGTAACCCCCGTGATCGGCGTGAACCATGACCGACCCGTCGGACTTCACCATGATGAGCCGGAGCGCCTCCGGCAGGAGCGCGTCGAGACGGCCTGTGTAACGGACCTCGCAGCGGGCAACGATCAGGCGCATGACGGCTGAGCCTACGAATGCGACCGGATGCGAGCGCGAGCCGGTCACCGACCGCGACCGGCTCGCTTCGCTCCAGCGCATCGCCTTGCCGGCGCGTTGACGGCTCCCCTACCATGTCCGTGTCGGGACGACGCCGGGGGACCATGCGCGTCATCCGGTTAAATGCGCACCGTCGTGCCCAATCGCATCGTGATCGCCAACGCTGACATCGACTGCCGCCTCGCGGCCGGACGCGCGCGAAGACGCACCTGAGCGTCATCCGCAGCGTCCGCACGTCAGCCATCGATTCCAGGAGATCACCGAACGCCATGTCCGCCACCGCTTCGAGCAACACCGCCGCCGTCGCCGTGCCCGCCCCGCTGATCTGGCCTGAGCGCGACAACCACACGCTCACGTCCGTCGACCTCGACCCGCAGCTCCCGAAGAACGTCGAGGCGCTGCTGCCGCAGCTGCGTCAGCTCGCCGCGCTCGGCGACGCGCTGCGCGCGCTTCAGACGATCGACGGCGCGTTCGTCCACGAGCCGCACGCCCGCTTCCTCGCGCAGGCCTCCGCGAAACTGCTGGAGGAGATCGCCGCCGCCGACGCGGTCTCCGAGGCGCAGGCGGACATGCTGCGCCGCCGCGCGGCCGCGCTCGCCGAGCTGCGCCACGACACTGGCATCTCGCACGACGAAGCGGCGCTCACGACGCCGCAGAACCTCACCGTGATCGCCGGTCCGATGTGCACCTTCCGCAACAAGACGCGCACGCCGCTGCATTCGGTCGTGGCCTGCACCGCGCACAAGCGCGGCGACCGGCTGATCGCGGCGCTCGACGCCTCGTCCGGCCGCGTGCTGGAGGAGGTCAACGGCTACTGCGGCACGCCCGACGTGACGGTCGGCGGGATCTTCGCGATGCAGGTGACCGACCTGATCGCGATGGGCGGCGAGAGCAACGCATTCCCGAAGCACTTCGCCTACTTCCTGCCGGAGGACGAGGGCGCCGGCTACGGCGAGGTCTTCAACAAGACGATCCTCTTCCGCAACGTCTACGGCCTGCGCTATCAGCACATCTCCAAGCCGCTCGGCGACGCGCTGTTGAAGGGCTACAGGCCGAACCCCAGCGTCGACGTGGGCGACGTCCTGATCACGTGGATGCGCGGGCACGACATCGCGCACGCGGTCACGACGCCGCGCGTCGGGCGCGTGGAGCCGCAGGACGTCGGCCACGAGCCGTGGTACGCGCTGCAGGAGGCGATAGCGGACGCGTACGGCAGTGCGATGTCGTTCACCGACACATGGCTCGATCTGGCCGGCTGCACGCTCGACGACATGGTCGCCGTCTACCTCGCCGAGGCGCTCCACTACCTGCGGCGCCATCCGCGCAACTGGGGCGACGCCGGCGCGGCCTCGGTCGAGCTGAGCTTCCTCGCCACGCACGGCGCGATCGACGTCCACTCGGACGGCACGATCTCGTGGGAGACCGACCGCGTGGTGGAAGGCGTCCACAAGCTCTGCACGACGCTCGAGCGCGATGTCGTCTCCGCGCCGGAGAGCGCCGCCGTCCAGCGCGTGCTCGACACCTACGGCTGGCGCGAGGACAGCGTGCTCGCGCCGACGCTGCGCAAGATCCGCACTGAGCTGGGCGGCGTGCCGACCTCGCTGGCGTACCTGTAGCTCGTCTTCGTTTCGGCCTTGGTGGCAGGCGCGAGGCGCCGAGCCTCGCGCCGCCAGCAGCTGCTGGCTGACGAGCTCCTGTTCGCACGGGATCGGTCTTGCGAGGGGGCTGGGAGCCCCAGCGGTGCCGGTAGCCAAGCTGTGAGCGCCGGGGGCTCAGGCGACGCCGGCGGCGCGAGGCGCGAGTTTGGTCTGCGAGGTCTCTGTTTCAGGGCCTCGCAGGCCAAAGCTCGGCGCCCTCGCGCCTGCCACCCCGCCTAGGCTCCGACCGTGAAGAGGCCCGTCTCCTCCAGCTCGCGCAGGCGCTCGTAGTCGCGTCTGAGCACGTCGCGGTCGGGGTCGACGAGGTAGATCATCCCCGGGCAGGAGAAGAGGTCAACGGTGGGGGTGAGCGTGTCGCCGGGCTGTGCCACTGCGATCGAGCCGGCGAAGGAGGGCAGCGCCTCGACTTCTTTCATGCCGGCGTCGGAGACGACGCGGCCGGACTGGTGGGAGATCAGCATCACGCAGCGCGAGGCTGCGCTCAGCTCGTACGGTCGCGCCGCGCGGCGCGCGACCGACGCGGGATCGAGGTAGGCGTCGACCGTCACGGTCACGTGGCTCGGCGTGCAGCGGTCGATCACGTCGTCGCGGATCGAGCCGTGCAGGCGTGCGCCGCACTCCACCAGCACCGGGCCGTCGGCGGTCAGCATCACCTCGGTGTGCGCCGGGCCGTAGCCGATCCCGAGCGCGTCGAGCACCGCGTGCACGTACGGGACGACCTGGTCCTGCTGCTCGCCGCGCGCGTCGAGCAGCTCCTCGAAGTCGTAGGCGAGGTTGCCCTCGATCCGGCGCTTCGTGTCCCGCCACACCTCCGAGACGTGGTGGACGCCGTCCCAGCTGATCGAGTCGGTGAAGAGCTGCACGCCTCTCAGCAGCTCCTGCACGAGCAGCTGCTCGTTCGCACCCTGGAGGGCGTTCGGGCGGCCGAGCAGCTCCGCGAACGCGCCGCGGATCGCGTCAGGCGTCTCGCACAGCGAGACGCCGTCGGTGCCGGCCGAGTCGAGCGGCTTGACGACGACCGGCCACTCGCCGCGCTCGCTCGCCCACGCGACCGCCGCCTCGGGGTCGCCCGTCTTGTGCTCCGCGACGGCGCGCAGCCTAGCGCGGCGCAGCGCGTTCGCCATCTCGTGCTTGTCGCGCCGCGCGCGGCTGAGCGCCGTCCCGTTCGAGGGCAGCCCGAGCCGCTCGGACAGCGCATCGCTCAGCAGCACGCCGGGCTCGGAGCCGACGACGACGAACGCCGGGTCGTAGGCCGCGACCTGATCCGCGGTCGCCTCCAGATCGCCGCCGTGGACGACGTTCGCGACGAAGTCCTCGCGTCTGAGCCGCTCGATGTAGAAGGGCGACTCGTTCGCGTTCGACTGCACATGCACGACGTCGAGGCCGGCCGCCCTGAAGCGCGGCGCGAGTCTCGCGCCGGTCGAGTAGGCGTCGACCACGACGGCGACGCGTCGGCGTGCGCCGCTCACGCGCGCGCCACCAGCACGAGCCGGTCCTCGGGCCGCTTCGGGCCGCCGCTGAAGTCGCCGTAGCCGCGCACGTCGGTGAAGCCGACCTCCGCGAACATGCGCTCCAGGTCCGCTCGCTCGTACATGCGGATGCGCGAGTGCACGACGTCGTCGCCCAGCTCGTATCTGACGTGCAGTCTGCCGGTCGTGAAGTCGACCGTGAGCGTCTCCTTCACGTCGTTGGTCCAGCGCACGACCGGTCGCTCGTCGCTTCTGAGGCGGAAGCGCGAGCGCTCCAGGTCGGAGAGCTGCATCACGATCCAGCCGCCGGGCTTCACGAGCGAGTGAAAGACGCGCAGCATCGCCAGGTCCTCCGTCTCGGTGGCGCCGTAGCCGTAGGAGGAGTAGACGCTCACGAGCACCTCGAACGGGCCGAGATCCTCCGGCAGCGGCTGCGTGAGGTCGTGCAGCACGTAGCGCGGACCGGGCGAGCGCCGCTCCGCCTCCGCGAGCGCGGCCGGCGAGATGTCGATCCCGGTCGTCTCCATGCCGAGGCCCTGCAGGGCGGCGCAGAAGCGCCCGAATCCGCAGCCGGCGTCGACGACGGTGGAGCCGCGCGGCAGCCCGAGCAGCTCGACCATCGCGGCGGCGTCCTCCGCGGTCGTGTCGTAGCTGCCGAGCGCGGCCGCCACGCGCATGAACGCGGGCCCGTAGGTGTCGACCTCGTTGAGGACGGTCGCGTCGCTGGGGACCTGCTCGTCGGTCATCGTGCTCTTCCTAGCGGATTCCGGCGGCGGTCGCTTCGGCGCGGCGCAGCGCCTCCGCCCGGGCGGCGTCGTAGCCGGCGCGCACGAGCCCGAGCGTTCCGAGGCCGCTCACGAGGATCGCGCGCATCACGCGCCCCACGCGCGCGTCGTGGGCGCCGTCGAGGTACCAGCCGCTCAGATGCCCGACGTAGCGCACGTACTTGAGCAGGTCGAGGTCCTCCAGCGCGACCGCGAGGTTGCGGCGGTGGAGCTGCGCCTGCAGCACGATGTGGCGGTAGGCGGGATCCCGCGGCGCGGGGTCCGGCGCGCCGTCGTTCGCGCCCTCCCACGCCTTCGCCCACGCGCGCGCCATGCGCCAGCCGACGTTGTGGTCGGGGTCGAGGAAGCGCTCCAAGGCGGGCATCGCGAGACCCTTGTGGACCGGCTTGTCGAGGCAGAAGCCGAGCACCGCGATCGCCACGAGGTCCTCAGCGCTCACGAGCGGCTCGCCCGCGCGCGCGCGCGCCCGCACCTCGGGCCTCGCGGCCAGCTCGTCGAGCAGGTCGTCGACGAGCTGCGCGGTGCCCTTCGAGGAGGACAGCTCGCCGTCGACCTCGGAGGCGACCATCCCGTGCACGATGTGCCGGCTCGGCAGCACAGGCACGCCCGGCTCCAGCCGCGCGAGCAGCTCCTCCGTGTAGATCACGTGCGCCTTCCACTCGTCGCCTGAGAGGTGGATCAGCTCGGCGTCGCGCTCGGCGAGCATCATGTCGCGCCACATCGCGACGACCCGCAGGTGGTGGGTCGGAAAGCCGTCGGCGCGCGTGAGCGGCATCACCGGGTAGTTGTCGTCGCCGGTCAGGTAGGCGACGGTGCCGCGCTCCTCGCGCACGAACACGCCGCGCTCGATCCCGAGCTGCGCGACCTCGCGGCTCGTCTGCGTGCGATCGGAGTCGTAGAGGATCCGCTCGAAGCCGACGCCGAGCCGCGCGAGCGTCGCGTTCTGCCCCTCGACCGCCCAGTCGCGCACGCGCCGCCACACCGCGAGCGCGTGCGGATCGCCGGCGGTGACGCCGTCCAGCAGCCGCTGGGCGTGGTCGTCGATCTGGTGCAGGTCGCGCGCGACCGGGGCGTCCTCGTCGGCGACCGCGCCGACCGGCGCCTCCTCGCGCACGTAGCGCGCGTACAGCTCGCCGACGAAGCGGTCGCTCTTGACGCCCGCGTCGGCCGGCGTCGCCGGCGCCGCGTATCTCTCCCAGCCGGCCATCGCCTCGCCCATCGAGCGACCGGCGTCGCCGATGTGCGACTGGCGCTCGACGCGCCCGCCGGCGGCGGCGAGCGCGCTCGCGACGGCTTGGCCAAGCGCGATGTTGCGCAGGTGCCCAACGTGCAGCGCCTTCGTCGCGTTCGGATCGCAGAAGTCGACGATCGCGCGTGTGCCCGTGCGCAGGTCGTCGGTCTCCATCCCGGTGAGGCGGCCCGCCTCCAAGCCGGCGCCGACCGCCGCGATCCGCTCGTCCGCGCAGCGCATCAGGAAGCGCTGACCCTGCTGCTCGACGGAGGCGATCGCCGGATCGGCCTGCAGCGCCTCCAGCGCAGCGGGGGCCGCCTCGGGTCGCAGCGCGATCGCGCTCACGTCGGCGCCCGCGTCGGCTCTGAGGATCGGCACGACGCGGAAGGCCGTCGGGTCGACGGCGCGCAGCGTCGCCTCGATCGCGTCGAGCAGGTTGCCGCTCACGTCCCCGCCCCCATGGAAGCACGCGAGACGGGGCTCGAACCCGCAACCATCGGCTTAGAAGGCCGGTGCTCTACCAATTGAGCTACTCGCGCATGTGGCTCGCGGGACCGTCGGGCGGATCCCTCCGAAGCCCGGCTGGAGTCTAGACCAGAGGTCGCGCGACGAGCGGCGACGCGGACCGCCGCCCGAGCCGCTCACGACGCCACGCTCTCGGCCGGCAGGACGCGCGGCGCGCGGTCTCGCAACGTACCCAGCAGCGACAGCACCTCGGCGTCGCGGCCAAGCGTCAGCGCGTGCTCGGAGACGGCGATCGCGTCGCTCACGCGGTCGGTGCGCGCCAGCGCGTGCGCGTAGCGCGACCAGGCGGTCGGCGACTCCGGCGCGAGCAGCGTCGCGGCCTCGCAGGCGGTCACCTCGGCGCCGACGTCGCCCGACAGCTGGTGGACGAGCGCGAGGTCGAGCAGCCCCTCGACCGTCGGCGCGATCCCGCGCGCGCGCTCCAGCGCCTCCTGCGCGCCGGGCCGGTCGCCGATCCGCAGTCGCAGCCGGCCGAGCCGCTCCCACGCGGAGGCGTCGTTCGGCGCGCAGGCGGTCTCTCTCAGCGCCGCGTCGCGCGCGAGGTCGAACGCGCGCATGTCCTCATAGATGCGTGCGGCGAAGCGATGCGGCGTCGGGCGGTCGGGATCGACGCGCGCCCAATCGCGCACCGCGCGTCCGGCGGCGGGGAGGTTCCCCGCCTGCCAGAAGGCGACCGTCAGCTGGCGCAGCACGACCGGGTTGCGCGGATCGGCGTCGCGCGCGTAGATGAGCCGCTGCGCCGCGAGCTGCGGGTCGCCCTCCGCGAGCGCGTGGCGCGCCGCGGTCATGAACCGCTCGACGCGCTCGGCGGCCGGATCGGGCTTCGAGAAGTCGACGAAGTGGAGCGTCCCGGCGGGAACGGTGCGGATCCCATGCTGGAACTTCAGGCGCGCCCACTGCTGCGTGTCGTCGCCTTCGCCGGAGAAGTAGATGCCGGTGACCGAGCCGACGCCCCACTCGGGGTAGGCGTTGCAGCGCGCGTAGCGGTGGACGACCGAGTGGTCCGGCACGCGGGAGCCGAACGGGTCGTGCTTGGCGCGCTCCTGCGCCTCCTCCTGCGCGCGCTGCTGCGCGGCGTAGGCGCGCGCGCCCTCCTCGGCGCGGCGCTTGCGCGCGGCCGCGGCCGCGACCTTGACCGCATTGTTGGAGACTCTGCCGCCGCGGCTCGTCTCCGCGAGCAGCTCGAGCTGGTCGGCCGCCTCGTTGATCGCCTGGAGGTGGCGCTGGTGCTCGTGCTGGCGCCCCGGCGGCGCGATGTCGGGGTGCCAGCGCTTCGCCATCTTGCGCCGCGCGAGCTGCACCGCCCGTTTGTCGAAGGGCGGCTCGAGCTCCAGCAGCAGGATCGCCTGCTCGACGTCGAACACCGTTGGCATGACCGTCTGAGGGTAGCGGCGCCCATTGATCGCCGCCCGCCCAGGCTGGCTATCCTCCGCGGCTCGATGAGCGCCCAGTACATCTTCACGATGCACCGCCTGTCGCGGTCGTTCCCGCCCGACAAGGAGGTGCTGAGAGAGGTCTCGCTGTCGTTCTATCCGGGCGCGAAGATCGGCGTGCTCGGCTACAACGGCTCCGGCAAGTCGACGCTGCTGAGGATCATGGCGGGGCGAGACACGGAGTACCGCGGCGCCGCACAGCTCGCGCCCGGCGCGAGTGTCGGGCTGCTTGAGCAGGAGCCTGCGCTCGATCCCGCCAAGGACGTGCGCGGCAACGTCGAGGATGGCGTCGCCGAGCTGCGCGGCCTGCTCGACCGCTTCAACGAGCTGTCGATGAACTACTCGGACGAGACCGCCGACGAGTTCGCACGCTTGCAGGAGCAGATCGACGCGGCCGACGCGTGGAACCTCGACACGATGCTCGACACGGCGATGGACGCGCTGCGGCTGCCGCCGGGCGATGCGGATGTCAGCAAGTTGTCGGGCGGCGAGCGACGGCGCGTCGCCCTCTGCCGGCTGCTGCTGAGAGCGCCGGACCTGCTGCTGCTCGACGAGCCGACGAATCACCTCGACGCCGAGTCGGTCGCGTGGCTCGAGCAGCATCTGTCGGAGTACAGAGGCACGATCGTCGCGATCACCCACGACCGCTACTTCCTCGACAACGTCGCCGGCTGGATCCTGGAGCTGGACCGCGGCCGCGGGATCCCCTACGAGGGCAACTACAGCGGCTGGCTCGTGCAGAAGCAGCAGCGGTTGGAGCAGGAGGAGCGCTCCGACAAGGCGCGCAGACGCACGATCGCCCAGGAGCTGGAGTGGGTGCGGATGAACGCCTCCGCCCGGCGCGCGAAGCCGAAGGCGCGCCTGAACGCCTACGAGCAGCTCCTCGCCGAGGAGCGCAACGTGATGCTCGACCAGGTGCAGATCCACATCCCGCCGGGTCCGCGGCTCGGCGAGGTCGTGATCGAGGCGGAGGGGCTGCGCAAGGGCTATGGCGAGCAGCTGTTGATCGAGGAGCTGAGCTTCGCGCTGCCCCGCAGCGGGATCGTCGGCGTGATCGGCCCCAACGGCGCCGGCAAGACGACGCTGTTCCGCATGATCACGGGGCAGGAGCAGCCGGACGAGGGCGCGCTGAAGCTCGGCGAGACGGTCGAGCTGGCGTATGTCGACCAGTCGCGCGACGCGCTCGATCCCGAGAAGAGCGTGTGGGAGGAGATCTCCGGCGGCGAGGATCAGATCATGGTCGGCGACCGCAAGATGTCCTCGCGCGCGTACGTGAGCGGCTTCAACTTCAAGGGCACCGACCAGCAGGCGAAGGTCGGCACGCTGTCCGGCGGCGAGCGCAACCGCGTGCACCTGGCGAAGCTGCTGCGGTCGGGCGGCAACGTGCTGCTGCTGGACGAGCCGACGAACGACCTCGACGTCGACACGCTGCGCGCGCTGGAGGAGGCGCTGCTCGCGTTCCCCGGCTGCGCGGTCGTGATCTCCCACGACCGCTGGTTCCTCGACCGCATCGCCACGCACGTGCTCGCGTTCGAGGGCGACTCGCAGGTGCGCTGGTTCGAGGGCAACTTCGAGGCGTACGAGGAGGAGCGTCACGCCCGCCTCGGCGACGCTGCCGACCGCCCACACCGGATTACCTACAAACGGCTGGTTCGCCGCTGACGCTTGCGGGCAGGCTGCCGTGGGAACGCACACTCCCACAAGGAGGTCTGCCCCATGAGACGGGATCCCGTGCGCCGGGTCGCCCTCATCGCGCTTACGTGCACGGCGGCTCTGCTCGCGCTCGCGATGCCTGCGGCAGCCGATGGGCATCGGCATGGGCACAAGCACAGGGACCGCGGCCACCGGCACGGCACGGTCACGATCGTCCATCCCGGACAGTCGATCCAGGCGGCGATCGACGCCGCCGGCCCCGGCTCGATCATCGTCGTCAAGCACGGCACGTACGCCGAGAACCTCGTCATCAAGACCGACGGGATCAAGCTGATCGGGAAAGGCGCGACGTTGACGCCGCCGGCCACGCCCGCGCCCGATCCGTGCGCGGAAGATCCGTCGATGGTCGACGGCGTCTGCGTGATCGGCCAGTTGCAGTTCCCGCCGAACGCGCCGCCGAC
>Ga0134125_10001194_pt1 | contig 32285 bp, 31 predicted proteins | sample KB31751_FD_96464 | JGI IMG/M metagenome (GOLD analysis project Ga0134125, IMG submission 96464) | Terrestrial soil microbial communities with excess Nitrogen fertilizer from Kellogg Biological Station, Michigan, USA - KB3-175-1 | ecosystem: Environmental > Terrestrial > Soil > Unclassified ...
AAGTTCTCGATCGTGCGGTCGCTGCACCACGATACGGGCGACCACTTCGCCGGCGGGCATCGCATGCTCACGACCAAGGACATGGGCGTCAGCGGGGCGAACAACGGCCAGAAGTTCCCGGGCATCGGTGCGATCGTGAACCGGGAGATCGGCCCGCGCGTGCCGGGGATGCCGGGGTACGTCGGCACGCCGCATGCAGCCAGCATCGGCCTGGTTCCCGGCTACTTCGGCGGCCACATGCTCGGCATCCAGCACGATCCGTTCGTCACCGGCGAACCGAGCACGCCGAACTTCCAGGTGCGGAACCTCAACCTCGCCGGCGGCCTCACGCTCGAAAAGATGGACGATCGCCGGTCGCTGCTCGCCGATCTCGACCGCACGCGGGCATCGCTCGAAAACCATCCGTCGGCGATCGCCCAGGACCGCTTTAGCCGCGAGGCGATGGAATTCGTTCTCGGGCCGATGGCGCGGCGAGCGTTCGACATGAGCAAGGAAGACCACCGGCTCCGCGATCGCTATGGCCGCGGCAGCTGGGGGCAATCGACGCTTCTGGCCCGGCGGCTCGTCGAGGCCGGCTCCACATTCGTCACCGTGCACTTCGGCGGCTGGGATCACCACTGGGACCTGAAAGCCGGCTACGAGAATTACTTGCCGAAGGTGGATGCCGCCGTGGCCACGCTGTTCGAGGACCTGGACGACCGCGGCTTGCTCGAAACCACGCTGGTCGTGTTGTGCGGCGAATTCGGTCGAACGCCGAAGATGAACGACGGCGGCAACGGCGGCGCGCCGATGAGCAAGGGAACCCCTGGCCGCGATCACTGGGGCAATGCGATGTTCTGCCTGATGGGCGGCGGCGGCGTCAAGGGCGGCCAGATCGTCGGCTCGACGGACCGCCTCGGCCAGCGGCCGCACACCCGCGCCGTTACACCATCCAACATCCACGCAACGATTTACCAGGTGCTCGGCATCGATCCCAAGCTGCAACTTCTGGAACCGACCGGGCGTCCCGTGAACGTCCTCGACGACCCGGAACCGATCTCGGAACTGCTGTAAACACGTGGCGAGCCGGGAGCGGCATGTCTTGGTGGCACAGGCATTCTTGCCTGTGCGGGCTTGCACAGGCAAGAATGCCTGTGCCACCAAAATCCAAGACGAAGCGCGCCGCGCGCTTAGGGTTTCTATTCCGGAGTCATGCCTTAAAAGCGGATGATCACTTCGTCGATGGGCAGGCGAACCTTGGGAGCGGTCGCGTACTTGTCGCCGGGAACGCGGTAGCCGGCCGCGGCCAGCGCGAACGACTTGACGCCGTGCTTCGCCAGGCCGAGGATCTCGTCGAACTTCGGCGGATCGAACCCCTCCATGGGGCAGGCATCGACGCCGATCATCGCGGCCGTGGTGAGGAACATGCCGAGGGCGATGTAGGCTTGGCGGGCGGCCCAGGCCGAAGCCTCGTCGGCCGGCTTATCGGCGACGCCGACGACCATGCCGCGGAACTTCTCCAGCGATTCGACGGAGACGCCATGAACCTCGGCGGTCCGGGCCACGTGCCGCTCCGCATCCGCAATGGTCGGCGGCGCCTTCGCGCAAATCACCACGAGATGCGAGCAGTCGAGCACTTGCGGCTGGTTGTACGCCGCCGCGTGCAGTTTCTGCCGCACCGCCGGGTCGGTCACCACGGCAAACTTCCACGGCTGCAATCCCGTGGACGACGGCGCGAGTTGCAGCGATTGCTCCAGTACGCTCCAGACTTCGGCGGGGATCTTCTTGGTCGGGTCGAACTTCTTGGTGGCGTAGCGCCACTGCAACCGGGCCAGTGCCGTCTCGGGAGCGATCGCGTCCATCAGGGGAATCTCCGGGAAGAAGTGCGGCACCGGATGTGATACGAAATGGCGGAGCCGCGACCCGAGGGAAACGCCCGTTCGGCATTTCCCTCGGGTCGCGGCTCATTCGTCGTCCATTCGCTCAATAATTGCCGTTGAACACTTCGGCGCCGTTCATGGTGCCGAGCGATTGCCACGTTTGCAGCGGGATGCTGTTGGTGATGAAGCGGTTGGAGCCGTCGCAGAAGGCCACGTTAACGCCGCCGATGTGGCGGCTGCGGGCCGCGCTGTATTCCGAACCCGACGTGCTCACTGGCGTGTACCTGTCGGCGTCCGGAATCGCCCAGTTCACGATGTCCGGGGCGCTCGAGTTGGGCGTCGTGATGGTCATGAACTTGAAGACGCCGTCGTCGTTTTGGATGTCGCCGCGCCAGTCGTTGTCGTCGTGGCTCTTGGCCATGAGCGTCTCCGAGATCATCAGCGTGTTGGCGGTGCCGTCGGTGATGCTGGTGAAGGTGACGATGCCGGGCGTGCCGCGGTTGCCGTTGATTTCGTAGAAGGGCGCTTTGCCGGCCGGCGGCGGCGTGTCGTACAGGGCGTTCCCCCAGTTGACGACGTAGTTGCCGCGGCGGCGCTGGTAGGTGGCGCTCGCAGAATCGAGGTCGGCCCCATTGTCGCTCGGGCAGTAGTAAATCGACACCTTGGCCCCGGTGCTGCCGTTGAGCGTGTTCAGAACCGTGGCCGGCGGCTGGTAGAACTGCTGGGTGTTGATGTTGATGCCGTTCATCAGGTTCCCCTGTTCGACGTAGGGCCAAAGGAACATAACCCAGGTTTGCCGGGGATTATTGCGCGAGCCCGGTGGGAAGCGCGAATTCGCGTCGTGATATGAATGCATGGCGATGGTCCACTGCCGCATGTTGTTGCTGCACTTCATCCGTGCAGCCGCTTCGCGAACTTTCTGAACCGCCGGCAAAAGCAGGCCGATCAGGATGGCGATGATGGCGATGACGACGAGCAGTTCGATGAGGGTGAACGCGCGGCGGCGGGGCGATGGGGTCCGATTCATGACGCACCTCGGGAAGACGTGAGCGCGGGTGGGATAATGCGAGACCCCGCGTTCTTCCGAGGATACCTGAGAACGAGATGAGAGTGCAAGCAATTACTTGATAGAAATGGACGAACCGCGGATTGGCCCCGCGGCTCGTCGTTCTTCCCAACCGGTTTACTTCTTCTCTTCGAACTTGCTCACCTTGACCGTCTTCTTGCCATCCTTCTCGGTGACGACGCCGGTCACGGTCACGCCCTTGAGTTCGCCGCCGCCGCAGACGTTCTCGTGGTACGTTTCGCCGTTCCCCTTATCGCTGAGCCAGTAGTTGACGGTTTTGTCCTTTACCTTCACTTGCAGCACGTTGGTGCAGCTCTTGGCTTGCTTGAGCTTGCAGGCGCCGCAGACGAGGGTGCCGGTCAGTTTCACTTCCTTGGCCGGCTTCTCGGTCTTCGGCTTGTCGTCGACGAGAACCGACGCGAAGCTGGCGTGCTCGAAGCAGCAGGCGTCGCTGCTAAGGCAGCATGCCTCGCTCGGGGCGCAGCACGAACGCTTGGCCGGGGATTGCGAGCCGAGCGCCCAGGCGCCGGCGGAAATCGCGGTCACGATCATCATGGCACGAATCATCGGAGTTACTCCAGGAAACGAGGTTATTGAATCGGACAAGAGACAAGGAAAGCGAGTGCGCACGGCGCGCAGAGACTCTACCGGAAACTGCCGGCCGTTAACAGGTCAAGCGCGAAAGCAGGGTGACGAGATCGATGGGGGGCGGATGGGCAACCTCGCCGGCGCGAGGGAAGACCGCGTTGGGAAGGTCCAAGAGAGCCGGCGGCGCCGGCGGAGCGGACGCAAATTGGAGAATGCCTGAATCGATCGGGGTCGGCGGTGGGGCCGAATCGGCGGGCGGGAACCCCGGCGGGCACTCGCACACCACACACGAGCAACTTGCGGATACCTTCGGAGCGGCCGCGTCGCCGCAACAGTGCGTCTGGCAAGCGCTGCAACAGGCCGGCTGGACTTCAATCGCCAGAGCAATCCGATGCACTTCCGGAGGAGCTTGGCTCGGGCATGCGCAGGCGCTCACCGGCAGCGAACCGATCGCGGTAGCGACCGCAAGCAGCAGGCACAGCACCGGGCGGCAATGGCGAACACGCGGCATCCCTCTATCCTACGCCGAGCCGAGCCGCCCGGTCAACCGTTAAAGCTTCGGCACCGGTTTCGTGCCCGGTGTGTGCGGCATCGGCGCCACCTTGTCGTAAACCTCATTGGTCGAGGCGGGCGAGTTTGGCGGCGTCGGTTTCACGGGGACGCCGCACCCCGCAAAAAGCATTGCCGCGAGGCCAATTAGCGCAAGACGTGGCATGGTCGGGCTCCGAAATCCGTGCGCGATCATTCCAACGATACAACAATGAGCCGCGACCCGCCCGGTTTATTCCCGCAAGTTTTCCGCGGTGCCTCCAAAGGTGGACACTCCGGACGACTTGCCGTAACGTCGATGGCAACGACCTCGAGGTACACCATGCCCATCGTGAATCGCGCCCGGCTCGAGATCAAACTCGGCGAATACGCCGTCGGATCGGCCACCGCCCTTGCCGACCCCATGCTCGTCAACGTTGCCCAGGATTACCGGCGACTCACCGCGGCCCGCATGGCGCCCCTCGAACCGGACGAAATCCCCAAACGCTTCCCGCCCGGCGAATACTTCGTCAGCCTCAAGGTGGATGGCGAATTCAACATCCTCGTTTATGAAGACGGCGAAGCGCTGACGGTGAACCCTGGCGGCACCGTGCGCGTCGGCCTGGCCTTGCACAAAGAAGCCGAGGCACTTCTTAAAAAGGCCGGCGTGAAAAAGGCGATTCTCGCCGGCGAACTTTATCTTGCAAAGGGGAAGCGGCCGCGCGTCCACGACGTCAGCCGCGTTGCGCGCGAAGCCGGTTCGCAAGCGGAAATCGATCAACTCACGTTCACTCCCTTCGACATTATCCAGATCGATGGCGTGACGAACGACGCGCCGTTCGCCGACACCTGGAAGCGGCTCAACGACCTCTGCAAGGGAGGGAGTCGCGTTCACCCCATCGAAACCACGATCGTCAAGGATGCCGGCAGCATCGAACAGCAGTTCCGCAAGTGGGTCGATGCGGGGTCCGAAGGGATTGTCGTCCGCAGCGACGCCGTCGGCGTTTTCAAACTGAAGCCGCGGCACACGCTCGACGCCGTCATCATCGGCTTCACGGAGAACACGGAAGAAGATCGCCGCGGCATGATCCACGACTTGCTGGTGGCCGTGATGCGGGCGGACGGCTGCCTCCACGTGCTCGGCCACGTCGGCGGCGGCTTCTCCAACGACGATCGCCGGGCCTTCCTTACCGACCTGAAGGACGACGTCGTCAAAAGCGATTACGTCGAGGTCAACGACCAGGTCGCTTATCACATGGTGCGGCCCGAAAGCGTCATTGAAATCAGCGTGCTCGACCTGATTGCCCAGACCACGCGGGGCCAGCCGATTAACAAGATGGTGCTGAACTGGAACTCGGCGGAGAACAAGTACGAGATCGTCCGCCGCTTGCCGCTGGTCGCCTTGATCTCGCCGCAGTTCGTCCGCCGCCGCGACGACAAGATGCTCAACGCCAACGACATTCGCATTCAACAGGTCGCGGATTTGGTGGAAGTGTCACTGGTCGATCGCGACGCCCGGCAACTGAACTTGCCGCGCAGCACGGTGCTCCGTCGCGAGGTCGCCACCAAGGTGCTCAAAGGCGCGACCATGATCCGCAAGCTCGTGATGTGGCAGACCAACAAGGAAAGCGACGGCGAGCATTACCCGGCGTTCGTGTTGCACATGACCGATTTCAGCCCGAACCGGAAGACGCCGTTGGAACGGGACATTCGCGTATCGAGTTCGCGGCAGCAGATCGAGGACTTGTGGAACGAGTTGGCGGCGGAGGCATTCACGAAGGGATGGACGCCTGTGCCGGATAAATCGGCGCCGCCGGCGCCCGCAGCGCCGCCGCCAGCGCCGAAGAAATCCGCCAAGAAGAAGGCTTGAACAAAGTGTTTGGATCTTAGGCAGTGCGGGTGGGATTTTGGTGGTTCAGGCATTCTTGCTTGTGCGGGTCAGGAGTACAGTCAGGCATGCCGGCAGGAATGCCTGTGCCACCAAGATTCACATCAGGCGACGCGATTCGCGATCGAGGCCATCGGCCAGGAATTTCAGCATCGGCTCCAGCATGCGTTCCACATAGTCCGGGCCGGTGTTCTCCAGGTCGGCGGTGTGGGGAACGCCGTAGGCCCGGAGTTTCTCGTTCAAGCGGTCGTTGCCGCGGAACCACGGATCGGCCGGATCGCAGGCGAACCAGATGTACGGCGGCCATTCCGACGGATGCATGTGCAGCGTGGCGATGTCCTGGCGGCAGCGTTCGCGGGATTCGTAAAGGTCATCGAGCGGAGTGCCGCGGCCGTGGAGTTCGTGGAAGTCGATGGCGCCGCCCACGCTGCCCACGGCCCTAAATAAGCTCGGATGCTTGAGCCCGAGCCGCACCGCCCCCTGCCCGCCCATCTCGATGCCGGCCGCGGCGATCGCCCGCGCCGGCAACTTCCACCGTTCTTCCATCCACGGCACGACATCACTGAGAAGATGCTTTTCCGTCTCGCCCACCCACCACGATTGATTGGCCAGCGGCGCCAGGCAGGCCAGGCGATGCTTGGCCGAGAGCGTTGCCAACGCATTCCAGGGCGTCAGGCCGAGCGGCTCGCCGATGCCGTCGATTTGCGAATGGAGCCAGAGCAAGGCAAAGCGAACCGGGCGTTCGGAGCCGCCCGGTTCGAAGAGCAGGGCCGGCTGACCGGCCACTGTCACGTGCGACCAACCGTCCGCCACGGATCAATCCATCACTTTCTTCTTCTTGGGCGGGCTCTTTTTCGCGGGCTTGGCCGGCTCGACGCCCTCGGCCCGCAGCTTTTTCTCCACGGCCTTGCGGCGCTCGGTATCGCGCTTCGAAACGTCTTCCATCGTCAAGGCTTTCTGCCAGGCGGCGATGGCTTCCTTCTTGTCGTCGAGCGCCTTGTAGACGTCGCCGAGATGGTCCCAGATTTCCAGATGCGTGCCTTCCTCTTCGTCGGCCGCCGCCTTCTTCAGATACGGCAACGCTTCCTTCGGCTTCTTCAGCTTGTAAAGCACCCAGCCCATGCTGTCCAGGTACGCCGCAGTCTCCTTCACCTCGCCGATCTTCTTCTCCTTCAAGGCCTTTTCCTGGCGCTTCTTGTCCAGGTCGAGCGCTTCCTGAATGAGCTTCTTCGATTCCTCGAGCTTGATGTCGTTGTCGGCCCAGATGAAGCCGAGATCGTTCTTGTAAGTAGGGTTTTCGGGATCCTTCTTGACGAGCGTTTCGAGCTGCTTGGCTGCCTTGGGAATATCCTTCACGTCCACGTACAGGCCGCTCAGGATGTAGCGAATGCGGTCCTTCATGCTGTCGCGCTGCTTGGCCCCGAGCCGCTTGGTGCCGTCGACTTTGTCGAGCACGTCGAGATAAGTCTCGATGGCCTCGTCGAATTTGCCGGCCTCGCGCTGCACCCATCCCTTGAGTTGCACGAAGTAGAAGCCGCCCTCATCGAGCTGCACGAGCCCCTCGGTGATGCGGAGGGCCTCGTCGAATTTCCCTTCGCGGGCCTTGGCCTGCACGAGCCGTTCTAGCACGAATGGCTTGGCCCGGTCGACTTCATCGGTTCCCTTCAGTTCCACGAACCGCTCGCAAGCATCGATCACGTCGTCGTAGCGCTTGGCGTCCCAGTAGGTGTCTATGAGGCCGTCGTACGCCTGAACCAGCTTCTCGCCGCTCTCGAGCTTGGTCGCCGTGTCGACGCACTGGTTGTAGAAGTATTCGGCGGCATCGTAATTCTTCACGAAGTTGGCGATGCTGACGATCAGGATCGACCCCGAGAAGTTGAACGGGCGGTCGTTTTTCTTCGCGTCCTTCTGCAGCTTGTAAGCGACTTCGACCATCTTCTTGGCCTTGGCCTTGTTCTTGGCGATGGCCAGGAGCGTTTCCTTCTGGGCGTCCTCGGAGGTGGCGCGGTTCAGTTTGAGGAGTTCGGCCTTGAGGGCCTCGTCGGCACTGGCCGGCTTGGCATCGTCGCCGCGGCCCGCCAATGTGAAGACCGCCAGGGCCAAACCGAGAGCGGCGGCCCCGCGACAGACTGATCCTGCACCCACCCGTCCCATGGCATCACCTTGAAGATGGGGAATCTGGTTCGACTCGCGCGATTATTCTACCTTTGACGGCTCGCCAATGCCACGCGGGTTTTGCGATATAACGACCGAAATGTTTGGATCTGGTGGCACAGGCATTCTTGCCTGTGCGAGCAAGGGCACAGGCAAGAATGCCTGTGCCACCAAACTGACCCACCGCGAGGCTTCTTTCCATGCAGGCATCATGGCGAACCCGTTATGAACTGGCGGTCGAAGCAGCCCGCAAGGCCGGCGACCTGGCCCGCGCCTACTACGAGACCACCTTCGATGTGGAGAGTAAGGCCGACGAAAGCCCGGTCACCATTGCCGATCGCCAGGCGGAGCAGCTGATCCGCAAATTGGTGGCCGAACAGTTTCCGGACGACGGCTTTCTCGGCGAGGAGTTCGGCGACCAACCGGGCGGCTCCGGCTTCCGCTGGGTCATCGATCCCATCGACGGCACCCGCTCGTTCGTCCGCCACATTCCTATCTGGGCCACGCTGATCGGGCTCGAATACCGGGGCGAACAAATCGGCGGCGTCGCCTACCTTCCTGTGTTCGGGCAAACGTACCGGGCCCTCCGCGGCGACGGCGCCTATATGAACGATCGCCGCATTCGCGTGTCGTCGGTGTCGAAGTTGAGCGATTCGCTGATGTGCTATTCGAGCATCCGCTGGTTCCAGAAGGCGGGCCGCGAGCAAACGTTCCTGGAACTGGTGGCGAAGACGCAGCGACAGCGCGGTTTCGGCGACTTCTATGGCTTCGTGCTCGTGGCCGAGGGCGCCTGCGACGTGATGCTCGAACACGGCGTCCACGAATGGGACGTCTCGGCCTTGAAGGCGATCGTGGAGGAAGCTGGCGGCCGCTTTACGGACTGGAAGGGCACGCCGACGACCGCGACGCCGGACGTGCTTGCCACCAACGGCCACCTGCACGCCGACACGCTGTCGATCTTGCAGGGTGGCCATTCGGCGGGTTGACGGTTCGCGAATGCTCGCCGATGCGCCCGATTTCTTGTATCCCAATCTCACCCGCCGCGTGCCGCTCCGGAGCCTCCCTGTCCGATGACGCTCTCGGTCATTCTGTTCGCGATCGTCGCTGCCATCACCGCGGTCTCCGCGCTGGGGGTCGTGTTATCGCGGAACATCGTCCGCGCCGCGGTCTGGCTGCTCTTTACTTTGATCGGCGTGTCGCTCAATTACTTCTTGCTCGGGGCCGAATTCCTCGGGGCGGCGCAACTCATCGTCTATGTCGGCGGCACGCTCGTGCTGGTCGTGTTCGGCGTGATGCTGACGGCGCAAGCACCGTTCCAGGCCTTGAAAACTCGGCCCGCCGAATGGGCCATCGGCGTTATCCTCGGCGCCGTGCTCATGGTGTTGATCCTGAACGCCAGCGTCGGCGCCAGCGGTTCCCTGCAGCCGACCCCGCCGGGCAACGAACACTTGCCTGGCGCCGGGCCGCTCGGCCTCTCATTCCTCGGCGTCACCGAAACCGCCCCGATTGCCGAGGTGTCCGGCATTCCCGCGGATCGCAAGATCAGCCGCCTGCCCGTCGCCTACTTCTTGCCGTTTGAAATCGTCTCGGTGCATCTGTTGGTGGTGTTGGTCGGGGCGGCCTATCTGGCGCGGGCGAAGCGGAGGGCCAAGCCGTGATCGAACTCGGATTGCCGCCCTTCCTGGTGCTGTCGACGTTCCTCTTCGTGTGCGGGGCCGTTTGCTTGGCCACCAAGCGGAACGCCATCGGCATCCTGATGGGCGTGGAATTGATCCTGAACGCGGCGAACGTGAACTTCGTGGCCTATGCCCGGTTCAACCCTGTCTTCCGTTTGGAAGGCGAGGTGTTCGCGCTGATGGTCGTGGTGCTGGCCGCGGCCGAGGCCGCCATCGCCCTGGCGATCATCCTGAACTTTTACAACAACCACGCCACCGTGGACGTGGACAAAGCGGATGAGATGAAAGGATAGTTCCAGGTTCCAAGTGACGGCTTGAAACTTGGAACCTGGAACTTGGAACTTGTTTGCGATGTTCGAGTCGTTCGATCTCCATCCCGGCCGGTTGTACGTCGCGGCGACGCTGCTGCCGCTGGCGGCGTTTGCATTGCTGCTGTTGGCGGGCGGGTTGCGGGCGCTGTGCCGGCCGTCGCGGCAATCGCCGGGGCTGGCCTCGTCGCTGTACTGGCTTTGCGGCGGCGATCGGCCGCTCAAAAGCGGCGCGTATTTCGCCACGATCTGCATGGCCGGCGCGGCGGCGCTTGCCATCGGCGGCCTCGTCCACTTTCTCAAGGATGCCCGGGAAGGCGGCCTCAAGCCCGATAAGATGGCGGAGAAATGGGCCGAGCGCCGCGATTGGGTCCGCATCGGCAACGCCATCAGCGTCGCCCCCGCCGAGTGGGATCGCAGCACCTCCGAGCCGCCACGGACCGCACTCGCCTTGCAACTCGGCTACAAGATCGATCACCTCACCGCCCTCATGTTCGCGATGGTGACGGTTATTGGCACCGGCATCTTCGTCTTTTCGCTCGGCTACATGCGCGACGAAACCGATGAGGTCGTGGCCGATCACGAGGTGGATCGGCAACTGCCGCCCGGTCCCGAAGACCCGCCTGAAGCCGCCGCCCACCCGCACGGCCACGACCCCCACGATGTCGGCCACGGGCCCGGCTCGCACGACGGCTTCCATCGCCGCGGCCGCTACGGCCGGTTCTTCCTCTTCCTCTCGCTCTTCTGCTTCTCGATGCTCAACCTCCTGATCGCGGACAACCTGTTCCAGGTATTCGTGAGTTGGGAACTGGTCGGCGTCTGCTCGTTCTTTTTGATCGGCTTCTATTACGAACGGCCGTCGGCATCGCGGGCCGCCAACAAGGCCTTCATCGTCAATCGCATCGGCGACGCCGGCTTTCTCATCGGCATCATGATCGCCTGGAGCACACTCGGCACGCTGAACTTCGAGGAGATGATCCAGCGCGTCCGTTCGCCGCAGGAACACCGGATCGTGCGGGTGGCGGCTTCGACGGAGAAGAACTCCGCGGGAAATCCAGTCTACCATTGGCCGCGGCGCGACGCGACTTTAAACGAGCCGGGGCCGGAGGTCGCAATTTTTCCGCTCGGCCCGGACCGAACCGGCACGCCGACGTTTGCAGTTCCGCCACGAGCGGACCTGCTCAGCTACTCGACGATGCCGTACTGGCTCTTCGTGGTGATGGGGCTGGGCATCTTCATGGGGTGCGTGGGAAAGAGCGCTCAGGTGCCGCTGCAAACCTGGTTGCCGGACGCGATGGAAGGGCCGACGCCGGTGAGCGCCTTGATCCACGCGGCCACGATGGTCGCGGCGGGCGTGTACCTCGTCGGCCGCGCCTATCCGCTGTTCGCGCCCGAAGTGCTCCTGGTTATCGCTTATATCGGCGCCATCACACTCTTTATCAGTGCGACCATCGCGCTCGTGCAAACGGACATCAAGCGGGTACTCGCCTATTCGACCTGCAGCCAGCTCGGCTACATGATGCTGGCCCTCGGCGTTGGCGGTTGGGTCGCTGGGCTCCTCCACCTGCTCACGCATGCCTTCTTCAAGGCCCTGCTCTTCCTCTGTTCCGGCAGCGTGATTCTCGGCTGCCACCACGAACAAGACCTCCGCAAGATGGGCGGCCTCTTCCCCAAGATGAAGATCACGGCCATCACCATGCTGATCGGCGTACTCGCCATCTGCGGGGCGCCGTTCTTCTCCGGCTGGTACAGCAAGGACCAGATCATCGGCTCCGCCCTCGGCTTCGGGCTCGTCGAGAAGGATCGCGGCCATCCAGAGCACTTCCTGCTGTTCCTGCTGCCGTTGTTGACCGCCGTGATGACCGGCTTTTACATGTTCCGCCTCTGGTTCCTGGCGTTCACCGGCAAGCCGCGCGATCAACATGTGTACGATCACGCCCGCGAGTCGCCGTGGCTCATGACGTTCCCACTCGTGATCCTGGCGGTGTTCACCCTCGGTGTGGCCTGGGGCTGGCCCGTGTGGGAAGTGGATAAGAGCTATCTCGGCCACTTGCTGGAAAGCGGCGAACCGGCTTCGATAGTCGATTTCGCGGAAGCGGCGCACGAGGCGCACGAACATCACGAAGCTGCCGGAATTCTGGCGCTGGCGGCGGCGGCACTTGGGGTGGTCATCGCCGTGTTCATGTACTTGCGGCCGAAAGTCGATCCGGCGGCCATTCGCGGTCAACTCGGCGGCCTTTACACCTTCTTTTTGCACAAGTGGTATTTCGACGAGGCGTACGATGCGGCCGTGGTGAAGCCGGCGGTGGGGTTGGCGTTCGCCTGCGCCGCGGCGGACAAGCGGCCAACCGACGCACCGCCGCCCGAAGGCGAAGCGGAACTGCCGCCGCGCCGCTTCGATTGGTTCACCCTGGATGGCTGGCTCAACGCCTTGGGCCAGGGCGTCGCGACGGTCGGCCGCGCCCTCCGCGTCGTCCAAACCGGCCAATTGCGGAACTACATTGTCTTCCTGGCCTTGACGGTGGCCGCGTTGTTGGGGATTCTTGCGGTCCTGAACAGTTGACGATTAGCCGCGACCCAAAGGGGAGCGCGGTTTTCTTAAAGGCTATGGAATGCCCGAGTCCGACCTTCTGTGGATGTCCGCCCTCGTCTTTCTGCCGATGGTTTTCGCCATCGGCTTGCTGGCGTTCCCCGCGCGCTGGGTCGAAGCAATGCGCTGGTGGGCGCTGTTCGGCTCGGCCGGCACGCTCTCGCTGTCGCTGTGCGTGCTCGTCGGCTACTACAGCTTGCTCGATACGCGGCTGGATAAAACCGGCCGCCCGTTGCATGCCTATCAAACCAACCTCGAAGTGCGCGCCGACCAGGCCGCCGCCGACGCCGCCAAGGACGTTCCCCGCTACCTCTCGGAAAACTGGGTCGCCCGGCGGCCGTGGATCGATCGCTTCGACATCGATTACGCCCTCGGCGTCGATGGCATCAATCTGCCGCTCGCCGTGCTCACGGCCCTCGTCACCTTCCTCGCCATCATCGCCAGTTGGAAGATCGACAAGTCCGTTCGCGGTTACCTGGCGCTCGTGCTCATCCTGGAAAGTGGCGTACTCGGGGCGTTTCTGTCGCTCGATTTCTTTCTCTTTTACGTCTTTTATGAAGTGATGCTGCTGCCGATGTACGTGCTGGTGGGGCTGTGGGGCGGCGGCCGGCGCCGCTATGCCGCGCTCAAGTTCGTGCTCTACACGCTGCTCGGCAGCGTTGGCCTGCTGGTCGCGCTCATCGCCCTCTATTCCGTGAACGTCCGCGATTTCGTGAACCAGGATGAAGTCATCGCCAAGGCCCGACAACAAAGCAACGTCCCTTCCGGGCCGGTCCCGCAAACCGTGATGGATGCCGTCGAGGTGCATAGCTTCGATTTCGTGACGCTGGCGAAGGCGGGCCGGGCCGCCATGCTCGTGATGAGCGGTCAGGAAGAGCGACTCATTGCCAAGGAGAAGATCGGCGACGAACCGACTCAGGGCGACAGCAAACAGGTGCGGCTCTTCGCCCCCGGCGTCGACCGCGGCGCCGCCATCAAACGCCTCAAGGCTCAGGACATTTGCACGCCGCGGTTCCAGTACTTGATCTTTATCTTGCTGTTCCTCGGCTTCGCGGTAAAAGTGCCGATCGTGCCGTTGCATTCGTGGCTGCCCGATGCGCACGTCGAAGCGCCGACGCCAATCAGCATGATCCTCGCCGGCGTCCTCTTGAAACTCGGCGGTTACGGCCTCATCCGCGTCGCCTTCCCCATTTGTCCGTGGGCCGCTAACGAACTCGCCTGGTGGGTCGGACTCATCGGCGTCATCGGCATCGTGTACGGCGCCCTCGTCGCGATGGGCCAAGCCGATTTCAAGAAGCTGCTCGCCTATTCCTCCGTCAGCCACATGGGGTTCGTTGTGCTGGGGTTGGCGGCGTGGTCGCCGGGAAGCCAGTCGCAATACTGGGGCTGGGGCGTCAATGGCGCGATGTTCCAGATGGTCGCCCACGGCATCACGGCCTCGGCACTCTTCTTCATCGTCGGCGTGATCTACGACCGCGCTCACCACCGCGACTTGAACAAATTCGGCGGCCTGTACGAACCGATGCCGTTCTACTCCGGTTTAAGTGCGATTCTCTTTTTCGCGTCGATGGGTCTGCCGGGGCTGTGCGGCTTCTTCGGCGAGTTCACGGTGCTGATGGCGGCGTGGAACTATTCGCCGGGCTTGGCGATCCCCGCGATTCTCAGCGTGATCCTCACCGCGGGGTACTTGCTGTGGGCATGGCAACGCGTCTATTTCGGAATCAACCCGAGAACGGCGTGGTTCCCGGAGTTATCGCTGCGCGAAGCAGCGGTGCTGGTTCCCTTCGCGGCCCTGGCGATTGTCCTCGGCGTCTGGCCGAGCCTGCTAACGAACTGGATGGAGCCGAGCGTCGCCGGTTGGATCGAAGACATGTCCGTGCTGAAACCTTGAGTGATTCGCCGTGGAACCGAGCGCTCCCCTTCGGGTCGCGGCTAATTTGTTGCGGTGGACGCCATGTCCGAGCCTCGCCGCGGAACGAACCCGAATGGCGATGACGACGCGGCGGACGCCGAGCCCTCTCTCGACGCATTCTTGCAGACGTTGATGCTCAGCCGCCTGATCGAGCGCGATAAGGTCGGGACGCATCTCACGGCCGCCGCATCGGGCATTCGCGGTTCGGCCAAAGCCTTCGCCGATTATCTCGTCGCGGCCGGCGAACTGACGCACTACCAGGCGAAAAAGCTCCTGGGCGGCCGCTGGCGCGGCATGATCGTCGGCCGCTATCAAATCCTCGCGCCGCTTGGCCGCGGCGGCATGGGCACCGTTTACCTGGCCCGGTTGCACCGCGAGAATGCCGACGCGGCCTCGTCGCTCGTCGCACTCAAGGTGCTTCCCCCGAAACGGGCCCAGGAAGAAGAACGGACGCTGTTCCGCTTCCGCCGCGAGATGGAACTCGGCAAACACTTGGACCATCCGAACATCACGCGGACGCTGGCCACCGGCGAGCAGCAGGGCGTGCACTTCATCGCCATGGAATTCGTGGAGGGGCACAGCCTGCGGCAGCGGGTGGAAGAACGCGGCCCGCTGGCGGCGGCGGACGCGGCCCGGCTTTTCGTCGATGTGGCGGACGCCTTGCAGCACGCCCACGAGCGCGGCCTCATCCACCGCGACCTGAAGCCGTCCAACATCATGGTGACGCCGGAAGGGCGCGCGAAGATTCTCGACCTCGGGCTGGCACTGCTCGTCGACGAAGCGCTGCCGGAAGACCCGACCATGCTCGGCGGCGAACGCTACATCCTCGGCACCATGGATTACATCGCCCCGGAGCAAACCGCCGACGCCACCAACGTGTCGCCGCAGTCGGATTTGTACTCGCTCGGTTGTTCGCTCTATTACGCGGCGAGCGGCCAACCGCCGTTCCCGGGCGGCACGGCCCTGCAGAAGATGCGTCGGCACCGAACGGCCGCCGCGCCCCCCGCTGAGTCGATTAACTCCGCCGTGCCGCAGGCGTTCGCCCGAATCATCGAGAAACTTCTGGCCAAGGCCCCGGCGGACCGACCGCCGACCGCCGCGGCCGTACGCGAGTTATTGATGCCGTGGGCGAGCGCAGCCCCATTGCCGGCGGCCGCCGTCCATACCGAGCGCGAGGTCGTCGCCGAGATCGATAAGCCGAACATCGATCCGTCGCTGTGGGAAGCGATCCCCGTGGCGGAAGTGGACGAAGCGGCGGACCAAGAAATCCGCATGGTGCGGCCGGGGCGGAAGCAGCCGCGGCAGCAAGATACCGATACCCAGCAAGCGTTGATCTTCGTATTCGGCGGTTGCGCCTTGATCTGTAGCCTGGTGCTCCTTGCCATTCTCGTGAGCCTATTGCAGCGCTTGTGAAGTGATTCGCGATTAACAAATGTAGGCGTTGCGCGGGCGGAATGGCACTTCGTTTCCTCTTTTCCGCAGGGAATGGCTGTCGTCGCGTTGGCGTCGTCCGGCCGGTCGTGGTAACGTTGATGTTGGTCGGACCAGCCACATCGACGACGAACACCCGGGCGGAGAAGCGCGATGTTCAAGGGCTTTTCATTCGCGATCGTGTTGCTGCTTATCGCTGTCGGCAGCGCCAAGGGCAAGCACTGGCGCCGCGGCGCCCGAGTCAACGGCGCCGCGGTGCCCGCGGCGCCGCCGCCGGTGATCGCCTATCCCTCGGGCACGGCATTCTGCATGGGCTTCACACCTCCGGTGTCGCCCTACGCGGGCTACAACCCCGCGCCGTTCTTCGGCGCGGTGCCGACCTACGGAGGCTATCCGCCGGCTTACTTTAGCGGCCGACCCGTCATGGGCATCCCGCCCGCCGCCGCCCAACTCCGAACGCCGTGACTCCGAGTTCCGACCGTCAGGCCATGGCCTTGCGGCGGCGTTTGTATTCCAACAGCATCTCGGCGTTGGCTTCGGCATCGTCGCTTCCATAGAGGCGACTGCTCAAGAACGCCAGCCAACCGAAACTCGCGGCCGCTATCACCAGCGCCAGCCAGTTCATCTCCCGCTTCAAACTCGTATCGTACAGGCCGTGCAGCACCATTGGGACGCCGATGACGACGAGCATCGGGCCGATCCAGGCGTGCCACGAATCGAGATTGTTGAAAGAATCGCGGCGCAAGTAGAGCGTGATGGCCGCGGAACCGGTCCAGATCGCATGCAAAGCGACGCAGGAGACGAAGCGCACGATGTAAATGCCGGGGCCGCTGATCCCGTTGTAGTAGCGCGACGAATAGAGAATTCCCTCGGCAATGCCGAAGCCGGCGCCGGACGCAAGCCCCCAAACGAAGACGCCGCGCCAGGTCTTGCCTTGCGATTGATCGCGGTGCCAGAAGAGCGGCACCGTTTTCACGAGTTCCTCGCAAAGGCCGACGCCGAGCGTGAAGCCGATGAAGCTCAGCAAGAAGCCGTTGTCCGGATTGCTCGCCGCGTCGTACGAGAAGGCGATGAACTTGAAGATGTAAAAGACGATCATGAAGACGATATTGCCGACGAAGACGCGGCCCTCCGTGAAGGAGGCGATCCACTGAACGAGGAGTAGCGCGCCGATGCCGACAGTCGCGGTGAACAGGCCGACGGAGAGCACATGGAGCGGCTTGGCCGAACCGTCCGAAGCGAGAAACATGAAGAAGAGCATGAAGAGGAACGTGGCCGCCGCCGCCATTCCCCAGTGAGCCAGGGTATCGCTCGCCAGCCAGGCGCCCTTGAGGCGATGCCGCGGCAGTATTTGCAAGAGATCGTCCCTGGAGGCGCCGGAATCCAGGGCCGCGATCACGCGGGCTTGCACATCCTCCGGGGCATCTTGCAGGGTGTCGATGAGCCGCTGGAAGAGCGTGGCATCTTGGCGGTCGATTAGCAGCGAGGCCGCCAGGGGAATCATGGCGAGTGCGAGGAGCCAGTGGAGTTGCCGCCGCCAGAGCGGCGGATCGTCGGTCGTGAGCGGCGGCAGCGTCGCCAGATCCGGCTTGGGCCGGCTCCGCTTCACAATCGGGCGCGAGGGCGGTTTCGGTTCGGACGCCTCATCGACTAGAACTTTATCGGGCTCGCCCAAGTCATCTGGGGACTTCGCCGAGTCGTCCGTGCCGAGCAGGATGGCGGCGGGGTCGAGTTCTGCTGGTGGCGGGGTGTCGGGCACGGGAACCGCGATCGCTTCCCCGCAAGCCAGGCACTTGAGGGTGCGGCCGGCGGCGCGATCGGGCGCTTTGTGTCCTCGATCGCAAGCCGGGCACCGGACGGAGATAGGCATGACAATCTCGGATGCGAACGAATGAATTGCTCAATAGGCAATGGACTCAGCTTAAGCGTCCGTCGTTTGCCTTTCCATCGCATTCGCCGGAATCGTCCCGACCTCCTTTGGCATGGCGAATGCATCTCTTCGTTCCCATGCGGCGACGCTCGTTATGCTTCGTCCGCGCGTCTTGTCGCCTCGGGAGATTCGCCATGCTTCGCTGGGCCATACTGTTTCTAGTCGTCGCATTGATTGCGGCTCTGTTCGGCTTTACAACCGTCGCCGGAACGTCGTTTATCGCGGCGAAGATTCTATTCTTCGTCTTCCTGGTGCTGTTCGTGGTCTCGTTGATCTCGGGTTCGAGAACGCCCAGGGATGTGGTGTAGCCAAGACGAAGAAACTCCAGGACGAGCGCCGCGGTTGCATTGCGGCGCTCGTTTGCACAATCCGGTTCAAGTCGCGCGAGGCCAGTTTCTATCGGCTCGTTCCTATCTGCCGGTTCCGTTCACCCTCTTTAAGCCCGTGCAAGGATGGCCAACCGGCAGGCCTAGGCCCATTCGCCCATTCGCCCATTCGCCCATCGCCCATTTGCCCATTCGCCCGGCCCAAGTTTGGAGGGTTACACCATGACCCGCACCTTGAAAGCCATGATGTGTCGTTGCCGCACTCAGGAGTCTCTTGAGAAGCGGCTGGCCTGCCTGGCGGATGCCGGGCCCGAAGCCATCACGGAGCGGCTCAACCATATCGACGCCATCTGGAGTGCCGGCCGCATGACCAAGGCCGTCATCGGTGTCGCCATTATTGTCGGCCTGGTCCTCGCCGCCGCCATCAACTGGTGGTGGCTCATTTTGCCGTCCGTCGGCGGCTTGCTTCTGATTCAGTACCTGTTCGGCCGGACGTCGTGGCTCAGCTTGCTGTTCCAGGAACTCGGCTTCCATTCGGGCGCCGACCTGGATCGCGAGAAGATGGCCCTCAAGGCGATGCGCGGCGACTTCCGCAACCTTCCCACCGTTACGGAAATCGAGAACAAGGAGGACATCTCGCGGCTGGAAGGCGAAGGGGGAATCGTGATCGATGTGGAGGAAGCTAAGCCGGACGCCAAGGAAGTGGCCCGCGACGCGATCGAAGCCGCCAAAAGCTGAGATGGGGTTCATCACAAAGGCACGGAGTTTACACAAAGGGGCACAGAGGAACCGGAATGAATGCTTGAATTGATTTGTTCTTCTCGGTGCTTCTCTGTGTGATCTTGGTGTCTTTGTGGAGGATTCTTTCCCCGCGCCGCGGCACGCGACGTGCATCGCTTTTTATCGAGTATTATCGAGGAGAGTTTCCCATGGCGATCGAAGTTCCGGTGGCCTCCACCGTTCCTACCGCGGATTCGAACAACGAATCGGTGACCCGGTTGGTGTCGGGCATCATTACCGATGCCCAGGTCTTGATCCGCCAACAGGCCGATATGTTCAAGGCCGAGATGCGCGAAGAGGTGCACCGTTCGAAGCGGGCCGCGGAGTTCGGCGCCGTGGGGATCATCTGCCTCATCGTTGGCGTCCTGGCGCTCATCGTCGCGCTGGTGTTCCTGCTGCACGAGCAGGCCGGGTTCGCGATGTGGGCCTCGTGCGGCATCATCGGCATCGCCTTCAGCGTCGTCGGATTGCTCTGCGGCGGCTTCAGCTACAACCTGCTCGAACGCATCAACCCCATGCCCGACAAAACCATCCACGCACTTCAGGAGAATCTGACATGGCAGACCAAGTGACGCGGCGGCTCGCGTTTGGAGGCCTCGCTGTGAACATGGCCGCTCTCTTGTTCATGGGGACCGCGAAGCCCGCGGTAGGTCAGGACGCGCCGAACCACCACGCACACTTCATGAAGTGCGCCAAGGCCTGCACCGATTGCCAGCTTCAATGCGATATGTGCTTCTCGCACTGTAAGGATCTCGTGACGCAGGGGAAGAAGGAATATGCAACAACGATGGAACTGTGCGTCGATTGCGGCGAGTGCTGCAAGCTGGCCGCCACGCTCTCCGCTCGCAAGAGCCCCTTGGCCGCCGAGGCGTGCGAATGCTGCATGAAGGCGTGCGACAAGTGCGCGGCCGCCTGCGAGAAGTATCCGAACGACCAGCACATGGCCGATTGCGCCAAATCGTGCCGAGCCTGTGCCGCCTCATGCAAGGAGATGCTACAACATCTGAAGCACTGAGCTTCCGATTCCTCAACCCAAATGAGGCAACCATGAGCGACAAGAACGCCCAGCCGGCGATCGACCGCAAGCAGTTGATCGCCTTATTGAACGAAGACCTGTCCCGCGAGTACCAGGCGATTATCGCTTACGTCGTTTATTCGCAGGTGCTCAAGGGGGCCGAGTACATGGCGATTGCGGCGGAGTTGGAGAAGCATGCGTCGGAGGAACTGGCCCATGCCCTCATTATCTCCAAGCAAATCGACTATCTCGGCGGGATGCCGACCGTGACGCCGAAACCGGTCAAGGTTTCCGAGGACGCCAAGGAGATGCTCCGCTTCGACCTCGACAACGAGACGGAAACCGTCCGCAACTATCGGGAGCGGGTCAAGCAGTGCGAGGCGCTGGGCGAATTCGCGATGGCCGAGCACATCCGCGAAATCCTGATGGACGAACAGGAGCACCAGATCGACCTGGCCACGGCCCTGGGAATCGGCGTCCCGGAGTCGGGGAAGAAGTAAAGGAGGTGTGCGATGATCCGCAAATTGAAATCGGGCCAGTATCGCCTCTACTCGCGCAAGACGGACCCGCGAAGCGGCAAGCGCCGCAATCTGGGAACCTTCGACAGCCGCTCTGCCGCCGAACAGCACGAACGCGACGTCCAGTTCTTCAAGCACCGGCATTGAGCCGGCGATTCGTCAGGAGCCCGATTCGCCAGGAGGAGACGATCATGGCCAATTCATCCAAGGAAACCAACAAGGACGCCAGCCCGAACAAGGAAGCGAGTCCGGCCAGGGACTCCAAGCAACAGGAATCGCGCCATCCCGAGCAATCCAATTCCAACGAGCGTTCGCTCGCGCCATACCGCAACCGGGAACCGATGGCCCGCGTCCGCGATGAATTCGATCGCATGCTCGATCGATTCACCCGGGGATGGCTCGGCATTCCCGCTTCGGCGTGGGAGAGCCACTGGGGCGTGGACGTTCGCGAGGACGATAACTCGGTGACGGTCCTGGCGGAGGCGCCGGGATTCGAGCCGAGCGAGTTCGACATCCAGCTGCGCGGGGAACAACTCGTGATGCGGGCGACGCATCAGTCCGACGGCGGCGACAAGGATAATCGCGAGTGGCGGCGCAGCGAGTTCTATCAAACGATCCCGCTGACGAGCGGCCTCGAAACCGACAAGATCAAGGCCAACTACCGCAACGGCGTGCTCACGGTGACCGTACCCAAAAGCGAGTCGCACAAGCCGAAACGCATCGCCGTGGAAGGGTGATTGAAGCTTGGCTTGGCCGCGACGCACTCCGCTCCGCGGATTCCGCGTCGCGGCTAAAACTTTAGTTGCCTCGAAGGGCACTTGCGGCGCGGCGCTGGGCTGCCGTTGCCGCTGGCCGATTCCCCGCTTCCAGTTCGCGGATTGCTGCGCGCATGACTCGTTCGCCATCGTAAACTGCTCTTCCGGTGATTCCCTCCACCGGCGTCTTTCCTTTCCCTTCGGCGGCCTTGAGCAACTGAAGATGAGCTTCGGCCCGCGCCTGCGCCGATTCCATCGGCGACCCCGCTGCCAGCTTCTTCGCGGCATCGCTTAAACGAATTCCCGCCTGGCGAACAAGTGCAGCGCTTTCGCCCAGTGGCTTCGCTTCCCGCTCGTCCGCGTCGCGTTTCGCCTCGTCGAGGCGGCGGGCCAAAGCGCCCGCTTCCTTCGATAAATTCGCGAGCCGAGCAAATTGCCTGGCGGCAGCCGCCCCCGTGTCCGCGTCGGGTTTGCCCAGCCGCAGAAGTTCCGCGGGAAGGGCGTTGCAGCGCTCGCGCACTTCGCGCTCCGATCGGGCCAGTTCGCGGAGCAGTGCCGCATGAACCTCGGAAGGCAGGATGTTTTCGGCTGGGTGCGCTGCGGGTTTGCTTGCGAGTTCGGCCCGATTCAAGGTTGCGGCCAGTTGTTCCAAAGCCTCCGCGAGATGCTTGTGATCGCTGCCGTGTCGATCGGGTTCGGGCCGCGCTTGCAACTTCGCATAAAGGTCGAGGATGTTCCGCCGGGCCCGTTGCCCGTCCCCGCCCACGCGGGTATGCAGCAATTCCTCCGCCTCGCGGCCGAGTTCGTTGGCGACCTTGCGCGAGGCCGCCAAGTTCATCGGCCGCCCGGCGAGTTGCTTCGCGAAGCAGACGCCTTGCTGCCGATTCGCCGCCAATCGCTGAAGGCGGTCGCGAGCGCTCTCCCGATCGTTGACCCGATCGGCCAAAAGCAGCAAGGCATCGGCGGCGGCGAATAGCCGCAGCACCGTCGTCTCGCGGTCGCTGCCGAGCCGCAAGCCGGCCGCCGCCGCTTGAACGCTTTCCAGCCCCTCCTTGTACAAGCCGGTTGCTTCGGATACCTCGCGTGGTAACACCATCGCGAGCTCGCCCGCAACTTCCGTCTCAAGCGCTAGAACCGCTTCGCGCTGCGGTGCAGGTATCTTGTCCTCGGTCGCGACGACGAGAAGCGATCGCGCGATCGCCCGCTGCTTCCGGGCCAGTTCATCGAGGCGTTCGTCCACCGGCGGTTGGCGATCGAGCGCGTGCCGAAGGCGATCGAGTTCGCGCTTCGACCAGGCGAGCGACGCTGCGGCATCCCGGGGGATTCCCTCATCCAGATCGGCAGCGGCAGCCCGCGCGGCCCGAAGCAGGCGCTTTTGACGCGATGCGAGGCCGGGAAGATCGACGCCGGCCAGGCGTTCCGCCAGCTTCGCTTGCCGCCCTTGTAGCGAAGCTAATTTCGCCTTCGCGGTCTGAAAGAGTGCCGCCGATGGCAGCGGCTTGTCGAGCGTGCGCAAGATGGGTTCGGCGGCCGCGACGATGGCGTCTTGTTCGCGATGCAGCGAGTCGATTTCAGGCCGGCTCCGGGCAAGGCGATCCGCGGCCGTTGGCGTCTTGTCTTCAATGAGCGCAAGCGCCGCGGCGGCCGATTTCATGGCTTCGTCGCCACTCACGCCGTCACCGGCCAGTTCCTTCGCGGCGTCCATTAACGATGCCAACATGTTCGCTCGCCGCTCCGCGGATGGCCGATCGGAAGGGAATGTCAGCCCCTCGGCAACTCGCAAGAGCGCTTGTTGCTCGGCGGCGAACGCGGCGCGGCGCTCTGCGGGGAGCTTTTCGAAGGGAACCGATTTCACGGCCCGAGCGAACCGGATGCGGAGGTCGTCCTGCCATTTGGCGAGTTGGCGGGCGGCTTGTTTGGCGTCGCCGCGTTCGTCGGCCAGGCGGCCGAATTCATCAGCCTGGCGATCGAGTGCCTCCGCGAGCCGCTCCAGTTCGGTCAGCGCTTCGAGCATGCGATCCTGGCGCAGCAACGCCGCTGCGTGGACGAACTCCTCCGCCGCGGGGAGCGGCATCCCGGACAAGCGAAGCGGCGTTGCCAGTGCGGCGAACGTGTCGCTGGCACGTTGGGCAAAGCGCAACTGCGCCGCCGCCAGATCCGTAAGCAGCGATTCGCGCAGCGCGGCATGCGAACGACCGATGGCTCCGTCAAGTTCGCGCAGGTCGTCGGCGATTGCCCGCACTTCAGCGGCCCATTCCGCGGCTCGGCGGTCGATCGCGGCCTGCCGCGCGCGCCGCAACGGTTCGCTCTCCGCAACGAGATTCCTCAGCCGCTCGAGGAGTTGCTTCTGAAGTTTAAGGACTTGCTCCGGCGGCGCGGGCGAGACTGCCAACGCCTCTTGATCGGCGGCCAGCGCCGCGATTCGCCGCGCGTCGAGGCGCTCCTGCGCCAACCGCGCATTGCGAGTCATCAGTTCCTTGAGACGCGATCCGGCATCCCGCAATCGCGCTGCCGCGAGTTCCAACTGGGCGGCGCGCTCCGCGGCGTCATCGGTGGCGGCCACGCGCAAGGCATCGTCCGCCTCGGCGAACGGTCCGGCGGCAATCGCGCGCAACTGGAACGCCAGCGGACGCAACTCCACCGTGAGCGCGATTTCCTTCGCGGCAGCTTCGATGCGCGATTGCGACTTGCGCATCCGCTCGCGAATCGCATTGATGCGGTAACCGTGATCGAGCGGCAGCGGCGACCGGCCGGCCGTATCCTGACGCAGTTGCTGCACCGAGAACAATGCATCCGCGGATTCCCGCGCTAATTCGTCGAAGCGTACTCGCAGCGAATCGCGGAGGCCGAAAATTTCCTGCGGATCGTAAGGCGGCGCATCGCTGGCGACCTGCAACTCGGCCCACCCATTCGCCGGATAGAGCGTTTCCTGAGGGCCAACCATCCCGTCGATCGAGCGATTATCGCGAACGCGAAGGCGGTAGCGAACAACGGTCTCGTCGCTGACCTTGTTGCGGAGATCGAGCGTGACAGCGCCGGTCGCACGCTGAGTTCCGGCGCCGGTGAGCGGCAGGGGAATCCGTTCCGGCGCTGCGTTCGCGCCGAGCGCGTACTCCAATTCGGCCTCGGCCACACCGAGGTCGTCCACGACCGCCACGGCAACGGTCAGCTTGTGATCGGGGCGAACGCGGCATGATTTCGGCGCGATGCCGGCGATCCGTTCGAAGCGCGGCGGCGCGTCGCGGCGCGCCCGTACGCTGATGGCCGACTCCGTTCGCAACTTCCGCGGGCCGCTCTCATTGACGAGTATTAAACGGAGCGTGCCGCTCGCCTGCAGAGTCATGGCGGCGTCGGCGGAGCGGCGGTCGTCGGCCATTCGAATGGGAATTGCTTCGGCCAATTCGGTCGTTGATGCACCGTCCGCGCGCCATTCGAGAAAGGCCGATTCCGCCGGGCGATTGAATTCCAGGTGGAAGTTCGCGCGCGACCATTGCCACGCTTCCACGTCGACAAAGCCGGCCTGCCGCGCCGTCGGCAATTGCGAGTATGCGGGCGGAATCACTTCAACCCTTGCCGCAGGCGTTAATTCCACGGCGTCGGCGATGCGGATCGAGTGCCAGTCGCTGGCGACGCTTCCCGCTTCGATCCGGTAGTCGAAATCGGCATCGGCGGCGGATCGGGTCGCGTGGTAAATTCCCGCGGCGTCGCCGCGCATGGGAAGGCGGCTCTCCGTGCCATCGCTGTCGCGGATCGCCAGCATCACCGAATCGGGAAGTGAACCTATGCCTGGCCGCGTGCGAAGGTAAGCCACGAGGGTGACGGGATCACCGCGGTGAACGACGGCGTCGCCGGAAGTCACGACGATGTCGTAATTCGCAGGGGCGGTGGTTCGCAGCCAGGGAAGCGTCGCGCGGCGGAGTCGGTCGCCGGCGCCCGGCATGCCCGCGGCCAAGATCGCGCACGCCGCCGCCGCCAGCGCGAACCCCGCCGTGCGGGCCAGTGACCCGATCGGGGCTTCACCGTCGTAGTGCCAGGTCTGCCAGAGAAGGTTGCGGGCGAGAAAGACGGCGATGCCGAGGCCAATGAGTTCGAGCACGCACCGCGCCGCCAGGGATAATTCGAGGGCCGAGTCGAGACCGACGAGCGCCGCCGCGATGGCCAGGAGGGCCACGACGAATCGGCAAGTGCCATCCACGAATCGCCGCCGGCGCATGCGGTTGGCCCGGATGCGAGTGCGTTCGTCGTTGACGGGAAGCGGCGCCGCGGCCATGTATAGACTATACCCGCGGGCGAACGAGCCCGGCAACCAGCACGAGCCCGACGGCATGGATCCGGACGATTTCAATTCGATGCAACTGGCCTGGGGCCGCCTGCTGGAACGCTATCGCGTCGCTGCCGCCGAGGCCATGCCCGTCTTCCGCGTGCTCGCGCAGGCCTATCAATCGGTGGGACGCTATTATCACACGCTCGAACACCTGGAAGAAATGCTCCGGGTTGCCGGCCGCTTGATGGCAATCACCGACGATCCGCGCGCCTTGCAACTGGCGATCTGGTTCCACGACGCTGTGTACGACCCGCGCGGTACGGACAACGAAGCCCGCAGCGCCGACCTGGCCGTTTCACTCCTCGGCCCGATCGGCGTCCCCCGTTCGGATTTGGATATTGTTGCGCGGCTGATCCACGCGACGGCCCACATCGCGTATCCGCAACCGCCCGTCGATCGCGAAACCGCGATCCTGCTCGATGCCGACTTAGCCATCCTCGGTTCGCCGCCCGAGCGCTACGATCGTTATGCCGCGGACATTCGCAAGGAGTATGCCTGGGTTCCGGAGAACGACTACCGCAAGGCGCGGGCGAAAGTGCTGGAACATTTCCTGGGACGGCCGCGGCTCTTTTGGAGCGATTCGCTGCACGCCGATTGCGACGGTTTGGCCCGCAGGAATCTGCAACGCGAACTGGCGACGATGTGAGAGGGGCCCGGAACGAGGTAAGTCATCTTTTTTCGAGTTAGCTCCCAAACGCACCCGAAGGCTGCGTTAACCCGGCGTCCCGCTTTTTCGTGAACCGATCGACGGTCGCTTTTCGCATTATGGTTCTCTCCTGATTTCACGGGGATTCGTCATGACCGATGCGACGCTTTTCGCCACCGCCCACGAGAAGTTGGATTCGGCGGAGCGTTCGGCATTTTTGGCGGAGGTATGCGGGCGCCGCCGCCCATCCTGAAGGCTCTGCGCGAGAACATCGAGGCGCCGCCCAAGGAGTTCACCGGCATCATCGTGGCCAAGGGTTCGGTTCGTTTCTTCCGCACGGACTTACCGGTCTGGGCGAAAGGCGCCGCTGGTGGGGACGAAAAGCTCCTCATCGGAATTGCCGCGGCGTCTGGTCGATCGTATTGATCGTGGTTGCTCGCGAATTAACCAGGCGGCACTGCGGGCGCGGACATTTCGCCAGTCCTGAATCAAGATCAACGCGGCAATGACCACCGAGAGCAGTGTCGCGAGCGGCACCGCGGTTCGCACGGGAATGTAGAAGCAGAGCAGCGGCACCGAGACGAGCGCTTCGCCAAACCCGAAAGTGGACCGCACCGGCGTCGCGATGAAGACGATGCCAATCACTGCCAGAAGCGTGGAATCCATCAGGAACATCCGAAACGACGCAGCGAATACGGCGTCGGGTCGAGGTGCGGCTTGCCGCCCAGCATCTCGGCGACCAGCTTTCCCGTCGCCGGGGCCATCGACAGACCGAGCATGTTGTGCCCGGCGGCGATCCACACATTCGGCAGCGCCGGGCTGCGGTCGATAATCGGCAAGCCGTCGAACGTCATTGGCCGCCATCCCCACCATTCTTCTTGCACCGGTTCGGCCAGCGGGTCGCAGAGATACAACTTCGCCGCGTCGGTGAGAATCGATAGCCGGGAGCGGTTCATGCTGGCGTCGTAACCGGCGAATTCCATCGTCGAGCCGAGCCGGTAGCCGCTCGCGAACGGCGTGACGGCAACGCGATGCTCCTCGAAGATGAGCGGATGCATCGGGCAGAGGGCCGGCCGCGGCATCGTCAAGGAATAACCTTTGCCCGGTTGGATCGGCACGCGGCAGCCGAGTTCGCGGTTCAAGAGCGGAGTCCACGCTCCCGTGGCGAGAACGAATTGATCCGCGGCAAGCTCGCCATCAATCAATCGCACCGCCGCGGCCCGGTCGCTCTTCCGCACGAATCCCAAGGCTTCGCAGCGCTCGCGGATATCGACGCCGAGGCCGAGCAGCACGCGGCGAAGTTCGCTCATGAGCCGGTCGGGCCGTAAATGCGCGTCGCCCTCGTAATGGTAGCCGCCGGCATTGCCCGGCGCAAGAGCCGGTTCGAACGCCTCCAATGCCGCGCCGTCGAGTCGCCGGGCGCCCATGCCGAACTCGACGCGAAGCAACTCATCGGTACGGGCATAATGCTCGAAGGCTTTTTGCGAACGGAAGACGAAGAGCAGCCCCTTCGCTTCCCATTCGCAGTCCAGGTTCTCGCTTGAGATCAACTCGGCGAAGAGCGATCGGGACGAATTTAGAAGGGCCTGGATGCCGTGGCCGGCGGCGAGCATGTCGCGGCGATTGCACTTGCGGGCGAAGCCGAGGAACCAGCCGAGGTGGGCAAGGAGCGTCCGCGACCGCACCTTGAACGGGGAATTCCGCTGGAGCATCGTCTTGAACGTGGACCAGATCGCGCCGGGAGCGGCCAGCGGCAGGACGTGGCTGGGGCAGACGTAGCCGCAGTTGGCGTGCGAACATCCCTGGCCGAATTCGCCGCGATCGACGAGCGTCACGCGGTGGCCGGCGCGAGCGAGATAGTACGCGCTCGACGCTCCGATCACGCCGCCGCCAATCACAACTACCCGCTGGCTCATCGCCGCCTCACAGCCTGTCGTAAGCGGGACGGTCGATCAAGCCGGAGAGCACCTTGCCTTCGCCATCGCGGTCGGTGTTGAAGAGAATCGCCCAGTTCACGCCGTCGTGGCGGCGAACGAGAATCGTCGATGTGCCGCTGATGAGGCCGGTATGCCAGGTGTTGTGGCCATTCATGCCGGTGGGCCGGACGTTCCAGCCGCAGCCATAGAAGGCGGCGCGCGGCTTTCCCTTCGAGTCCGCGCCGGCCAGTCCCGGCGGCCGTTGCCACATGGCCGCGATGGATGAACGCGAGAGTATCGGGCAGGCGGCTGGGGTATCGAAGGCCGACGCGAACTTGACGAGATCGATGGGCGAGGCGATCCAGCCGCCGTGCGCTTCATACCCTTCGAAGTTCGCCGCGCCGTCCGGGAAGGGGACGACCGCACCGGCGTTCGGCGGATAGAGGCAGCGGCCGGTGGCTCGCTTGGCATCGTAATAACTCACCTCGCTCTTGGCGCGCAGACTCGGCAAGGCCCGCCCCAGGTGCATCCGCGTGATGCCGAGCGGCGTGAGAATCCGCTTGAGCACGAACTTTTCGTAAGGCTCGCCGCCGGCAGTTTCAATCGCGCGACCGAGCAGCAAGTAGCCGAGGTTCGAGTAGGAGTAGCGCTCGCCGGGGTCAAAGTCGAGCGGCCGGCCCATCATGTAGCGGATGATTTGCTGGGGCGAAACGGGCGGCTTCGTGCCGAGGGCTCGGGCAATCTGACGCGGAATGCCGATCGGGTCGCCGGATTTGTCGCGATCCCAGCCGCCGGTGTGGCGCAGGCACTGGTGAATCGTGATGGCTTGCCAGCGCGGGTCGAGCTTCTGGCCCGGCATTTCCAGCGGCTTCAGCGGCACGTACTTGATCACCGGGTCGTCGAGCTTCACCTTCTTGGCATCGACGAGGTGGAGGATCGCGGCGGCGGTGATCGGCTTGGAGATGCTGGCGATCCGGAAGAGGGCGTCGGCCGGCACCGGCAGCTTGTTCTCGATGTTGGCGAGGCCGTAACCTTTGGAGTGAACGATTTCCCCCTTGTGGGAAACGGCCACCGCGGCGCCGGGAACCTTGTGCTCGGCGAGGAAACCCTCCATGAACTTGTCGAAGACCTGGAATTTCGTCTCGGCCGCGCAGGCGTGGGAACCGACGAGGTAAGCCGACGCCGCCAGGCCAGTATGCTTAAGAAAAGCGCGTCGAGACGTTGTCACGATGTCGCTCCTTGTTGGAATCGATTCAACGAATCTCAACGACGGAAAAGTAAGTACGCATCGAGTGCGGAGGCGCCGTCACTTCGCGGGCGGCAATGGAATTGTGGGAAGGCTTGCGGGAAACTTCGAAGGCGAAGGTGCCTGTGGAAGCGGGCCGGGCACGGCCGGCGCAGACGGCAGCGGGACGTTCGACGCAGGCGGCGCCGATGCATTCGATCCATTCGATCTGCGGTCAGCTAGCCTCACGGGAGTCCAGGATTCCCAATTGGCAATTGCAGGCGGCAGAGTAAGCATCATCGGGGAATGCGCAGTGAGACGTTCCTGGGCCTTTCCCAATCGGCCCCGCAACAGGTCGATCTGCTTCATCGTGTCCGCGGATAGCCCCTCTTCCCCGGCCAAGGATTTGATCTCTTTGCGGATCAATTCGAGTTCGAGGCGAGTCAGTTCCTCGTCCAGCTTCCGAGCAGTATCCGCGAGCGGTTCCGTTTTTTCTGGCTGCTGCACTTCCTGGGGTGGCTCGAGATGGTACGCACAAAGCTCGTTCGCAAGCGCATCCAGGAAGCCGGCCCGAAAGAGTCTGAGGCTTATGTCCTCCGCCGCGCGGTGCCGATGCATCTTGTACGCGAAGTGGTGATCGTACCGCTTGATCTGGGGCGATGTTCCTTCGCTCAGATAAGCTATCGAGCACTCCAGATCACTCCCGCCATCATAGATCGTCTTTGCTGTATTCGGTTCGTACAGCCTGGCTCTGATGATGTTGAGGCAAATGAAGCAATTGGCTTCGAACGCTTTGGCGAGGTCCATTTGGTTGCAATTCGGATGCTTCGATCGATATTCGGCAAGTTCAGTCGATGAGACGATCTTCACCTTTTCCGATGTCTTCCGAACCCTTCGAGAGAGAATCCTGATCATATTGTCATTCAGTTCTCGATCGGCGCCTGCAAGTTCGGTCGATAGACCATCGCGCTGAGCGCACCAGATCAGAACGGTGATCTCTTTGTCCGATCGATTTCCCGATGCATCCTTCGGATGGAGGGGATATTTCGCTGCTGGCGCCGGCTCGTCGATGAGAGCAATCGAGGGAGAAAGAATGCTGCCGCTCAACGCGGCAAGCAGATTCAGGGCAATCGGAAGCAATGTCATGACGACCCTCGGCGGGTTGGGAAACCGGCGCGGAGGTTACTCCCGCGGCGTATTTCGGTCAAGCTGGGTTCGCCTCGTGGCGAATTACTTGCTCGGCGAAGCGTTCCATTTCTTCCAGTTGCGGGCTGCATTGCAACAGCAGGAGGTTCACACCTGCGGCCTCGAACGCTTTGACCCGGTCGAGCACCTGCCCCGGCGAGCCGATCAAGCCCGACCGCAAGCCGCGGTTCGACACCGAGTAGTCTTCCAGCGAGACGCGCTGTTCGAGTTGCGTGCCGGCCAGCCATTGCTGGTAATTGTGGTAGCCGGCTTTCGATTGCTTTACGTCGGTAATGCGGGTCAGTTCCGCCTTCGCTTCGGCCTCGGTATTGCGCACGATCGAGTAGCCGGCCACGCCGTAAATCATCGGTTCCAGGCCGAACTTCTCCCGACGAACGCGCATGTCGGCGATCTTGTCGCGGATCCGTTCCGGCGGGTCGCCGTGCATCACGTAGGCATCGCAGCTTTTGGCGATCAGGTTCTTGGCGGCTTCGCTTTCGCCGCCGGCATAAATCACTGGCCGCGGTTGCGTCGCCGGCTTCGGCTGCAGCACCGCATCGAGCACCCGGTAGAACTTCCCTTCAAACGTGAAATGATCTCGCTTCCACATATTGTCGACCACCTCGAGCCACTCGGCGGTGCGGGCGTAGCGGTCGTCGTGCTGTTCGAAGTGGACGCCATACTTCGTGGCTTCGTCCTTCCACCAGGAGGAAACGACGTTGAGGGAAAGCCGACCGGGGCCGCCGATGCGGTCGATGTTGGCGGCTTGCTTGGCGAGCAGCGCGGGGTTGTGGAAGGTCGGCCGAACCGCGACCATGTATTCGAGCCGCTCCGTGACGGCCATCAAGGCCGCCGCCGTGCTCCACGCATCCAGCGACGGCGCCTCTTCCCCTTTGATGTCGTTGAGGTTCAGTTCCGCGATGAGGGACAGGTCGAAGCCGATTTGTTCACTGCGCTGGGCGAGTTTCTTGCTGTACTCCCAGGTCGGGGCCATGTTCTCGTCGTCGACGTTGCGGAGCCAGCCGCCGAACACGGGCATCCAGTATCCGTAGCGCATGGGCTTTCCAACGCGGTGTCGAGAAGTCAGGCAAGTCCTCACGTTCCGTGCGGTGTCTCACCATTGAATGAGAGATGCAGATTGTGACCGAGTGCCCGGGCGATGCGGCACAACGTGGCCACTGTCGGATTGAACGATTGACCGGCTTCGAGCCGAGACAGAACGCCGACATCGACACCAGACTCCTCGGCAAGCTGCTGAATGCTCAATTTCTGGGCTTCTCGCTCGCGCCGAATTGCTGCAACCAGGGCGAGTACGTTACCCGCGTCTTCACCCGACATGGTATCGGCCGGGACATCGCGAATCGGATTCTGGCGATGCATCTCTCGAATGCGCCGCTCCTCCGCCCTCTGCTCGGGTGTGCGAATTACGGGAATCTTGGTCGTTTCACTCATGAGTGGTACCGATCTCAGATCGGTTCAGGCACCTCGTATGCCGTGATCGGGCGCACGATGAGAGGATCGTGGAGATTCAGCACCTCGTAGACCACCATGATGTACCGGCCCGTATTCGTTGTCCCGAACACCACCGGCCGCCCCGTGGCTCCGCTCGTGTCGTGAGACGCAAAGGGATCGAGCAACACGGATTCCACTTCTTCCGGCATCAAT
>Ga0134125_10001195_pt1 | contig 32274 bp, 58 predicted proteins | sample KB31751_FD_96464 | JGI IMG/M metagenome (GOLD analysis project Ga0134125, IMG submission 96464) | Terrestrial soil microbial communities with excess Nitrogen fertilizer from Kellogg Biological Station, Michigan, USA - KB3-175-1 | ecosystem: Environmental > Terrestrial > Soil > Unclassified ...
CGGCGACTCGGTTTTGCATGATCCGGTGTTGTCGGGAGAGCCTCTCACGGGAGCCAATGTCGCCAAGAGCAAAGACCTGATGATCGAGGGGTGCATTCACTCGTCCATGTTTCATGCGAGCCAAAATATCGCCGCCGCAATCCGCTCCCGTACCAAAGCAGACCTTACATGATCCTCCAATGGGCCGGGAGGTTACAGGCGCTCTATGAGCGAGTCGTATATTTCGGCCGCCGTTTTGTGATCCGCGCCGCCGCGCGCATTGGGCAGTTTGCGTCCCGTTTGATCTTCGACGATCTGATACCCCTCGGCGGTTTTCACCAACGTGAACCCGCTGCGCTCGGCGAGCCCCCGAACCGTCGCCAGTGTCATTTTCATGCGCCGTTCCTTTCATTGCGGGCTCTGGTTTCTCACCACCAACCGGCGCTACCGGCAGTTTGTCAAAAGACCGGCGACCGGCACGACCGGCAGATGCTGGTCTCGGGACGCAAACACGCCGAGGCGATCCGCGGCGGCGAGCGATGAAGGCGCTGACGATCTGGCAACCCTGGGCGTCGTTGATCATCGCCGGCGCCAAACCGGTCGAGTGGCGGGGCTGGGCCTGCCCCAACTATATCCGTGGCCAACGGATCGCGATCCACGCCGGCGCCCGGGCCGCAAAGCCGCACGAAATCGCCGACATCATCGCGCGCATCGACGACGCGGAGACGTCCCTGATCGCAGAGATCGCCCGTCCGCTCTTGACCGGCGTGCACCGCCTGTCCTGGCCGCTGTCATCGGTGCTCGGCACCGCGGTGATCGGCGACCCGATCCCGGCGCTCGACTGGGTCCGCGCGCACGCGCCCGGGTTTCTCGACAGCAACCGGATCGATCACTCGAAATTCGCCTGGCCGTTGACCGAGATCGAGCGGTTCGAGCCCCCTATCCCAGCGCGCGGCGCCCAAGGATTTTGGCCCTGGAGCGGGGCATGAAGCCCCGGCTGCTGACCTCGGTGCTTGTCAACGACGGATGCTATGTCATCTTTGCCAACGGTCAGCCGCTGCTGGGCGGCAAGATCGACGAGTTTATCGAAGTCGGCGGGACCCGCGGTATGAGGATCGAGATCGTCGTGCACCCGGCGGATGTCACGTCGATGCTGGGAAAACTGACCCCGCCGGCAAGGTCGAAACGATGATGGACCCTTACGACGCCGCGCTCTTTCATGGCCGGCTCAACGATTACCACGCCAAATTGGAGGCGCTGGCGGACGCGATCGGCGAGTGCCCGGACCAGGGCTATTTTCACGAAGCGCGGCGGCGCGAGCACCAGGTCCGGCTCGACTACCTGGGAGACCTTTTCCCGGAGGAGGTCTTGCGCGCGCTCGACCAACTCCAGCTCGAATACGCGGCGGCCGATCATGGCTGAGCCGTGGCCGATCCCCGACGCGGCGCTCGAAAACCATCTCGCCATATTGGGAAAAACAGGATCGGGAAAATCCAATTGCGCGGCCGCTACGCTCGAACGGCTGATCCGCAACAGGCGGCGAGTCTGCGTCGTCGATCCGATGGATCGGTACTGGGGTCTGCGCCTCGATGCCGATGGAAAAAAGCCGAGCGGGCTCGAACCAGTGATCTTTGGCGGCGCGCATGGCGACCTGCCGCTGTCGGTGACGCACGGCGCTGCGGTGGCCGAGATCGTCGGCACCACCACGACCCCGGTCATCCTCTCGACCCGGATGTTGACGGTCGGCGAGCGGACCCGGTTCTTTACCGATTTCGCCGAGACCCTGCTGCGCAAGAACGAGGGCCCGCTGCATCTCGTCATCGACGAAGCGCACCTTTTCATGCCGCAACAGGGCGCCTCGGCAAGCGGCGGCGCACCGGCGATGCTCCATGCCGGGAACAATCTGGTCAGCCTGGGGCGCGGGATCGGGCTCAGGATCATGCTGTTGAGCCAGCGCGCCGCCAAACTCCACAACGATGCGTTGGGCCAGGTCGCGACCCTGATCGCGTTTCGGCTGATGCTGCCGCACGACCGCGAGGCGGTGCGGCGCTGGATCAACGAGTGGGCCGACCCGGCGCTCGCCGCCAAGGTGATGCCGTCACTGCCTTCGCTGCCGACCGGCACCGGATGGCTGTGGGCGCCCGAGCTCGACATCCTCAAACAGGCGACATTTCCGCTGGTGACGACCTATGACAGCGGGGTCCCGCCCAAGGCCGGGACCCACGCCCCGACCCTCAACCCGATCGATCTCGCCGCCGTGCGCGGGCGGCTGGAGGTGGTCGCCAAGGAGGCGGTCGAGAATGACCCGCGCCGGCTCAAGGCGAGGATCGCCGAGCTGGAGAAACAGCTGGCGGCCAAACCCGCGCCCGCCGACCCGGTGCTCCTCGACCAGGAATGGAGCGATGGGTACCACCAGGGCCGCGCCGAGCAGGCGGCCGAAGACGCCGAGCGGATCGCCACCCTCAAGCGCGAAATCCGCGCCGCGATCGGCCACCTGATCGCCCATATCGACGAGCCGGATGGCGGCGTCCCGGTGGTCGATGTTCGCCACGCCCCGGCCCCGCCGATCCTCGACGCCACCCCGGTGCGGCGCCGGCTGGCGGCCGCGCCCGCGCGCCCCGAGACCCGCGCCGCCGCCGCGCCACCGCCCGCCATCGCCGCCGCGCCGCTCAATGGCAAACTCCCGCCCGGCGAACAGAGCTGCCTCACCGCCGCGATCCAGTTTGGCGCGGTCAACCGCGACCAGCTGACCCTCCTCACCGGGTACAAGCGGTCGACCCGCAACACCTATATCGCCCGCCTCCAGGCGAAAGGGCTGGTCACCGTCGCCGGCGCCGCGATCACCCCGACCCCGAACGGAATCGCGCTGTTGGGCGAGGTCGCACCGCTCCCGACCGGCGGGGCGCTCCTCGAACACTGGCGCGGGCGGCTCCCCGACGGCGAGCGGCGACTCCTCGATGTTCTCGTCGAGCACTGGCCCAACGGGGTTCCGCGCGAAGAGATCGACGCGCTGACCGGGTTTAAGCGCTCGACGCGGAATACCTATATTTCCCGGCTGCGGCTGCGGATGCTGGTCGAGCCCGCCGGCGAGGGTGTCGTCGCCAGCGAGATGCTGTTCGACTGACCCTCCGAGGAGAATGGTCCGATGGCCAAGATCAAAGTCCCCCAACTCGCCCGGCCGCTGCAGGTGGTGCTCGACGAATACCGCGGGCAGTACTCGGGTGGGGATTGGGTCGCCTATCTCGGCGGCGAACTCGACGGGCTCGACCGCGATACCGCGATCCACAACGGGTCGCAATGCAATCGGAAAGACGCCAGGGCATTCTGGGCCGAGCCGCCGTGGTGGGCGGCAACCGCCTCCACCCCCAACAAAGCGGTGCGCAAATTGCTGCGCCAGGTGCTCCGTGCCTAGATCGCTTACCCGGCCCCGCAAAGCCGTGACCCCAACCCCGGATATCACGATCGCGGTGCCGGGGCGGCTGCGCTACTGGGTCGCCGAGGCGCTCTTTGAAGCGGTCAAAATCCAAGTTGCCTTAGAGACCAGCCAGCCGCGCGACAGAAGGCGGCAACGGTTGCGGGGGGCCGCCCGCATCCCGTCGATCGCCGATGGCTTGCGCGACCTCGCCGCGCAGATCAGCGACCCGGCGGTCTCGGTGTTTCACCTCGAAGACGAAGAGCAGCGGCGGTGACCCTGAGCACGCCGACCCCGGCCCAGCTGCGGGCGCTGTCCTACCTGCAAAAGGCACGCTGGGCGACCCCAGCCGAGCTCGGTCACGCCATCGCCGAGGGCCGCACCACGCGACCCGGCGGGATGAAAGAGCAGGGGGCGGGGCGCCTGGGTGGATCGATCGCGGCCGCTCTCGTCAAACTGGGGCTTGCCGAACCCGCCGCCCGCGACCGCGACGGGTTCCCCGCCTATCGCATCAGCAGCGCCGGGCGAGCGGTGCTGGCCAATCTCGCAGAGGAGCGATGATGCCCGAACGCCACTATGACGACGTCAAGCACGACTATCGGCTCGCGCGGGCTGAGCTCGCGTTGCGGGTGTCGTTGCGCCAGGTCGCCCAAAAGCCGTTCAACTTCGGGCATATCCTGATCGAAGACGGAGACTTTGGGGAATACGGCGACACGATTACTTCGATCGATGGCGGGATCCAGAAAGACGTGTTGATGGCGATGCTCCAAACCGGGCTCGATATGGTGACCGCGCGGCTCGCCGAGCGTAATATCAAGATGCCGATCACCGACGACCCATGACTCCGATGACGCTCGCTCGCGCCAACAAGGCGTTTTGGCAGGCATGGCAGATCAGACCGGAACCGATGCCCGACCGCGAGCACATCCAAGGCTCGCTCGCGGCCGGGGTCTTCCCGCACTGGCATTTCGTCAGCATCGCGATAAAGACCCTCGCGTGGCGCCGCGAGGAACGCTGGCACCGCCGCGTTGGTCGCGCGCTCTGGGCCGGGGCGCGGGCCTTGCGGTGATGATGATCACCAGACCGTTGCGGCGCCGATGATCGTCCGGCTGACCCAACTCGATGGCAAGCTGCCGAACCTCGCCCTGATGCGGCTGGCGGCGTGGCACCGCGATCGCGGCGACGAGGTGCGGTTCTACCGCGGCGCCGCCGGGGCCGAGCGCCGGCTCGACGAGCCCCCCTACGGGGTTGTCTACGCCAGCGCGATTTTCGAGTTTTCGGCGCCGCTGGTCGCGCGCTTCCGCCGCGAGTTTCCCGAGGCGATCATCGGCGGCACCTGGAACAAAGCCGAGCGGATCACGGTCGAGGCGATCACCGGGCCGCGCGCCGACGATTGGTGCGACTATTCGATCGACCCCAAATTTACCGCGAGCCTCGGGTTTACCCAGCGCGGCTGCCGGTTCAACTGTCCTTTTTGCGATGTTCCGGCAAAAGAGGGCAAGCCGCGCGCCGCCGGGACGATCCGCCAGATTTGGCGGGGCGACCCGTGGCCGCGCCATGTCCACCTCCTCGACAACGATTTTTTTGGTGTTGCAAAGCCGGTGTGGAAAGCCCGGATGGCGGAAATCCGCGACGGCGGGTTCAAGGTCGCCTTTAACCAGGGGATCAATATCCGCGTCGTCACCGACGAGATCGCCGCCGAAGTGGCCTCGGTCGAGTACCGCGACGACCAGTTCAAGCGCCGGCGGATTTACACCGCCTGGGACAACCTCGGCGACGAGGACCAATTTTTTCGCGGGGTCGACCGGTTCGAGCGCGCCGGGATCCCGGGGTCGCACCTGATGGCGTTTATGCTCGTCGGGTTCGATCCGCAAGAAACCTGGGCCCGCGTCTTTCACCGCTTCGAGCGGATGGTCGCGCGCGGGATCCGGCCCTACCCGATGCCCTACGGCGACAAGCGCCGCACCCTGCCGCTCGGCGGGATCAACCGGCGGCTCGAGCGCAAGACCCTCGGCGATTTCCAGCGCTGGGTGGCGACCGGGCTCTACCGCGACCCCTCGACCCCATTTGCGGCCTACGCTGTCAACGCGCTCCCCCGGCTGCGCGACCAGCCTGATCTGTTTGGCGAAGATCACCCGCTAAATTATTGACACCACGCGCTATCACTCGGAAACTCCGGGCCTCTCGGACAGGACAGGGGAACCCGATGGGTCCAGCGGCGGAGGCCGTGCGCGCGGCGATCCTCGCGTTTTTTCTGAACCTCGGCTATCAGCCATTTGAAGCCAATGCGCTTGTTGGGCACGCCTGGCTGGAGACCCGGCTCACCCCGTGCGCCGTCGGCGGCGCCGCGCATTTCCTCTTTCAGTGGGAAGGGGCGCGGCTGCGGCGCCTCGCTCGGTTCGCCAGGACCAGCGGGTGTCCGCCGCTCGCGACCCAGCTGCGGTTTGCCGATCGCGAGCTCAGGACGATCGCGGCCTATTCATGCTTTTGGGCGGCGACCACCGAGCGCGCAGCGCTCCTGGCGCTGCGCCGCGGGTTTGGCGGCGGGCATTGCTGAGCCCTATTCGGGGGGGCGATAGCTCCGGGGCACCGGGGCGGGCGAGGCGTCATCGGCGCGCCAGCTGCGCAGCGAGGGGTGCTTGCCCGATCCTTCGCGGCTCGCGGCGCGGCCGATCCGGTCCGGGTTTTCCGCCGGTCGGGCGACGATCCGGCGGCGGTCGACCACCCCGCGAAAGTTGCGGTTCCACTCTTTCATGCTGTCACCAACTCCACCAGCGCCTGTCGTTTGCGGATAAACCGGGCGGCCGCCTGTTTCAGTTCGCCGAGGCTCTTCGCGCTGTAGAGCCACGGGAGCCCGCTATGGAGCACCGCGCTGATCGTGCTGTCGGCCTCGTGGCGGTACTCGACCACTATCTCGCGGCCGTCGAGGGCAAAGGTTTCGCGGATCACCTCGGCCGGGTAATCATAGGCGTCGCCGAGGATATCGAGCCCGGCGCGCAGTTGCCAGTAGAGACGATCGCGCTCGATCCTCTGCAGCCGGCGGGCCTTCGCCGGATCCTCCTCGGTGACCCGGCGCTCGGCGATCTCGTCGATCCACTCGCCGGCGCAGACCACCCGCTCGACCAGCGGACGAAACGCCTTTCCCAACCGGTCGACCGCGGCGGCGTAGGAATAGGCCGCCATCATCTGCGCCTCGCTGAGCCCGCTGGTCTTGGCCCCGGACGACGCCGGCGCGTCGGGATCGTGCGCCCCCCAAATCCCGAGGTCCCAGTCCTCGCGCAGCTGCATCGCCGCCTCGCACTGGCGCGGGGTGATCCATTTCTCCTTGGCATAGTGCTCGATCGGCTCCAATTTGCGGTACCCGATCGAGCGCTTGCCGCCGTTGTACGCCTCGACCTCGTCAAACTTCTCGCGCGCGAGCCGGTCTTCCGCGGGTTTACCCTGACGCTCGGCCGCCTTGCGCGCGTCATCGATGATCCGAAGCCGGCGCTCCGAGGTCAGCAGCCGGCGCTCATGCGTCAGCGCCGCATTAAAGGTCTGGATGATCGCATAGACCCGCGCCGCGTCGAGCGCGAGGTCGGGAAACTGCGCGACGACCACCCCGGCCGCCCGCGCATTGACCGACGCCAGCGGCCAGGCCGCCGGCGCCGGCGGTGCCGCTACCCTCAATTGACGCCTTCGCGGAACTGTTTGGAGGCGGAAAACTTGATCGTCTGCGACGCCGCAATCGTGATCTTCTCGCCGGTGCGCGGGTTGTGCCCCGGACGGGCTTGCCGGGTCATGATCTTGAACTTGCCGAGCGGCGGGATGTGGATGTCGTCACCCCCTTTGAGCGCCAGGTCGGCGACCGCGCCGGTCGCGGTAAACACCGCCCGGATCGCCTTTTCCTCGACCCCGGTGACTTCGGCCACCTTGGTCACCAACTCCCCGTACTGCATCGTCACCCTCCCCCACAAAAAATCCTAGACGGCTGGCTGAATAGCATAATTCGTGATCGCCCCAAACGCCCGCTCGACAATCCTGCCCTCGGACAACGCGGCCGCGACGATCTCGGCGCCAATCCCGCGCGATTCGATCTGGCGCAGCGTCATCCCATCGGCATCGGGCCACGCGCTCAGCATATCGACCAGGGTTCCGACGGTTTGCGGCTCGCGCCGGTAGGATAGATCGGGCGCGGTCGGCCCGACATAATGGCCATTGGGCTGGGGCTCGGGGTTGGCCTCGGGGTCGCGCCCGGACCCGGCCGCGCGATCCTCGGCGGCGTCGGTCTCGGCCGGGCGCGCCTCGGACCCCGCCGCCGCATCGTCTGGACCGGCCGCGTCGTCGTTGGCGGCCGGCGGCATATCGGCCGCATCCGCTGCGTCGGTCTCGGGCGCTTCGCGCTGTCCCGAAGTCAGCCGCCAATCCTCGCCGGTCTGGGTCAAAAACCGCTTGCGGGTCAGATAGGCGAGCGCGGTGCGCGCCGACCGCTCGGGGATCCCGAGCCCCTGGACCAGATCGGCGACGCTCGCGCGCCCCCGCTTCTGGACAAAATAGGCTTTGACCTCGCCCCGCACATTGCGCCGCTGCGGAACCGGCGCCACGGGCTGCGGCGCCACTGCCTGGGCCAGACGGTCGAGCTTGCCGATCTCGCCCGCCTCTGCCCCAACCTCCGCCTCGCTCAACTCGACCGCGATCGCCGCATCGATCTCGCGTAGCCGTTCCTTGAGCCCGAAGATCCGGTATTCGAGCGCTTCGATCTGCTCCTTGGCCAACACGATCTCGCTCGCCAGCTCGCCCGCGCGATGCTGCAGATACCCCAACCCTCGCAATGACGCCATCCCTCGTCTCCTCACGCACTCCGTTGCAGGTGCCGCGCGCCGCGCATCCGGCCGAACAGAGCGGCGGTTTCGAGACGCTGGCAGACCTGGTTGCGCCGCGACAATTCCTCGGCGATCTGCTCGCGGATTTCCGAGGGGCGCGGGAAAAACTGGGTCGCGCGCATCGCCGCCCACACCCCCCAGGCGAGGAGGTCCGGCGGCACGTCCTCAAGAAGCGCGGTGTAGACCCGCGCTTTGAGGTCCCACCCGTCGGGCCGGCCATAAAGGTCGAGGAGCGGCAACAGCGCCTCAACCAGTTGCACGGGCGTCGAAGGCGCCATCGCTTCCCTGAACAAGGTCAACGACCCCAGGATCGCGTCGGGCGGGACGGGGACGGGTTCCGAGACCGACCACGTTACCAGCCACTCCGGCGCCGGCGGCGAGTTCAGCGCGGGCGCGCTCGTGCTGGTCGACAGCGACGCGCTCCCGACTCTCTTGGCGCTGGGCGGCGCTTGACCGCGTCTCGTCAACTGCCCGTTCATCGCTCCACCGTCCTTCGTTCAGCCAGGTCGCCGGGTTGCACCAATTGCGGTCATCCGGCTTCTCCTGGCAATAACGTCGAACGCCAGAAATTAACCCATCAAAAGAAATCTGGCGCCGCGCCCTTAAAAACGCGCGCTTAGCCGCTTCTCTCCCGACCTTATGTGGATAGAGCGCATACCACGTATCAAATTCCTGGACAATTCCCGAATTGACGAGATCGAGCTCCGGTTGCGGTTTTTTGCCGGTTTTTGCCGGGGGCTCGATCAGCACCACCTCGACCTCGCCAAAATAGGCCGCGCTGTGGATCAGCCCTTTGTCGCGCAGCGCGGCAAAAAACCGTTTGAGCTCGGCGTCCTCAAAGAGCGTCCGCTGAAACTTGAACACCGCCCCAGCCATTGCCTGCCTCTCCCCTCTAATATTCTGACACCGGCAACCGCTCCGCTCCGGCGTGGTTGCCAAACTGGCCGGTCTCGCCGTCAAAGTGCAGCCGCACGGTGCCGACCGGGCCGAGCCGCTGCTTGCCGATGATCACCTCGGCAATCCCAAACATCTCGGCGCAGCGGTTGCGCCACGCCTCATACCGGTTGTTGAATTTTTCGTCGGTCTCGCCGTCGCGCCGTCCCGGCTCCGACCGTTCGAGATAATACTGCTCGCGAAAGACAAACAGGACGACATCGGCATCCTGCTCGATCGACCCCGATTCGCGCAAATCCTGCAGCATCGGGCGTTTGTCGTCGCGCGCCTCGACCTGGCGCGACAGCTGCGACAAGGCGAGGATCGGGACCTCCAATTCCTTGGCGATCAGTTTGAGCCCGCGGGTGATCTCGGAAATCTCCTGGACCCGGTTGCCGCCCCCGCCGCGCTTGGTCTCGCCCGGGGCCATCAGCTGCAGATAGTCGACGATGACCAGCCCGAGCCCGCCGAGCTGGCGCTTTAACCGGCGCGCCCGGGTGCGCAACCGCGCCAGCGTCATCCCCGGGGTGTCGTCGATATAAAACGGCATCAGCCTCAACTCGCCGGCGGCGCTGACGAGCCGGTTCATCTCGAACTGCATCTGGTCGATCTCGCCGCTGCGCTGGCGCCGCACCGACACCCCGGAGAGGATCGACAATTGCCGTCGCGCGGTCGCCCCGGCGCTGCCTTCGAGATCAAACATCGCGACCGGTCTGCCTTCGGCCTTGGCGACATTCATCCCGACCGCGACAGCCAGGGCACTCTTGCCCATTGAAGGTCTCCCGGCGAGGACATAAAAATCGCCGGGTTCGAGGCTGACCAGTTTGTGGTCGAGATCGACAAACCCGGTCTCGGCCCACGCGACGCGGCGGTTTTCGAGCCGGTTTTTGCGGGCTTCCTCGGTCGCCCGCAGCTGGTCCTGCGCCGCATCGCCGATCGCGACAAACCCGCGCTCGGACGGGAGCTGCGCATCCTGGATCGACATCAGACTGGCTTCGAGGTTGTCGATCAGGGTGAACGCGCTCTCATCGGCGCTCGGGGTCCCGGCGCCTTCGAGGATCGACAGGCACAGGGTCATCAGCGACCGGCGCATCGCCAGATCGACGATGGTGTCGGCGTAACTTTTGGCGTTGAGAACCGTGACCGCCGAGGCGGCGAGCCGGGCGAGGTACTGGACCCCGCCGACCTGCTCGAGCGCGCCATCCCGCTCGAACAGGTTTTTGAGGGTGATCGGGTTGGCGACCTGCCCGCGCTCGATCAGCTTGCCGATCGCCGCGTAGATGCGGCCGTGCACCGGGCTCGAAAAATGCTCGGCGCGGAGAACCTCGGCGACGCGGCCGTGGGCGCCATTGTTGATCAGGATCGCCCCGAGGAGGGCTTGCTCGGCTTCGGCGTTGGTCGGCGGGAGCGGGAGCGTATCGCGCTCCGGCGCGTCCCGGCCGCGCTCCCGCCCGTCCCCGTCGGCTGTCACGGCCATGCTGCCACAACAGCCCTCGCCCTACGCCCGCTGCGCATGACACCCTCGTTTTATGTCCGAACGGGCAGGGTCCCCTGCCGGATGCTTACCCCGTTCGGAGGGTCACGCTAGGGCTAGGGTTGTGTCAAGCGGTTAACTATTCACCCGCGTTTTCGTTGACGTTTTCGTAGGCCGCGCGGCAGCCCGGCGACAAAGAGAACCCCATCTCGAGCGCGATCCCGACGCTCTTGTAGAGGCGCAGCAGGAGCTCGCGCTCGGCGAGCAGCGCGGTCAGCATCCGTCCGAGGTTGGGCGGGAAATTGGGGACGAGACTGGCGAGCGCCGCGGCCGCGTCATTGGCCTTCATCAGCGGGCCCGGATCGGGGGGGAGAACCTCGGTTGTCGCCGTCGTCCCGGGGAACGGCACGACCGCGCCGCTGGCCGCCCGGGTGGCAAGCGCAACCTCGCCCGCTTCCTCCTCTGCCTCGTCGGGCGCCTGCGGGGCCGCTGCCGTGCGCTCGGGTGCCGGCCGCTGCCGCGGCATATCGTCATGGCTCGGCCCCCCGCGCGCCGCCCGCGCCGCCATCTCGGCGAGCCGCTTGACCTCGTCGTACTCGGCCTTTTTCTGGCGCACCGCGTCGCGCATCGCCTCGCGGGTCCACCCCTCGCGCTCGCACCGGAGCAAGAGGTCGTCCTGATCCTCGACGCTCATATTCTCGACCGCCTGGTGCAGCGAGAACCCGACATTGCGGCGGCGCTCGTAAGGGATGGCCCGGCACACCCGCTCCGCGCGCATGATCGTCTCGGCCGAATAGAGTTCGACGATCTCGGCGATCTCGTTGTCGCCAAACCGCTTCTGGCCTTCGTTAAAGAGATCGCCAAGCCAGAACAGCAACGATTTGTGCTGTTGCTGCAACTCGCTCGCCGCCTTGCGCCACTCGGCAAAGCTGACCGTCGCGGGGAACAGCACCCCGAGATCGGTAAACCGAATGGCGATGTTGGTCCTCAATCCGACGGCGGGCATGGCGGGTCTCCTGGGAAGCGAGCGGGAGAAAGGGGATAGTGTGCCGCAGCGCGGCCCTGGCGTCGAGTCTCGGGGCTCGGCGGCCTTACAAATCGCGCGGCAACAGCCGGGCGGCGCGATCGTGCTCGGCGGCCCACGCATCGAGTTCGGCGCGGCGCGCATCGCGGGTGTCCCAGTATTCGCGCAGCCCGGGCGGTTTACCTCTTCCCGCCGCGTTGTCCTCGGCCGGGACCAGCCGCCAGAAATGCCGGTGCGGCGCCGTGAGGTCGCGAAACACATGGGCGTTCCAGCGCCGTCCGGCGACCTCGAACTCGACCCGGTTCATGCCGCCTCCATGTCGCGTTCCGCGACCTCGCCATACCCGAGCCTTGCCAGCGCCCGCGCGACGAGGCGCCACACATGGAGCCGGCGGGGATGGCCTTCGATCAGCCCCTCGCGCTGGACGGTCCCGCGATCGAGATCGGTGCGCGAGCGCCCGCGCAGGGTGCGGGCGCGATAATTCCCGCGCGCCGCGGTCCCGGTCCCGGTGTTGGCGACGAGCATCCGGGCGAGTTCGGTCACCTTGCCGGTCACCGCCGAATGCAACTCGACCCGCACGACGATCATGATCCAATCCCTCTTGTGGCAAACAAATCGCGATGCCGGCTCGCCAGATCGAGTGTTGGCAGCGTTACCGCATAGCGTGAGGCACTCGACCCGTCGATACTGGCGGCGCCGGCCGCGATGGCCATAAACATCCGCTTGGCCGTGTTGACCCGGGCGACGTGGTAGTAGACCCCGTGTTTGGCACAGAAGACGCCCCAATCCGCCATCCGGCCGAGCTTCCACTCAGTCGAGCCGCCGAGAAAGATGCCGACAGCGGGCCCGACCAGTGGCGCGAGATCGCGATGCTCCATCCCATCCTGCACCGCAATCAACACCAGCGGCGCGACGGCGAGGCAGCGGTTTATGTAGCGCACCGAGAGACGCAGCGACTCGAGACCGCCGGCGACGATATCGGGGAGCACGATCCAATCGGCAATCACCGGTTGCGCGGCGAGCCAGCCGAGAAAACGTTCAAACCCGTCCTCGTCAAATGACCGCCCAGCGTTAAAATCGGCCCACGCGCCGTTGTCGGCGGCGATGCGGGCAAACCCCTCGGTCCTCCATTTGCCGGCGCGCGAGACCAGTAACCCCCAATCTGCTGCGCCCAGTGCCGCGAGATTGCGCTTTGTCCCGGTCCGGCTGGCGTAACAGATCACCACCATACGACCAGGAAATAGAGCCGGAAAATCCACCGAGCCCAGCCAAACCCGTCCATGTGATCGGGGTTTTCGCTGCGGATTTCGAACAGCCGGGCGCCGGTCATCATGCGAGCCACCGCATCATGGTCGGCCCGACATGGCCGCGCTGGTGGAGGAGCCAGCAATAATCGGCGGTCCCGCCTTTGGCCGCGAGCCCCGACCCGCCCGGCGGCATCGACGGGCGCCGCGACAGCACCAAAATCTGCACCGGCGGGTACGGCACAAAGAGCCGCTGCCGGCGACCCTGCGAGGCGAGGAATTTGAGATTGACCAGCGCCGCGACGACGCCGCTCGCGAGGTCGAGCGCGTGGCGGATAAATGCTTCGGCCTGCGCATAGGGCGGGTTGAAGACGATGTTTTCGGCCGAGTCTCGCGATGCGAAAAAATCGATGATTTCGGTCCCCGGGTACCCGCGATCGACGAGATCCGACGCGCGGATCCCGTTGTCCCGGGTGCCGAGTCGATCAAACACCTCGGGGATGGTCCCGCGGCCGCAGCACGGGTCCCACACCGGCCCGCAAAAGCCGACCGCCCCCAACAGAAGTTCGGTGCAAAACGGCGGATCGATATAGAAATCGTTTTGCTGGCGCTCGTGATCCACGATAATTCTCTGACGCGCATGACCGGCCGATGCCGCTGGAAGCAACGACTGGTGGCTCACGAATAAACTCCAAGATCGCTAAGCGCTCGGGCGCGGTCGACGACGACCCGCGTGCGCGTTTCTCCGGCGGATGCGGCCGGGCGCAGGGTCGCCTGGCTCATAGGCTCGGCTTGCGCGGCGCGCCGGCGGTAAACGCAATCCTGCAGTGCTCGGCGCAATAGGGCTGCCCCTCGACCGCCCGCTCGCCGCAAAAGACATGGCTGCCGTTCGGGTTTTTTCCGACCGGGAAGCGGCATGCGTCGCCGCGGCTGGGAAAAGTGTCGAGTTCGGCCAGACGTTCGAGCGTGGTGGTCATCAAAAGGGCTCCCTCTCCTGGACGGTGCCGGCCGGGTAGGCGCTCGGCGCGGGACCCCGGCCGGCCGGCAGCGCATCGTGAAACAGCGGTCCCGCCGCGCGCTCGACCGCGCCGCGGCCGAGGACGCTCTGCGCATAATGGAGGAGCGCGAGCGCGTCGCCCTCATTGTCGTTGAGCGGGTTCCAGCCATAGAGCCGGCATTGCTGCATGACGCGGGATTTCTTTTCCTTGCTGCCGCCGTGAAAGCGGGCCTGTCCGACAAACGCCTTGGTCACCGTCGCGGTCTGGTAGAAATGGACGACCACCCCGCGCTCGCGCGCCGCCATCGCCACCGCCACCGCCATCCCGGTCAGGCGGATGACGATATCGGCGCCGGTGCGCGAGATCACCATCGGCTCCTCGATGACGACCGTCTCGGGCCGGTGCTGATCGATCATCGTCCCGGCCCAGCGCAGGGTCGCCAGACACGCATCCGGGATCGGCGTCCCGGCCGGCACGATCCGGTGCGACCCGTAAAGCGGGCGGGCCGACCCCGCCGCGGTGGCCCACCCCGCCACCGTCGCGACGTCAAAGCTGAGGATCGTGCCGGTGCCGGTCATTTTAGTGGACGCGCGGCTGCGCCGGGGTGCCGTCCTTGCGCGGGCGGCCGGGACCGCGCTTGGGCGGCTGGTCGCCCAGCTCGGCGGCGAGGCGCTGCTGCTCGGCGAGAAACTCGCCGTGCCCGCGGTTGCGCCCATTCTCCCACGCGGCAAACCGCGCCTCGCCCGGAGTGTACGGGTTTTCGTCAGCCTGGACGCCGTTGAGCCCGACCGCATACCCCTCGGCGTCGATGCGGTGGAGTTCGGCCTCGCCCGCCTCGCGCGCCGGGAAATCGAGCGTCGTCTGATACCCGACCGGTTTGCCCATCCACGCCATCGCCCGGCGGTAGTGCTCGTCCTCGGCCTGGCGCTGGCTCCCCGGTTTGTAGAGGTCCTCGCGCATCCGGTCGAACGCGACGATCGGCATCCGCTTCCCGATCTCGAGTCGGATTTCCTTGACCCGCTTTTTCGGGGCCTTGCACGCTTCGACCGCGGCGCCGAGATCGCTCTCGGCCCCTTCGAGCCGGTTGAGAAAGGCGAGAAACTCGTCTTCGGTCAGCGGCGGCTGGTTGTGGCCGGCGCCATTGGTCTGTGCCATCACAATTCCCCTCTGGTGTACGACGCCGGTTTACGCGGCTGGCGCCTGGAGCCGCTCGTCGCCATCGAGCTCGAACATCGTGTTGACCCGGTCGATCAACTCCTCGATCCCGATCTCGTTGCCGTTTAACAGGATCGCCTTGCCATCCCCCGATTTTTGCAGCCGGTAGCCGATCTGTTGGAGCATCGGGTTCACGGTCGTGCGCAGATAGCCGAGGACGGTCTCGGAGATCGCCGGCATCTCGTCGCGCGAAAGCTCGAGGCGCGGTTCGTGCGGTTCGCGCGGAGCCGGCGCCGCGCCGGTCTGCGCTTCGGGCTCGGGCTCGGGCTGCGGTGCCGAGACGGGTTCGGGGTGCGGTTGGGGCTCGGGGGCGATACCGTTTCTCGCCTGCGCCTCGATCCTGGTCTCGATCACCCGCCCCGCGATCTCGGCTTCGAGATAGCGTTTCTTGATATAGGCGACCGACCCGACCGACTGCCCGCAGATCGCCGCCAGCTCGCGCGCCGTCGCCCCGCGCGCGGCCGCCTCGACAAATGCCTCGCGCATCCCCTCGGGCCAGGTCTCCGGGTCGGCGCGCACGATCGGCGCGGCGGCCCGCTCGGGTTCCGGGGCGGGGTGCGGTTCCGGCGCGCGTTTGGGTTCGGTCTCGGGCGGGTCGGTCTCGGGCGGGTCGGGCCGCGCCTCCGGCGCCGGGTCCGGATCGGGCGCGGCGGCGCTCTCGGGGTCGGCGCGGCTCGGCTCGGGCTGCCGCGCAAACATCGCTCCGTCATCGACCGCGAACGCCGCCGGCGGCGCGGCCGGGAGCCCCGACGGGCCGGCGCGCCCGCCAAAGACCGCCGCGTCATCCGCGCCTGGCGGCATCGGCAGCGCGGTCCACGGCAGCCTGAACAGGAGCCCGGCGACGCCGGCTTCCTCGATGATCCGGAGCGGCACCTCCCAGAACCCGTCCGTGGCCGGCGCGCCGGGAAACTGGTCCTCCCCGCGCATCACCCGGCGCACCACAACCCGCATATTTTTGGGCATCCCGTTCCGCGTGGCGACACCGCCCCCGCCCGCCGCGAGGTGCCAGCCGCCTTCCTGCGGCATCATCCGGGCCCAGCCCAGATCCTCGCCCTCGCCGACCTGGATCGAAAAGGTATCGCCTTTTTTCCAGCCGAGTTGCTCGATAAAATCAAACGGCGGGCGAAACCAGACGCGGTCTTTGGCGAGCGCGATGCGCATGACGCGGACCGGCGCCTGATGACCGCGCAGCACCGCCAGATTGCGAAACGACACCGGTTGATCCCCCTCGCGTAACCGATACCCGACACTCAAGCGGAAAAAACCGGAACGCAATTAAATTCCCATGAAGTCAGTAATGTGCTATATTTGCGGTCTAGTTTTCTGACCGGGAGACCCCAGACATGGCCGAATCGGACCGCGGCGATTCGCCGTTGCCGGCGGCGCCCCCGCCGCAATCCTATCTGGTGACCCGGTGCTCGGGATTGTCGGGGTTTCCGGATTGCGGGCGGCGCTGGGCGGCCAACACGCTGTGGCGCGAGATCGCCACCGCCGGGTATGTGTTGCGCGAATCAAGTCGGGGGATCGGCGCGGCGGTTGGCACGTCTGTCCACAAAAGCGCGCAGGCCGATCTCGAGGCAAAGGCCAAAACCGGCGCGCTGCCGCCGCTCGACCTCGTCACCGATTGCGCGGTCGAGCAACTGCGCGAGGAGGTTCGGCTCGGGATCGATTACGATCAGCGGGTGACCCCGACCCGGAACGATGCCGAGCAGCAGGTGCTGCGGATGGCGAAAAGCTACCACCACGAGGTCGCGCCAGGGCTCAACCCGGTTCTGGTCGAGCGCCGGCTCGACGCGCTCATTCCGTGGTCGACGCAGAATATCGTGCTGAGCGGCCAACCCGATATCGTCGCCCGCGAACCCGACGCGCTCGACGATCTCAAGACCGGCACCCGGCGCGGCTATTTTATGCCGCAGATGGGCGCCTACTCGCTGATCGTGCGCAGCCACGGGCTCGCCGAGGTGACCCAGTCGCGCTTGACCTGGGTCCCGCGCACCGCGATGAAAAAGCCGCAGCCGCCGCCGTTTCACGAGCCGATCGATATCGTCCGCGCCGAATCGACCGCGATCAGCATCATCAAGGCGATCGACACCGCGGTGCGGACCTGGCGCGAGGGCGACCCCGAGCGCGATATCAAACCGGGCGACCCGGCCGCCTTTATCGCCAACCCGTCCTCGATGCTGTGCAGCCCAAAATACTGCCGGGCGCACAGTTGCGGGGTCAACGGCTGGTGCCGGGAACACGACCCGGCCCCGGATCACGCGTCAACCGGCTGAGCAGCACCAGAACCGAGAGGGATCCGATGGCACAATCTCAACCCGCGGCGCCGGCGATCATCAGCCCGCGCGAGGCGGCGCACCGCCGGCCGCAGAATATGCACGAACTCTTGCGCGAGCAGGACGGGATGAAACAGCGGTTGAACGCGGTCGGCACCCGCTACCTCACCGCCGAGCGCGCGACCCGGTTTGCCCTCGCCGCGTGCAACCAGACCCCGGACCTGCTCAAATGCACCCCGACGAGCTTTATGGGCTCGCTGATGGCGGCGCACGCGCTCGGGCTCGAACCCAACACGGTCAAGCAGCACTGCCTGTTGCTGCCGTTTCGCAACCGCAAAATCCGCCGCGACCAGAACAACAATGTGATGCGCGACGAAAACAACCGGCCGCTTTACGATTTCTGGTACGAGTGCCAGCTGATTATCGAATATCGCGGGTTCAATACGCTCTATCTGCGCAACCCGATCGTCAAGGCGATCCAGATGGAGGCGGTGTTCGATGTCGACGAGTTCGAGTTTCGCGAGGGCACCGACGCCTTTCTGCGCTACCGCAAAAACCTCGAAAGCGAAGGGACCCGGCTGCGCGGGGCGTTCTGCTTTCTCGCCCTCGCCAACGATTCGGACTCGTTTACCGTCTTGCGCCGGGCCGATATCGAACGCTCGCGGGCGCGCTCCAAAGCCTGGACCGATGCCGCCGACCGGCTCGAGGAGGCGCGGCTCGTCTACGAGAAATCGGAAACCCCGAAAAACAAGCGCGACCTCGATTATGCCCAGCGCCGGTTTGACGAGACCCCGTGGCAGGCCTTTCTCCCCGGGATGGCGGCCAAGACCGCGGCCAAGCAGCACGCCAAGATTTCCTACCTCGGCGATGACGTCGACGCCTCGAATATCACCCGCGCCGCCGAGATCGATGGGCTGAGCGATGCCGGGATCCTCGATCTCGAAGCCCTCTCCGACCCCGACCGCGCCGAGGCGGTGTTAAAGGACGGCGCCGGGCAGATGCCGGTGACGCGCCGCGACGAGGCCGCGGGGGACGACGATGACGGCGCGGGGGACGAGAGCGCCCGCGGCGCGGAGCCGGCTCCCGCGCAGGGGGCGGCGGAAACCGGTCAAACCCCGGCCAACCCCGAACCGGCGACAGCGGAACCGGCAAAACCGGCCGACACCGCGGCGCGCCCCCGCTTTGCGAAATTCTAGCCGATGCCGGATATCGCCGAAAACGAAGCGATGGCGAACCGGCTGGAGGCGACCGGCAGTTACCGGGTGCTGCGCAAGCTGGTCGCCCCCTACATCCTCGCCGCCGCGCCCGGCGCCGACCTGCGCGACGCGGTCTTTGTCGACACCGAGACGACCGGGCTCGACCCCGAATACGACGAGATCGTCGCCTTGACCCTGATCCCGTTCCGCTACACCCTTCCCGGCACCATCGTCGATATCCTCCCGGCCTTGGAGTTTCTGCGCCAGCCGTCGCGCCCGATCCCGCCCGAAGCGACCGCGCTGCACGGGATCAGCGACGAGATGGTGCGCGGCAAAACCGTCGATCTTGATTTAGTCGATCAGGTCATCGCGACCGCCGCGCCGGTCATCGCGCACCATGCCGATTTTGACCGGCGGTTTGTCGAGCGCCTCTGTCCGAAATTTCAAGAGCGGCCCTGGGCGTGCTCGCTGGCGCAGATCGATTGGCGCGCCGAAGGCTTTTCCAGCAGCGGGTTGCACTATCTCGCGATGGCCTCGGGGTTCTTTTACGACCGCCACAACGCGACCAGCGACTGCCAGGCCGCACTTGAATTACTCAACCGGACCCTGCCGGTCAGCGGGGTGCGCGCGCTCAGCCGCCTCCTCGAAACCGGGCGCAAACCGACAACGCGCGTGTGGGCCGAGGAGGCGCCGTTCGCCAAAAAGGAGGCGATGAAGGCGCGCGGTTACCGGTGGAGCCCGCGGCGCAAAACCTGGTATATCGACGCCGAGGCTCCGGACGATGAAATGACCTGGCTCGGCCACCATGTCTTTGGGCGGCCAAAGGCCTGCCCGGTCACGCGCGTCAACGCGTTAAACCGATTTTCGGTGCGCATCGATTGAGGGGGTTATCATGACGGGGATCACGGTCGCCGATTACCGGCGGGTGGAGCGGGCGCAGATCAGTTGCGCGCCGATCGCGCTCGTCGTCGGGCACAATGGCGAGGGCAAGACGAGCCTCAGCGAGGCGGTGCAGGCGGCGCTGACCGGGGCGGCGCTGCCGGGCCGGCTCAAGCTGGCCAAAAAAGACGCCGCCGCGGTGGTGCGCGCGCAGCAGAAGACGGGGTCGGTGGTGCTCGCCGGCGACACGGGGACCGCGCGGGTCGACTGGCCCGAGTGCAAGTTTAGCACCGACGGCGACCCGCCGACCTCATCGGCGGTCGCGGCCGGGGTGACGAGCCTCGACCAGCAGACGGGCGCGGCCGAGCGCGTCACCTTGATGGCGCCCTATCTCAACGCGCTGCCGACCGAAGCCGACCTCGACCGCGAGCTGACCCAGCGCAATTTCAGCGCCGAATCGATCGCCGCGGTGTGGGCCGAGATCGCCCGGCGCGGGTGGGACGAGATGGCCCAGCATTACGAGACGGTCGGGCGCGACGCCAAGCGCGATTGGGCCAAGACCGCCGGGACCAATTGGGGTGACGCCAAGGCGCAGAAATGGGTCCCCGACGGGTGGACCCCAGATCTCGACGAGATCAGCGAGGCGGAGGCCGCGCACCGGATCGAGATCGCCGAAGCGGCGCTCGAGCGCGCCATCGCCGCGCAGGCGGTCGACGAGGTGACCCGGAAGCGTCTGGAGGAGACCGCCGGCGGGCTTGCCGAGTGGGAGCGCACCCGGGACCAGGCGGCCGCCGAGGAGGCCGCGGTCGACCGCGAGATCGGCGATCTCGAAGCCCGCCGCGCGCAACTCCCCAAACCGCTCAGCGACCGCGGCACTCCCTGCCCGCATTGCGGCAAGCCGGTGCGGATCAGCCTGACCGTCCTCGAAAAGCACGAACCGCTCGACCCGGCGGAAAACCACAAGCGCAGCACCGCCTTGACGGCGCTCGACGAGCAGCTGATCCCGCTGCGCGAGAGACGCGGCACCGCCGCCACCATCCGCAACTCGGCGCAGGCCCATATCGCCGCCGCCAACGAGGCGCAGCTGCAGCTCGATCGGCTCGGCGCCGATCCGCGGATCGGGACCGCGGCGGCGACCGCGGCGGTGCGCGCCGAGCTCGATCAGAAACGGGTCGAGCGCGCGCTGATCGTCCGCTTTGCCGAGGCGAGAGAATCGTTGCGCCTGGTCCAGCGCTCGCAAATCCTCGTCGAGGTGCTGCGGCCCGACGGGCTGCGCCGCCAGACCCTGGTCGCCGCAGTCGAGCACTTCAACCACACGGTTCTCGCGCCGATCACCGGCGATGCCGACCTCCCCACGGTGGCCCTCGACCACGACCTCGTCCCCTCTTTTGGCGGGTGCCCCTACCCGCTCCTCTCGGCCGGGCACCTCTATTTGATGCGGGCGGTGCTGCAGATCGCGATGGCCCGGCTCGACCGCTCGCGGCTTGTCGTCTTTGACGGCGCCGATGTCCTCGACAGCAACGGGCGCAACAGCCTTTTCCAGATGATCGTCAACAGCGGGCTCGAAGCCTTGGTGACGATGACCGAGGTGCGCGGGGTCCCGGTCCCCGATCTGGCCGAGGCCGATATCGGCGGGACCTGGCGGATGGCCGGCGGGATCGCCCGTCCCATCGGCACGGCCTAGAGGCTCGCGATGCCGCGCACCCCCGACGAGATGGACCCGCGGCTCGTCGAGCACCTCGCCGCCGCGCTGTGCTGGGCCGAACACCCGGCGCACCCCGCCCGCACCGACACCCCGGCCGAATACTGGCGCGCCACCGCCGAGGCGGCAAAGACGGGGTACCGCCGCGATGCGCGCCTCGTCGCGGCGGCGCTGTGCTCGAACGCCTGGGCGATCATCCCGGTCGACCCCACCACCGGGATGGTCGAGGCGGCGAATCACGCCGACGGCCATCTCAAAACCCCGCGCGCGGTGCGAGCGATCCTCGAAGGCGTCGTCGCGGCCTATCGCGGCGAAGTGTTGTGGCGGCAGCCGTCGGGCGCTGCCGGTCCGGTCCCCGGAGGGTGAAGCGCTCGCGCCGGCCGCTGCCGCGGATCGCCCGCGATCTCCCGGTCTACCAGCGCAAACCCAACGAGCGGCTGCGGCCCAAGCACCTGCAGTTTATCCGGGCGCTGCGCTGCTGCCGCTGCGGCGCGCCGGGGCCGTGCGAGGCCGCGCATGTCCGGCTCGCAAGCGATGGTGGCGCCAGTTTGCGACCGAGCGACCGGTTTACCGTGCCGCTCTGCGCGTGGTGCCATCGTCTCGCGACGGACGCCCAGCACGCCGGCGAGGCGACCTTTTGGGCCGAACTCCAGATCGACCCGCTCGATCTGGCGCTCCGACTGTGGACGATCACCGGCGATCTCGACCAGGGCAACCGCGCGGTCTTCCGCCAACTCCAACTGATCGAGCTCCATGTCGGCGAGGCGCGGTTCCGGGAATTCCGCCGGCGCGCATAGGATTTGCATAAATCGACCCTAAAACGCAAAAAAGCCGCCGCAGCCCGAAGGCCACGGCGGCATTACCGACAATTTACCGACAATTAATGCCGGCAAGAACCCGGCTGGAATCCGACTAGAACCCGATCAGCGGCGATCTCCTCCGGGGCGGACCATTCCCTCGACCGCCGCCGGCCAATCGGGGAGCGGCACCGTCCGACCGGCCAAGGCGTGGGTGCTGTCGGTCAGAAACTGGATCATCCCGGCGCGGACAAAGCTGTGGCAGACCGCGTCTTGCCACTCGGCCGGGTCGTCGCCGGGCTCCAGCGATTTCGACCATTCGACCCGGACGAGGATGCTCGGCGCAAACGTGGGGCTGTCCGCATTGCCGTCCCAATCCCAGGCCGGGCGACCGCTCGTGTCGGGGCGCACCCGAAGAACGTGCGCGTGATCGCAGCCCGGGCACCAGAAGGAGACGGCGTTGCCGTCGCTGACCTCGACCGAGCGCAGTTTGGCGCTAAGCTGCGCCACCGGCCGCCTCCAGCGCTGCGATATCAAGCGCGCTGCGGTGGATCGTTTCGAGATGGTTGAACGGTGTCCCGTCCTTGACAAACCCCTGCGCCAGCCAGATCGGTTCCGGCACGGTGTGGACCCCCATATCGGCACCGGTGTGATGCGTCTTGGCGAGGGCGCGGCCGTTGTGGTGCATGTTGTCGACAAAGCTCTCCCAGTGATCGGGATCGAAGCTCGACCAGTCAAAGCTCTGCGGTCCGGACCCGTAATCGCCGCGCTTCGCCCGGTCGGCAAAGAGCACCCAGTCGACGAGGCCCGCCTCGGCGAAACACCGCTCGACCGGGAAATGATGCAGCTCGAGCGGCGCGCCCGATTCCTCGGCGGTCATCCCGGTGAGCCAGCAGCGCGGGTTGGCGGCCAGGACCTCAGCCCTGGTCGTGCGAAAAATCGCCGTCGCGCCGCCGCGGGCGGTGTGCTCCGGCAGGTTGACATCGACTTGAAGCGTCTCGCGCTCGACATGCGCGGCGGCGATCTTCGCCGCGGCCATCGCGGTCTCGGTCATCGGAGATCTCCGGCATAGCTGTTGCTGATCGCGCCGACCCGCAGCAGCCGCGGGCAGGCGGTATTGGCGCAGACGGTTGTCGGCGGGCAGGCGCATCCGCCGTACCCGGCCCGCCAGGGGACGTCGAGCGGCCACACGACCTCGTGACGCGGCGAGAAGGCGAGCCCGTGATCGCAGGTTTTCTGGTCGGGCGCGACCCCGCGGCCGCAGCCCGGGCAGGTCCAGCCGCTGCGGGTTTCGGACATCGGCGTCTCCGGTTCAGGTCTTGCTGACGAATTCGTAAAACGGCGACTTTTTGTGACGCAGGATATGCGGGCGCAGCGCGCTCAGCCGCTCCGGGCTCAGGTGGATCGGCGAGCGGCTATCGCCGCGCGAGGCCGAGGCGCTGGCGCGGATGCGCACCTGGTCGTTGGGCCACCACCAGTTTTCCTTGGTCTCGCACTGGAAGACGCCAAAATGCGCCGGGGTCTCATCGGCCTCGGGGACCGCGAGCCAGTGCGCCTCGGCGGGCCCGAGCGGGGTTTCGAGATAGATGATCGGGACGAGACGCTGCAGAACCGAGCCTGACACAAAACCTCTACATGCAATGGTGCAGCCCGGCGAGGAAGTTCTGCCAGTACTGCGAGCGGGCTTCCTCGGCAAAAAAATCGAGGACGCCGATAATCATCCCGGCGCCGAGAGCGCTCAGCGCCGCGGTGATCGAGTGGAGGACGATGGTACGAAGCCACCCCGCCCCGTGTTCGCTCCGCCGCCGGCGGCGGTGCGGGCGCGGGGCCGGGTCGATCGGTTCGGAAAGCGCGGTCATCGGCCGATATCCCGAATGTCCATCAATGTTCATTACCGTTGATTGGGCGTTTTTAGCGCCGGCGGTAGGGCGGCTCGGGTTTCGCCGGCGCGATCGAGCGGACCAAATCGTCGACGATCCGGCGCATCGCGGCGAGTTCGCTGCGTACCTCGGAGAGCGCCGAGGCAGTCTTGATATGCTCTTCGGTGTTGCGCCGGGTCGCGGTCTCCTGCGCCTGGCGGACCTCGGCGATATCGCTGGTCAGCCCTCTGACATCGCCGCGCAACTCGCCGACCATAAACGACAAATCTCCACCCCCGACCCCGCGGCCGCGGCCTTCGAGCCGGCCGAGCGCGCGCTGGTCCTCGCGCTCGTTTTGCGACGCGGTGATCGACATGCTAAAGCGGCCCCCGACAAAGGCTGCGGCCAACACGCCGATCAGTCCCACACCGGCGGCGATGTAGGTGGCGAGCGCTACCGCGTCCACCGGCTCAGCTCATATTGCCCGGCGCCGCCGGCGGCGGGAGACCGGCGAGCGCGAGGATCATGATCCGCACCGAGGTCCACACCGCGATAAAACTGAACACGCAGCCCGGGGTCGCGATCGCGTGCGCCAGGATAAAGCTGGTGACAAACCACACCCAGATGACGAGACCGACCCCGGCCCCGGCAAACCGCGCGGCCTGCTCGAACGGCAGCCCGCGGATATTGGCCAGGAGCCCGTACCCCGACAACGTCGCCGCGCTCGCCATCGGCGCGACCAGCAACCGCGCGTTGCCCGACCAGAACAATTCGCGGGTCGCCTGGCTGTGCTCGGCCGCGTTGGGCAGAACGAGGAGGATCGCGGTATAGAGCGCCGCCACCGCAAACAGGCAGAACTCCGTGCCGCGTCCGTGCCCGAGCCACGGGACCCCAAACAGACGCAGGACGCAATTCAGCCAGCGCGGCATCGACACCTCCGATCCGACAGGTCAACACGCGAGAGCGCTCGGTTAGCGGTCGAGCGCGCTCGAAATCCCGGCGATCCGCTCGCTCAAGTCTTTCAGCTGCGCGATCGCGGTGTCGACCTGGCGGCTCAGCCGGGCCGCGCCCGCGCGCTCGGCGTCGCGGCCGGCCCGGTAGGCGCTGAGCCGGACCTCTTCGAGGATCCGGCGCTGGTCGCCGGCGAACCGGTCGAGAGCGTCGGGCGACGCGATCTCGCCGAGGAGCCGCAGCGCGTCGTGGATGTGCGGGTAGAGCGCGAGGTGCGAGGACTCAAGCTGGCGGCGGGCGGCCGCGGCAACCCGCGCCAGATGGGCCATCGCAATCTCGCGGTCACGCGCGACGCGGACCAGAAACTCGACGGTTTCCCAGCTGAACCCCGGCCCGCTCACATTGCGGTCGAGCGGGATTGAGGCGGCAAGCTCGCCCTCGATCCCCGCGACACGCTGGTTGATCTCGCTCTCGCTCATGACCCAATCCCGCGCGCCGCGATCCCCACGACGAGGATGTACCCGATCGCGATCAGCACCGGGAGCCAGCCGATCACCGACAGGGTGATCCCGGCGCCGAGCGACCAACGCGAGACCAACCAGCCGATCCCGTGCAGCACCGTGGCGAACCCGAACACCGCGGCGGCGATGGCAAACGGGACCGCCTTCCAGTTGTCCTCGGCGATCTTGACGTGCTCGCTGAGCCACCACGAGACGAGGAGGGCGGCAACGGTCACCGCCAGGGTCAGAAAAAACGAGCGGGCGATCATGATGCCATCTCATCGTTGACGAGCGCGAGATCGCGGGCGAGGGTCGCGGTATCGATCCCCGGCACCGACCAGCCCTCAAACAGTTCGGCGTGGGCCTCATCGGCAAAGGTCGCGATAAACCCCTCGCTCGCCCAGCAATACCCGCCCCAGGTCAACAGCAGAACCCACCCCGGCGCATAGCCGATCCCGCGCATGTCGTGACCGCCGACGATGGTGGAGCCGGGGACGACGGTCATCGGCTCCCCGGCCTGGAACTGTTCCTCGGCCGATTGCGGCAGGCGGAAGCCAAACCGCACCCCGCCAAAGAGCTGGATCGCCCAGCGGACATGATCGAGATTTTTCGGGTCGAGCGAGCCATAGGCGGCAAGCCTGACCCCGGCGAGCCCCTTGACGCGCAGATAGGCGTCGACCGCCAGCTCGTAGCACCCGATATCGGTCGGGCTTCCCAGCACCCCATCCCACCCGCTGATCTCGCTATAGACCCGCCGCACCTCGTCATCGCTCGGAACGACGATCCGCCCGGCATTGGCGGTGGCGATCATCACCGCGTTGGCCGAGTCGGCGATCGTGCAATCCCCGATTGTATCGTTAAGGTGGAGACCCCAGGCCTGCCCGGCGCGGGCGACCGCGGCGTACCAGGGCGTGCTGGTCTTGGGCGGGGTCCCGAGCGGGTCGAGCGCGGCGGCCATGCGCAGCGCGGTGCGCAGCGTATGCAGGTCGTGCTGCGCGGCGCGCTTGCCCCAGCCGGCGGGCGGTCTGAATGGCATGGAACCCTCATTTGAAGAAAGACGGCGATCGGCTATAAGGACTGGCGCTGCGGGCGCAGCGGCTCAGAACCCCGTCGAGGCGACCAGATGCGTGAACGGTTTGAGACACCGGGCGACTACGAGTGGCTGGTCCCGGCCGGGGTCACCCGCATCCTCTGCCGCGTCAAGGGCGCCGCGGGCGGCGCCTGCGGGAACAACCCGGGTCAGCCCGGGCAGGAGGCCCGACACGAGCTCGAGGTCACCCCGGGGACGACGGTCAAGATCACCGTCGGCGCCGGCGGCAAGGGCGCCAACGGGGGCGCCGACGGCGCCGACGGCTGGGTCGAGCTCGAGTACCAGCCCCGGTTCAATTAGGCGAGCCTCACCCGCGCCAGCGCAACCCGCCGAGCCCAACCCCGACCCCGGCGCAGAGGAAAGTGGCGGCGAGAGCGTGCGCGTACATGAGCACCGCGCCGGCCACGACGCCGAACCCTTGCCAGAGGCTCCCGGTCTCGCCGTAAACCCGCCAGGCGACGGCGCCGAGGATCGCCCAGATCGCGCTCCACAGGACCCGGCGGGCGATGCGCCAGCGCCGCTCGGGCGCATCGTCGTAGGGCTTCGTGCGCCCGGTCATCGGCTGTCGGCCGACGAGAGGATCAGCCGCTGGAGATCGCGGTTGAGCTCGGCGCACCCCGAGACCAACAGCAGCGCCACGACGGCCAGGATACAGCGGGTCAGCACGGGACCGCCTGACCGCGCGAGTAAATGATCTCGCAGCCTCCCGGGACCGGGGCGCACGCGGCCAGGGCCTCGATAGCGATCAGCATGAGAACAGCGAGAAGGCGGCTCACCACCAGCCTCCCCAGGCATAGTTGACGATGGTCAGGAGCACGCCCGTGAGGCCGCCGAATATCGCCGCGACCACCTGCAACCCGGCCTTCCCGATCCGATCCTCGGCATCGTCGCCCTGGCTCGCCAGCAACGACGCCACCCCCAAAAAGACCACGGCCACCCCGAAGACGACGGTAAAGGTCGCCAGCGCGCTCAAGATGATGCGGCCGATCATCGACCCGGCCCGTCCCGGCGCAGGATGCACATCTCGGCCTCATGTTTGTCGGCGTGGTGGTGCTCGGCGACCCCGCAATACCAGATTTGCACCGGCCCGGCGAGGGCGGGGAGATACTCGCCGGCGGCGATCCGCTTGAGCACCCCCACCACGCGCCGCGCCTGCGCCACCCGGAACGGCTCGAAAAAGCTACCGGACATGACCCCGGCGATGGCCCGCGCCAGCTCGTCGAGATAAGCCTGGTCGGTGGCGTCGACGAGGTGGGCGAGGAGCGCGCTCAGCCGCTCGATGCGCTCGCGCTCGGCGGTGTCGACGACGACGCACCCGCGCTCGGCGAGAAGCTGGCGCAGCGCCGGGTCGCGGCTGTCGATGCGGCCGAGCCAGTGGCGCAGGTGCTCGACCACCGTCTCGGCGGTCGGGTCGGCGACAAACTCGCCGAGCGTCATCATTTGCTGACCCCGAGGAGACCGGCGAAGGCGAGATTGCTCGGGCTGATCGTGACCCCGCTGCTCAGCAAGACATTGTAGGCGTAATCGCCATTGGCCGGGCGCAGGATATTGCCGGTGATCAGGATATTGACCGGACCCGAGCTGGTAAACTGGCCGACCGAGATCGCCGCGTTGTCCCAACTCCCCCAATTTCCGCCGTAATTGCCAAACGAGACGCTGTTTGCCGCGATCAGCACATTGTCGACATTGGGGTCGCTGGTATAGGAGCTGCCGACGATGGCGATCCCGCCGACCCCGTAATTGGTGATGCTGTTGCCGACGATGGTGGTAAAGCTGCCGCCGTGGATATCCTTGATGCCAAAATTATAGGTGTTCATGATGTTGTTATTGTTGATCGTGCCTTGGATGCCGAAATTGTCGACCCCTTCGGCGCAGGTATCGAGGTGGTTATCGGCGACCGAGGTTTTGAAGGTGGTGTTGCGGGCGATGTTGATGCAGTCGGTCTGATACCCGTACTTGGCCAGGAACTCGGCGCCGACCAGCATGTTGCGGATCGTGTTGTCGCGGATCGCGACGTGGTAGGACGAGAGCCCGTTCCAGATATCGTTGTCGACCTCGATCCCGGTGATTTGCGGGACATCGGCGATATTCCACCCGGTCGTGTTGTCGAGGAAATCGTGGATGTAGTTGTCGGCGACGACGCAATCCATCCAGCAGCTCTGGATTTTGATCGCCACCCCGAGCGGAAACCCGGACAACTGGTTGCCGACGATCTGGGCTTGCGTCGCGTTCTGCACCACCAGCGGGTTGACAAACCGCCCGTCCTCGACCTCGCCGACAAAGCGGATGCCCTTGACCACCGGGTGGACCAGCATCGTCCACGGCGCGGCGAGGAGACCGTGCGCATAGACCCCGACCGCGTTGGCGCCGTAGCGGGCCGGGTACCCGAGCGTGGTGTTGTTGAAATTGGCCGCCGGCATGTAGAGACCGCCGGTGCCGTCGCCGACGAGCCCCGAATTGTCGCGGGTGATCAGCAGGGACTGGGTGATCTTGCACAACTGGTTGTGGGGCGGGGTGAAAAAGAGCCCGGCGTCGAGATAGGCCTGGATCGCCGCGGTGTCGTCGGCGACCATATCGCACACCGGCGCCGGCGGCACCTGCGCCCGGGCGCGCACCCGCAAGGGCGCGCCGCTATACCCGAGGAGAAGGAGCGCGAGAAGGGTCAGCGCGCCGGACAAAAACGGCTTCATCGGCGAGGCTCCGGCGGGACCGAAGGGGCGGGGTCGGGAAGACAACTCGGGCGGGTCCCGCGGACGAGCGCCTTGAGGCTGACATCGCACTCGTTGACCCCGAGGGTCGAGAGCGCCGCGGCCGCGGTCAGCCCGGCGAGACACCCCGAGAGGAGCGGCAGCAGCGCCAGCAGAACCAGGGCTTTGATCACGGTTTCCTCGCGCGCGCCGGGAGCGGCGAGAGGTGCACGGTCTCGGGGACCCCGCAAAAATCTTGGAGCGAGTGCATCGCGTTGCGGATCCCGGCGCGGGTCTCCTCCGACATCGCCCAATGGGCGATCGTCCCGTCGTTGAGATGCAGGATTTTCTGCGGGATCGTCGTGCAGAACGACGGTTTCGGCTTGGGCGCGCAGTAATAGGGTCCGCCGGGCGCAAAATCGGGCGGGCACACCGCCTGCGGCGGCGCGGGCGGAGCGACCACCGGAGCCGGCGCCGGGACGCCGGCGCAGCCCGCGAGCGCGAGCAGCACCAGCGCCCCGACAGTTCCCCCTGCGGGACGGCGGATCACCGAGCGTAGCGCCGGGTGTAATCCTGGAGGGCAAGCATCGGGTCGGGAGCGCTGCGCGCGGCCATCATCTCTGACGACACCGGGATCCCGAGCAGGCTCATCACCGTCGCGATCACCGATTGGACATTGCCGAGCATCGCCAGCCACGATGCCGGGAGCCCGCCGACCCCGGTCACCGCGGTCAACAGATCGCGGAAGATCGAGACGATCTGCTGGACCACCGGCTGCGCGGCCGCGGCGGCGAGGCCTTGCTGAACCTGCCCCGCCAAGGCCGCGATCTTGGCGACATACCCGCCGATCGCGGCGATCCAGGCACCGACCGTCGTGTTGCTCGGGACGATGGCGCCGGCGATGGCGCCGAGTTGCGTGAGGCCGGCGAGGAGCGCCTGGCTCACCGCGTTGATCTTGTCGATCACCGCCTGGGTGATCTCGGCCGGGGTCTTGTTGCACGCGGCGAGGCTCATCGCCCCGGCGATCGCGAGGACCGTGCCGACCGCGCTCGAACCCAAGAGGCGCCGGCGGGTGACAAGCGTCTTCATACCGTTTCTCCTTTTTGGACGGTTTTCGGCGCGCCCATCGCGGCGTGCAGAAAGTTGCTGGCAAAGACCTGCAGCATGACCTGCGCCCAACCCGGCAACAGGTTGAACCGCGCGGTCAGCCACGAGGCCGACGAGGCGAACAGGGCGCTCCCGCCGATCCAGGCGAGCGCGGTGACGATCAGGTCCTGGTGCTGGCAGGCGACATCGACCGCGTGGGTGAGGTTGGGGTCCATCAGAAGAATCTCCCTCGAGCGGCCCCGCATGGCCGGAACGCGGGTTGCGGAGAAGCCGGCTCGTTTGCGGCCGAGCCGACAGGGTCAGACGGCACCAGCGGGCGCGGGCGCGGGCCGTGGGTGCTAGGAAACGGGTCCGGCGGTGGGGTTCCGTCGGGGGCGTTCACCCTGCCCAGCGGGCTCCGCAGCGGATTTTCTCGACCGGCGCCTCGAACCGCCACTCGACCCGGTGCCACAACCCGGTCGCCGCCGCGACGATCTCGCCGCCGCAGACCGAGCGGATCGGCAGGTAATCGGGGACGCGGACGAGGCGCGCGGCGCGGAGCGCGGCAAAGATCAATTCGAAGCAGTACCAGGAGGCCGGATCATCCCATTTGCGGCCGGGCGCGAGGAGGCGGCCGGCGGTGCCGAGCGCCAGGTGCGCGATGGCGCCAAAATCGTAGGGCTTGGCGAGCTGGTCTTCGAGAAACCGGTAAAACCGCCCGCAGGCGAGTTCGCCGGCCGGGATATCGAGGATCAGCGACCGCGCCGGTTTGACATAATCGCGCGGCCGCCGCGCCACCCCGCCGCGGGCGCGGGCGCCGAGCCAGTCGCCGTCGGCATCCTCGGCGTCGATATGGTTCCACGCCGAGTTGGTCCGCAGCCGGATGATCCAGCCGATGAGATCCTTGGGGCCCTCGGCGATCAGGCGCAGGCGGATCAGCGCCCGGCCGTACTCGTCGCGCGGGCAGGACCGGTTCATCGCCGGTCAGGCGGGCCGGGTGAGGGGAAACCCGGTCAGCAGCGGGTAACCGGCGAGCGCGGCGTCGCCGCGCAGAAAGTAACTCTCGTCGAGAGCACCGTGGACCCCGGGCCGAGCGCCCGATCCGGTCTCCTGCCACAACACGACGTTTTGTGCTGGGACGCCCCACAGCCGCATCTGCCGCGCGGTCGGGCTCGGCCCATACTTCGCCCACCACAGCGGGCCGTTATGCCAGGCCGGGATTTTGTAATCGGCAAAGGCGAGACCGCCATAGCGCAACGCCTGGGTCCCGCGCTTCTGGTCGGTCGCGACGGCGAGCGCGGCGGCGTTGGCAAAGCTGATCGTCGCGCCACGATTGGGCTCGGCGTCGATGGCGCCGCGCATCGTCTCATCGAGGTCGGCGACCGCGAGAAAATGGGCAAGCTGCTCCGCGACCGGAGTGTTATCGCAAAAATGATAAGCCTCCCAGCGCATCCCGGCGGCGAGCGCCGCCTTGCGCCGCGGCGCGTAGAGCGGGTCCGCATAGTCTTTGCCCTGGGTCGCCTTGTGGATCACCATCCGCACCCCATCGGCGTAGAGCGCGGCGAAATCGATCGGGTCCCGGTTGTTGTGCGAGAGGTCGATCACGGTCGGTTTGCCGAGCACGGCCCACAACGCGGTCATCATCGCTCCTCAGCAAAAGGCCCCGGCATCGGGCCCGGTCAGAAGGTTCGCCCGCTCTTCCGGTTTGGGGCGGTCGACGAGCGACCCCATCCCGGTGCAGGTCTCGCACGGGAGCGAGGGCCACTCGACCGTGTCGAACGGGTCGATCTCGCCATTATCGAGCCGCCGCTTGGCGCGCGGGACGAGCCCCGTCCCGTGGCAGGTCGGACAGGGCTTGCGCAGCGGCGCGGCCATCGCGGGGACCGGGCGTTACGAGTGGATGTATTCGGTGACGACGATGTAACCTTGGCTGCCGAGACCGCCGGCTTCTGCGGCAGCGCCGTTAAAGGACTTGCCGCCGGCACCCCCGCCGCCTCTGCCTTGAGCATCAAAACCGACACCGGTAATCACCCCGCTCTGCCCGCCAAATCCATAGCCCAGCGGCGTGTTGCCGCCGCCGCCATAAGCAAACACAGCGCTAGAGGCAACG
>Ga0134125_10001196_pt1 | contig 32272 bp, 21 predicted proteins | sample KB31751_FD_96464 | JGI IMG/M metagenome (GOLD analysis project Ga0134125, IMG submission 96464) | Terrestrial soil microbial communities with excess Nitrogen fertilizer from Kellogg Biological Station, Michigan, USA - KB3-175-1 | ecosystem: Environmental > Terrestrial > Soil > Unclassified ...
CCGCGACTACTGCGTGCGCGCTCCGCCCTTAGGACGCGCCTCCGCGGCGGCCGCATCCTTGGTCTTCAGCAGGTCTTTCAACTCCGTCATGAACTCCTGCACATCTTTAAAGTCCAAATACACAGACGCAAAGCGCACATACGCCACCTTGTCATAGCGCCGCAGCCGATTCATGATCAGCTCGCCCACTTCGCTGGTCTTGCGCTCTCGCTCCGCCGACTCGATCACAAACCCTTCCGCCTCATTCACAATCTGCTCGAGTTTGCTGATTGGTACTGGCCGCTTCTCGCAGGCGCGCAGCAACCCATTTAGGACTTTCTGACGGTCAAACTTTTCCCGCCTTCCGTCCTTCTTCACAACCATGTAAGGGATTTCGTCAATGCGCTCGTAGGTGGTAAAGCGCTTCTCGCACTTCAGGCATTCGCGGCGGCGGCGGATGGAATCCGCTTCCTTGCTCTCCCGCGAATCCACTACTTTGTCATTTTCATGACCGCAAAAAGGGCACTTCATTTTTTAGAAATTCAAGGGCTTGAATTTGAATCTTGGCTGAAATTGCATTGTAACAGGCTGGCAGACGGCAAAATGCCTCTGCGTATTCCTTCACTTCGCTGAAGGCGCCGCCGCAACCTCCTCCGCCTGCTGGCTTGCGGCGGAAAGTTTGCGCAGCGAGAGCCGTTCGTACTGAGCCAAAATCAGCCCAACCGGAACAACGGAGACAAACGTTGCCAGCCACAGAAGAATGCCGCAGTTCGCCGCTAGCTCATGGGACACATTAAAGATGTGCTGCAACGCAGAAATCGTTCCCAACTGCGAACCGCCGCCCACCCCGGGCAGTTGAATCAGCGAACCCACCATGCTCGAACCCATCAGCGGAAAGACTTTCGAAAACGTAAGCTGCTGCAGCGACGTTCCATACGAGCGCACTACTTCCAGATAAGCCCCCGCAATGCACGCCCACATTACCAGCGAAACGGCGCAAAGTTCCAGAAAAGCCCTCGACCCGTGGATCGTGGCCAGCCCACGATGAAACTCCCGCAGCCGTTGAGAAATGCGATGCCCGACCTCCGCCGAAAACCGCCGCTCCACCCACGCTGAGATCGGCTCTCCATAACGCGACACGAGAATCGCGCCAAACGAAACTCCCGCCGCCAGCGCAATAAATAAAAGTCCAAAGACTTGAACACCACGATATTCAGCGATGAAATGCAATGCCGTTCCGGGATAGAAAATCGCGAAGGTCAAAAGTACCGTGAAGGCGCCAATATCGAAAATGCGTTCCACCGTCCATACCGCCATCTGGTATGAAAAACTCAGGCTCGTCCGCACGGCAATTAAATAAGGACGGATCAACTCTCCGGGCCGGCCCAGCACTGCGAGACCCGTGAATCCGATCACCGTCGGAGCCAGCAACGACATCGCCGGAACGTCTTTTCGTACTCCCCGCAAAAAAATCTTCCAGCGCAGTGCCCGCAGGTAGTAGCTCACGTAAATAAAGGCGACCGACGCCAGAATCCGTGCCGGGCTGATGTGCCTCCATTGGGTCCAGAAGACGGGCCAATCGAAATTCTTCCAGGTGCGGAATTGCAGGTAAACCAGCGCGGCCAGCACTAGTGTGATGCCGCCATAAATCAAAAGTCGTTTTCTATCCATTTGTCTCGTGAGTGATCTCGAAAAAGCGGTGATCAACCGGCGTGCGGAAAGCTGTAGTCAAGGTAAATGAGCATGGCCAGCAGGTCAACGCAGGGTGCTTCCACGCATGACCTTGTCGCCTGAGCTGGAGGCAGTCTGCGGTGCGCGCGCTTCCCGTTCCGAATCCGCCATCATGGGCTGTTTTGCGGGATGGGTCGCCGGCTTCTTCTTCACCTTCGCCGCATGCTGCTCCGCTAACTTCTTCCGGTTGTAATCGCGGATAATCCGCGCCACATAAGCGCGTGTCTCATAATAAGGAGGCACCCCGCCGTACTGCTCCACCCGCAGCGGTCCCGCATTGTAGGCCGCGAGTGCCTTAGCCAAGTCGAAGTTGTATTTTTCCAACAACTCCCGCAGGTATCGCGTTCCGCCTTCCACATTCGACCGCGGATCGAAAGCGTTATCCACGCCCAGCGTCGCCGCCGTCTGCGGCATCAGTTGCATCAGTCCCTGCGCGCCTTTGCGCGAAACCGCATGGGTCTTGAAATCGCTCTCCGCCCAAATCACGCTGTTCACAAGGTCGGGATCAATATTGTGCCGCCCACTCGCCTCGCTCACGACACCGCTCAAATTCACGTTCGCCTGTGCCTTGGCCGTCGCAGTCTTTGCTGGAAGATTCACCGGCAACGCCTCCGCTGTCCGTGGCGCTGCTTTCGCGGATGGTGAACTTGGCGTCAAGTCTTCTTCAAAGTGATCTATTTGACTGGTAGGAACGTCCACATAACTGCCGTCGGCGCTGGTGTACAAGCGCGTATTGTTGCCGACTACCACATGCCGCTCGTGAGGGATGGAAAAGCCGTTTCGCAGCACGGCCATTTCCGACGCGAATGCCACGCAGGGAAGCGCCAACGCCGCGGCTACAATCGCTCTAAGGAAAGAATTCACGATAAAGCTACACAGTCACGCGCGGGCCGCCTAAAACCTGCCGCAGCGCCGCCGCAACTCCATTCTGATCGTTGGCTAAAGTGACCGGCCAGCCCTTGCACCTGAGCTCAGCCACCGCATTCCCCATGATAAACGGCACGCCCGCAAAGGCAAGCATTTCTATGTCATTGTGATTGTCACCGATGGCCATGACCTGCTCCCGCGCAATGTTCCGGTGCCGCGCCCAGCGCTCCAGCGCATGCCCCTTGGAGCATCCTTCATGCAGAACATCCACAATAGAAAGATCCCGCAACGGATACTCCGTCCGCAGCACGGTAATTTTGTTCTCCAACCCACTCTGGCTCAAAACTTTGAGCGTCTCCTTCATGCGCTGCATTGGCCCGCAAAACATCGCCTGCACCGGGTCCCGCGTAAGCGCGCGCTCGATCGGCACCACAAACTCAATCGACGCCATGTTCTTTTCCAGCCACTTCTTAATGCTTCCTTCCAGCTCCAGCAAGTGTTCCAGCACAATCGCGCCCTTGGTTTCCTGATCGAAGGTCAAAACCGTTTGTCCGCGGAACTCGCGCATCGTCTCGCATAATTGTTTGCAGGTCTCCACCGGAAGCATGTCGCGATGGAATGTCTCTCCAGCCATGGATCGCGTAATTGCCCCATTCGAGCTGATGATCCACAGATCAAATCCCAGCAACTCCGCAATAGGGCGCGCGAATGCGTGCCTTCGTCCAGTGACAAGCAGAATTTCTACCCCCACCGCATGAGCGTCGCGAAGCGCCTCAAGGTCAATAGGGGAAATTTGAAATTGGGGGGTCAGCAGGGTGCCATCAATATCAATGGCCAGAAGGCGGATCGGCGGAGTCACTGTAAGGATTCTAGCATCGTGGCACGCATCTCTTCCCAGACCAACATTGCCGAGACAACTCGCTAAACCGCTGTGTTATATTCGGCCAGGGAATGGGATCCTTGTTCTTTTTTTTCGCGTCGTGGTGGGGCTTTCTGCTGGAAGCGATCGCCATCATCCACTTCATCCGCCGCCGCCCAGATTTTTACTGGCTCTTCGTCATCATCTTCCTCGGCTGGATCGGCGCGGTCATCTATATCTTGGTGGAAATGGTGCCGGACGCGAGCCTCGCCCGCCAGTCTTTCAAGGTTTTTCCGCGCCGCCGCCGCATCCGCGAACTGCAAACTGAAATTCTCGACAACCCATCGGCAGGGAATTACGAAGAGCTGGGAGATTTGAATTTAGAGGAAGGGAACTACGCCAGCGCGCGCCAGTGCTATGACAAAGCGCTCTCCATCCGCACCGATTCGCTCGATCCTTTTTACCGCCGCGGCGTGGCCGCAACGCTCATGGGCGATTTCAGCGCTGCTATCCCTGACCTTGAGCGCGTGGTTACAAATGACTCTCAATACGACTTTCACCGCGCCGCTGGCCTGCTCGCCCACTGTTACGCTCATACCGGGCAACCCGCAAAGGCCGATGCGCTCTTCCAGCAGGTGACCAGAATTTCCACCATGTCTGAAACTTATTACAACTACGCCGTATTTCTCGTCCAGCAGAACCGCAAGTCCGAGGCCCGCGAGTGGGCGCAAAGGCTCCTCGACAAGCGCCGCACCATGCCCGGATATCTTAAGCGTCGCGAGCGTCCCTGGTTCCGCAAAGCCAGCAGCATGTTGCGCCAATTGCCCGCCTGACAGCCCCAGCCCGTAGAATCATTGGTTCGTGCTACATTTCCCTCAGCGGAGCCTATGGAACAGCGCCTCATCCTTATAGATTTGCTCATCAAGCTGGGCATGGCCTCGTTATTGGCCAGCGGGCTCATCCGCTCCGTGGAATTCAAGTCGCTGCTCTACCGGGATGACCGCTCGCTCAAGCAGCGTTTTTATCTTGTCGTTTGGCTGTGTTTCGCACAGTGGCTGGGAATATTCCTTGTTCTCGGACTCGGGAAGTGGACCCGTTTTAGCGCTCAAGGCTATTTCGCCGGAGACTTGGCTTTTGAAACCATCATTCTGCTCGGGATTCTTGGCGGCCGTTTCTCTGGAGTTCTGGGCGGAGTTCTCCTCTCATTGCCCGCAGTCTTTCAGCACCAGTGGATGACCCTCCCTCTCTACGCGCTGGTCGGATTTATCTGCGGCCAGTTGCGCATGTTCTCCGCGAATCACGAAGAAATCTGGTCCTTTTCCCCTTTCAACTATTTCAGCGTAGTCCGCTGGTTCCGGCGCAAATCGCCGCGCCTGCGCTTTTTCGACTGGCAGCTTTGGTTTCTCTTCACCATCGTCGCCCTTCGCTTTTTGTACTCAGAGTTTGTCCACGTCTTTCCCAGACGCACCTATGGGGTTGAAAGCCCCAACCTTTGGCTCGATGCTCTTCTCTACGCCACTTCAGTCCTCGTCATTGTGATTCAACTGAAGATATGGAACAGCGTTCGGCTTCAGATCAAATTAGAAGAACAGCAGCGCATGCTTCTGCATGCCCGCATCGAGGCGTTGAAGAACCAAATCAACCCGCACTTTCTCTTCAACACGCTCAATTCCATTTCGTCGCTGGTCCGTTTCGACCCTGACACCGCCCGCGGCCTTATCCTTAAACTCGCCACCATTCTGCGCCGCCTGCTGCACAGCAATGACGCTTTCGTGCCACTGCGCGACGAAGTAGAGTTCATTGACCACTACCTCGACATTGAAGTCGTCCGCTTCGGCCGCGATAAATTGCAAGTCGTAAAAGATCTTGATCCGCAATCGCTCGACGTCATGGTCCCCAGCATGCTCCTCCAACCGCTCGTGGAAAATTCCATCAAGCACGGTCTGTCGTCCAAGCTCGAAGGCGGCAGCATTCATTTGCGCAGCCGTATCACTGCCTCCGGCCTGACTATTGAAGTGGAAGATGACGGAATCGGCATGAATGCCGCGCAGTTGCTGGAAAAGCCCACTGGACTTGGAGGAACAGGGATCGGCATGGCGAACGTTGCTGAACGCCTCAAGGTTCTATACGGAGAAACTGCGCGCATGACCGTGGATAGTCCTTCGGGAAAAGGTACCCTGGTGCGGTTGCGGCTTCCGGTGCTTCAGGAGGGCGGCGTTCCCGTCCGCTACGAGGAACGCTCCAGCACCTTGCGATAAAAATTTTCGTACTGGCCGATTACTTCCTCGGCGCAGAATCTGGAATTCGCCACGTCCCGCCCGGCTTTGCCCATCTCGCGCAACCGGTTTTCATCGCGCAGCAGATCAACGGCGAACTTCGCCATGCTCTCCACGTCGCCGACATCGGCCAGAAAACCCGTCTTGCCGTGCTCCACCACTTCCGGAACTCCGCCCACCCGGGTCGCAATCGGTACAACTTCGCACGCCATTGCTTCCAGTGCGGCCAGCCCAAACGATTCCAATTCGCTCGGCATCAGCATAATGTCCGCCGCCGGCAACTTCTCATTCACCTGGTCTTGCTTTCCCAAAAATAAAACGTCATTGTGAATGCCTTTTTGAAGGGCCAGCCACTCCGCCTTCGACCGGTCCGGGCCATCGCCAATTAGCACCAGTTTTGCAGGAATCTGTTTCCGCACCCGGTCAAAAATCTCCACGGCATCCGTAATTCTCTTCACCGGGCGAAAATTCGACAGGTGCATCAGTATCCGCTCGCCATTTGGCGCATACTCTTTTCTACGCTCTGCCGCGTCCGGCCCGCGCTTGTACAAGTCGCAATTGACGAAGTTATAAATCACCTCAATATGGTTTTGGATTCCAAACTCGCGCAGCGTTGTCTCCCGCAAGTATTGTGAGATCGCCGTAACGCCATCGCTCTGTTCAATCGAATATCGCGTGATCGGAAGGTATGACGGGTCTTGCCCCACGACTGTGATGTCAGTCCCATGCAGCGTGGTTACAAACGGCAGCCGCCGTTTTTTCGGTGCAGCCTCCAGCATTTGCCGCGCCAGCATCGCGCTCACCGAGTGCGGAATCGCATAGTGAACATGCAGCAAATCCAACTCATAAATCTCCGCCACTTCCGCCATCCGCGTGGCCAGAGCCAAATCATACGGAGGATATTCAAACAGCGGATAAATCGAAACTTCTACTTCGTGATAATGAATGTTGGGATGTGGCGTCAGCCGGATGGGCGGCGCATACGATATGAAGTGCACTTCGTGGCCGCGCCGTGCCAGTTCAAGTCCCAGCTCCGTGCCGACCACTCCACTGCCGCCATAAGTCGGATAACAGGTGATTCCAATTTTCATGATGGTAATGAAGGAGCAGCCGCCAACAGACGCGCTGATTATTCGATTGCCGATTGTTGCCGCGGATTCACTTTTTGGACGCTGAACTTTCGAATCGGCATTCTAGGAATTCAGGAAATCCGCAGCCTGATTCGCTCAGCCCTTGGGCCCAAATTTGCTGGTATCGAGTTTTTCCACATGCCGCTGCATCCGCTCCTGGATCGCCTCGGCCAGCCCGGTAAACTCAATTCCCATCCCCACGCCCGGATCGCTCGCCCTCACAATTCCCGACGTGTTCACCTTCTCCGTATCAATCCAAAACGTCACCGTCACCGGTGTTCCTAGAGGAAAAGGCACCAGCATCTCAACGTAGCAGCCACGTCCGCTGATGTCGGTCGCCGCGGTTTGCATGTGTACCGCGCCGCCGCGCTCATCCCGCAACTCAATCGGAAATTGGATCCTGTGCCGAACGTAACGCCGCTTGTCGCGCCCTTGTGGTTCTTTCACAACGGAGGCTGAGGGAATCAGCTCTTTCCACGGCGGTTCCTGCCCCTGCAAGGCTTCCACTTCTATATTGATCCTCTGGGGCAAAGCTGAATCTTCCACTTTCACGATGCGAAAACGTGCCTTCTTCTCTCCCAACTGCACGCCAACCACATCGTTCACCTTCAGCGGATGCTCAATCGAAACCAGTTCCGCTCCATAAGCGCTTAGCTTTTGTGCGTGTACATTCTGAAAAAATGCTTTTCCGTTCGCGTTCATGCCCCAAACGCGCACCAGAGGTCCCGCTCCTTGAATTGGACTGCTTTCACGCACGAAAGTAAGGCTCCCTAAAATGCACGAGCGCGCTCAATGCTGCTCGCGCATCATCATACAACGGCCTAACAGCTTTACAATTAACGAGATAGATGCGTCATCAATTCGCAGGGCAGACCATCTGTTTATCCGGCAATCGGCCCCGGCACTTCAGACGTCTTTTCGTTCATTTTCAAAAAATTTTTCCAGACATAGTGTCCCCAAAAACTATCAGCACCAACCCACCCACACCGCAAATCCAGAATAAAAACTTGGCGGTCAGCTTTGGAGAATTGATCTCTTTCTTGTCCACCTAACGTTACTCCATCAATCTTTCAGCAGATGTAACTCATTCCAGATGCTTTTTGCTCGCGCAAGTTTGTACCTCTGCCAGAGAATGAGGAAAAGGGATCCACTCAAGTCCCGGCGGTCCGCTCTTCCGTCCGCGGATCCCGCTGGGTCAGCGCAATTATGATAGTCATGACCACCAGAATGGTCAGGGACGACATAATCCGCCCGAGTGCCAGCCCACCTTCAGCATGAGACTTCGTGAGCGTGTCTCCAAGCGTAGCTCCCAGCGGCCGCGTCAAGACATATGCTGACCAGAAGAGAACGCTGTCAGGAATATTAGTGAGAAAATGCGCTGCCGCGACCAGCGCAATCAGGCCTGAGAACACCAGCGCCCCACGTTCAAAACCGAGCCCGGTAGTCGTCGCGGTGAAGTCGCCCAGTGCAGTTCCCAGAGTATTGGAGATCAAAATTGTGAGCCAGTAGAAAATCTCGCTCTTACGTGTGGTTACGTCATCCACCGCGATTTTGCCGGTGGAATAATGCCACACAAGCAATACCGCGATCACTAGGCACAAAAGCGCAGCACTCGATTTCACATAGCCCAACCCGAGCGTGCGATCCATGTAATCGGATGTTGTCGTTCCAACTGTTGTTGTAGCGATCACAACCGCCCAATAGTAAACAGGGTGATATCGCTTCGACGCAATTTGTCCGGCCAACGTAACGCCAAAAAATCCGAGAAAAATCAGGCTGCTGACGCCGTAGCCGAGATTGAGCGTCATCGAAAGCGCGTCGCCGCCCGTTTCGCCGAGCGTAGTCGCAAGAATTTTTACGATCCAAAACGCGAACGTCACCCGCGCAACTTTGCTGAAAACTCTAACTGTATCTTCGGGCAATTTAAGTCTCCAAAAACGAACCGAACTTACGCTCGGAGTATAACTCTTGGATTCGCGTCGCCGTGCGCTCGTGCCCCATGCAAGCCTCTGCCTGGGTGGCAATCTCTCTGCGGACGATCGGAAATCATTTGCCAATGCGCTAAGAATCCAATACTTTCTTTTCACGAAAGGACTGACCCACGTGCGTCGGCGATTTGGCGCTTTTCTGTTATTGACTGTCGTATTCGCGATGTGGGTATCCGCATACGCCGACGATCTCGCGTCGGTCCGCCAGAGCGGCGTCCTCCGCTGGGCTGGCGACCAGGAAGGCGGCGGTCCGTACGTCTACCCTCGCTCGGACAATCCCAACGCGGTCACCGGATTTGAAGTTGATCTAGCCAACCATCTTTCCGCCCACCTCAACCTCAAAGCGCAGTTCGTTCAGGGCGAATGGACGGAACTTCCAGAAATGCTGCAAACAAACCGCACCGACGTCATCCTGAATGGATATGAGCTGACGCCGCAGCGGCGTGCAATGATGAACGCCAGCATTCCTTACTACATCTACGGCCTTCAACTTCTGGCTAAAAAAGAAAGCCCAATTCTCACGGCCTGGGCGGATTTGAAAAATGCCAAGGCGCGCCGTCCCTTAAAAGTCGGTGTTCTCACCGGCTCTGCCGCCGAAGTGTACATGCGGGCATTTTGCGGAGAATCTAACGCGAAAGTCACGTGCGAAGTAATTGGTTATGACGGCAATACGGACGCCATGCGCGAGGTAGAAACCGGAAAATTAGACGGCGCGCTCGAAGATACTCCCATCGCTACCTTTTACGCGGCGCGCTTTCCTTCCCTGGCTTTCATCGGGAAACCAGTTAGCGAAGGATATTACGTCATTTATATGCGCAACGCAGACCCCGCGCTTCTACAAGCCGTCAATGCAGCGCTCATTTCCATGATTCGCGATGGAGAGCTGGAGGGTATTTACCGTAAATACGGCATCTGGAACGACGAGCAACAACGTCTTAGTGCTATTGCTGACAACGCAAGATTTTATGGTTATCCGGAAACCGCCGAAACAGGGAAGCAAAGAACGGGAGGCCCGGCAGAAGTCATTACAACCACCGTTCGCGAACATGGATGGAACGTCGTGCGGAACTATGGCGGCGTGCTCCTCGAATCAGCTGGCATGACGGTAATTCTGAGCGTAGTTTCTTTCCCCATTGCCATCACAATCGGAATCTTCGTTGCCATTGGTCGGCTCTACGGACCGAGCTGGATCAGGTTTCCCCTCGGGGGCTACGTGGAATTCCTGCGCGGCACTCCGCTCATGTTGCAACTCTATTTCATATTCTTCTTCCTTCCGGAACTCGGCGTCGCCATACCCGCATTCTGGACAGGAATTCTTGGACTGGCGATCAACTATTCTGCCTACGAAAGCGAAATTCACCGCGCCGGCCTGCAGGCGATTCCCCATGGACAAATGGAGGCGGCTCTATCGCTCGGCATGTCGCGATGGCTCGCCATCCGGCGCATTGTCGCCCCGCAGGCCATCCGCCTTGTCATTCCCCCCATCGTCAGTGACTTCATCGCTCTTTATAAGGATACGAGTGTTTGCTCCGTCATCACGATCGTTGAACTCACCAAACGCTTCAGCGTTCTCAGCATGAGCACTCAGGCGACCCTGGAACTCGTGCTCATCACCGGCCTTTTGTATTTGTTGATGAGCTATCCTGTCGCCGTACTAAGCCGCCGTCTGGAACATTCCCGCGTGATGGCCTGATTTGAACCAATGTTGTGAACTGACCATGATTACCGCACATCAAATTTCAAAGCGTTTCGGCCACCATGAGGTGCTCCAAGGCGTCTCCATGAAAGTAGAGCCGGGCGAGGTCCACGCAATCATCGGCCCTTCTGGCGCGGGGAAAAGCATCTTTCTTCGGTGCATCAATGGCCTGGAGTCGTTTCACAGCGGAAGCATACAAGTCGGTGATCTGCAACTCACTCCTCAAACCGATGCCCGCGGTGACGCAGCCCTGTTGCAGTCGATCCGCAAACGCGTCGGCATGGTGTTTCAGCAATTCAATTTGTTCCCCCATTTGAATGTGTTGCAGAACCTTTGCGAGTCTCCCGTGCATGTGCTGGGCAAGGACCGCGGGGAATCCGAGACGCTTGCCATGCAGCTTCTGGATCGAGTCGGGCTTGCGGCCAAGAAGGATTCTTATCCCCGCCACCTCTCAGGAGGTCAAATGCAGCGCGTAGCGATTGCGAGAGTGCTGATGATGAAGCCCAGCGCAATTCTGTTTGACGAACCCACCAGCGCTCTCGATCCCGTCATGGCATCGGAAGTCCTCGCGATCATGAGCCAGCTCGCGCGTGACGGCCTTACCATGATTGTCGTCACTCACTCTATGAGCTTCGTGCGCGGCGTCGCAAACAAGGTGCACGTTTTCGAAAATGGAAGGAATGTTGAAAGTGGCCCAGCCCAGCGCGTGTTGCAATCCCCAGAGCATCCCGTGACCAGAGCATTTCTGGAGCTCACCTCCTGACGCAGACGCCTCCGCGAGGAACTTGCGCGATTCCCATCCTCACAGAACCCTACTCGTACCCGCACGTCTTACAGCGCCGCAGGCGCGGTATGTGACAGCCCGGCACGTTAGTGCCGGGTCAGCATGCCGGCCAGAGCGAGTCCCGAAGGGACGTCACGCAGAACCAGAGCTTGCCACGGCGACTCTCCTCTTTTGCGAAAGTAAGCAACAATCCACAACCCAACCCGCATCTTCGACTTAGGATATCCATATGAACTACACATCGAATAAAACCGTCGTCATTACAGGCGCGTCCAGCGGCATCGGCCATGCCTGCCTCGCAAAACTAAGCCGTGCCGGATGGAAGATCTTCGCGACCGTCCGCAAGACCGCCGATCAAACCCGTCTGCAATCCGAAGATGCAAGCGTCACTGCCGTCATCATGGACGTGCAAGACCGTGCCTCCATTACCGCGCAGCAGAACAGATCGCTTCACAGCTCGAAAACCGAGCACTCGACGCGTTGGTCAATGTCGCTGGAATCGGCAAGATTGCTCCCATGGAATATGTCAGTGCTCAAGCCATGCAGGAAATTTTCGACATTAACGTCTTCGGTCAAATCGCCGTCACCCAGGCTTTTCTTCCTTTCATTCGCAAAGCCCACGGCCGGATCGTGAACATCAGTTCCATCGGCGCGCACATCGCGATCCCCTTCGGCGGATTGCTCAACGCCAGCAAGAGCGCCTTCGGTCTGCTCACCGACACGCTGCGTCTCGAACTGCGCCCCTTCGGTATTCGCGTCTCCACCGTGGAACCGGGTGCCATCAGCACTCCCGCTGTGGAAAAGACGCTCGGCGACATCGAAGGTGTAATCCGAAATCTCCCTGAGCCCGGAGTCGCGCACTACGCCGACATGCTAAGGAACTTCGGCCAGCGCGCCTACGCCCGGGAATCGCACGGAAGCTCGCCCGATGTAGTTGCGCGGGCTGTTGCCCACGCGCTCACCGCCGAACGCCCGCGAATCCGCTATCGTGTCGGCAATCACGCCCAGCTTCTAGGAGCCTTGCCCAGAATCCTGCCCGATAGAATTCTCGACGCCATCCGTATGCGCATGCTAGGCCTACCCACGGAATTCGGCGCTTTGGAAAGGCCAGAGCAATCGAAAAGCAAAAAGCCCTCGGAGAAAAAAAGCCCAGCAAACGGCACACAACAGAGCAGAAAAGAAGCGGTTCCCAGGTTCGTCTAAAACTGCCGCCCGCAAAACTGCAAATGGAATGGGACCCGACAGTTGGGTGTCTACGGGAATCGCCCAACAGGGGGTGCCCCACATCTCGCTGTTTTTGCGAGACGTGGGTGGACCGCGAAATGTAGCCAGTATCCCATTCGCAGTTCAAACACGGAAGGTTGAATTTAGGAGGGACACGGCTTCAGCCGTGTAGACAGAAGTCCCATAAATACTCCGCGCTTTAGCGCCTGCGGTCCCGATTCTTGTCCGACATTAAAAAATACTCCAGCTCCGAAGGAGCGGCACGCGATAGCCGCCACGTCACTGCCGGGTAAGAACCCACAATACGACTGAGGTCCGCAGGGACGCCACACAATCAAACCATGCAGACATCCCACCCCTGTACAAGCTAAAATCTCCAGTTGCAATTATCCCGAGGAAAACTGAATGCCAGACGTCGCTTCCACCAATATTGATTCCATCCTGCAAGAGCAGCGCAGGTTCGAGTGTCCCGAAGAATTCAGCAAGCACGCGCACATTAAAAGCCTGGAAGATTACGAACGCATCTACAAAGAATCAGTAGAGGACCCCGAAAAATTCTGGGCCAAAATCGCAACCGAACTCCACTGGTTCAAAAAGTGGGACAAGGTTCTCGAGTGGGATTGCCCCTGGGCCAGATGGTTTGTCGGCGGGCAGATCAATCTCTCCTACAACTGCCTTGACCGCCACGTCGCGACCTGGCGCAAAAATAAAGCCGCCATCATCTGGGAGAGCGAACCCGGCGAAGTCCGCACGCTCACCTATCAGCAACTTCATCGCGAAGTGCAGAAGTTCTCAAACGTCCTCAAAAATCTCGGCGTAAAAAAAGGCGACCGGGTCGCCATCTACATGGGTATGACGCCGGAGCTTCCCATTGCACTGCTGGCCTGCGCCCGCATCGGTGCGCCCCACACCGTCATCTTCGGCGGATTTTCCTCCAACGCGCTCATCGACCGCATTCACGACTCGCAAGCCACCGCCGTCATTACCCAGGACGGCTCCTATCGCCGCGGCTCTGAAGTCAAATTATTTCCCGCCGTCGAAGAAGCGCTTCGCTCATGCCCTTCGGTCCAGCACACAATCGTTTACAAACGCACCGGGACGCCCATCAACATGACGCCCGGCCGCGATCACTGGTGGCACGATCTGATGGCGAAAGCCTCCGACATCTGCCCCGCTGAGCCCCTCGACTCCGAGCATCCTCTTTATATCCTGTACACCTCTGGCACCACTGGAAAGCCCAAAGGCGTCGTCCACACCACCGCTGGCTACGCCGTCGGAACATACCTCACCACCAAGTGGGTCTTCGACCTCAAAGAAGAAGACACCTACTGGTGCACCGCCGACATCGGATGGGTCACTGGCCACAGCTACATCGTGTACGGCCCGCTGCAAAATGGCGCCACCAGCCTGATGTACGAAGGCGCGCCCAACTTCCCCGAGCCCGACCGATTCTGGTCCATCATCGAGCGCCACAAAGTCAGCGTCTTCTATACCGCACCCACTGCCATCCGTACCTTCATCAAGTGGGGCGACGAATGGCCCAAAAAGCACGACATGTCCAGCCTGCGCCTCCTCGGCACCGTCGGCGAACCCATCAACCCCGAAGCCTGGATGTGGTACCGCGAAGTCATCGGCGGCAACCGCTGCCCCATCACCGACACGTATTGGCAGACGGAAACTGGCGCGATTATGATCGCGCCAATTCCGGGGGCGATTGCGGCGAAGCCCGGGTCCGCAACGAGATTGTTTCCCGGCATTGTCGCCGAAATTGTTACGCAAGAAGGCAAGCCTGTACCCGATGGGGCTGGAGGCTTGCTTGTTTTCAAGAAGCCGTGGCCAAGCATGTTGCGCACCGTGTATGGAGATCCCGAGCGCTACGTGAAAAATTACTGGTCGCAGCTTCCCGGGATGTACTTTACTGGCGACGGCGCGCGCAAAGACAAAGACGGCTACTTCTGGGTCATGGGGCGCGTGGACGATGTGCTGAACGTCTCCGGGCACCGACTGAGCACCATGGAAGTAGAGTCGGCGCTGGTGGCGCATGACTCGGTGGCCGAGGCAGCGGTGGTGGGGCGTCCGGATGAGATCAAAGGGCAGGCGATTTCGGCGTTTGTCACGCTTGAGAGCGGTAGAAAGCCCACGCCGGAACTGAAAGAAGAGTTGAAGAAGTGGGTGGGCAAGGAGATTGGATCGCTGGCCAAGCCCGACGACATCCGCTTCACCGAAAGTCTTCCAAAAACCCGCAGCGGAAAAATCATGCGCCGCCTGCTCCGCGAGCTAGCCACCAGCGGCGACGTAAAAGGCGACACCACCACGCTTGAAGATTTCAGCGTGATCGCCAAGTTGAAGGAGCAGGAAGAAGCGTAGTTCTGCCAGAACACATGGGGACGGTGCCCTCGCCCGTCCGGCGGAGCGAAGCTCCGCCATCTTTTCAATTTTGATCATCTGTTGTCGAGCTACGCTCGACTTGGCGGACGAGGGCGTCCGCCTCTACGAAACTCCCTTGTCATTTCGAGCAGAGCGAGAAATCTGTTTTCGGAAATGATGAAGCGAAAAGCAGATTCCTCACCGCTAAAGCGGTTCGGAATGACAAGATTTAGAAACTTAACCTCAGAAGCGTGGAAACGTAATCCCCACCCGCGCTTCAACGCTTCTGATACGGATGGAAAATGTAGTCCTTCGCCTTCACGGCCGTATGGCACGCGAGTCCGCAGTCTGAGAAGCTTTTGGCATCGGGGGAAAACTTGTCCGATGCGGCATCGTAGTTGAACACCGCGTATCCCCATCCACCGCTCTTCGGAAATCTCTTGCTGTCCTTTTCCATGACGAAAGCCTGCTTGAAGACGTCGGGCACATCCACCGCGAAAGGCGCCTCCGTGCTCTTCTTCGGCTTCCACTGGAGCTTCGCGATCTTGGAGCCTTCCGGGAAAGGTTTGCCATTGCCGGGAATGCCGGACTTATACGCGTTGATCATGATCGGATTGGCGACGATCACCTTGAGCACATCGTCGGTGTGAGCGGAAGAGACAACCGACCAGTCCTCGTATCCCCTGAAATCAGAGAACGCGATTCCGCTCGGCGACTTCAGCAAGTACTTGTCCTGCGCGTAAACAATCGTGACCACGAGGACGACGAACACTGCTGTGGACATCGTAAGGGTGAGCTTGTTTTTGCGATTCACGGCTGCTCCTTAATCTTAATCAGGATTTCCATTGCTGCCGGATTCGGCAAAGATTATCACACCCTGATTTCGGCGTGTAGGCGCAAAAGTGCGTTCGGAATCCAAGGTTAGTGTCCAATAGGCGGGCTGGCCCACCCTTCTTCGAGTTCAAGTTCTACCTGAGGCTGCCCCACCCTTCGCGGTTTTCGAAGGGTGGGTATGTTCATTCATCACATCGTAAACATAAAACAAACGCGTACCTTGTTCCCGTGCCACCACGTCTTCAACGACACTACGGTTCCGGATACCTCCACTTCATCACCACAAGTTGCTATCACCGCCGTCCGCTCCTAAATGGTCCTCACCGTCGCGATCTTTTTCTGGAAACCTTAGAACAAGTTCGCCGCAGTTATCATTTCATCGTTGCCGGATACGTCGTCATGCCCGAGCACATCCACCTTCTCATCAGCGAGCAAGAGCGGGGCGATCCATCTACCGTAATGCAAGTCCTCAAACAACGATTCGCTCGCAAGCTCTCGCGGGTCGTCTCGGAGTCTGCCTTACTCGAACCCGAGAGCGTCTGGCAACGGCGTTTCTACGACTTTGTAGTGTGGAATCCTCGCAAACGGGGAGAAAAATTAAACTACATGCACCAGAATCCAGTGAAGCGGGGCTTGGTGAGCGAACCCAAGCACTGGGCGTGGAGCAGCTATCGTCACTATGCCTACGGAGAGGCCGGACCGGTACTGGTGAACGAACAACAGCCTGCGAAGATGATGGTTGTGAGGAAAGTGTCGTAGTTCCCACCCTTCGAAAACCGCGAAGGGTGGGGCAGCCTCGCGCGTGATCTGAACCCTATTTTCCGGGAGTGTAGAATTCGTGGCCTATGCAAGACATCCTATATGGCCTCGTATTCATGAGCCTTGTGTTTGGACTGGCTGCCCTTATTCTTTGGCTTTTGGACAAGCTTACATTCAAGAAGCACATGTCGGAGGAGGAGAGAGATGCGGCCATTGAAAAGCGGGCTGGACGGTTTAGCGGAGCATGGTTCACTTTTTATCTGATCATGGCGATCATTGCTCTGCCAGCGAGCGCATTCAATTGGGGAGGTGAATCCTTTAGAGAACGACTGATCTTTTTTTGCATGGCGGCTTTCATTTTGATCGGTGCGGCGGCCATCTGGCGGTGGGGCGTCCCAAAAGAATCGAATGGCGCGAACGACGATGAGCGCGGAGATAGGTAAAAATTTTGTTGTTATGTCCGAATCGTCTGCCCAGGACTTCCGTCCTAGGTTATTTAATGCAACCCCTTCGGGGCTGCACGTCCAGTTCTAAAACCTCTCAGTGCGCCCTAGGTGCCGTTGACTCTCGCTCACCAATTCGCAATAACAGTCATTTAGACCATTTTCAAAAAAGGTTTTTACAATGACTGTAACTATCGGGCCATCAAGATTTTACCTGCAAGCGCATCAATCCAATAGATTTGCGTTTCTGCATTTCATCTATCCCCATGATTCCAAAAGATTCGATGGATCAAATCAGGGGGAGGGGGTAATCGCATGTTTACAATCCGAGTATTCCCGTCGCTGGGCCACGATGTCGATATTCCCACTTTTCGAAAGTCGCGAAAAGTGGGGCACCCCCGTTTGTGGTTGTTCCATCCTTCGAAAACTGCGAAGGCGGGGCACCCCCAGTCCACAACGCTCGTGAAATAACAAAATAAAAAAGGCCGGTCATTGCTGACCGGCCTGACAAAATACAGAACGTGATTAGAATTCCAGGCGCAATGCAAGTTGCAAAACTCGTGGAGCCGCCGCGCCCGTGATGACTCCAAAACTGCTGGGATCACTGATATCGGCCGTGGCAGATACGCCGGGAAGAGCGAAGTTGGTGTGATTAAACACATTGAAAGCATCGGCGCGGAATTGCAGTCCGACGTTTTCGCGGATTAAGAAGCGCTTCGCCACCCCCAGGTCCAGGTTCGAATAGTGCGGTCCGCGCAGATTATTGCGGCTTCCCGCCTCGAGTCCGGTGGGGAAGCTGAACGCATTAATTGCAGCGGTCGGGTCCGCAAACATTTGAATCTGGCCCGTGCCGGGATCGAAATGGACCTTCGTCTTGAGTGCGGAATTGTCACCATTGAAAATCGCCGGGACATTGTTGGCAAAACTGATGGGGAATGAATTGGCAACCGTTTGGAAAGCGAGACCCGTTCTCCAGGTAAGGATTCCCGAAAGTTGCCAGCCTCCGATGACTTCATCGGCCCATTTGGGAGCAGCACCCCCGAAATACTGGCCGCTGCCAAATGGAAGTTGATAAAGGAAGTTGGAGCTGATTACGTGGCGAACATCGAAATCAGAATTGCCACGGCACGACCGCAAATTGATGGAATCGCAAAGGATGCCGCCGGCCCCATTCGAACCGAAGGCCTGATTTGCGGGCGCCGAAATATTGTCAATGGAATGAGACCAGGTGTAGTTCACGTCGAATTGCAAACCGTGAGAGGTCTTTTTGTGGAGGGTCACCAATAGGCCGTTGTAGTTCGAATAGCCTTTGTTGGTGATGTAGAGATTCGACCCAAACTGCGGATGCAAACCGATGCCAGGAGCCAACAAACCGGCTCCATCCAGCGCCTGGACTGTGTCGCCGAGATCACCGCGAAATACCAGACCTTCCACGGCGCTCGCGATGAGATCGGATGCGCCGGGGAATACCTGATTCTCGAAGAACGGCTGAGGCGTAACTGCGGTCAAGTTCGTCGGATCCTGGCGAACTTCTTGTGACAGGTTGCCAAATGCTTCGGCCAGGAACTGGCCAGACACAGGGTCCTTAAAATCCACGACCTGGCCAGCGTCCGCCTGAGCAAAGAGGCGGTGAGCGGAGCGCCCAGCGTAGTTCACTTCCAGTAGGAAGCTGCCGGGCAACTCGCGTTGAATACCGAAGCTGAACACCTCGGAATAGGGGACCTTGAGGTTGGGATCAATCGCATAGTTGAATAAGCCCGCTCCATCCGAAGTTCCGTTCGGGTCAGGCGTAAAAGGGACTGACACCGTGGGAGCCGGAGTAATTGGAGGCAGGGCCGTCGGGGCCGTGAAGCGCGGGTCGTTCGTGAGCGCCTGCGTGGCCGTCTCGCCGAAGCCGAATGTAGTAGCGGAGACGCCCTGAAGAACGTACGTGTTCTGATCTTGTAGGAAGTTCAGAGCGTTTGCGACCGGATGGTCGAAGACGATTCCGGCACCGCCGCGAATCACAGTCTTACGATCTCCTAAGATATCTCCCAACCAGCCTTTCCCAGATGGGTTATAGGCAAAGCTGAAACGGGGAGCAAAGTCCTTCCAGTCGGGATGGTAAAGACCGGGTCCATTGTTCGCTTTCCCGCCGAGCGTGTAACTGATCGTGGGAAGAGCGGCAAGACTGCCCGTGGCACCTGCTGCAAGCCGCGGATTCATGAAGTCGTCAAAGCCAAGACTTGGAACCGCCTCCAGTCCATTCACTTCGTAGGGGACAGAATAGTACTGCCAGCGGAGACCGTAGGTGAATGTCAGGTCCTTCCGTGCGCGCCAGGTATCCTGGAGATAGAGTTCAGTTTCGTAGTAGCGATAGTCGCGTATGTGGCCGCTACCCTGGGGCAACGGGTTCAGGTTGCCATCGTTATTGAAACTGCTGTTGATGTTCCCGAAACGACCAAGCCCAAACACAAAAGCGCTGTCCCAAAGGTTGCCGACGTTGTTGTCCGCCAAAATGTCAGCAGGGCGCAGACTCGCGGGCAAGCTTGTGAGTCCGCCACCAAGTCCAAGGGTGACGTCGTTGAAATCATTCACAAGTGCGTTTGTCGTCTTAATGGGCTTAAAGGTGCCTCCCACCTGGAAGGAATGCGTGCCACGCACATAAGTGAAATCATCCCGGAAGACTGGAAGAGGAACCGTGCGATGTTGGGAGGATGGGTCAGAGAAGGGAGAGCTTATCCCGTTCGAGTTCTGACCATTGTTCATAAGGATTTGAAGATACGTGGTGCCGTTGGGATTGAAATTCGTGGGAAAGCCCAAGACCGAACGCGTTTCTCCAACGGTGAATTGGTTGACTTTGTTATTGCCGATCGTCCATGTGTGGCCAACAACCCAGGCCCAGCTATGATCGGTGATTTGGTGCGTTATCGGATCGCCGGGAAACTGGAAGGGCGCTGAAAAATTGGCATCATCGCCAGAAACATCGCGCAGGACTGAAAAGCGGCCAAACAGCTTCATGTTGCTGTTCAGGTTGTAGTCAACACGACCGACGTAATCGTTCTCCGTTTTTCCGACCGGCGCGTTAAACCGGAAGCCGCCAGTGTTTACACCATCCCCGGCAGTTAAATCGTTGGCATGAGGGTAACGCCCATTAATAAAGCTCAACAGCGCTGGGTCCGCGCCGATCCCCTGAGGATCCATGGCGGCAACCTGCCCTGGAGTCAGAGTGGTAATGCATCCCGGTTGTATATTGGCCCGGCTAGTGGGAGTGCATCCGGCGCCGTTGTTAATGTAGGAGACGCTTCCATTACGGAATGAATCCAAGGGCACAATACGCAGCACGGAATCTTCTCGGGCATCGCGCCGGCCCTGATAATTGAAGAAGAAGAACAATTTGTTTTTCAGGACGGGACCGCCCAGGGTCGCTCCAAACTGATTGCGGATGAGCTTGGTTCGAGGCAGACCGTTCAGATTGTTAAAGTAATTATTCGCTTCAAAATCCGTATTGCGGTTGTATTCGTAGGCGGAACCGTGCCACTCGTTTGAACCGCTCTTGGTAGAGAGAGTGATTTGCGCTCCGCTTCCGCGTCCGCTGGCGGCCAGCGGATTGGCCGTTTCACCGCGGAATTCCTGGATTGAATCCACCGGCGCATTCGCCACTGTGGAAAAGTCTTGTCCGGTCCCGAAGTCGTTCACGTCCAGGCCGTCAAGCGTAACGTTGCCCTGGTCGGTTCTGGCGCCAGTGACCGCGCCGTCGCGACTGGCATTCGGATCGTCACCGCCCACGGGAGCCGTCACCACCCCTGGCTCCAGCGCCAACAATGCGGCCGGGGAGTCGCGAACCTGAATCGGCAATTCGTGGACGCTCCGCATATCGAAGTTGTTGCCGATTGTCGAATCTGTCGTGTCCAGGCTCACGGCTTGTCCTTCCGCAGAGACCTCCACGTTTTGCGATACTTTCCCCACTCCCATGCGAATGTTCTGGGTATGCGTGGATGAGACGGCGAGATAGATGTTCCCAACCGTAACGGTTTCGAATCCCGGTTTGCTGACTGTCAATTCATATCCCGGCCCCGGGAGCACTCTCAGGAAACTATAAGTTCCGACAGAATTCGTGGTGGTTTGATAAACGTTATTTGTTTTCGTATCCAACAATAACGCGGTCGCGCCGGCAATGACCGCGCCCGAATTGTCTGTCACCGCGCCTGTGAGCGAAGCAGCTTCCTGGGCGCGTAACGTGGTTGGAAGAAAAAACGCCGCGATTAACAAAGCGGCACCTAACATGACACTCGTAAAATGTCTCATTGCCTAGCAATCCTCATGTGAACAGGAGTAAGGAGATTAAAAAATTTCTGATAAATGAGCACGTTACCAGCCAAGTTTAGAAACCTACTGGAAATGATTGCGTATCCACAGGAAGTTGCTGGGGCACAACAATTTAGGTTTTAACAACGCCATTGTTGGTTTTGTGAAGTAAATCGATTTCGCAGGCAGATACAAAATATTGTAGGCGGCTCTAGGTGATTCTACGATTATCGGTACATGGGAGAACCACTGTGAGCACATGGGCGGGGCGTCGGCTTAGCTAGTGAAGGGATTCGCGTCTCGGGTTTAGACGCTCGCGCCGCGATTCTATTTCTATTTCGACCATTCTCAGTTTAGGTAACATGCGTTTGGCCGCTCCAGGTCCATGAGCGCTTCTTCACCAAGTCTCGCTTAAGCGCAGTCATTCCTACGTGCCAAGACCACAAAACATGGCCAACAAGCAAAGATTCGTGGGATTCGCGACGTGGAAACTTGGTGTGCTTCCTTTGCGCTGTCTACAGCAAACACTGTATCGCTTTGGGAAACTCCACATGAAAGAATTGGTCGCTTGTCTCGTGATTCGCAAAGGTCATGTCTTGCTTTGGAGCGCTACTTCGCTGGCCGCTAAGTGGGATTCCGGGGGAAACCAAGCCGCTTTCAACCATCGAAGACCTTTGTTTTGAGCTCAGTAGCAGCGACAGACCTTTCAGCGAGGAATTTACCATCCGGCTCCGCCGGGGAACCGAGCATGAAAAAAAACGATAACCGTGTGTCGGACGCGGGGCGTCCCAGGAATTCTCGCCCAGTAAGTTCACGTCCTCTAAATTCAGGTAACAACGGACATTCCACCCTAGTCGAGGCGCCACCGCAAGCGGACTTGGGCCTGATCCTCACCGCGCTGCAAACCATGCGAGACGGGGATTTCTCCGTCCGCCTGCCGGGTTCGTGGACCGGGCTAAACGGGAAGATCGCCGATACTTTCAACGAAATTGTGTCCGCCAATCAACAAATGGCGCAGGAGTTGGCGCGGGTCGGACAAGTCGTGGGAAAAGAAGGTAGAACGCGGGAGCGCGCCCGCTTCAGCGCTCCGCGAGGCGCGTGGGGTGAAATGGAGGGCTCGGTCAATACGCTGGTGGAGGATCTGTTGCGCCCGACAACGGAAGTGACGCGGGCCATTGCAGGCGTTGCCCAGGGAAACCTCACTCAGATCGTTCGCCTGGACGTAGATGGACGCCCGTTGGAAGGCGAATTCCTGCGCTCGGCGAACATCGTGAACACGATGATCCAACAGCTGAGCGTATTCACGGCGGAAGTAACTCGCGTTGCCCGCGAGGTGGGAACGGATGGAAAGCTCGGCGGCCAGGCGCAGGTTCCGGGCGTGGCAGGAACCTGGAAGGACCTGACCGACTCAGTGAACTCGATGGCCAGCAACTTGACGGGCCAGGTGCGCAATATCGCTGAAGTTGCCACGGCTGTGGCGAGCGGCGATTTGTCGCGCAAGATCACAGTGGATGTGCGCGGTGAAATTCTTCAATTAAAAGAAGCCATCAACACAATGGTGGACCAGTTGCGCTCATTCGCTTCTGAAGTAACGCGTGTGGCGCGCGAAGTGGGAACTGACGGAAAGCTCGGCGGACAGGCGGTTGTGCCGGGCGTCGCGGGAACGTGGAAAGATCTTACGGATTCGGTGAACGCCATGGCCGGAAACTTGACGGCCCAGGTGCGCAACATCGCCGAAGTCACAACCGCCGTTGCCCGTGGCGATTTGTCGCGCAAGATTACGGTGGATGTGAAGGGAGAAATTCTGGAATTGAAAGACACCATCAACACGATGGTGGACCAGTTGAACGCGTTTGCCGGCGAAGTAACGCGCGTGGCGCGCGAAGTGGGAACCGAAGGCAAACTTGGCGGTCAGGCGCAAGTGCCCGGCGTGGGTGGAACGTGGAAAGACCTCACCGACAACGTGAACTTCATGGCCAGCAACTTGACTGGCCAGGTACGCAACATCGCGGAAGTTGCAACGGCGATTGCCAGCGGCGATTTGTCGCGCAAGATCACAGTGGATGTGCGCGGCGAAATTCTTCAACTCAAGGAAACCCTCAACACAATGGTGGACCAGTTGAACCGGTTCGCTGGCGAAGTGACGCGCGTGGCCCGCGAAGTAGGAACGGAAGGCCGTCTGGGCGGTCAGGCCAATGTGCCGGGCGTGGCCGGGACGTGGAAGGACCTTACCGATTCCGTGAATTCCATGGCCGGAAACTTAACTGGTCAGGTACGAAATATTGCAGAAGTTACGACCGCCGTCGCCCGCGGCGATCTATCGCGCAAGATTACCGTGGACGTGAAGGGCGAAATTCTGGAGCTGAAAAATACCATCAACACGATGGTCGATCAGTTAAACGCGTTCGCCGGCGAAGTGACACGCGTAGCCCGCGAAGTAGGTACCGAAGGAAAACTTGGCGGACAGGCGCAAGTGCCGGGTGTCGCCGGAACGTGGAAAGACCTCACGGACAACGTTAACTTCATGGCCAGCAACCTGACGGGTCAGGTGCGTAACATCGCGGAAGTGGCCACTGCCGTGGCCCGCGGCGATCTTTCGCGCAAAATCACAGTGGATGTGCGCGGCGAAATTCTCAAACTGAAAAACACCATCAACACGATGGTGGACCAGCTGAACGCGTTCGCCGGCGAAGTGACGCGTGTGGCCCGCGAAGTAGGTACCGAAGGAAAACTTGGCGGACAGGCGCAAGTGCCGGGCGTGGCTGGAACGTGGAAAGATCTCACGGACAACGTCAACTTCATGGCCAGCAACCTGACGGGCCAGGTGCGAAACATCGCGGAAGTTGCGACGGCCATTGCCAGTGGCGATTTGTCCAAGAAAATTACCGTGAACGTGAGCGGCGAAATTCTGCTGCTGAAAGAAACCATCAACACCATGGTGGATCAGTTAAATGCGTTCGCCGGTGAAGTAACGCGCGTGGCCCGCGAAGTGGGAACAGAAGGCCAGCTTGGCGGACAGGCGAATGTGCCCGGTGTGGCCGGAACGTGGAAAGATCTTACGGATTCGGTCAATTCCATGGCGGGAAACCTGACTGGCCAGGTGCGAAATATCGCGGAAGTTGCGACCGCGATCGCCAGTGGCGATTTGTCCAAGAAAATTACGGTGAACGTGAGCGGAGAAATTCTGCTGCTGAAAGAGACTATCAACACGATGGTCGATCAGTTAAACGCGTTTGCCGGTGAAGTAACGCGCGTGGCCCGCGAAGTAGGAACGGACGGCAAGCTGGGAGGCCAGGCCGTGGTGCCCGGCGTGGCGGGCACGTGGAAGGACCTTACCGACAACGTCAACTTCATGGCCAGCAACCTGACGGGCCAGGTGCGTAACATCGCGGAAGTTGCGACTGCCATTGCCAACGGAGATTTGTCGAAGAAGATCACGGTGGATGTGCGCGGCGAAATCTTGCAGCTTAAAGAAACGCTTAACACGATGGTCGAGCAGTTGCGTTCGTTCGCCGCTGAAGTTACTCGCGTGGCGCGCGAAGTGGGTTCTGAGGGCCGTTTGGGCGGCCAGGCAAACGTCTCAGGTGTGGCGGGAACATGGAAGGATTTGACGGATTCGGTGAACGCGATGGCTGGAAACCTGACTGGCCAGGTGCGAAACATCGCTGAAGTTACCACGGCGGTGGCTCGCGGTGACTTGTCGCGCAAGATCACGGTGGACGTGAAGGGCGAAATTCTGGAGCTGAAAAATACCATCAACACGATGGTGGACCAGTTGAACGCCTTCGCGGCTGAAGTCACGCGCGTGGCGCGCGAAGTCGGCACCGACGGCAAGCTTGGCGGACAGGCGAAAGTTTCCGGCGTCGCTGGAACATGGAAAGATCTCACCGACAACGTGAACGTGATGGCGGCGAACCTCACCGAGCAGGTGCGCGGTATCGTGAAGGTGGTGACCGCCGTCGCCAACGGAAATCTCACCCAGAAGCTGACTGTGAACGCCAAGGGTGAAGTCGCCGCTCTTGCGGAAACCATCAACAACATGACGGACACGCTGGCGACGTTTGCCGATCAGGTAACGACCGTGGCCCGCGAAGTCGGCGTGGAAGGCAGATTGGGCGGTCAGGCGAATGTGCCGGGTGCTGCAGGAACATGGAAAGACCTTACCGGCAACGTAAACCTGCTGGCCGACAACCTCACTAACCAGGTGCGCGCGATTGCCGAAGTAGCCACTGCCGTCACCAAGGGCGACTTAACGCGATCCATTCAAGTGGATGCCCGTGGTGAAGTGGCGGAGTTGAAGGACAACATCAATCGTATGATTGATAACCTTCGTCTTACCACCGACCGCAATACCGAACAAGACTGGCTTAAGACCAACCTTGCCCGATTCACCGGAATGTTGCAGGGGCAACGCGATCTTGTGACCGTGGGAAGGTTGTTGCTTTCAGAGCTGGCACCGCTGGTGAATGCGCAGCAGGGCGTGATTTACCAGATGGAAACGGAAAAATCTGCCGGCTTGGTGCTGCTTTCCGCGTTCGCGGATGACGGAGAAAAGGGTCACCTGCGACGAATTCTTCCCGGAGAGGGTTTGGTTGGGCAATGCGCTGAAGACAAACGAAGGATGTTGATCAGCGATCTGAGCGAAGACGTCGTTGCTATACGTTCTGGTTTGTTCGAAGCAGTTCCGCGAAATGTGATTGTTCTTCCGGTGCTCTTTGAAGATCGCGTAAAGGCTGTAATCGAACTGGCGTCCTTGAATGCCTTCACGGACTTGCAACTTGCATTTCTCGAGCAGCTCACCGCCAGCATTGGCATCGTGCTCAACAGCATCGAAGCCACCATGCAGACCGAAGGTCTTCTCAAGCAGTCGCAGCAACTCGCGACCGAGCTGCAAACGCAGCAGACAGAATTGCAGCAGACGAATGAGCAGTTGGCACAAAAAGCGCAGCAGCTTGCCGAACAGAACGTGGAAGTGGAACGCAAGAACCAGGAAATCGAACAAGCCCGGCGAGCGCTGGAAGAGAAAGCCGAAGAGTTGGCGCTCACTTCCAAGTACAAATCAGAGTTCCTTGCCAACATGTCTCACGAATTGCGCACGCCTTTGAATAGCATTCTGGTACTGGGGCAGCAACTTAGTGACAACCCTGACGGCAACTTGACGCCGAAGCAGGTGGAATTCTCGCGCACCATTCACGGTGCGGGAACAGACCTTTTGAACCTTATCAGCGACATTCTTGATCTCTCGAAGATCGAGTCAGGTACGGTTTCCGTGGACGCGCAAGAAGTCTTTTTCGGCAGCTTGCTCGACATGGTGGCGCGGCCATTCCGTCACGAGGCGGAAAACCGGAAGCTGAGCTTCGAAGTCGTCGCTGATCCTCATCTGGCGCGGAGCCTGGTGACGGATTCCAAACGTCTGCAACAGGTTTTGAAGAACCTGCTCTCCAATGCATTTAAATTCACCGCGCAGGGAGGAGTGAGGTTGTCCGTATCGCAAGTCCCCGGCGGCTGGAGCGAGAATCATCCGGTGCTGGATAGTGCTGGCGCGGTTATAGCATTTGAAGTTTCCGATACAGGGATCGGTATCCCGCTGGAGCAACAGCGGATTATCTTTGAACCGTTCCAACAAGCCGATGCGAGCACCAGCCGCAAATACGGCGGTACTGGTCTTGGACTGGCGATCAGCCGTGAATTGGCGAGCCTGTTAGGCGGCGAAATTCAATTGCGCAGCGCTCCGGGGAAGGGAAGCAGCTTTACCCTGTACCTGCCCAAAACCTACGTGGGACCGGTCGCCATGGTCGTTCCGGAAAGCAAGCCACAAGCCTATGTATCTCCGTTGCAATTGTCGGCGGTGAAGGTGGCCGAACTGCCGGTCGAACAGATACCGGACGATCGCGATAATTTGCAGCCAGACGACGCGGTGTTGCTGATCGTGGAAGACGATCCGCACTACGCGAGGTTGCTGTGCGATCTTTCGCGGGACCAGGGATTCAAAGTCTTGGTCGCCATGAGTGGCGCGATGGCGCTTTCACTGGCCCGCGAATTTAATCCCACTGCCGTCTCGCTGGACGTCTTCCTGCCCGACATGATGGGTTGGACGGTGCTGAATCACTTGAAGCAGGACCCGGCGACGCGGCATATCCCGGTGCAGATGTTGACATTGGACGAAGATCGAAACCACGGTTTAGCGCGAGGGGCATTCGCTTTCGTGACAAAACCAGTCACGCCCGATGAGATTTCGGTCGCGCTCTCAAGAATTAAGGAGTACTCAGCGCCACGCCGCAAGCGCTTGCTGGTGGTGGAGGACAATCCCGCGGAGCAATTGAGCATTCGAGAGTTGCTCGGTTATCAGGACATTGATGTTACCGTGGCATCCACCGGGCAAGATGCGCTAACGAAGCTCACCGAAGATCCCTATGATTGCGTGGTGCTGGATCTCCGCTTGCCTGATATGTCGGGCTTCGATGTTCTTGAACGTTTGCGAGATAACCCTTCGGTCAAGGATCTGCCCGTCGTAGTATTTACCGGGAAAGAGCTCTCTTCCGATGAAGATTTCCGGCTGCATACGCTTGCTCGCAGCGTGGTGGTGAAAGGGGTGGAATCGCCGGAGCGATTGCTCGATGAAACGTCATTATTTCTGCATCGCGTGGTGGCGGACCTTCCTCCGGAAAAGCAGAAACTGCTCGACCGTTTGCATCAATCCGATGAAGCGCTGGTGGGAAAGAAAGTGGTAGTCGTGGATGACGACGTTCGGAACATCTTCGCGCTCAGCAGCGTTCTGGAGCGCCGCGGCATGATTGTGCTGACAGCGGGCACTGGCCGCGAAGCGATCGCCACGCTGGAATCAACTCCTGATGTGGCGATTGTGCTGATGGATATCATGATGCCGGAGATGGATGGCTATGAAACCATGCAGGTAATTCGGCAAAACACACGGTTCCGGCGAATACCGATTATCGCGCTGACGGCGAAGGCCATGAAGGGCGACCGCGAAAAGTGTTTGGAGGCCGGAGCGTCGGAGTATCTGGCAAAGCCGGTGAACACCGAGCAATTGCTTTCGGCACTCAGAATGTGGCTGCACCGGTGAAACAACCAGGGGAGAGCGAAAACCATTTGCAACACGCGGCAATAACTGAAAAAGTCAATATCCTGATGGTGGACGACCAGCCGGGAAAATTGCTGAGCTATGAAGCCATACTCGGCGAGTTGGGCGAGAACCTGATCAAGGCCACCTCAGGAAGAGAGGCTTTGGAGCATCTTCTTAAGACCGATGTTGCCGTCGTCCTCATGGACGTTAGCATGCCGGAGATTGACGGATTTGAACTGGCCGAAATTATCCGGCAGCATCCCCGCTACCAAAAAACGGCAATCATCTTTATTTCTGCTGTTCATCTTACGGACCTTGACCGCCTCAAAGGATATCAGCGCGGGGCAGTGGACTATATTTCCGTGCCTGTTGTGCCCGAGCTTTTGCGGGCGAAAGTCAGCGTTTTCGCGGAGCTTTATCGCAAGACGCAACAACTACGCAAACTCAATCGGGAGTTGGAAGCGCGGGTGCTGGAGCGTACGGAAGAACTGCAGAGGCGCGCCGCGATCCTCGAAAAGGTCAATAACGAATTAGGCCGAAAAAATCAGGAGCTCGACGCCATTATTACAACGGCGCCCGATATCATTTTCAGCACTAAGGCGGATGGCAAGAGCGAGTACGTCAGCGAGCGCTTCTACGAATACACGGGCGCCGAAATTGCTTTGGGAAATCTCGATTATTTTTCTTACATCCATCCTGATGATGTGAAATGGTGCCTTGAGGAATGGAAGCGATGCGTGGATTCTGGAAAGCTTTACGAAGCGGAGTACCGGCTGCGCAGCGGGACGGATGTGTACCGCTGGTTCCGCATGCGCGCGGTGCCCCTTCGTGATGCCGGGGGCCGTATCTCCCGCTGGTACGGGACTTGTTCCGATATTCATGACAGCAAGCTGCTGGAACAGTCCATGCGGGAGAACGCACTCGAGCTGGAGCGGATGGTGGATGACCGCACTTCGGAACTGCGCCGCCTTTCCACCCGTTTGATGAGACTTCAGGATGAAGAGCGCCGCAGGATCGCGCGCGACATCCACGATGGATTGGGGCAGGAACTCATTGCCGCCAAAATGATTCTTGATGGAATGTTCAAGAAAAAGTTAGAAGATCCAGAAAAGAAAAATCTGACTGAAGCTGTGCATTTGATCGACCGGACCATCCAGCAAGTGAGGAGTATCTCTCATCTCTTGCATCCTCCTTTGTTGGATGAAGTGGGATTGCTCTCGGCCCTGCGATGGTATCTGGATGGTCTTACAAACCGCAGTGGCATCAAGACCCACCTGGAGGTGCAGCCCGATGACTTGCCACGGCTCGCCAATGAACTGGAAACCACGGTGTTTCGGATCATTCAGGAAGCACTCAGCAACGTTTTTCGCCACGCCAAGGCCGTGAATGTGTGGGTGACAGTCACGTTGCAGGACGGCAATTTGATGGTCACGATCAAAGACGACGGCGTGGGGATTGCGGAAAAAATTGTCGAATTCCGTCCGGGCAGCTTCGGGGTTGGGATCGGCGGCATGCGGCAGAGGGCGCTTGATATAGGAGGAGAATTACGGATTCGAAATGCGAATCCGGGCGCGTTCGTAGAAATTGTTGTGCCCACGAATCATCCTAGTGAACCCAAACTGCTGGTGTGATGCGGCGTGTGATTTGATCTTCGGACTTCTCGTCCTTTTACGTTTCCTTCTTTTTGCTTCTTCTCTTCCATATTAGAGGTTGAAATCTCCTTATTTATGCGTCTTCACTACTTCGTTGCGCCTGTCCGGGAATGGACAGCCTGGTTCGTGGGGGGACACTCAGCGCCGCGAATTTGAAGGCCAATAGTGTACTTAACCTAATCATTTCAAGTCCTTAGAAGTTCCCGGAGTAATGGCCCGGCATTTGCATTATTCTTCTGCGATGGACATCGCACGCCCTGAATTCAAAGCACAAAAGCGTCGCCGGCAAGCCATCTGGCTGAGCATTGTTGTTATTGCTGTTGTTGCAGCCAGCGTCGGCATTTCACGACTCAAGCCCGCCGCTCCAGAGGTGGAGCGGGGAACCGTGTGGACCGATACGGTGAAGCGCGGCCCGATGCTGCGGCAGGTCCGCGGACTCGGCTCATTGATTCCAAGTCAGGAGTTCACACGTCAAATACCCGCGGAGACTGAAGCCACGGTCATCCGCATTCGCATGCTTCCCGGTTCGCAGGTAAAAGCCGATACGGTGCTGGCGGAGATGAGCAATCCGCAGACGGAGCAGGCCGCGCTTGATGCGCAGCTTCAACTGCGTGCAGCCGAGGCCGAATACCAGGCGTTGCGCGTGAAGCTCGACAGCGACCTGATGGACCAGAAAGCGGGCGCGGCCACGGTGAATGCCGACCACTCGCAGGCCGAGCTTCAGGCGGAAACCGATAAAGCGCTCTACGATCTCGGCGTTATTTCCGGATTGACATACAAGACTTCTAAAAGCAAAGCGGACGAACTGACTACCAGAAACGGCCTGGAAGAACAGCGCCTGACGATTGCCGAAAAGGCCATCGCCTCACAAATGCTGGAACAGCAAGCCAAAGTGGACCAGATGCGCGCTTTGGCCGAACTCAAGCAGAAGCAACTCAACGATTTGAAAGTCCGAGCGGGAATTGATGGCGTGCTGGTGGATCTTCCGCTTGAAGTCGGACAACATGTCATGCCGGGAACGATGCTGGCAAAAGTGATCCAGCCAAACCACCTGATGGCGGAGCTGAAAATTGCGGAGACACAAGCGCGGGACGTGCAGATCGGAGAGCCCGCCTCGATCGACACGCACAACGGCATCGTCGCAGGAAACGTAACCCGGGTGGATCCCGCCGTTCAGAACGGGACCGTCACGGTGGACGTCAAACTGACCGGGGAACTTCCCAAAGGCGCGCGTCCTGATTTGAGTGTTGACGGGACCATTGACCTGGAACGGCTGGACAACGTTCTTTACGTGGGGCGCCCGGCATTCGGGCAGGAAGACAGCACGATCAGCTTGTTCAAGCTTGATAGCGACCAGAAGGGCGCGGTGCGGGTGCCGGTGAAGGTGGGACGAGCATCCGTTAACGCGATCCAAATTATTGAAGGGTTACATGAAGGTGACACGGTAATTCTTTCGGATATGTCACGTTGGGACAATACAGACCGGATCCGGCTCGACTAAAAATCAAATTAAGAGGCAGACCGCAATGGCAGAAACAAGACAGCCGCTCATTCAAATCGAAGAACTCACGAAGGTGTTCTACACGGATGAAATTGAGACCCACGCGCTCTCTGGCGTTCATCTGACAATTCATAAAGGGGAATATGTGGCCATGTCGGGGCCTTCGGGGTGCGGTAAGTCCACGCTGCTCTCGATTATTGGATTGCTGGACACGCCGACGGCAGGGAAGTACCTGCTGAACAATAAGCCCGTCGAAAACCTCGACTTCGGCGACCGCTCGCGCATCCGCAATCAGGAAATCGGATTCATCTTCCAGAGTTTTAATTTAATCGGCGATCTCACTGTTTACGAAAACGTCGAGCTTCCGCTGACCTATCGGCAGAAAATGCCGTCAGCTGACCGCAAGAAGCGAGTGATGGAATCGCTGGAGCGTGTGGGCATGGCGCATCGTGTCCGGCATTATCCGTCGCAACTTTCAGGAGGTCAGCAGCAGCGCGTGGCCGTGGCCCGTGCGCTCGGCGGGCATCCTTCCATTCTTCTGGCTGATGAACCGACTGGAAACCTCGACTCTCGCAACGGCGAAGCGGTTATGGAACTTTTACAAAACCTGCATCGCGAAGGCGCGACTATCTGCATGGTGACCCACGATCCCCGCTTCGCAAAGCACGCCGAGAGGGAAGTGCATTTATTCGACGGAAAGGTCGTCGCTGAAGAAGAGCTGAAGAAGTTGATGGCAGAAGTGTAAATCGGCTATTGCTCCCAATCGCGGCTTTGCTACGAACTTCATCGCTTCTTGCGCGGCGAAGGTCGA
>Ga0134125_10001200_pt1 | contig 32175 bp, 23 predicted proteins | sample KB31751_FD_96464 | JGI IMG/M metagenome (GOLD analysis project Ga0134125, IMG submission 96464) | Terrestrial soil microbial communities with excess Nitrogen fertilizer from Kellogg Biological Station, Michigan, USA - KB3-175-1 | ecosystem: Environmental > Terrestrial > Soil > Unclassified ...
CGGCACAGCGCCTCCACGACTTTTTCTCCGCCGCGCATGCCAAGCAACCAATAGTGAACAATGGCGCACCGCATCAGCTTGCCCTCCCCGCCCGTTTCACCAGGCGTCCTTTCCTGCTAGAACTTTGGGCAATGTTAAAACCAAAATGTGGAGATAAAGCCGGAGCGACCACCTGCGGATCATAAAAAGATCGAGCCTCCGCCTCTGGCTATATGTGAGCCGGCTTCGTCCGCTAACTTGCCAAAGCCCGCTAACTCCAGGCTTTTTGGTGAGTAGCTCTTGCGAGTCGTCTCCGTAGTAGCTGTCCAGCTCTTGCCGTGTTAACGGCCGCGGCGCGACCAGCGCCATCTCTCCGCTCACTACTTGCCAAAGCTGCGGCAATTCATCAATCGAATAACGGCGGCAAAATCGCGCAAACCGGCTTGTTACCCGTGGATCATCAGCCGGTTTTCGTTCCGGAATATCCGCCAGTGTTGAGAGCCGCTCCACAAATGTGGACCCTGATCCGGCTTCGCCGTTCCACATCGTTCGCAACTTCAGAACCCAGATCGGCCGGCCATACTCGCCCACGCGCAAGTGAGCGACGAGTGGAGAGCGGCGCGAAAGAATCGCGATCACGACTCCTGCCACGAAAAGAATCGGCGACACCAGTGCCAAAATGATTCCGGCGGCGAGTCGTTCGGCGATCGCAATCGCCTTCCAGCCATAAGCTCCGGCCGGAACGACAGACAAGCCCAGTTCGATAGATTCCGCATTCGCTGGCTGCACCCCCTGAAGGTAAGTCAGCCGCGCATACGGTCGTGTTCCATCCCTGTAAAAGTGTTGTAAACACGTCAAAGCCGCGTTTGGCGCGGGGTTCAGCGCGCCCTATCCGTTTTCTGTAAAACTTTTGTAAAAGGCCCAGATGTGCTTAGCGGCCCTCGATGAAACATCGTGAGAAGGCGGTTAGAATGACAACTACAATGCAAACTATCCTGGTCATCGACGACGACGAAAACTTGCGTGAGACTATCGGCGTCATGCTCGAGCGGGAGAACTTTGTGCCGCTCTTTGCCGGCGACGGTAAAAGCGGATTTGAAAAAGCGCTCACCCTCAAACCGCAACTGCTCCTTATCGATTTGAGGCTTCCGGGAATGAGCGGAGCCGAAGTCTGTAAGCAATTACGAGCCGACCGCATCCAAACCCCTATCATCGTCTTGAGCGCTATCGGCGAGGAGATTGACAAAGTTCTGCTGCTTGAAATGGGTGCCGACGATTACATCGTCAAGCCATTCGGCACAAGAGAGCTTCTCGCTCGGATTCGCGCCTTATTGCGCCGCACTTCTAGCGACACAAAGATCCTGCGCTTCGGCGACGTAGAGGTCGATGTGGACCGACGCAATACAACGCGCCGCGGCCGAGAAGTGAAGCTGACTCCCGCCGAATACAACTTACTACTCTATTTCCTGCACAATCCCGACCGCGCGTTAACTCGCGATGTCATTCTCAACTCGGTTTGGGGCTACGAATCCTACCCGAACAGCAGAACGGTTGACGCTCACGTCGTCCGCCTTCGTCAGAAACTGGAGCCTGATGTAAGTGTGCCCCGCCACTTTCTCACTGTTCACGGCGTAGGCTACCGCTTCCTTCCGTAAGTTCCCATCACGCCGCAATGGCTCTTGTCCTGATTGTCGAAGATAGCGATACATCCACGCCGCTTGAGATTGCGCTAGCATCGCTGAAAGGCCTCGAAACCATGCTTGTCGCCAACGGACGCGACGCCCTAAAGCTCCTCCGGGAAAAACATTCCGAGATTGCCGCTGTTATTACGGATCTCGAACTTCCTTATCTGGACGGCTTTGAGCTCATCGCGGCGATTCGCGCCGACAAACGTTATTTGCGGCTTCCGATCGTTGTTGTCACCGGAAGCAACGATCCTGATAATCGTCTTCGCGTCCGCGAACTCGGGGCGGATGCGTTCTTCACCAAGCCGTATTCGCCCATCGAAATACGCCAGACACTAAAAGGTTTGTTACATGCGCCGTAGTTTGCCGTTAGTACTCATCCTAGCCGCTTTGAAACTGAACGCCCAAAATTCTCCTGATTCCTCAGCAGTTCTTCAGCAAATACTCAACCGGCTCGATACACTCGAAAAGCAAAACCGGGAATTGGTCCAGGAGGTGCGGCAGTTGCGCCAGCAAATCGCAGCGGAACATCCTACGCAAGGGGCTGCACCGCCAACCTCCACTAATGCCGTTGGGCCGTCCACTAGCGCATCAAAACCCTCCGGCGCGTCAGAGCCTTCTGTTGACGAGCGCCTCAGCGTTGAAGAGCGGCGAACCGCCGAACAAGCTCAAACAAAGGTGGAAGCGGCAAACAAATTTCCAATTCAGCTCAACGGAATGCTGCTGTTTAACGCGTTCATTAATAGCGGCACTTCCGCCAACATCGATACAGATGACGACTATGGCTTCATTACCGGTCCGGGAAAGAGTGGCGCAACCCTGCGTCAAACTATATTGGGCCTCCAGTTTCAGGGCCCGCGGTTACCCGGCGATGGCCGCATCAACGGTTCGGTCTCGATGGATTTTTGGGGTGGATCTTCCGATCCGCAGTTCAACTGGCTTCGCCTGCGCCGCGCCGACATTTCACTCGATTGGAAGAATCGAAGTCTCTCGTTCGCGCAAGACAAGCCTCTCATAGCGCCTTATCAGCCGGATTCTCTCGCCGAAGTGGGCATCCCGCCTCTTGCCGGAGCCGGAAACTTGTGGCTGTGGCTGCCGCAAGTCCGCTACGAGGAGCGGCTTCATTTTGGCAACGCATCGGGCGCCACCGGTCAGGTAGCGCTTATGCAAACCAAAGAAACAGCCGCTTCCGTTCGACCCTCGTTTTCCAGTTCTCTTGAACCGAGCCGTCCCGCTCTCGAAGGCCGCTTCGCATTCTGGCACAAGTTCGACGATACGCGGCGTTTTGAAGTTGCTCCGTCTTTTCATGTGAGCACTACGCACGTCGCGGGCACGTCCGTCGATTCTCGCATTGGCTCACTCGATTGGTTCATCGTTCCCTGGTCGCATCTCGAATTCAGTGGAACCGCTTTCCAGGGGCAAAACGTCGCCTCCTTGGGAGCCTTGGGTAACGGATTCACTGTTTTCGGCAATCGCAATGTGCGCCCCGTAAAAAGCGCGGGCGGATGGGCGCAGTTGGCTTTTCCTATTACCAGCCGGCTCACCTTCAACCTCTATAGCGGTCTCCAGAGCGACAATGGCGATTACATTGCCGGCCCTTACGTTGTGCGCAATCTGACCTATGCATCCAACTTTATGTACCACCTGGGCCCCAATGTAATCGTGAGTATCGAGGCGGCTCAAGCTCGGCTTCGCGCTTACTCCGGCGCGAATCAGATTCAAAATCACTATGACCTGGCGATTGGTTATCTTTTTTAAAAAAATCGCGCCGGTGCTGGTGCTGCTCCTGCCGGCATATCTAGGCGCCACAACGGTCAGCGGCCAGGTGCAACTAATCCAATCGAAGGATTCCGCGGTCAAAAAAAAGAACGACTATTCCGGCGTCGTAGTCTGGTTGACCTCTCCGGATTTGCCACCCGCGCCGGCCGCCCACAAGCATGCGCGAATGCTGCAAAAGAACAAGCGATTTTCGCCGCACATTCTCGCCGTCCAAACCGGCACTATCGTCGATTTTCCCAATCTCGACCCCATTTTCCATAACGCTTTTTCTAACTTCGACGGCACTATCTTCGACGTCGCGCTGTATCCTCCTGGATCGTCCCGCTCTGTTCGCTTCGACCGGCCCGGCATCGTCCGCGTGTTCTGCAACATCCACGCATTTATGTCCGCCATCATCGTCGTCGTAAACTCGACGCATTTCACCGTTACCGGCCGGGATGGCGGCTATTCGTTCGATGATTTGCCGCCCGGCACATATGAGGTACAGTTCTTTCATGAACGTGCTACCCCCGAAACGCTCCGGCATTTAACACAAAAGATCACAGTGGGCGAGGAGGATATCAATCTGGGAACAACGCCGATCTCTGAAGCCGGTTATATACCTGTCGCGCATAAGAACAAATATGGCCGCGATTATCCTCCCGACAGCGATGTGAATAACGGCTATGTGCTGCCGGTGAAATGAAGACTTTCACGCCAAAAGAATCGCTGCTCTGGAAGATACTGTTCTCCACTTCCATTGCTGTTACCGCAGTCTTTGCCGTCACCGGCTGGATGGTGCAGCGCTACGCGGCAAGCGTGAATCGCCACAGCATCGAAGAAGAGATCCGCACCAGCCTGCAGGCGTACGAATCTCTTTGGAGTGCGCGCGTTCACAACCTCACTGCCATCAGCCGGATCATGAGTACGATGTCCGACGTGCGAGCCGCATTCATGACTAGGGATCAGGCGACCATCCGCGATACCGCCGAGCAGCTTTGGTCCACCGTCTCTGAAGCCGACGCGCGCTTTCTTGTGCTGGACCCAACAGGCGAGCTCATCGCCTCGCTTGGTGGCAGTCCCCAGTTTGCAATCGACGCCTCTCTCATGCAGTCTGCCCGCCTGAAATTTCCCGATCAAGTCACCGGCTACTTACGACGCGGGCCGCATTTGTACTATGTGGTGCTTACGCCGGTTTATGTCGAAACCGCGAATGAACGGGCGCTGCTAAATGTTCTTCTGATCGCTCTTCGCATTGACAATAAACTCGCTGATGAATTGAAGGCATCCACTCACGGAAGCGATTTTGCTTTCGTCAGCTCCAACGACGTGAATGCTACCACTTTGGCCGGAATTACGGCAATTGAGTTGACTGGCGGCACAAGCGTCCAGGGCCATGTTCGCCGTGTAAAACTGAGAGGCGAAAATTATCTTCTGCTGGGAACCGAGTTACGCGATACTTCGGGCGCACTAACTGGCCGACTCTTTATCATCCGGTCGTTCGCCGGCCCGACAGAAGTGCTGTCGGAGCTACGCCGCAATGTCGCCGGATTTTGGATTCTCGGCATCCTGGTTGCCGTTGGTCTCACCTATCTGCTGGCCCGGCGCGTGCTCAAGCCGGTGAAAGACCTTGATCGCGCAGCCGAGGAGGTAATCCGCCGCAACTACGACTGCCGCGTCCCCGTGGAAACTGACGACGAGCTGGGGCGGCTCGCCATGACATTTAATCAGATGTGCGATTCCATCCGCAGCGCCCGCGAAGAATTGATCCGGCAGGAACAGCTTTCCACCATCGCTCGCCTGTCGGGCTCCATTGTTCACGATTTGCGCAATCCGCTCGCGGCGATTTACGGTGGCGCGGAAATGCTGGTGGATGCCGAGCTTTCTTCCGAACAGCAGAGGCGGCTGGCGGCAAATATCTATCAATCGTCGCGCCGCATTCAGGAATTGCTGCAGGAGCTGCTCGACGTTTCGAGAGCGCAGACCAAGCCCTCGGAGATGTGCCGGCTTACCGATATCGCGCTTGCCGCTCGCGATGCGCTGACGCAGCCGGCGGACTTAAATGCTGTTTCTATTGAAATCGACATCCCCGAAAACATTCACGTTGTGGTATCCCGCGACCGCCTGGAGCGGGTTTACATCAACCTCATCGACAACGCGATTGACGTTATGCCGGACGGCGGCCACATCGATATTAGAGGATACGCTCAAGATAGCCGTGCGGTTGTAGTCGTCGAGGACACCGGCCCCGGAATTCCTGATGAGGCCTGGGCTACCCTATTTCGCCCCTTCGCGAGTTTTAAGAAGAACGGTCTTGGTCTGGGGCTTGCGCTTTCGCGAGAAGTGCTTCTCGATAATGGCGGCGATTTATGGGCGGAAAGAAAGTCAACACCTGGCGCCCGATTCGTTATGAGCTTGCCTTTGGCTCCGCCACCGCCCGCTGTCACAGCGGAAGCATTCCGCGATCAGCAGTCAGCGACCAGCTCATGATTGGATTTGGTGTTGAAAACCGCTCCGTTGGAAATGCGGGCGACGCAGTTGTCGCCCTACAAACTAGGTCGCTTACGCTTCCGGCTCCGTTTCGGCATGGCATCCGAATAGCGGCTTGTCCTCTAAGTGGCAACGAAGCTGATAGCTGAATGCTGAGTGAGTTACGCTTTATACGAATCGCCCAATTCCTTAATCAACGCATCCGTCAGCGGCTTTTTGGCCAGATGCGCAATTACAGGCTGCCCAATTTTTAGGAAGCTTCGAAACGCCCACGACGGAATGCGGTCGATAAATAAAGGCACGATGGCGCGAAATCTCTTAAGAATCAAATCGACGATCTCATTCAGACTTGCTCCGGATATTTGCTCGCGCTCAATGTACGGCAGCTTCGTGGAGAGGTATTCCGTGCACAAAGGAATAACCGGCAGCCACTTCTCATCCTCTTTTTCGCCGGAAACCGCTTTGTTCGATCCCGCATAGTCGCCGGGAGGCCGACGCGCGTACTTACTCACAACCGCCTCACGCGCCGCCGCATCCATCCTATCCAAAGCCGCCTTCATCACGACGTTATTTGCCGGAAGCAAAAAGCGGGTTTGCAGGAATCGCTGGCAATTCCGCCGCCCGAGCGCGTAGTCGTGTGCCCGGAAACCACGTTCAAAAAAACCACCGAACGCGCTCAACACCGCGCATTGTAACGCCGGTGGCTGCTCTGCCACCGGATGGCCAACCGCACCTTGATACTTCCTGGCGAGCCGATCGTCCGACGGAGCAATCACAAAGCGGCTAAACGTATTGCCGCTCATGATGTCGCTTAGCGACTCGCCAAAGAACCGCGATTGCGAAATTAACGCACCAAAGAGTTTCGGCAGGACCGAGAGAACTCCCGATTGCTTTGCCATCGCGAAATTAGTGGTGAATTTTGCCGTCGTTGGAAACGGCGCAATGTTGATAACCGCTCGGTCCGCCGCCTTCGCACTCATCGGATTTATGTCACTTGGTGAAGCCGGGGCTAGCGATGCAAGATAATCGTGCGAATAGTTGAATGGATCGTTGTTCGTGATGCCGCCATCTACATTCAGCGTCGCGAAGGGCTGAGTCATGTTCGGAGGAAAATTCGGTGCTATCGGCGGCGGCGTGCCCGTTGCCGCGGAAGTAACCGACTCCCACATCGGTGGAATGTATTCGGCGGTACTGCGCTCCAATTCACGCGGGGCAAGGAACGCCGGGAAAGCGCCGGTCGCCATAGCCGCGGTCTGCAGCACATTCCAGCCTCCCGCCGGACCCGCTTTCGCAAGGTTGAGGATATGCGCGTTTTGCGCGGGCTGCGATACCTTATCCGGCCTTTGAATCTCGAAACGGATTCGGTCGCCAAAGAATAACGTTGTTTCTTCCACCGAGCCCGGGGCCGCGCCGTTCAACGAATAAGGGACACCGCGCAAATTCGTCAGCGAAAGAAACAGCGTGAGATTGGGCGAGACATAAGGACGAGGCGGCGACAAAGGAACGCCGGGGGTTAAAGCGTATGAGGCAATCTGGCTGATGATTGTGGAATCGAGAAGAGACTCCACCGGCGTGTTGGGCTTCAGATCGTCCGTCTTCAATAATTGGTGAATGTCGATCTTATTGACCCAACTCTCGTAGAAGCGGTTCGTTGTATTTTGCTTCGAGGTGTCGTGTATGTGCTCGAATTCTTCGTTCAGCATTACGGCCGAGATAGCCGCGCACATTCCGCCGGCCGACGCCCCCGATAAAACCTCAATAGATAGGTCATGCGCAGGCACCAATTCGCCACGGGCCTTGGCCTTGTACCATTCATCCAGCGCTTCGGTCAGAAAATCCAAAACTCCGGCGGTATACGCGCCCGCCGATACTGCCCCGGCCATATTGATGCCGATTCTGAACACCGCCATTCCCAACCCCTCCCGGAATACTTCCGAAACAGCATCTTCTTCGCGACTAGTGGTGCGCGGGCTTTGCTTGCCGCGCTTTGTCCGTATCACCGGCCAGCTTGCTGATGCTCCCTGCATAGTCATTCGTAACGCAGCGCTACCATCGGATCGACGCTCGCCGCTCTTCTCGCCGGTATGTAACATGCCAGCAGCGCGACTATCGCGAGCAGCACCGAAGCCAGCAGCAGCGTCAGCGGATCCGTCGAAGTAATGCCATAGACGTAACCCGACATTAAGTGGCTCAACGCCAACGATCCCGCTAACCCGGCAGCGATTCCGATGAGCGTTACTCTGGTTCCTTCACGCAGCACCAGGTTCAGCACGTCGCTCCGGCTCGCGCCCAACGCCATTCGTATCGCCAGCTCGCGCGTGCGGCGGCCTACGGTATAACTCATGACACCGAAAATTCCCACGGCGGAAAGGATCAGCGCGAGCGCCGAGAAGATCCACAGCAGCGTCATCGGAAAGCGGATCGCACCATAGGTCTGCGACACAATATCGTTCATTGTCCGAATTTGATTGATAGGCTGTTCTTTATCGAGGCTCCTCACCGTGTCGCGCAACGCTGTTACGATGCTCGCCGGAGGCAGCGCCGTTCGGACGGCAACAAAAGCCGATGCCGACGGGTTCTGCGCGAACGGAATATAGATCGCCGGTTCTGGCCGCCATAAATCCTGATTCCGAACGTCTTTCACGATGCCGACAATTTCAAGCGGCCGCGCCGCCCCCGAGCTTTCTCCGGAATAAACGCGCGCCAGGATTGTAAGATGATGGCCCAGCGGGCTACCACTTGGCCAGTAACGATGCGCGACCGTCTCGCTTATGAGCGCAACCGGGTTTCCGCTTTCGTTATCATGCTCGTTGAATTCGCGCCCAGCGACAACCCCCGTTCCCATTGCCTTCAGAAAGCCCGGCGTTATTATTTTGAAGCTCGCCGTCGGTTCTTGCCCCGGAGCTGCCGGCGCTTGCCCTTGCGGCTCAAAGAAAACATTAGCGCCTCCGCTTTGCGCTCCCGCCGCATTCACTCCCGGAATCGCGCCGATCTTCTGGATCAGGTCGCGATAAAACGCCGCACGCTGGGCCGCCGTTTCATATTTATACGACGGCAGAGTAAGGCTCATCGTCATCACATTCGCCGGATCGATCCCAAGATCCACATTCATCAGTCCGACAAACGTGCGAACCAGCAGACCCGCCGCCGTCAGCAACACGAGCGCCAGCGCCATTTCGCAAACCACGAGCGTGTTGCGCAGCTTCCGCCGCCCCAGTTCCGCCGTCGTGCTCAGCGCGCCTTCTTTCAGCGCCTCGCCCCATTCACCTTTCGCCGTGATCCACGATGGAGCCAGACCAAAAATAACGCCTGTCGCCACGGTGATCCCAATACTGAACAACAACACGCGCCAATCGACGTTGATGATCCTAGCGTTCGGCAGGCTGAAACCGTAGCGAGTCATCGCCAATGTCAGCAAACGATCGCCCAAAAACGCCAGCAGCAGCCCTAATACGCCGCCGCAAGCCGCCAGCAAAACGCTTTCGGTAAGAAACTGCGAAATCAGCCGCCGCCGCGTTGCACCGATCGCCACCCGAATCGCTACTTCACGCTTTCGCCCCGTCGCGCGCGCCAGCAGCAAGTTGGAGACGTTCACACACGCGATCAAAAGCACGAACATCACCGCGCCCAGCATAATCAGCAGCGGTTTTTGCATGTGGCGATGGTAGGCCGCATGCAGCGGCTCCACTTTAATTCCCCATCCCTTGTTCGCCGCCGGATACTCACGCGCCAGCCTGTCCGCCAGTGTATTCATCGCGGCTTGCGCTTGCGCAATGCTTACGCCCGCCTTTAGCCGAGCTTGCGTTTGCAGATCGCGCGAAGTCCCGCGCCCCAATTCGCTTCGCTCTTCCGGTGTAAGCACGAGCGGAACAAAAACGTCCATCTCCTGGTCCCACGTGAATCGAAACGAAGCCGGCATTACGCCCACAATCGTGTAGCGCTGCTGGTCGAGATCGATTGATTTACCCAGAATCGAAGGGTCCGAAGCATAGCGCGTCCGCCAAAGCCGGTTGCCGATGACTGCCGTGTGATTATGTCCCAACTCCATTTCTTCGGGTCTAAGAAATCGTCCTAGCAGCGGATGTATGCCAAACAGGGGCAACAGGTCCGAAGAAGCTTTTATTCCCTCAATCGCTTCCGGCCGGTTCCCTTCCGTAATATTGAAACGCGACCAGCGATAGTAAGCAACGTACTGAAACACGCCAGCCTTTCGAATATCGGCGATATTGGGAGCCGACACTCCGGTCTGGATGTAGCCCTCGCCCTTTTGATTGCGCCACTGCCCCAATCCGACGAGCTGTTCAGGATCCGGATAAGGCAGGGGCCGGAGAAGCACTGCCGATACAAGGCTAAAAATCGCAGTATTCGCGCCGATTCCTAACGCCAGCGTCACCACTGCCATTGCCGTAAAGCCTGGGTTCTTTATCAGGACACGAGCGCCGTAGCGCAGGTCTTGAAACATAGCCGCCGTTTGCTCCCATCAATCATACGCAAACAACGGGGCCTCCGGCACGTAATTATTAGAAGGTTTCTTCGTGAATTTCCGGCGCTTCTTCCCGTTCGGCAACCAAGCCCAGCCGCCGCAACAGGCGCCGCACTTTCTTAGGCGAAACCGAAAGCCGCTGCGCGACTCGCGATACCTTGCGGTTCTCTCGCTCCCATACCTTAGACACCAGAAACGCTTCAAACTCTTCCACCACCGTCTGCAGGCTCTTTCCATCCACTAATCCCTGCGACCAGGCGCGTAGGTTCGGATCCAACTTACTCTCGCGAACAATCTTCTGCTTTAGCGATTGCAAATCGTTCCATAACGAGCCGTGCCTGTCCACGCTCAGATATTCTTCCGCTCGGTCGGCGCTCGATCTCGCCAGTTCCTGGTCATTGAAAAACCCGTTCATCAATACCAGCCCCTGACATGTGTAGGCCCGCGCCAGAATCCTGCGGCTTTGCGTGTGCTCGGCGAAATCCACCGCTTCGCGCGCGCAATCGTAAGCCAGTTGCGCAAACCGGCCCGGTTCCTCCGTCCCGCTGATCTGCTCTTCGTAACGGGCATTATCGATCATTGCCTGCGCAATTCGAGCCCGGCACATCAACAAATAGTCGGTTTTTGCCATTCCCAATTCGAACGCAATCGAAGCTGCCTGCTCCGCCTTATCCAGATAGCCCGCGTCCAAATAAATTTCTGAAAACCCGATTTGCACGTTTCCTGAACCGTGGTGGCTTGGGAATCGCCGATAAATTTCGCCGGCTTCGGTCAACTCCGCCTGCGCTTCTTCGAGCAGTTGCCGCATGCGCTCCAGTTCTCCGGCTTTACCTGCGCTTGAACCTGCTTCACCGCGCTGCCGCTGTTCCAAGTCTGCATCAATCCGGCGCCGCCACTCCGCCGCAAGCAGCCGTTTCGCCCGCGCGATATTTGCAAGCGACCGCGCGTAGTGGCCTTCGAGCGACGGCCGGTGCCGGAATAAATCCAGTGATGCTTCGAAATACTGGATGGCATGTTCATAACGCCCTTCGCGCCGCGCGATGCGCCCGTAGGTCGATTGAATATTGCCGAGCGTGATGTAGTCGTCGCTGTCCTTAAGCGCCGCTTCCGCTTCCTGCAGCGCTCTTACCGCCTCTTTCGTGCTCCCCTTTTGAAATAGAAGCCAGCTTTCCTGTGTCTGAATCACCGCCGCCAGCTTCGGCATCGGAATCGCCGCCGCTACTTCCCTCGCTTTTTGCGCAAACTGTAGTGCCGAGTCGTACTCGCCCGCCTGCCGCAATGCGCGCGCTTTCCAAAAGTTCGCCAGCGATACCACTTTCGGATTTGCCAAGTCGTTACTGATCGCAAGAATGAAATCCAAATGCTTCAAAGCTGCCGGCGCGTTTTCCTGCTGCGCATACAACCCCGCCTGCGCCAACCGCACTTGCACATATTCCTTTAGCGGCAAATCGACGACTCTGTCGCGCTCAAACCGTTCCAGAATCTCAGCCAGCGTGCCTTTGTCGTCAAAGCCCACCGCCACCCACTGCGCCAAAATACCCACAGCGAACCCAGTACCAGGTGCGCTTGGCGTTAACGCATGAAACCCCGGCAAAGCCGCTGCGAGAACGCGCGAACCGTGCTCCATCTGCCGGTTGTCCAGCGTGTCAGTGAGTTCTCGTACTAGGTCGCTGAGGCTCAGTATTCTAAATCAGGTCGCTGAGAGGGTGGTAAAAATCGGCCAACCCGTCGCTCACGCTCCGGGCTCCTTTTAACAATCACCAACTTGTGCTGTATGGCGATTTTTCACACCTTCTTACACTTCCGGCTCCGTTTCAACATTCTACGCAAGAGCAACGTGCCTCAACTACGGGTGTGATCGGGAGGAACATTGGGGATAGCAGAGCGGTTCTGCGAAACGAACTGGGGCGGGGGTGGCGCGCCAACGGGGGCATAGCAGAGGTAATCGAGCGCGGCGGTGAGATCGGCTTGGTATTGTTGGTCCTCGGCTTTTTGCTGGCGGACGGCATCCTGGCGGATGACGGTACGGATCCGCTGCAATTCGGCGAGTGCTTTGTAGAAGCTGCGCTCGGCGGTGGTGCGGTAGCGGAGTGCAAGCGCGAGCAGCGCGGGATCGATAGTTTCGTCATCGAAGGCGGCGAGTTAGAGCGAGAGCGCGCGGTCCATACGCCACTGGCTGAGCCCCATTTGAGCGAGAAGCATGCGCTCGGTTTCGGTATCGGGCTCCCATTCGTCGTCGAGCTTGGCGCGGATGGCATTCAGTTCTTCGAGATCGGCTCCGGCAAGGCGCTTGGAGCAGAGATTGTGCTTGACGGCATTGCGGGAAGAGACGGCTTTTCCGGCCTCGGTGCGAGGCCCGGTGGAGGTATTTTCCGTAGCGGGAGTTTCGCGGGATTGCGAGTCGATAGGTGACATGGGAAGAATCCGTCGGCCGGCCAGTTTGAGATATTCCGGCATCTGGAACGTAGCACGGGAGGCGAACGACCCGAATGGGTAAAACGGGATAACCCTAGAGAATGCATTGGCTTAGGGTTATGAAAATTCTTGAAATGGAGCGGAAGCGCCGGGATGGGAGGTGGAGACATCGAGGGCAGCAACGTCACTCAGGATCGCCGCACTCATTTTCATGACCGCCAGACCATGAAGACCTTGGCGCAGATTTCAGTTAGCATCTGCCGTGGTGCATTTCTGGCGATATACTTTTGCAGGTATTCTTGCCACGTCATCGATGCTCTTGGCCAAGGCTTCCACCTGACGGATGTGAACCACGGAGTCCAATTCAAATTCTTTCCGAACAAGCCGCCGGTCCAGGTCAGTTGGACCGATGCAGCTTTCCGCAACGGCTGGCTTGCGCTCGATCGAAACGGAAACGGCCTGATCGATGACGCGACGGAACTCTTTGGCAATCTAACCTCGCAGCCCCAAAATCCGAATCGCAATGGATATATCGCACTTGCGGTTTTTGACGATCTCCAAAATGGCGGCAACGGTAATGGCTTAATCGATCCACGCGATACTGTTTATGATCGGCTTAGGGTTTGGATAGATGCCAACCATAATGGCGTAAGCGAGCCTGGAGAACTGCATAGACTTCGGGAACTCGGCGTCTTTAGCATTGACCTTCGTTACAGAATGTCAAAGTATGTGGACCCGAATGGCAATCAGTTCCGTTACCAGGCCCGGATCCGGGACCAAGCAGGGCGGCGACACGACGCTTGCTATGACGTCATCTTGGAGTTTGAATTCACTCCAACGAACCAATAAAGGGCCTGCCTGTTACGCTACGTTTTAGTTTGATCGAGCGCCCGTTTCACCATATCCATACATCCGTTAACATTGTAAGGCACTCCGGACAACTGGTCCAAATCGGACCAGTCAAGTTGAAATTTTTGGCCTACCTATAGACACTACAGTCATGCGCGATCGCCGAAATCGCACCGCTCTCATACTGCTCGGATTGCCAGGTTCCGGCAAAGGCACTCAGGCTCGCCGCCTGTCCGATGTGCTCGGCATACCGGCTCTCTCCACCGGCGAAATGCTTCGCCGCGAGGTAAGTGCCGGATCGCAGCTCGGGGAAATTGTTCGGGGATTTTTAGAGCGGGGGGCGCTCGTTGATGATGAACTCGTGAACAAAGCGGTCTGTTCGCGAGTTCGTCAGAGCGATTGTGCGCGGGGATTTGTGCTTGACGGCTATCCGCGCACGGTCGCACAAGCTGAGTTCCTGGATAGCTGCCTGGCAAAGCTCGGAATGGAACAGCCTTCGGCGCTATGGCTGGACATTCCCACCGCTGTCATTCAATCTCGCTTGCTGAATCGACTGGAATGCCCGCTATGCGGCCGGACATTTCAAGGTGATCATTCGCCGCTGGCCGTTTGCGAGCACGACGGAACCGCTCTCATCCAAAGGTCCGACGACAACACGACCGCAATCGAAGAGCGTCTGCGTCAATACGAACTGAACACTGCGCCGCTGCTCGATTATTACGAAGATTCACGCCTGTTCCGAATTCCCGCCATGGGAGCCCCGGAACAGATCGCTGAATACATGCTCTCCGTCGTAGCCGACCACTTTACCGCACCCGGCAAAGCTGGTATTCGGTCGGGGTTCATCCACACGGCTCACGCCGCCTCGGTTTTGTAATTTCCTCAAACCCTAGTAACTGCCTCGATTCGTTTGCGATCCAATGGTGTGAAAACTCCAAGGAGAGTCATTCCACATGGCAACAAATCATGGCGTCGTTTATCTCGGCCCAGGCAAAGTCGAAGTGCAATCGATCGACTACCCCAAAATGCAGAATCCGCACGGTAAGCCCATTGAGCATGCCGTCATTTTGAAAGTCGTCTCCACAAATATTTGTGGATCTGACCAGCACATGGTCCGTGGCCGCACAACCGCGCCGCGCGGCTTGGTGCTTGGTCACGAAATCACCGGAGAAATTATTGAAAAGGGAAAAGATGTCGAATTTCTCAACATCGGCGATCTGGTCACTGTCCCTTTTAACGTGGCTTGCGGCCGCTGCCGCACCTGCCGTGAACAAAACACCGGCGTTTGTCTTAACGTGAACCAATCCCGTCCGGGCGGCGCTTATGGATACGTCGATATGGGCGGATGGGTTGGCGGTCAGGCCGAATACGTTATGGTCCCCTACGCCGATTTTAATTTGTTGAAATTCCCCAACAAAGAACAGGCGCTCGACAAAATTAAAGATCTGACGATGCTGTCCGACATCTTCCCAACCGGATTTCATGGCGCCGTGACCGCGGGCGTCGGTGTCGGCTCTACCGTCTACATCGCTGGAGCCGGTCCCGTCGGCATGGCCGCCGCTGCGTCCGCGCAAATTCTCGGCGCTGCCGCGGTGCTGGTTGGCGACATGAACGCTGATCGTCTAAAGCACGCGAAGTCTGTCGGCTTCGAGCCGATCGACCTCACTAAAAGCGACAAGCTTGAGGAACTGATCGAGCAGGTGCTTGGCGTGCCCGAGGTCGATTGTTCCGTCGACGCCGTGGGCTTTGAAGCTCGCGGCCACGGCAGCCATCATACACAAGAACTGCCCGCAACCGTTCTCAACTCGCTAATGGCGATCACGCGCGCGGGTGGTGCCGTCGGTATTCCGGGCCTCTATGTAACTGAGGATCCCGGCTCATCGGATGAAGCCGCCAAGCAGGGTAACCTCCGGATGCGCTTCGGGCTCGGCTGGTCTAAAGCTCTGCGGTTCGCCACTGGCCAGACTCCGGTGCTACGTTACAACCGCAATCTCATGCAAGCCATTCTGCACGGGCGCGTGCCCATCGCGAAGATCGTGAACGCGACGGTTATCGGCTTAAATGACGCTCCGCAAGGTTATCAGGATTTCGATAAAGGCGCGGCGAAGAAATTCGTGCTCGACCCGCACGGTATCGTTTCCAAAAAAGCAGCTTAGTACGAGATGGGCCGGTTCGTCCGGCCCTTTCTTTAGAACGCGGCTGCGCCGGCTTCCGCAACCGAGTGGTCCTGGTCTCCCGAGCCCCCGCTCACTCCGATTGCGCCGACAACTTTCCCATCTTTCTTTAAAGGAATACCGCCGGCGAAAATCATGATACGGCCGCCGTTGGACACGTGAATTCCAAAGAATTGCCCGCCCGATTGCGAGTGCGTTGCGAGATCTTTGGTCGAAATATCGAAGGCGCGCGATGTGAAGGCTTTGTTGATCGAAATATCGATGCTTCCAATCCACGCGCCGTCCATTCTCACATGCGACACCAGATTCCCCCCGGCATCCGCCACTGCAATATTCATCGGCTGTTTAATCTCCGCCGCTTTTTTTTCCGCCGCCGCAATCACGCGGCGCGCATCCGCAAGAGTCACCATTATCATTGTCCTTTCGAATTCACTCCAACTGCTAAAGACTCGTCAAACAAATTTTTGTTACTTTGACTTGGTGGGGGCCGCCATTCTTGCGGCGAGCCGGCATCCTAGCCGGCTTCAACTAAATCATCTGAAACGACGGCAGAATCGGCATCGATCGAATCCGCTTGCCGGTAGCGCTAAAAATCGCATTCGCAATCGCCGGGGCGATTCCTATAATCGGTGTTTCGCCTGCCCCAGCGGACGGAATATCTTTTCGATCGATCAGAATTAACTCAATCTTCGGAACATCGCTGAATCGCGGCACACGATATTTCGAAAGGCGCGAGTTCAGAATTTTTCCGCCGGCAAAGTCGATCGCCTCAAAAAGCGCTCCGCCAAGCCCCATCACGATTGCGCCTTCCACCTGATTCTTCAGATGCTCGGGGTTGACCACGGCGCCGCATTCCCAGGCTTCAACAACTCGCTCCACCCGCAATTGTTTGCCGGGGCCCAACGCAATCTCTGCGCAGCAGCCCACATAGCCGCCTTTTTCCACGCCGCACGAAAGCCCGAAGCCGCGAGTAGCCGAGGGCTTCCTCTCGTGCCACCCAAAACGGTCCGCCGCCACTTTCAGAACGGCACGCAGCCGGTCATTCTTTAAATTTTTCAGACGAAATTCCAGCGGATCCATGCGCGCCGCGGCAGCCAGTTCGTCCATGTGCGACTCACGCGCAAAATTGTTGGCTGTCGAAGCTAGACCACGATAGGAGCCCTCGCGCAAAGGCGAATCTATTTCGTGAAACTGCTCCTGTTTATCGGGAACTTCGTATGGCGTTCGAATCCCCGAACCACCCGACAAGTAGTTGTGGAACTCCCATTTCCGTAGCGTTCCATCTCTATCGATTTCACTGCGCACATCAACGATCCCGGCCGGCCGGAAATATGCCCAGGTGAATTCTTCTTCGCGCGTCCAGATCAACTTCACCGGTTTGCCAACAGCTTTTGCGATTCGGGCCGCTTCTACCGCGCATTCTCCGCTGTGCTTGCCGCCATAAGCGGAACCCGTATCGGGCATCAGCACGCGCACGTTCTTTTCGTCCATTTGCAGCGCCTCTGCAAGTTCACTGCGCACTCCAAATGGCCGCTGCGTGCCTGTCCAGACGGTCAAATTGCCATCGCGAAACTCGGCCACAGCAGCACGTGGCTCAAGCGGCGTGTGCGCGATATACGCGATGGTGTAGCTGGTTGCGAGTGAATGCGCCGCGCCTGTTAATGGTTTCGGTTTCTCTGCGTTTCCGTTCGACCGAATGTAAGACCAAAGCTCGTTCGCGGAAACCTGCTTCTTCTCTTCCCATTTCGCATTGATAAGCGATAACGCGCTTTGCGCTTTCTGCTCATCTGTTGCGGCGACCGCTATAAAATCACCGTCCCGCGCAACGTGCACACCGGCCATTTTCGCGGCTGCGTTCGTGTCTGCCGAAATCAGCTTGGCTCCAAAACTGGGTGGCCGCAAAACGCGCCCATAACGCATTCCCGGCAGCTTATGGTCTGAAGCATACTTATGCTTCCCGTTGACAATCTCTTCTGCGTTCACCTTTGGCAAGCTTGTTCCGGCCACCGACCAGCGCTCCGGTGGCGTAGCGCAATCGCTTCTTCCGGTAATTTGAACCCAATTAATCTTTCCGGCCAGTTCTCCCAGCGTTGCCTTCTTGCTGGAATTCTTATCGCAGATACATCCTTCGCTCGCCTGCAACCGCCCGCGGTCCATATTCCAAAGCTTGGCTGCCTCGTCGATCAACGCCTCTCGCGCTGTTGATGCCATTTTGCGCAGCTCCGGAGCCATAGTCGGCGTCGTGCGGCTACCGAACGTCCCCATGTCCCACGGGGTCCGCGCGGTGTCGCCCATCACCATCTGAATGCTTTCAGGCTTGCAGCGCAGTTCATCGGCAACCGCTTGAGTCAAAGAAGTACGTATGTTTTGCCCAACCTCCACTTTGCCGGTGAAAGTTGTTATGGCGCCATTGGGCGCAATGTGCAGCCATGTGTCTACCGTTTCCGGTAGCTCCTCGCGCCGCCGCCTTCCGCCGCCCGATTCCTGCGCCGAAGCAGCACCGTCATAAGTGAACAGCACGAGCAGGCCGCCGCCGAGCGATTGCAGAAACGCGCGACGGTCAAGGTTGGTTATCACCTCAGGCATGGGGCTTGACCCTCGCTTCGGCCGCAACAGACGGCGCGGCTTTCTGCACCGCCGCCACAATGCGGTTGTACGTGCCGCAGCGGCAGATATTGCCTTCAAGGTGTTGCTTAATCTCTGTTTCGGAGGGCATAGGATTCTTTCTGAGCAACGCCGCGGATTCAAGGATCATGCCCGGTGTGCAATAGCCGCATTGCATCGCGTCGTATTCGATGAATGCACTCTGCAAAGGATGAAGACGTTCGCCGTCGGACAGCCCTTCAATGGTTGTAATCTCACGGCCCGCAACACTACCAACAGGCGTGATGCAAGACCGGTGAGCCGCTCCGTCAATCAGCACCGTACACGCGCCACACTGGCCCTCGCCGCACCCATATTTTGCGCCGGTGAGATCCAGCTCGTTGCGCAGCACCCATAGAAGCGGCCTTTTCGCGTCGGTTTCAATATGCACCGGCCTGCCGTTGACTACGAGTTTCATGCCTTCATTCTATCCGCAAAAATCCAACGTTGAACGCCACTTGGCTTGCATTGCATTACAGTGTAAGCATGAGCGTCAACCTGAACTTTCGAACAGAAGAAGCTACCCGCGACGCCATCGACAAACTCGCGGCGAGCATCGATCGGGACCGATCCTGGGTCATTAATGAAGCGGTGAAGGACTATCTCGATGACAATGCCTGGCACATTGAGCAGATTCTCCAGGGGCGTAAGGACATCGCGGAGGGCCGCTACTCGTCACTCGAAGAGGTACGGGAGCACTTTCGGAAAAAGTACGAAAAAGCCAAAGCCGCCGAAGCTAAGAAAAAGAGCGGCTACTAAGTGACCTATCGCCTTTCCGATATGACCAAATCGAATCTCAGCGAGATTTGGGATTATATTGCAGCAGACTCGATTAGCGCGGCAAATGAAACTGCGCTGCGGATCTTTGCAGGCATCGAGCAACTGGTTCAGTTCCCTCGATCGGCACGCGCGGGCCTCGTCGAAGGAACGCGCGAGTTAGTGATCGCGCCGTATCGCATTACTTACGAGATCAATGACGATGTGATCGAAATTCTCAGCGTTGTGCACGACAAGCGTAGATCACTGCCAAGCTAAACCGCCCTACACGTCCAGATTTCGGACGTCCAAGGCATTTTCTTCGATAAACTTCCGCCGCGCTTCCACGTCCTCGCCCATCAATGTCGAAAAGATCGGCTCGGTTTCGGCGAAGTCTTTCAGGTCCACCTGCAGCAATGTCCGCGTTTCCGCGTTCATCGTGGTGTCCCACAACTGGCTCGCGTTCATTTCGCCCAGCCCCTTGTACCGCTGCACATTCACGTCGCGCGTGCCTTCGTTCTTAACGTAGGCCAGCATGTCGCGCCAGTTGTCGATTGTCTCGCGCCGCGTTTCTTTCACCACGACAAAAGGAGGCGTGTTGTATTTGGCCACCTGCTTCACCAGCGCGCGCAATCGGCGGAATTCCGGCAACGCGACGAACTCGGTATTGATATATCTTGTCGCGTTCGTCGGATCTTTATAGCTCACCATCCAGGCTGAATGTTCTTCCTCTTGTTCAAGCTTTGTATCCAGCTTTGCGGCAGTAAAGCGATCCAGAAGCGCCCGCACTTTGGTCTCTTCCTGGAAATCCTGCTTTGTCTCCGCCGGCAGTTCGGTCTGGGTCAGCACATCGACAATACGCGGATCGCGGACACGGCGTTCCAACCGCCGGCATACTTGCTGTAATTCATCCAGCAACATCAGAAACTGCCGCAATTCCGCGCCTTCTAATTTCACCGCGGTAGCTGGATCAGAGCCAATCTCCACATTAAGGTTTTCCGTCGCTCGCCGCAGAATTTCACGCGTGAATTCCTTGTCGTCCTTGATGTACTTCTCGCTCTTGCCTTTCTTAATCCGATATAACGGCGGCTGCGCCACAAATACCTTGCCGCGCGTAATCAACTGCTGCATGTGCCGGAAGAAGAACGTCAACAGCAGTGTGCGAATGTGCGAGCCGTCCACGTCGGCGTCGGTCATGATGATGATCTTGCCGTAGCGAAGTTTGGCCAACTCAAAATCATCGCCTTTGCCGATCCCAGTTCCAATCGCGGTAATCATGGCCCGAATTTCTTCATGCGACAGCATCTTGTCGTATCGGGCCTTCTCGACGTTCAGGATTTTGCCCTTCAGCGGAAGAATTGCTTGATAACGCCGGTCGCGCCCGCTCTTTGCGGTTCCACCCGCCGATTCACCTTCAACTAAGAAGAGCTCACAGCGCTCGGGATCTTTTTCCTGACAATCCGCCAGTTTGCCCGGCAATCCGCCCGAATCGAGCGCGCCCTTGCGCCGCGTCAGATCGCGCGCTTTCCTTGCCGCCTCTCTCGCTCGCGCTGCGTCGATGGCCTTCGAGACAATCTTCTTCATCACCGCCGGGTTCTTGTCGAAAAATTCACCCAGCTTCTCGTTGATAAGCTGTGTTACTTCGCCGGTGATATTCGAATTCAGCTTGCCCTTTGTCTGACCTTCAAATTGCGGTTGGGGCAATTTTACGCTGACAACAGCAGTTAAGCCTTCCCGCACATCGTCCCCGGTCAGGTTTTCTTTTTCCTTGAACAGCCCCGCCTGCTGTGCAGCGGAATTAATGGTGCGCGTCAGCGCGCTTCGAAAACCGCTTAAGTGTGTGCCGCCATCGACGGTGTTGATGTTATTCGCAAAGCTGAAGACCGTCTCCGAATACGCGTCGTTGTATTGCAGCGCCACTTCCATGTAGAGCTTGCCCAACGGCAAATCGCGCTCGCCTTCAAAATGGATTGGCTTGTCGTGCAGCACCGATTTCCCGCGATTCAGATGCTTAATGAACTCTGCAATACCGCCGCTATAGAAGAACTCTTCGCGCCGCTCATCCTCGCCGCGTTCATCCACCAGGATGATCTTCAGTCCCTTGTTCAAAAACGCCAGTTGCCGGAGCCGGTTCGCCAGCACGTCGAAATCGAAATGCGTGGCAGTCATAATCGTGGCATCGGGCTTGAATGTAATCTTCGTACCCGTCTTCTTGCCGGCCTTACCCGTTTCTTTCAACCGGCCCTTCGGAATACCGCGTTCGTAATCCTGCTCCCAAGTTGAGCCCTTCCGCCAGATTTCCAGATGCAGCGTTTCGCTCAAGGCATTTACGCAACTCACGCCAACGCCGTGCAATCCGCCCGATACCTTGTAGGTGTTCGAATCGAATTTTCCACCCGCGTGCAACTTCGTCATCACGACTTCCGCCGCTGACACACCTTCGCCCTCGTGCAGGTCTACCGGTATGCCGCGGCCATTGTCTACGATCGTCGCCGAGTCGTCGCTATGCAACGTGACGGTAATTTCGCTCGCAAACCCGGCTAGCGCCTCATCCACCGAGTTATCCACTACTTCGTAAACAAGATGATGTAATCCCATCTCGCCCGTCGATCCGATATACATCGCCGGACGCAGCCGTACCGCCTCTAACCCTTCCAGAACTTTGATGCTTCGCGCATCGTAATTTTCGTGTTCGTTCAAAGCCACTGTCGCCATACTTCAATCTTTCTTTCCGCTCTCTTCCGTCGCGCGCACGCTAAAGCCGCTCAAATTCGCATCGGCATCACAACATAACGATAGGTGACGCCTTCCTGCCCGCCTTTCGGCCGCAATTCGCCTGCACTATTGCCATCTTTAAAATGAAATTCCACTTCCGGCTGATCGACGGCTTTCAAAAAGTCGAGCAGATACTGAGCGTTGAATCCGATCTCGATATCGGACCCGCTATAGTCCACCGGGATAGTCTCTTCGCTTTCGCCCGTTTCCGAAATCGACGAATGCACCTTCATTTCGCCGGATAAAATCTGCAGCTTCACCGCCCGCGACCGTTCATCGGAAAATTGCGACACGCGCTCCAGCGCATACCGGAAGTCGTCGCGGCCAATCGCCACCGAAGTCGCATGCTCCTTCGGCAGCACCCGCTCGTAATCCGGAAAATTGCCGGTCAGCTTGCGGCTCAGCAACAGACGCTTGTCCAAATGAAAAAACAAGTGATTGTCGTTGCCTGCAAACTCAACCTGCCGGTCTTCACCGTCGCCGGCCAGCTTCAAAATCTCGAGCATGGCCTTCTTAGGTAATAGCGCCCGGTAACTGCCCTCGACCTCCAGTTCCGCCTTTTGCTCAATCATCGCCAGCCTGTGGCCGTCTGTCGCCACCATCACCAGCCCGTCGTTTCTCAGCAGCAACAGGGCGCCATTCAAAGTGAACCGCGATTCCTCCGCTGAGATGGCAAAAATGGTCCGCTCAATCATTTGAGCGACCGTAGAGAGCGGAAGCTTCGCCAGTTGCTCCGGCATCTGCGGCAGTTCCGGAAAGCTCTCGCGCGACATTCCCGCGATTCTCGTTCTCGACCGTCCACACACCAGGCTGGCCCAATGATTGTCCTGAATCTTGATCTGAACATCCGCATCCGGGAGCAAGCGCACATAATCCAAAAGCCGCCGGGCCGGAATCGTTCCCGCTCCCTCTTTCTTCACCCGCGCCGGACATGCGCACCGGATACCCAATTCCAAATCCGTCGCCGTAAGCCACACTTGATCCCCGTCCGTTTCTATCAGGATGTTCGAAAGGATCGGAATCGTCGTTTTCTTCTCGACTACGCCCTGGGTTAGTCCCAACTCCCTCACCAGATCTGACCTGCTGACCGAGAATTCCATAAACGTATTTTGTGAAACTGTCTCCTAGTGAAGTCTACAACTCGCGGGCAGCAAAACGGACGCTCTTACTACTTCTAAGAACCAACAATAAAAGTACAAATAAGAACAGTAGTTGTAGCGCCTGTGGAAATGTTGATTTCTCTCTAAATTATACAAAATTCTGAGCCTTACGTCATCTTCAGCCTGTGAAAATCTCAGGCTCCCGCTGTGCGTTCCCGCCTATGGGTCCGGTTTTTCACGCTGTTCCTCCGGCCGCTTTTGCCCGCTTGCGTGGAAATGGTATTTTCTGCTTTTCTTTCAATCGCTCAGCCTGTGAATCGCTTTGTGAGTATCGGAAAATTCCTAGTGAAATGAGCGCTGAATCTATCTGGGTGCTCGCTCCAGCGCGGCCGTCTCTCGCTTACGACCCAATTTTCTGTGCAAAAACCTGTTTAAAAACTGTTAAAATACAGCTAAACCTATTGTAATGAATCAAATAGGCTCTGAATAAGCCGGTTGAGATCCTCGTCGCGCTTCCTGAGCTCTTCGATCTTCTGAATTGAATGCAGGACGGTAGTGTGGTGCTTGCCGCTAAAATAGCGGCCGATCTCCGGCAGCGATGCTGTTGTTAATTCCTTGCAGAGGTACATCGCGACCTGACGGGGATATGCGATCTGGCGCGAATTGCTCTTCATTTTGAGCTGGGATGGTGAGAGGTTGAACCGGTCGGCAACGGCCCGCACGATTGTTTCGAGCGAAATCCGTCGCTCGCCCCGGGCACCCAGGTATTTCAAAGCCTGCTGCGCCATCGCCATATTAATCGGCTCACCGGTCAATGACGATACGGCAATCAACCGCGTCAGCGCGCCTTCCAATTCGCGTACGTTCGATTTGGTTTTTGTGGCGATGTACGTTCGCACGTCATCGGGCAGATGGCTGCCTTCCGACTCCGCTTTTTTATCCAGGATCGCCATCTTCGTTTCCAAATCGGGCGGCTGGACATCGACGATCAGCCCCCATTCAAACCGGGACCGCAGGCGCTCGAATAAACCTGACAACTCTTTGGGCGACGAATCGCTCGAAATGACGATCTGCTTCTGATGTTCGTACAGCTCGTTGAATGTGTGGAAGAACTCTTCCTGCGTCCGCTCTTTCCCGCCGAGGACGTGAATGTCGTCGACCAGCAGCACGTCCGCCGACCGGTAATGCCGGTGGAACTGCGTCATCCGGCCGTTCTTCAGGCACGAAATCAGCTCGTTCATGAATCGCTCGCTCGACGTGTATACCACGTTCAAACCCGGAAAATTGTCCAGAAGGCTCCGGCCGATCGCGTGCATCAGATGCGTTTTGCCGATGCCTGTATCCCCATAAATGAACAGCGGGTTATAGCTGCGCGACGGCATCTTGGCCACAGCCATCGCAGCCGCATGAGCTAGTTGATTGCCCGAACCAACTACGTAGGTGTCGAATGTGAGGCGCGGATTCAGCCACGAAGCTGGATTTTCAAACATCGGCTCCGGGGCTCCGAAACTCGAAGGCCCGTCGGTTGCGGCTGGATGCCGGAAACCGGACGTGCCGTTTCCATGCGCGCCGTTATGAACCTGCGGCAGCCCAGATAGATACTCAACTCGCTGAACCGGCAATTGGAGCACGGCTATCGATTGCAGTACGTGTGGCGTGTATTCCTGCTCAATCCACTGCCGGGTGGTTTCATCCGGCACTCGGACCACCAACACTCCATCTCTAAAATCTTCAAATTCCGAGCGGGTTATCCAGTTTTGATACGCCTCGGAACTCAGCGTCCCGGCCAGCCGGCCCTTGATTTGATCCCACAAGTTTCCCAAATCCCCGCTCCGAAATACCGTTCCGGGTGAGCGCAGAAGATTCCCACATGTTTTCCACATCTGTGGAAAAGCCACCCGTATGCTGTTGTTGGTTGGACCAGCAGCCCCGTTCAGTTAGCGATTTTGGTGAACGAAAACCCGCTTCCGTCCTTCTTGGAAACCTAAGTCTATCACAGCAAACCAGGAGCGAAAGACAAATGTTTATTCTTTTTAGCTATAAGATTCTAAACGGTTTGTTGCGCGTCCCGTTATTCCTGGATCGAACACTGCTGGCCCCCTTTCCACTAGGGGTTTGCCTAACCGCATATGGTTACAATCACATAAATTGACTTCGCAACAAGTTCGTTGGAGAATGTGACTTGTGCCTTTCGAGCGGGAGTAACTCAGTTGGTAGAGTGCAACCTTGCCAAGGTTGATGTCGCGGGTTCGAATCCCGTCTCCCGCTCCATGAAATCCAACCTCACATCTTAAGGACTCTACATCTCCTGCCGTTGGTGTCAGCGCGTCCAGACAGCCCGGATCCAGCGATTAGCGTTTGATATGCCGCAATGCTTTACCCTTGTGCATTGCGATGTGATCGGTTTTGTCGCTCTTGATCTCGTACTGCGGATCTTCCTCGCTCGCGTGATGAATATAGCCTTTGTAGTTCACATCTGTCGTGTGCACGCGAATAATATGACCGCTCACCCGGCCAGCTTCAGAATTCCAAGTTACGTGATCGCCGACTTTGAATGCCGTTTCCATAATCGATTGTCTTTCATTGGCTATTCCTCGGCTCTTCACGGTCGCTCGCGGGACATCCACGCCACCTCGGGCGAAGAAATGACGACCTTTCTGGCCATACCTTCGACGCATCCGGCTTTCGGCCTGGCTAGATGACTAGCCGGCCACAGCCGATCCGATCTGAGTCACCGTACTGCCGATTCCGAATAGGGCGTCGGCTCCTATCAAAACTGCTGCTAAGACTGGAGCTGCTTCCGCATCATCTTTACCCAGAATGCACCACTTAAAGAAGCGCGCCGGCCACGGTATGATGCTGTTCGCGCAATCCCAGCCGTTGTACTCGCCATTGCTCTTCGCCATAAACATGCAGGTTGCCGCACCCAAGCCCGTCATTCCTAATCCAAGACCGGTGTCGAGGATTGGCCCCAATTCGGCCGTAAATTCTGCCAGGGCGCCTGTCGCGACTGTAAAAATGGTATCGGCAGCGAAGGGAGCGATGCTGACCGCCCAGAGCGCCACATCCCACTTATCAGCCGTGCTCCAGGAGCTCTCGGGGAACACGCTCCACGGCGCGCCGCAAACCTGAGTCAGGCCCGCGATAGTGACGCTGCTCCATGACAAGAACAGCATCAAAGGGTTATATCCAGACGTATCTGCAAACGCCAATGCATCGCAAGCAGAACTAAAGAAGGCGCCGAAATAATCGCATATTCCCGCAACTACGCCCAGGGTCGCATAGACCGGCTTGGGAGCAGTGCGCGACAAGGCGGCCAGAGATTTGGCATCCGATGCGCCGGCGCCGCCGGAAAGCCAAGGCCACGGAAGATTGTTCAACTGATTTACAGAATCCGCCGAAAACGGCGCAGACCCGAATATCACTTTGTAGAGAATCGTTACCGGAACAGCGAGTATGAGACACAACAGGTCGAGAATCGACAGATCGTCGCCCGAAATTAATTTATAGATGTAGGAGATTACGGGAATGTCAATCGAAGCGTTCAGAGCCGATTGCAAGCCCTTCACGGCGTCCTCAACCAAGCCGAGCATCGTCGTGAGGATGTCCTCCGCCCCTTGCAATATGAACAACACGATGTCCTTGACGGCCAGCAGAAAATCCTTTATGACCAAGTCGAAGAACTTGGAAATTCCATTCCCCGTGATCTGGTTGTGAACTGCTTGCGCGCGCTGCTGAAAGCCGTTGTCGGCATTCCAATTGTTCTGGATGGAGGCGGTGAGGTTTGAAATATCGCCCAGTCGCGGCACGTTCAGACTGGAGTTACTGGCATAGTGGCTTTTCGCATGATGGTAGACATAGTGAATCCGGGTTGAATGTTGCTGATAAGGGCTGTTATACATTCCGCCGTCGAGTCCCGACGGCTTTTTCGTCTGCGATTGAATACTTTGAACGTATTGGTTAAATGAGTTCTGAAAAATATCGCTGTTCGCGGCATTGTCAAAGGCTTGCGAAATCTGGGAGGAAAAGTCGCTGAATTGCTTGCTGAGCAGATTCTGGAACGTGCTGATCGAACCGGCGATCATGCTAAGGAACTGGTTGAAGCAGCTACGCAGCGCCTGATGAGTATAGAGGATGTCCTGCCATTCGAACAGGAGCTTCAGCCAGGCGATCACATCCTGAATGGCGTCGTAAACGGCAAGAGCAGCCTTTTTGATGACAGCGAAAATCATCTCTGCTGCCGCGGCTGCCTGCCGTGCCGTGTTCACAACGAAATGAGCGACCTGGTCTCCTAAGTTGATTGCGAACTCAATGCCATCCGCTGTGACTTTGGCGACGACGCTGGTCACTTTGTCCCAGAAATGTTTCACCCCGTGAACAATGTCGCCCCAAACGTGTCCGAAAAACCCGCCCAGCAGCGCCGCGTTCGCTACAAGGTGCGATTCCGCTTCCTCTGTTGTAAGTGTGTGAAACACCGGCCCAGACTCGCGGTTTAGATCGAGCCGCCATGCTTCAGTTTTGATTTTCGAAGAGATGCTGCCCGCCTGCGAGCTTTGTGTGATCATCCAGTTCCCAAGCGAATTAATGGATTGCACCGCCGCGTTCGGGTCTGAATAGCTTGGGTCTAATAAACCGCTGTTCTGAAGATCGTCTTGGGAGGCGCTAGCGAGCTTCTGTGCAACGGAGTCGGTCCGCGCGGGCGGCGGCGTTTCATTCGTCTTCAGTTCCACCATGTCGCCTTCGCACCAGCGCTCGGCGGAGCTTCCATCGGAGTTCGTCACCGAGAAAGTGAGCCTGTTCGATGCGAGTGTTGTGGCCTGGTAGTACACGGCCGCGCTTCCGGTTGCGTCCAGCGGGATGACAGCGGGCGCCGACGGCTCGGCCAGATAAGACAGTTGGTTTGCAATCAGCGTGGTTGGAGTCGTTACCGAAACTGTGAGCAGGGCGCTGCCCACCGGAGTTCCCCTCGAATCCACTGCCTGGATGTTCATCAGCGTGGATGCGATGTTGCTCGGAGTCCCTTGTGGAGGTGTCGGACCCGCCACCTTGCGCGTGGTCCAGATCGTGTCATTCGCATCCTGCGCTATCCGGTAAATATTCATGTCCAGATCAACCGTGAACACCTCCGGGTTGCCCGCGACATACTCCGCGCAAACAATAGCCTCAAGCTGATTACCGAGCGGCACCCATGGACCGAACGTCGGAGCGCCGGGGCCTTGCGTCCCATTCTGCCGGCATATCCAAAGCCTTTGCGTGCCTTGTTCAATCAGGAAGATCGCCAGATTGGAGCTATCGGTCTTCTTCCCTGACGGAGAACCATACAACTGAGCTGCCACGTAAGTGGCTCCAGCAGGAGCGTTCGCGCCTCCGGTCAGTTTCTGAACTTCGGGGTTCTGGCCAACTGTCTGGAAAAGGTTTCCTTCGGAATCTAACAGTAACAGCGAATTTACCCCGGCTTGTCCCGGTACGCTGATCACCTGCGGCGCCGTGTCGGAGTCGATTACATAATCTACGGAATAATAAGTGTATTCCGAGAAAGATGGATTCGACCCCCCTCCGTCGGTCATCGTGCCATACGTGAAGGTTATTTCACTGGAATTGCTACACGATAACAATCCAATTCCATCAGCCGTAGATCCTTCCAGCCAATAACGAAACCCCGGGGTGTAGCCGGGTAGACCGTCAGAGCCAGCTACTGCACGCCATATCTTGGCGCTTCCGTCATAACAGCCAAGCTGCGCGGAAAGCGGGGTGTTTATGTTTGAGTTTGGGACAAGGTATAGGTATCGAATGCCCTGTGGGTCAATAAACAGGCCAGCCTGGTTGGGGCCATAGAAGTAGAAGTTGGGCATCCCCATGAAGCCCTGTAGCGTGTTGTCCAGGTCGGCATAAAACCAACTGTCGCCTCCAGCCCAACTGCAAAGTTGGAGACTTAAATCATCGGAGAACGATAAAAGAACATCGAGCGCGCCGTTGTAAAAGACCGCTGAAATGGCAGTAATCGAACCGGATGTGGAGCGATGCGGCACTTGGGTGACGTTCCAACCGGAATGCGATGTCGGCTCCGGCCGGAAGTGAAGGAGATTGCCATTGGAATCGAGCGTAAGAAGATGAGTAACCGGTGCTTGGCCCGCCGTATCCTGTACCGCCACAAACCGTCCCGGCGCGGGAACTACGGGCTGGTCCTGAATATAAAGATAGTCATCAACTAACGCTGCATGAATCTGAATATCCGCAACGGCGTTCGCCATTAGTAGTTCCCCTGTGTGATGGGTGAATTGGATTACCGGAGGGGATTATACAGCAGGAACGGCCGGCGACTTAGCTGCCGCCGGCCGTGCCGTCTCTTTGGCTTTGTAGCGAAGTTCTCTGCTAGCGCACTAGCAATTTAGGACGCATCTTCGGCAAACGCGAGGCCGCCATTTGCCACGTCCATCACGGCGTCGCAGCCCATCAAGATACCGGCTGCGACACCGCCCGCGGGTTCTCCCATGGTCTTCGTCACGATCGTCAGCGGCTTCAACGCCGTGGGAACCGGAGCTATGCCGTTCTGCACCCAATAAAGCGCGTTGTACTTATTCGTAGAATCCTCGCTCTGTTCCACGCTCGTAGCCACGCCCATCGCGAAGAGCAACACTCCTGTCGCGCAGGTAAGCGGCAGGCCATAGGTCTCATTGAATTTTGCGAGGGCCTTCACGGGCGCTCCAACTGTGAACACGAGTCCCGTTATGAGCGGAATAAAGTTCAGCGACCAGAGCGAGATCGTCATCTTCTCGGCGGTCGTGGATTGCGCGGGGAAGATATCGAACGGCGCCGTGAGCCACTGTCCAATCAGAGTCGTAATGATGCTGATCCAACTGAAGACCGTGGTAATCGGATCGGCAGCGGCCGTGGGATTCTTGGCGGCTGTATAGGCCCAAAGATCGGTAAGGACGTCGAAGATTGCGTAGACTCCGGTATTCAGTAGCATCAATATACCGGCTCCTCCAAAGGGGAAACTGCCGGATGAGCTAGCTACCGTTGATACTCCGGTACCGGCTGCCGCCGCTAATGCCATCGTCGAACTGCCGCCGGCCAAAGCGGGCCACGGGAAATTATTGTTATACGTGTTTTCCGTGTTTTCAGCATCCGCTTGGCTGAGCGGCGCTTTTCCGAACAATAGTTTGTACACGATAGTCGTAGGAACCGCGCCGATCAGGCAGATCAGATCGAGCAGCGAGAGCGGATCGCCGGAAATCTGTTTGTAGATCCAACTGATTACCGGAATGTCGATGGTTTTGTTCAGCACATCCTGGAAGGCGGTAAGCGCCGCGCCGGCCAGATCGACGAGCGTGTCGACGACGGCCTCGATCACATCGAGAATCGCGAGCACCGCATCTTCCATGGCCGTGATGATGTCGTACATGGCTACGTCCGCGAAACTCTTAGGATTCTGGAAGATCGATTGAAGACGCTTCACCGTTTCCATAGGCTGGAAGCCACTGTTCTTGTTCAGATTCTGATCGATGTTGTTAAACAACGTCGTCAAATCGCTGCCGCCTTGCGATTGTGGGAATGTACCGCCGTTGTTCGAATAGTTCGTTACGTGGTTGTGGACGTAATTGGTTTGCGTGCCATTGTTCGTTTGGGCGTCGGAAGCTCCACTGGGATTCAGGCCGCTCTGACCAACAGGCGAATTAGCCGGCAAAGGCGCTCCGCTGCTGATTGTCGAGATACTCTTTTGCGGGGCGAATATTGATGAGATATTGCTGAATGCGTTCTTCACGTTGGCTTTGACATCGTCGTCCCAATACGTATTGAAAATAGTCTTCGCGTAGTAAGGCGAGGAAGAGTCCGTCAGATTCTTCGACATCTGGTTCATCATCCCGTTGATGCCCGCTTTCAGCACGCGCTTGGTGTTGATGATGTCGCCCCAGGCGAAGAGCGCCTTCAGCCAGTGGATTGCTTCATCCACGCTTCGTTCGATAAAACGGAAGGCAGTCTTCGCGGCGGAGATAATGTCGTCAAATGTGTTGATTACCAGGTTCAGCAACTGCTTCATTCCGTTCGCGAGGGCCAGCGTTACGGTCAGCACGCCCTTCTCGACGTCCACGGCGATGGTCTCCACGGTCATGACCGCTTTTTTGATTGCATGCATAATGTCGTGACCGAATTTGCAGAGATCGCCCCAGAACGACGAGCTACCCAACGCGCCGGTGGTGGAACCGGCTACCGACCATTGACCCGGGCCGCCGGTATTTGGGGGATTTATTGAGTAAGCCGATACGATTGCGTTGGCTGCCGATGCGGCGTTTCCGGAGGAGGTTGACGGCACGAACGATTGGGATGGGTTCGATGTCCAATCCGGAGCCGTCTGCATAGTAGCCGCCGATAGTGCCTTTCCTGCCGCGTCGAACTGTGGGCGGTTTGGTAGCGCGTTTGCGACACCCTTCAGGTAAAGATTGACGTTATTTGCCGGATAGACTGTAGGCTGGCCTGGCAGATTCGGATTGCTGAAGTAAAAGACCGGTGTGTTCAGGTCCTGAGCAAAAAACGCGAATGTAATTTGTCCCGACTGGTTGGTGGTCAATTGCACCTCTTGAAGGGGAGCAACGGGGTACATTGTCTGGCCTACCCAGATACCAACCGCCGCATTTGACGTAATAGAAATCTCTACGCCGGGCTGCGGCATCGAGTTTTCGTCCGTGATAGTCAATTCAGTCGCGTAACGGGTGACGTACTCTGGCTCGGTGTTCGTGCCGGCGGGCTTCAGCATCACGAGATCGGTAAGCGCGCCGCTTGTCGGATCTTCCGAAAGGACGTTCACTCGATTACCGGAATCGATGCTGAACAGGTCGACGGGAGGTGCTGTGACATTGGGGGGCGCCATGGTGCAGCCGGTTGCCAGTACAGCGACGTCGTTGCCAAGCGGATGGAATTCGGTCCAACTGAATTGCGGCGGCTGTTTCGGATAATTGCCTGGCGCGTCACCGTTTTGCCGGATGATCCAGAGGGTATCGTCCACATCGCGCGCATAGATGCGCGCGCCGGAAGTTGCCGTAGCAATCATGCCGACCGCGCCTTGTACG
>Ga0134125_10001201_pt1 | contig 32128 bp, 35 predicted proteins | sample KB31751_FD_96464 | JGI IMG/M metagenome (GOLD analysis project Ga0134125, IMG submission 96464) | Terrestrial soil microbial communities with excess Nitrogen fertilizer from Kellogg Biological Station, Michigan, USA - KB3-175-1 | ecosystem: Environmental > Terrestrial > Soil > Unclassified ...
CCCTTCCGCGGTCGCCCCTGGAACCTCTGCCTGAACGACGACTGCGAGTCGATGCAGGAGATGAAGAAACGGCGGGCGGAGCGCGAAGCGGCGAAAAAAGCCAAAGAAGAGATGGACGCGAAGGCGCCGCCGAAAGGCGACGAGGACGCCGTCGCGCCGCCGAAGAAACGCAAAAAAGCGAAAGCCAAAGCTTCGAAAGCCGACACCGCCACCCGCGGGGTCAAACGCGCCAAAGCCAAAGCCGGCACCAAAGGCTGAGCGATGTTCATCACCCTGGAGGGGGTGGACGGCTCCGGCAAGAGCACCCAGGCGCGCCTACTGGTCGAGGCGCTGGGCGAGGGCACGGTCGCGATCCGCGAGCCGGGCGGCACCGAGGCCGCCGAGCGGATCCGCACCCTGCTTGCCGACCCGGCGGTGGAGCTCGAGCCGCTGGCCGAGCTGCTGCTGTTCCTGGCGGCCCGCGCCGACCTCACCGAGCGGGTGATCCGGCCGGCCCTGGATGAGGGCCGTGACGTCGTCTCCGACCGCTTCTCCGACTCCAGCGTCGCCTACCAGGGGGCGGCGCGCGGGCTCGGCGTCGGCGAGGTGATCAACCTCTGCGACACCGCCACCGACGGGCTCTGGCCCGACCTGACGCTGCTGCTGAGGCTCGACCCGGAGACCGGCCTCGGGCGAGCCGAGGGAGAGGACCGCTTCGAGGCGGAGGGGCTCGACCTGCAGCGCGAAGTCGCCGCCGCCTACGACGAGATCGCGATGATCGCCGCCGACCGGGTCGTCGTCATCGACGCCGCCGGCACGGTCGAGGAGGTTCACGAGCGGATCGTCGCCGCGGTCAAGGCGCACCGATGACGCCGCTCGAGCAGGCCACCGAGCACCAGGGACGGGCGCGCGTCGCACTCACCGCGGCGCTCGCGGCGGGACCGTCCCACGCCTACCTCTTCCGTGGCCCACGCGGGGCGGGCAAGCGGGCGGCGGCGCGCGCCTTCGCCGCCGAGATCGTCGCCACCGGGGCCGCCGACCCCGACGACGCCCGCCGGCGCGCCCTGCTCGACCCCTCGCCGCACCCCGACCTCGTCTGGCTCGCCCCGCGCGGCGCCCAGCACATGGTCGACGAGGTGCGCGAGCGGGTGATCCGCGCCTCCGCCTACCGGCCCTTCGAAGGCGAGCACCGGGTCTTCGTGGTGGAGGCCGCCGAGGCGATGCGGGACGAGAGCCAGAACGCGCTGCTGAAGACCCTGGAGGAGCCGCCGGCCTTCGTCCACCTGATCCTGCTCAGCTCCGAGCCGGACGGCCTGCTGGAGACGATCGCCTCGCGCTGCCAGCCGGTCGACTTCGCGCCGCTGCCCGCCGAGGTGCTGGAAGCGCAGCTGGGGGAGACGCCCGAGGCGGCGGAGGCGAGGCCGGAGGAGGTCGCGGCGGCGGCCCGGCTGGCCGCGGGCGACCTCGAGCGGGCCCGCCTGCTGCTGTCGGCGACCGGTCGCGAGCTGCGCGCCGAGGTCGAGGCGTGCCTCGCCGCGGTGCTCGCCGACGAGCTCTCCGGGGCACCTTGGCGGCGGCTCCTCGACCGCGCCACGGCGGCCGGGGAGGAGGCCGAAGGGGCGGCCCGGGAGGCGCTCGAGGAGGACTCCCAGGCGGGGATCAAACGGACCGCGAAAGACATCGTCGACGGTGCCAAACGGGCGGGACGGCGTCGGCGGACCGAGATCCTCGACCTCGGCCTCGAGCTCTGCGCGCTCTGGCTGCGCGACCTGGCGGCGCTTGCCGCGGAGGCCGAGGAGGTCGTCTTCGACCGCGACCGGCTCGACCTGCTGCGCACCCAGGCGGCGGGCGTCGATCCGGGCTGGGCGCGGGCCGGGGTCGCCGCGGTGCAGGACACCCGCCGCGGGCTCGATCTGAACGTCAGCGAGGAGCTGGCGCTAGAAGCGTTGTTTTACCGTTTGGCGCGTACCGCCTGAGGCGGCGTGGAGGCGCCCCCACGCCGCTCAGGCGGCGAGGCGGCGCATCATCGCCCGGGCCGCCTCGGTGACCAGGTTGCGGTCATGGGTGAGGGCGAAGTCGAAACGGCGCTCGGAATCGGGCAGCTGGTCGCCGAGATCGCGGGCGACGAAGGCGGCGCCGTAGTGGGGCCCGAGGACGATCACGTTCCACTCGCCCCGTAGCTCCTCGTCGGCCCCGATATGGACGCCGCGCACGCCGGGGGCGGGTTCGCGGCCCATGCCGACGCCCATCGCCGCGACCAGCGCCGAGGTCTCGGCCAGCTCGGCATAGCGACGGGCGGTCGCGGGGGTGAAATAGCGCTCCTCCTGGAAGGTGCTCATCACCACCGTGGAGGAGGCCTGGTTGCCGGTCTGGTGCTCGATCGAGCGGCTCAACTCGACCAGCAGCCGCTTGTCGGCGCGGCGCAGTGGCCGCTTCGAGGCGACGATCTCGAACGGGGTCCGCTCGCGGGGCAGGATCTTCGCCGCGTTGCGGCGCAACGGGAAGATCCCGTTGCGTTCGCCTGGGAAGTGGTCCGGGCGCAGCTCGCCGGGGCGGCCGAAGAGCCAACCCTGGCCGTAGGAGGCCCCTAGCGCCAGCGCCCTTCGCAGGTGCTCCTCGGTCTCGATCCCCTCGGCGAGGATCAGGGCGCCGGTCCGCTCCGCCTCGGCGGCGACCGCCTGGACGGTCTCGGCGATCTCGCGCGAGGGGCTGTTGTGGAGCAGCCCGAGGTCGAGCTTGATCACGTCGGGTCGCAGGAAGGGCATCAGGGCGAGCGAGCGGGGGTCGGTGCCGACGTCGTCGAGGGCGATCCGGGCGCCGCGCCGGCGTAGATCCTCGGCCAGCGGGATCAGGTCGGTGGTGTGGTTGGGCAGCGCCCGCTCGGTCAGCTCGACCACCAGCGGGAAGTGCTCCAACGCGTCTTCCAGCAGCGGGTCGCCGATCTCCGGCACCCAGGAGGTGGCGGAGGAGGGCTCGACGTTGACGAAGAGGGCGCGGTCGGGGCCGAGGTCGGTCTGCAGGGCGCCGCGCAGGGCGGCCCGCCAGCACTCCCAGTCGAGCGCCGTCTCGAGCCCCTCCTCGCGAGCCGCGGCGAAAAGGACGTCGGGGCGCTCCAGGCGCGACCCGGCGGGGCCGCGGGCGAGCGCCTCGTAGGCGATCACCTGACGGTCGGCGAGGCGCACGATCGGTTGGTAGACGGAGCGGATCCCGGTCGCCAGGGCCGCCATCAGTTCGCGGGACCCGGTCGCGGGCAGGGGCTGGGCGCGAGTGATGCTCACCCCCGAATATCGGAAACCGGCGCGTTTGTCTTGAATTCTGCTTCGGAAGCGGGCCGTGAGGCCTAGGAGGAGCGATCGCGGGCGGGCTCGTCCTCGCCCTCGCGCTTCCCGTTCAGCCGCCCTTCGAGCGCTTCCCGGGCCGCCTGCTCTTTGGCCCGCTCGATCGCCCGCTCCTGCGCCAGGCGGGTGATCTGGGCGGCCTGTCGGGACATGATCACGCTGAAGTTCAGCGCCAGGCCGAGCAGCAACAGGAGCACGATCGAGAACAGGGCGACGTTGGTGTCGCGGACGCCCATCAGATCGGCGACCGAGCCGAGCAGGCCCGGGAACGCCGCCCCGGCCAGCATCGCCAGGCCGGCGACGAACCAGATCACGCTGTAGCGCTCCTGCAGGCGGTCGCGGCGGATCAGATCGAGGATCAAGAGCATGAAGAGGATCGCCAGCGCCGCGGCGATGACCCGGGTCTGCGAGGTGAGGCTGACCCGGTCGGCCTGGGCAGCGAAGACCGCGAGGCTCATCGCTCCGCCTCGGCGTGGCGCGGCTTGAACTGGCCGACCAGGATCACGACCAGGCCCTTGAAGATGAAGAAGGCCGAGCGCAGCGGGGTGAGGAACGAGCTGCCGCCGGTGCGCTCCAGCATCCGCACGGGGACCTCCTCGACCCGCAGGCCTTCCCGCACCGCCATCTGCAGCGACTCGATCTCGGCGAAGTCGGGCGAGTAGTTCTCGCTGAAGAGGCTCATCACCCGGCGGTTGGCGGCGCGCATGCCGCTGGTCGTGTCGGTGAAGCGCTGGCGGGTGGCCAGGGTGAGGAAGAAGCGGAAGACGTTGATGCCGATCCGGCGGGTCCAGGTCGCCCTGTAGTCCTCGCCCTCGGGCACGACCCCCGGAAGCGGCTCGGTCTGCTTCGCGTAGCGCGAGCCGATCACCAGGTCGGCGCGGTCGGCTTGCACCTCGGCGAGCAGCCGGGCGACCTCGGAGGCCGGGTGCTGGCCGTCGGCGTCGAGGTGGGCGCAGCAGTCATAGCCCTCCCGCAGCGCCCACAGATAGCCGGTCTGCAGGGCCGCGCCGAGACCTTGGTTGAACGGCATCGTGGCGACGAGTACGCCGGCCTCGCGCGCCCGCTCGGTGGTCGAGTCGGCCGAGCCGTCGTCGATCACGAGGATGTCGGCGCCCGGGATATGGGCGCGCACGTCGGCGATCACGCCGTCGATCGACGCCTCCTCGTTCCAGGCAGGGATGAAGACGAGAGTCCGCAAGGGCAGCCGATTGTTCCATGGTGGCCCCAATTCGAAGGGATTCGGTACCTGGTCTGACAGGATTGTGTTAGTTACTCCTCATGGCAAGCGGCGAGACTATTTCCCGGCCGCAGCCCGATACTCCTCGGATCGGTATGCGCCTTTGGCTGACCGGCGCCTTCGCGGCGGTCAGCTTGATCACGGCCGCGACCGTCTACGTCTTCGGCGACAACCAGCAGGCGTTGCTCGCCGCGGTGCTGATCGGGGTGCTGGCCGGGTTCCTGATCGCGGTGGCGATCTCACATCGCGTGGTCGGGCTGGCGCGGGCCGCCGGGGAGATGGCGAAAGGCTCGTTCGACGCGCCGCTGACCACCTCCGGGCTCGACGAGATCGGGGACCTGGCCCGCTCGCTGGACGCGATGCGGGCCTCGCTGCAGGTCAGCTTCGGCGTGCTGACCGCCGACCGCAACAAGCTCGCGGCGATCTTCGACGGGCTCACCGACGCGGTGATCGTCACCGACTTCGAAGGCCCGGTCCGCTTCTCCAACAGCGCCGCCGGGCGGCTCCTCGGGGCGGCCGGGGAGCCGCCGGACGTGATGGAGCCGCAGCTGCGCCGCGCTGCCGAGGTCGGCTTCGCCGCCCACCCGGCATTGCGGATCGGCGATCGGGCCTACGCGATGACCGCACGGGCGCTGCCCGACGAGCGCGCCGTCCTCGCGGTGCTGCGCGACCGCACCGACGAGCTGCGCCGCGAGCTCGCTGAAGCCGACTTCATCTCCAACGCCGCGCATGAGCTGCGCAATCCGCTGGCCGGGATCTCGGGGGCGATCGAGGTGCTGCAGAGCGGGGCGAAAAACAACCCGCTCGACCGTGACCACTTCCTCAACCGGCTGGCCGAGGACGCCGAGCGGATGAAAGCGCTGACCCAGTCGCTGCTCACGCTTGCCCGGGTGGAGAGTCGCGGCGCGCCTGAGAACGAGGTCGTCGACGTGGCGATCGCGGTTCGTGACGTGGTCGCCGCGGTGGATCCACCGCGGCGCATCGACCTGGTCGTCGACGTCGAGCAGGACCTCGCCGCGACCGGCGATCCGACCCTGCTGCGGCAGGTGATGATCGGCCTGCTCACCAATGCCTTCAAGAACACGCCGCCACCGGGGACGGTGACCCTGCGGGGCCGCCACGAAGGGGTGGGGGAGGTGGTGCTGGAGGTGATCGACACCGGCACCGGTATCCCGGGGCCGGAGATCGAGCGGGTCTTCGAGCGCTTCTACCGGCGCAGCGAGTCGCGCAAGCAGGAGGGATTCGGGCTGGGGTTGGCGATCGCCCGGAGGATGGTCGACGTGATGGGCGGGACGATCGGGGCCGAAAGCGTGTTGGGTGAGGGGAGCACCTTCTGGGTGCGGCTCCCCCTTGCACAGCCGAGCCCGACGCCGGTCGCCTAGAGGACCGACGGACGAATAGGCGTATAAACGAAACTTAGATGTTTGGAAAGATTAAGCAACGTATGAGCATGAGCAAGACTTTGAAGAGGACGGCGCGTTGAGCAGCGGCCGCATCCTGATCGCCGACGACGAGCCTTCGGTTCGCGACTCGGTCGGCTATGCCCTCGCGCAGGAGGGATTCGAAGTGACCCCGGCGGCCGACGGCGACGAGGCCAGCGACCTGCTCGGCGACGGCATCCCGTTCGACCTGCTGATCCTCGACATCATGATGCCGGGCCCGAGCGGCCTCGACATCTGCCGCGACGTGCGGGCGCGGAGCGCCGTGCCGATCATCGTCCTGACCGCGAAGGACGCCGAGGTCGACAAGGTGGTCGGGCTCGAGGTCGGGGCCGACGACTACGTGACCAAGCCCTTCTCGGTGCGCGAGCTGCTCGGGCGGGTGCGGGCGCAGCTGCGCCGGCGCGAGCTCGATCGCTCGCCGATGGCCCAGCAGGTGAAGATCGAGTCGGGGCCGGTGTCGATCGATCTGGTCCGGCACGTGGCCACGGTGCGCGGCGTCCCGGTCAACCTGACCCGCTCGGAGTTCCAGCTGCTGCGGCTGCTGGTCGGCCGCCCGGGGGAGGTCTTCGCCCGCTCCCAGATCATGGAGGAGCTGTGGCAGACGGAGTTCGACGGCGACGAGCGCGCCTGCGACGTCCACATCTCGAATCTGCGCCAGAAGGTCGAGCGCGACCCGCAGAAGCCCGAGCTGGTCGTGACCGTACGCGGCGTCGGCTACAAATTCAGCGGCGACGAAGACTGAGACGGTGTTGATGGGCCGAAAACTTGCCTATATGGCAAGTTTTCGGCCCATCAACCTTTGAGGAGGCGCTGGAGGTCGGCCAGGCGGGTGTCCCACTCGGCGCCGACGGTGGTCAGCCAGGCGGCGGCGTCGGCGAGCGGGCGCGGGTCGAGCTCGAAGCGGTGCTCGCGGCCGCGGCGACTCTCGGAGACGAGCCCGGCGCGCCCCAGAGTCGCCAGGTGCTTGGCGACCGCCTGACGGCTGATCGGCAGCTCCGCGGCGAGGCCGGTCGCGGTCGCCCCGCCGCGCTCGGCGAGCGCGGCGACCAGGTGCCGGCGGGTCGGGTCGGCGAGGGCGGCGAAGACCGCGCCGGCCTCGGCGTCGCCGGGCGGCTGGGGGCGGGACTCCGGCATCGTCCGTCCCTAGGCGAGGACCAGGCGGACGGCGGCTCGCAGGCGCGCCAGGGGCGGTCCCCAGGCTCCGGCGGCGAGCAGCGGGCCGGGGGCACCGATCGGGGCAGTCTCGAAAACCGTTGGCGTCTCGATCACCGTCAGGCGGGTGCGGGAGTCGGCGACCGCGTCGAGTACCAGTTCGACCCGGCTAGGGCCCTCGCCGTCCTCGCGCCACCAGCTCCAGGCCAGGCGTTCGGCCTCCTCGACCAGCTCGACCTCGCCGCGGCGCTCCTCGCCGTCGGCGTAGCGGCAGACGATCTCGCCGCCGGGCTCCGCCTCCAGCTCGACCTCGTCGGCGAGCCACTCGCCCAGCAGGGCCTCCTCGACGAGCGCGTCCCAGACCTCGGCCGGCGCCGCGTCGAGGTCGACGCTGCGGGTCACCCGCTCGGCGTTCGTCGGTCCACCATCGCTCCAAGCTAGTGTCATGGGACTGCTCCTCTCGTCCTCAGTACGGATGCGCAACTCAATGGTTGCATACCTGCTAGGCTGAGGAAAAGCGCAACTCAATGGTTGCGCGAGCACACAAGCTTTTGCGGAACGAGAGAAAGAGAGACTGAAAATGCCACTGGTCCCGATGGTCGTCGAGCAGACCGCTCGCGGCGAGCGCTCCTTCGACATCTACAGCCGCCTGCTCTCGCAGCGCATCGTCTTCCTCGGCGAGCCGGTCAGCGAGGAACTCGCCAATCTGATCATCGCCCAGTTGCTGCACCTCGAGGCCGACGATCCCGACAAGGACGTCAGCCTCTACATCAACTCGCCCGGCGGCTCCGCCTACGCGGGCCTGGCGATCTACGACACGATGCAGTTCATCAAGCCCGACGTGCAGACCATCTGTTACGGGATCGCGATGTCGGCCGGGTCGCTGATCCTCACCGGTGGGGCGAAAGGGAAACGGATGGCGCTGCCGAACAGCCGCATCCTCATCCACCAGCCGTCGAGCGGTTTCGAAGGCCAGGCCTCCGACATCGAGATCCACGCCAAAGAGGTGCTCGAGCTGCGCGACCGGCTGAACCAGATCTACGTCCATCACACCGGCCAGCCGATCGAGAAAATCAACCTCGACATGGAACGCGACAAATTCTTCAAGCCCGAAGAGGCGCGTGAGTACGGGCTGATCGACCGGGTGATCGAGTCGCACGACTTCAAACCCAACCCGACCGGCTTCCGGCCCGGAGACGGCAACGGCAACGGCAGCAGCGACGGGGGCGGCGAGGCCGCCAGCGCCTGAGGTGCGGTTCCGGTCGCGGCGGCGCGGGGCGCCGAAGCCCACGGCCGCCGCGGCACCCAAGGGGGCGCCGCGGCGTCCCCCGGCGTACTACGCGGTCGCCGGGATCCGCCTCGACCAGGAGATGGACCGCCTGCGTGGACTGCCGGTGTTCGCCGCCGGGCCCTTGGAGCGCCGGCCGGAGCTGAAGGTGCGGCGGGCGAGCACGCGGCCCAATCGGGTCGGCTTCGCGGTCCCCACCGAACACCGGTTGCAGGTCACGGCGTATCCCGGGATCCGCCCCGGCGACGTGTTGGAGACGCTTCTCCACGAGCTCGTCCACCTGCACGTGGGGCGGGCCCGCGAGGCCCACGCCTGGCACGGGCAGACTTTCAAGGCGACTCTGGCGCGGGCGATGGAGGAGGCCTACGGCGTCCGTGGCGTCCCCACCCGGAGCACCCTGCACGGCACCTACGCCGAGGCGATCGAGCGCCTCCGGTCGCGCCCGCAGCTGGAGCTCGACCTGGCCTGAGCGCCGGAGTGCTCCTGTCCTTGGTCGCCCACAGGGCGACCAAGGACAGGGACCCAGTTACGGCTTTGTGTCAGCCGGGCCTAGGAGAGGCGGCGGAGAGCCCAGGAGCCGACGATCGCGGCTGCGCCGCCGGTGAGGATGCCCTGGACGGCGGCACGGCCGGCGGCCGGATCACGGCCGGCGATGCCGAAGGCGATCGCGTCGCCGAGGTCGATCGCGGCGGCGACGGCGGCAACTTCGCGCAGGGCGACGCGGTCGTCGCGGGCGACGAAGGTGAGAAGGGCGAGGGCGATGTCGCGGCCACCGGCGATCCGGGCGAGGGCTCGCGCCGAGGTGTCGGAGGCATCGAAGCCGAGGACCTTCAGCGCCGGGCGGGTGGCCAGCACCGCGCCGACCCCGATCCCGATCCGGCCGGCGGCGATGCCGAGCACGGCGGTGCGGGCGAGCGGGTCGGGCTTGCGACGGCGGGCGATCACCACACGAGCCTAAGCGCAAGTCGCCGCTCGTGCCGGGTAATGATGAGGAGATGGCTGAGGGCGACACGATCCTGCGGGCGAAGAACCGGCTCGCCGACGCCCTGGTCGGCGAGCCGATCGCGGTGGAGACGCCCAACCCGCGCGGCCGCGCCGCCGGGGTCGAGCGGCTCGACGGCCGCATCCTGGAGGGCGTCGACGCCCACGGCAAGCACCTGCTCCTCGACTTCGGCGACCTCGTCCTTCACAGCCACCTGGGAATGAGCGGTGGCTGGCATGTCTACGCGCACGGGGCGCGCTGGCGCCGGCCCCGCTCCTCGGCCTGGGTGGTGTTCGGTGGGGAGCGCGCCGACGCGGTCCAGTTCGGTGGCCCGACCCTGCGTGTCCTGCCCGCGAACCGGGTGGCGATCGACCCACAGTTGGCCCGCCTCGGCCCCGACATCCTCGCCCCGGACCTCGACCTCGACGACGTGATGGCGAAGTTCCGCGCGACCGACCAATCGCGCACCCTCGGCGACGCCCTGCTCGACCAGCGCCTCACCGCGGGGATCGGCAACATCTTCAAGAGCGAGGCTTGCTTCGCCGCCAAGGTCGATCCCTGGCGTCCGCTGGCCCGGGTCTCCGACGAGGAGCTCCGCGCCGTGCTCGAGCACGCTCGCGCCCAGATGCTGAACGCGGTGAGGACCGGCGGCCGCCACCGCTTCGCCGTCTACAAACACCGCGGTCCCTGCCGACGTTGCCGCGGGACCGTGCACCACCGTGGCCAGGGCGACGCCAACCGCACCACCTGGTGGTGCGAGCGCTGCCAGGTCTGAGCGCCGCCCGGCCGCTAGGGGAGGTTCTTGACGAAGCGGCTGCGCGCCGTCTGCAGCTCGTAGCCGGCCGAGGCCCAGAAGGCCATCGCATCGGCCTCCTCGGATTCGACGATCGCGTTCAGGCGCTGGGCACCGAGGGCGCGGAGACGCTCCTCGCCCGCCCAGACCATCCTCGTCGCGAGCCCTCGCCGTCGGTGTGCCGGATCTACGGCGAGCCGGTAGAAGGTCCCCCGCCAGCCGTCCCAGCCGATGATCAGCGAGCCGACGACCTCGCCTGCGGCGTCGGCGAGCAGCAGCGCGTCGGGATCGCGCTCCAAGAGCCAAAGCAGGTCGTCCACCGATCCGGTGGTCGTGGGACCCGTTTCGGCCCGGCGCCACAGCGCCAGCGCCGCCCCGACGTCGGCGGCGGTGCCCGCACGCAGGATGGTGTCCAGGGAGTTCGACTCGATTCGGGGCAGAATCGCAGAGTCGGGGGCTCAGGCGGCGGAAGGACGAGTTGCTGTCGCTCCGTTAGTGTAAACTAACCGTTAGTGACTACTAACCGAGTAGACCGGACCATCGAGGCGCTCGCCGACCCGACCCGCCGCCGTGTCTTCGAACGGCTCGCCGAGGGCCCGGCTTCGGTCGGGGAAATCGCCGCGCGACTCCCGGTCACCAGGCCCGCGGTCTCCCAGCATCTGAGGACGCTCAAGGAAGCGGGCCTGATCGGCGTCGACAAAGTCGGAACGCGCAACATCTACAAGATCGAACCGGACGGGCTCGCCGAGCTGCGCGACTACCTGGACCGGTTCTGGCAAAGCTCCCTGGCCACCTTCAAGCGGGCGGTCGAGGACGAGGAGGCTGGAAGATGAATACGGACACGAGGACGAGGAGCGTCACCCAGGAGACGACCGTGAAGGCGCCGATCGAGCGGACCTTCCGGTTCTTCACCGAGGAGATGGAACGCTGGTGGAACCCCGATCACCACATCCTCGAGGCACCGATCGCGCGCATGGTCCTCGAGCCGCGCGTCGGCGGCGCGATCTACGACGTCGGTACCGATGGGAGCGAGTGCCGCTGGGCGCGGGTCCTCGCCTACGACCCGCCCCACCGGTTCACCTTCAGCTGGGACATCGGCCTCGACTGGAAAGTCGAGCCGGATCCGGCGAGGGCCAGCGAGGTCGAGGTCCTCTTCAGTGAGGCCGGTTCGGACCTGACCAGGGTCGAGCTCACCCATCGCCACCTCGACCGTCACGGCGATGGCTGGGAGCAGATGCGCGAAGCGATCAGCTCACCCGGTGGCTGGCCCGCGGGCCTGGGCCGCTTCACGGCCTGGGCGGAGGAGCAGCTCGTGATGCCTCCGAGAGCCGACGATCGGACTTGAACGGATGCCCCCTTCATTGAAGAACTGCGGAGTAGGGGACACCTTTCGAGATATGTTCGGGTGCGTTCCTCGTTGACCGACCTGTGTTGGTAGCCGGAAATCCTCAAGAGGCTGGCGCGGCGTGAAAACCGCTTTTCACTGAAATTGAACGCTCAATGCCTTGCGATTGAAGACGATGCGAGTGGAATAACTTTGGAGCCTCGATCCGGAAAGGCGGGACTCAGCGACCGTTGACGTAACGCACCCGACTGATGTGGCGGAGTGGGGTGTCTGGAAATCTGATACAACGCTCCCCGTGTTTGCGCAATTTCACCTAAGTACTCATCATGGCTGATCAGTCACTTGGGGCACCGCCGCACAGTCCCCGAGACGGTAATCCCGGACTTGAACTACTGGCGGCTCTTGTCATCGGACTGCTCGTCGCCCTGGGCACCGGACAGCCTTGGAAGACCTTTGGCTTCGCGGCGACTCTGTTGGCGGCCGCGGTTGGCGCGTTTCTGCTCGAGTTCTGGGCCCGTCAATATTGGCTGACCCCCATTGCGCTGCCGGAAGTCATCGTTGATGACCAAGCCCTTCTCACGAGCTCCATCACTTCCTCACGGCGTTCCGCTTATGCGATCAGCTCCAACTGGCTAGCCCTATGGCGTACGTCAACCTTTCGCTATTACTTGCACCTCGATGCCGCCATGTCCTTGGCGGCATATTCCTCGGGACTTGTATCTCCGCTCGATCGCCTTTCTCGCGCCCATTCAGACCAGAAAGAGTTCTTCGAATACGGAAAAGCGTTGCTCCGGTCGATCGGCGAAGGAAAGATTCCCCTGCGACGCCATCGCATTCGACTGCTTATCTATCCGCAGGTTGTATACGACAACTTCGCAAACGAGATCACGCACCTCATCCGCTCCCATTCAGCTGCACGTATTCCCTGTATCCCTTTGGTTGAGGAGCAGCTCTATAAGAAATTAGACGCAGCCGAGCGCGAGGAGATGGGGCGGCTCGTCGGGGCGCTTGAGCAGACTCTCATCGATAAGTCACCCCCGCTGTCACGACTGGACAGATATCGACTGCGAAGGGCGGTCAAGTCCGGGAAACAGGAGCGAGTCAGCTTCCCGGACATGCTCCTGATCGATGCACCGCTGAAGGCTGGCGGGGTCTGGTGGTACTCCGAGGACGGCCACGTAAAAAACTGGGACGATGAGCAGCAGGCAAATCGTGACCGTGCCCTAGCAATCTTCGAGACTCTTTGTAAGCATGCCCAATCAGCCATGTGGGTTGGTTACGCGGACCACACCGTGGGAGATGTTGTGGTTACGCCGCGGTCGGGCCGCCTAGAGTCCGAGGCCTTTTTCGCCAGGACTCACTACAACGAATGGCTCCACTGGATCGCGGAGAACTCGGAAACGAATACTGCGGCCGGGGAACTTGATCGATGGCTCAAAAGCGAGAAGAGTGCGTTAGACGAAGCATTGGAAATATATGCGGCCGACTTCCCGGATCGGGGGAACGCTCTACGGATCCTTGATGTTGGCTGCGGCTTCGGCCGGCATTTGGTGACGCTGCTGGAGGAACACCCGGACTGGCGCGGCCTAGGCGTAGACATCAACATGACGATGATCAGCGAGGCGGCGAGTTTGGCTATGACGAAAGGTGTGCAGTTTCAATGCCATTTCATGTTCGGCGATGCTGCCACCCTCGAAGCGTTTGAAGGCAGCGAAGTTGACTTTGCGATTTGCATGACGAATACGTTGGGCAATCTGCCGAAGCGCAAGCAGAGCCAGCTGATACGACAGCTATGCAAAGTGCTCCGGCCCGGGGGGCGCCTGTTCGTATCGACCTACGAGGACAGGGCAAATCGGGCCCGTATCGCTAGCTACGAGGGTGTAAATCTCGACATCGAAGTCCAAGGAGACCGGATAGTCGCCGCCGAGGGCCTCGAATCGGAAGCATTTTCGTCAACGGGCCTCCGTGCGTTGATCGAAGATCACGGACTGCAGCTAAGCCAGCCGATCAAGCACTCTGGAGACGTTGGCCTGGTGGCTGTGGCGGAAAGGCCGCCCAAGTAGGAAGCTGCCGCCGCGGGCCAAGCGGCGGCACGCCGGCGCGCGGGAAGTGAGCCAGCCGTTGGCTGGCTCTCAAGAGCCGACGATCGGACTTGAACCGATGACCCCTTCATTACGAATGAAGTGCTCTACCAACTGAGCTACGCCGGCGCGCAGCGAGGGATTGTAGAGCCGGAGCGACCGGCGCGAAGTCGGCGCCCCGGCTTCGTCGGGACTACGGCTGGGGACGGCGGAGCTCGAACACCATCCGCACGGTCACCCCGGTGGGCCGCTGATCGACGTCGAGCTCGTCGGCGCACTCGCGCATCAGCATGAGGCCGGCGCCGAGGCCCTCGGAGGAGGTGGGACCGAAGCCGCCGCCGCTGTCGCGGACGAGAACCACCAGCCTCCCGCCTTCGGCGAGGGAGGCCACCAGTTCGACCTCTCCCTCCCCCCGGGGGTAGGCGTGTTTGACCGCGTTGGTGACCGCCTCGGAGACGGCGAGCATGATGTCGCCGGCGAGGCCTTCGTCGGCGCCGTTCTCGAGCGCGAAGTCGTGCGCCGCCCAGCGGAGCTCGGTGACCGCGTCGGGTCTGGCCGAGCGGCGCAGGGTCGTGGTCCGCGCCGGGATGTCGGTCCTGACCCCGAGTTCGCCGCTCGTCGGGCGCATCACCACGAGGCAGAGGTCGTCTGGGATCGGGTCGTCGCCGATCTCCAGCAGCGAGGCCTTCGCCTCGGTCGCCAGCGCCTTCGCGGACAGGTCGGAGTGGGGGGCGAGGGCCGCCGTCAGCCCGTCGAGGCCGAGCAGGGCACCGTCGCGCCGCAGGTCCGTCGCTCCGTCGGTGAAGGCGAGGACCCCGCCCGGCTCGGTCAGGCCCACGGTCACGGTGGAGACCGCCAAGGGCCGCCGGATGCCGAGCAGCGAGGTCGGGCCGACGGGCTCCATGGGTACCAGGTCGGGGAGGCGCAGGGGCGGCGGATGGCCGGCGACCGCGCAGCGCAGTTCACCGCCTCGCTGGTCGAACTCCATGCAGACGGCACTGACCAGTTCCTGACTCATCCCGGAGCGCTCGATCAGCGCGTCGTTGGCGAGCTGGAGGATCGCCACCGGATCGCTGATGTTCGCCGCGAAGGTGGCGAGGCGGGCGCGGATGAAGGTCGCCAGGCGCGCCGCCACCGGCCCGTGTCCGACCACGTCACCGAGGACGACCACGGCGCCACCCCCGGGCGAGCTGGCGACCAGGTAGAAGTCGCCCGACACTCCATGATGGGAGGGCACGAAGGCGGTCGCCACGTCGAGTCCCGCGGTGTGTGGGAGGGCATCCGGCGTCAGCGCCGCGGTGATCACCTCCAGCTCCTCCGCCGACTGCTCCAGCTGGACCTGGCGTTCGCGCACCGAGGCGATCAGCACGACGACGAGGCCGAAGGCCACGGCGCGGGTGAGCAGGGTGAACCAGAATTCATCGACCGGCTGGAACGTGATCCCGATGGAGTAGAGGCCGAGCGTGAGGATCGAGGTGAGGACGCCGGCCTTCCAGCCGAACCACCAGGTCGCCAACCCGACCGGGACCGCGTAGAAGAAGGCGATCCCTCCGTGGGCGGAGTTGGTGATCGCCAGCCAGAGACCGAAGATCAGCGCGGTGATCAGGACTACGGAGAAGATGCGTCTGAAACTCCGGTCCCCTATGGCCACCGACCGATCCTAGTCGCTTCGCGGCGGCGCTACGCTCGGCTCGGGCCCCGAACTAAGGAGACGAGATGGCGACGATCGAGCCGGGCGACATCGACGAGAAGGTTCTGCCGAGCGGCGAGGGCTGCGAGGAGTGCATGGCCACCGACGGCTGGTGGCTGCACCTGCGGCGCTGCGCCGGCTGCGGGCACATCGGCTGCTGCGACAACTCGCCCTCCCAGCATGCCACCCGCCACCAGGAGGCGACCGGCCACCACGTGATCCAGAGCTTCGAGCCGGGTGAGGCCTGGTTCTACGACTACCGCTCGGAAGAGTTCTTCGAAGGGCCGGAGCTGGCGGCGCCCGACAGCCACCCGCTCGATCAGGGTGTGCCGGGCCCGCGCGGCGCGGTGCCGCCGGACTGGCGGTCGAAGCTCAACCCGTAGCCGGCGAGGCGAGCGGCTAGGACTCGTCCGCGGAGTGTGGCGGCTCCATGAACAGAAGCCAGCCGTAGTTGATCCCGAGGACGAAGAGGACCGAGACGACCACCGCCTCGGTCTCCAGCGGTTTCAGGTCGATGCCCACGTCCGCCCCGAGGGTGGGGCGGATGGCGATCGCGACGATCAGGAGATAGAAGGGCAGGGTCAGCGCCAGAAGCTGCTGGCCACGCCGCTCGCGCGCCGGCTCGCTGCTCGCGCGCAGCAGCGAGAGCACCACCTCGACGGCGCCGATGCCGCCGGCGATCCCGAAGGCCAGCCGCCAGAGCGCCGGATGATCGGCCGAGATCAGCGAGACGAGGCTCATCACCCCGGTCATCGTGAAGTAGAGGGAGACCGAATACGCCTGCCGTCGGCGATAGGGGAGGACCGACCATTCGAGTCGGCGCTCGGCGACGACCACCCACCACAGGCCGAGGAGCGCGAAGGCCGCGAGGGCCAGCGTCTCGTAGAACGTCTCCGCCACCTCCCGAGACTAACGGCGTCGATCATGCCCGGTGCGGAATTCCGTCGAGGGCGATCTGAATGATCGCCCGGTGGCACGCGAGAGGAATGCGAAGAAACGCGAGGAGCACGAGGTCGAGTTCTCGCGCATCGTCGCCTTCAGCGACGGGGTGTTCTCGATCGCGATCACGCTGCTGGTGCTGGAGCTGAAGTTGCCGGGCGGTCTGGCAGACGGCGAGATCTGGAACGCGCTCGGGGACCAACGGGAACAATTCCTCGCCTACGCGATCAGCTTTGCCGTCATCGCCCGCTTCTGGCTCGTCCATCACTCTTTCTTCAGCGAAGTGAAGGCGTTCGACAGCCGGCTGATCGGTCTGAACATGCTCTACCTCGCCTTCGTCGTCCTGATCCCCTTCTCCAGTCAGGTATTGGGCGAGTACGGCGGGACGCTGCCGGCCGTGGTCGTCTACTCGGCCAACCTCACCGCGGTGGTCCTGGTCGGGCAGTGGATGGCCTGGGACGCACGCCGGAGCGAAATGGCGAAAGCGGACGCGCAGACCGAGCGAGAAAGCGTGATCCGGTCGATGTTCATCGCCGGCGTCTTCCTGCTCTCGATCGTCGTCGCCCTCTTCGACGCGAGCATCGCCCCCTACATCTGGCTGGCCCTCTTCTTCGAGGGGCGCGGCCACGTGATCGAACGGCTCAGCCAGAGGGCCTGACGATGAAGGCGACGTCGCCTTCCGGGCCGACACAGCTGACCGAGGTGCCCTCGTCCACCTTCACCGCCTGACAGCGGAAGGAGCCGAGCGAGCAGGAGCTGCGCGAAACGCCCTCTGCGGGCGTGCACGCCTGGCTCCGCTCCCACCGTTCCATCGTCCTGCGGGCCGTGTCGCAGTCGACCGCGGTGGCGCGGAGTCGGGAGGCCCCGCCGCACGAGGCCACCTTCGACCCCGCCGGGACATTGGGGGCGGTCGCCTTCTTCGGCGCGGTCGAATTCGAGCCGCCGTTCGACCCGCCGCCGCATCCGCCGACGAGCAGGGCGGCGACGGATACGGCGAGGGCTGCCAGGGCGGAGCGCTTCATCTCTCCGCCGAAGCTACCCGTCCGCTGTCTCCTTCACCGTCGGCAGGCCCGCGTGGGGCAGCTGCCCGCAGATCGGGCAGTCGGGCTCCGGCACCACCGGTTTGCGGTCGACCTCCATCGTCCGCAGGTCGTAGATGTGTTCGACCCCTTGCGTCGACGGCGTCGCCAGCCCGGTCAGCAGGTGGAGGACCTCCATCCCGATCTGGCCGCCGATCAGCCCGCAGGCCGGCCCGATGTTCGCCGAGGGGCTCGGTTTGGCCCGCTGCGCGTCGATCGCCGCGTCCATCAGCGGGTAGTCGCGCCGCCAGGCGATCCCCTGGCAGACGTAGCAGCCGGTGACCCCGGGGACGTAGAGCGGCCCGACCCGGGCGATCGGCGGGAAGTGGCTCATCGTGATGTACGGGATGCCGGTCTCGAAGCAGGCCTGATTGCACCAGAGCTCGACGTCGAAGGCGGGCCAGTCGATCGCGTCGATGACGATGTCGGCGCCGTCGATGAAGTCGGCGATCTCGGCGACGCTGCCGAGCCGGCGCGAGGTCGCGGTGATCCGCGCCTCGGGGTTGAAGGCGCGCAGCCGCGCCGCCGCCACCTCCACCTTCAGCAGCCCCAGGTCGGCCGGCGTGTAGAGGATCTGCCGGTTGAGGTTGGAGATCTCGACCCGGTCGCCGTCGACCAGCCACATCTCGCCGACCCCGCAGGTGGCGAGCGCCCAGGCGGACCAGCCACCCAGCCCGCCGACGCCGAGCACGGCAACCTTTGCCTCGCGCAGCCGCCGCTGGCACTCCGACGGGAGCAACTCGCCGCCGCCGATATCGGAGAAGTAGCGCAACTGGCGATCGAAGCGTGCGAGCTCGGCCGGCTCGATGAGGTCGTCGTCGGCCGCGTCCTCGACCACGTCGAGCTCCTGCATCTGGGAGATCGCGTCGTCGACCGCCTCCGGACCGAACTCGGCATACAGCTGCTCCAGGGTGTGTTCGCCGTCCAGCGCCTCGAGCAGGCGTTGATCTTTCTCGTCGGGCCGCTCGATCCGCACGTCGCGGTTGGCGCTCGGCCGACGCAGGTAGATGTCGCCTTCGGGAGAGGTGAACGACTCCGTAGTCCGCTTGATCCGCGGTCGCCGCATCGCCATCCTCTCCACCTCCGGTTCGTTGCTTCGCCGCCCACCGGCGAGGCATTGGGTGAGACTCCCATATAGGTGGAAACCGTTCCCCCAATTAGGCGGATTCTTCGAATATTGGGGAGAAACGCGCGGTCAGACGGTGGCGGCCAGCTCCTTCGCGCGAGCCAGGACGGCGTCGGTCATCGGCTCGGTGAGCTTGCCGGTGAAGGTGTTCTGCTGGCTCGGGTGGAAGCTGCCGAGCAGGGTCCAGCGGCCCAGGTCGGCCTCGGCGCCGTGGCCGAAGCGCGGCTTGGGACGCGGGGTGGGGACGCCGATCGCCCGCGCCGCCCGCAGGAAGCCGTCCCAACCGAACGAGCCGAGGGCGACCACGACGCGGGCGTGACCCAGCAGGTCGAGCTCCCGCTCCAGGTAAGGGAGGCAGTTGTCGCGCTCCGCCGGCGTCGGCTTGTTGGCCGGGGGCGCGCAGCGCACCGTGGCGGTGATGTAGGTGTCGATCAGCCGCAGGCCGTCGCCGCGTCGCACCGAGGTCGGCTGGTTGGCGAGCCCGGCCCGGTGGAGCGCCGCGTAGAGCCAGTCGCCGGAGCGGTCACCGGTGAACATCCGGCCGGTGCGGTTGGCGCCGTGGGCGGCGGGGGCGAGGCCGACGAGGAGGATCCGCGCCGCCGGGTCGCCGAAGCCGCTGACCGGGCGGGCCCAGTACTCCTCGCCGCGGTATCGCCGTGGCGGATCGGCCGCCTCCGCCTCGCGCCAGGCGACCAGCCGCGGGCAGCGCCGGCAGTCGTGGACCTCGGCGGCGAGCGCCGCGAGCTCCTCGGCGCGGCCCGAGTTCATAAGGTTGACCACCGATCCATGGCATCGAACCGAATCACGTGCGGCGGCGGGGTGCTTGCCGCCCTCCTCATCAGCCTGCTCGCCGGTTGCGGTGGGGGAGGCGGCGGCGGCTCGAGCGCGGCGACCACCCCTGCCGCGGGCGGCGCCTCGGCCGAGGTCTCGGCATCGACGGCCACGCCGGAGGAAGCCGCGGACGCGGAGCTCCTGAACCACGTGCTCGGCCGGCAGAAAGCGGCGATCGTCGCCTCTGGCCAGGTGATCCCGAAGCTTTCTCCGCGCCTCGCCCATATGGCGGCCTACTTCCGGGCCCAGGAACAAGAACACGTCGATGGGGTGGTGAAGGCGATGCGCGGGCTGGGGATCGCCGCCGAACCGGGCGAAGAAGAGATCGCGGTGGCGGCGATGGACAGCGACCGCGAACGACTCGAATTCCTCTATGAAGTCGAAAGCGCGACGATCGACGAGGAGCTGAGCGCGATCTCCGACCTGGAAGCGAGCTGGCCGCGCTCGTTGCTCTCCTCGACCGTGGCCAACCAGGCCCAGCATCTGACCCTCTTGCGCCAGGCGCTCGGCGCGGGGCCGCTGGCCTCGGTTCCGGTCCCGTTTGAGAACGGGACCTTTTCTCCGCCGGTTGGATAGGAAATACTGCTCGGCGTGACCGGGCCCCTCTACCGGATCGGCGGCTTCTGCTCCCGTCACCACTGGCCCGTGATCGGCGCCTGGGTCGTTCTCGCGATCGCCCTGGTGGCGATCGGCCAGGCCTCCGGCTCGAAGACGAGCGAAAACCTGACGCTTCCCGGCACCGGCTCCACCCTCGCCACCGAACTACTGGAAGAAAACCTGCCCGAGCAGGCCTATGGCTCCAACCCCCTGGTGCTGGAAGGGCCCGCGGGCACGAAGCTCTCCGAACCGAAGTACGCCAAGGCGGTCGAAGAAACCTCGAAGCAGCTGGAAACGCTGCCGGACGTCAACTCGGCGATGAGCCCGCTCGCTCCCGGTTCGCAGACGCTGAGCCAGAAAGCCCCGAACATCGGCTACATCCCGGTCGTCCTCGGGATCGGCCCCGGCGAAATCGCCGAAGACCAGTCGCAGAGGATCCTCGACGCCGCCGAGCCCTTCGAGGCGGTCGGCGGCAACGCCTCGATCGGCGGCTACGTCGGCAATCAGCTCTCCAAACCGTCGACCGAGAAATCCGAGGTGGTCGGCCTGGTCGCGGCGGTGATCATCCTCCTGTTCGCCTTCGGCACGGCGACGGCGATGATGCTGCCGATCGTCTCGGCGATGATCGGGCTGGCCTGCGCGCTCTCGATCATCCGCCTGCTCGAGCACGTGCTGGAGGTGCCCGGCGTGGCGGCGACGCTGGCGACGATGATCGGCCTCGGCGTCGGCATCGACTACGCGCTCTTCATCGTCACCCGGCACAAATTGCAGCTGAAGGAAGGGATGGACCTGCGCGAGTCGATCGCGCGGGCTACCGCGACGGCGGGCGGCGCCGTCGTCTTCGCCGGCTTCACCGTGGTGATCGCGCTCTGCTCGCTCGCCGTGGCCGGCATCCCGTTGGTCTCGACCCTCGGGTACACCGCGGCGGTCGCGGTGGTGGTCGCGGTCGCCGCCGCGGCGACGCTGCTGCCCGCGATGCTGGGCGCCCTCGGTCCCCACATCAACAGCCTTCGCTTTCACATCGGCAAGACCCATCCCGACGACAAGGAGCCACACGGCTGGCGCAGCTGGGCCGAACGGATCGTGAAGATGCCGTGGCGCTCGGCGCTGGTCGCCCTGTTCATCCTCGTCGTCCTGGCGCTGCCGATCTTCAAGCTGCAACTGGGCCAGAACGACATCAGCGCGCTGCCGAAGGAAACGACCTCGCGCCAGGCCTACGACGGATTGAACGCGGGCTTCGGCCCCGGCGTCAACGGGCCGCTCCTGATCGCCTCCGAGTTCACCACGCCCGAAGAAGCGCAGAAAGTGCTGCCCGGCCTGCAGAAAGGGATCGGCGGCGCCGCCGACGTCGCCGCGGTCACCGAACCGACCCTCTCGGAAGACAAAAAGGTCGCCGTCTTCACGGTGATCTCGAAATCGGAGCCGTGGGCTGACGAGACCGTCACCTTGGTCGAAGACCTGCGCGACGAAGTGATCCCCGCCGCGCTCGCGGGAACCAAGGCCAACTCCTATGTGGGCGGCCAGACGGCCGGCTACATCGACCTGGCGGACAAGATCGCCGAAAAGCTGCCGTTGATGATCGCGGTGGTCGTCGGGCTCAGCTTCCTCGTCCTGTTGATGGCGTTCCGCTCGATCCTGGTGCCGATCAAGGCGGCGGCGATGAACCTGATCTCGGTCGCCGCCTCCTACGGCGTCGTCACCGCGGTCTTCCAGCTCGGCTGGGGGTCGTCGCTGATCGGGCTCGATCACTCGATCCCGATCGTCAGCTTCGTGCCGCTCTTGATGTTCGCGATCCTCTTCGGCCTCTCGATGGACTACGAGGTCTTCCTGATGACGCAGATGAAAGAGCACTACGTCGAGTACGGCGACGAGCGCCGTGCGGTGGTCGAAGGGCTCGCCAACACCGGCCGCGTGATCACCTCCGCCGCCGGGATCATGGTCTGCGTCTTCGCCAGCTTCGTGCTCAGCGGCGATCCGGTGGTGAAGGAGTTCGGGGTCGGGCTGGCGGTGGCGATCGCGATCGACTCGACGGTCGTCCGCTGCCTGCTGGTTCCTGCGGTGATGGAGCTGATGGGCAAGTGGGCCTGGTGGATGCCGAGCTGGCTCGACCGGGTCCTGCCCAAGATCAGCATCGAGGGCGAGGAGTACTTCAAGGCCCGTGATGCCGCAGCGGCCGCCAGCGCCTCCGCGGCGCCCGCCGCTGCGTCAGACTGAAGGGCGGTGTTCCCGCTCAACCTGCCCAACGCGCTGACGATGCTGCGCATCCTCGCGGTGCCCGTGGTCGTCGTCGCGCTGCTGGGGGCGACGCCGGACGGGGACGTGATCGCGGCGATCGTCTTCGCCCTCGCCTCGCTGACCGACGGCCTCGACGGCTACATCGCCCGCTCGCGCAACTCGGTCACCACCTTCGGCAAGCTGATGGACCCGCTCGCCGACAAGCTCCTGATCGTCGGCGCCCTGGTCTCCCTGGTCTCGCTCGGCCGGCTGGCGGCCTGGGTGGCGATGGTGATCATCGCCCGCGAGGTCGCGGTGACGATCCTCCGCACGATCGCCGCCGAGCGCGGCCTGGTGATCGCCGCCTCCTGGCTCGGCAAGGCGAAGACGGTCCTGCAGACCGCGGCGGTCTTCGCCCTGATCGCCGCCGACCCGGCCCCGCTCTGGGTCGACGTCCTCGTCTACGTCGCGCTGGCGGCAACGGTGATCAGCGGCGCCGATTACTTCTTCGGCCTCCGCCGCCGGATCGAGCAGCAGCAGCGCGAACGCGCCGCCGCCGGGTCGCGGCGCGCGACTAGCTAGCCGGCGCCTCGAGCCACTCGCGCATCGAGAGGTGGTGGGCGGTGTGCTCGCCGGTCTCCAGCTCCTTGCGCAGCTCGCCCAACGTCCCGTAGCGCTCGGCGACCACGTTGTGACGGTGGATCGTCTCCAGATTCTCCTGGCGCGCCATCACGAAGGCACCGTCGGGTAGATCGGGGTAGCCCTCGACCACCTGGCGGATCATCTCCCGCACGCAGTCCTCGACGAAGCGCGGCGTTTCGTGGGCTTTGACGACGACCGACATCTCGTCGGGGCGCTTCATCAGCTCGTAGATCTCCGAGCTCATCGAGCTCTCGACGATCCGCAGCAGGTCGGGGGCGTCGATCCAGGCCGGGCCGCCCTCCGGGCAGCCGATGTGGAGGGTGCCGATGCCGCGCTGGTTGTGGGTGGCGATCGGCACGGTGGCGACGATGCGCTCGATCTGCTCGTCGTCGAAGCCCTCCTCGGCGAGCCGCTCGCGCGAGAGCCCGGTGACCATCTCCTGCGCGCACGGGCAGGCGGTCATCCCCTGGGCCTGCACGCCGGTCAGCGTCCGCGTCCCCGCCTCGGCGGCGACCGCGGTGCCGAACAAGACGTAGATCTCCTGCGTGTCGATCCCGCTCTCCGGGGTGGCGACGATCTCCGGGTAGCGCGCCGTCAGCGAGACCTCGGCGCGCCGGCCGTGCTGGCGCGCGCGCACCTTCTCGGCCACGTGGGCGGCCAGCACCTCGGCCTTGAACGCCTCGCCGAGGACGACCTCGTCGATCGCCTCGGCGACGATCTCCTCGAAGCGCGACATGTGGACCCCGGCCTGTTTGGGTTCGAGATCGACGAAGCACTCCATCTCCGCGTAGAAGAGGTTCTCGCGATCCGCATCGCGCACGCGGATCACCTTCTCGACCCCGGTCACGCCGACGCGGGAGAGGCTGACCTGGGTCGCCGGCAGTCCGGACTGGACGTCGGGGACGGTGCGCAGGGTGCCGCTGGTTTCGTTCGCCATGGACAAAGCCTAGACACCGCCGTCCATCGGTCACCTATGCACTACGACCCTGCCTATAATTCGACCCCTGCCGGAGCTTCGGGGCCGGCTGCCGGGGGGAGCCCGGGGGAGAGTTAGTTTCAGGAGGCACCGATCATCGAACCGATGGAGACGGTGGAAGTCGTTGACCGCGAGGCCGCGACGAGCGCGCCCGAGATCGAGGAGCTCGCCGGGCTGATCGCTTTAGGGCGCGAGCGCGGATACCTCACCTACGAGCAGATCTCGCAGACGCTCGAGGAGGTGGAGATCACCAAGGAGCAGGTGTCCCAGCTCCACGCCAACCTGGTCGAGCACGGCGTCGACGTGATCGGCGAGGACGGCGTCAGCGCCTGGAAGGAGCAGCGCGGTGGCGGCGCCGACGCGAGCGGCGCGCCGAAAAAAGAGGAACTCGACCTGACGGTCGAACCGAGCCTCGATTCATTGCGGCTGTACCTGCGGTCGATCGGGCGGGTCGATCTGCTGACCGCGGCGCAGGAGGTCGAACTGGCGAAACGGATCGAGCGCGGCGACATGCTGGCGAAGCGGCAGATGGTGGAGGCCAACCTGCGGCTCGTCGTCTCGATCGCGAAAGGCTATCTGGGGCGCGGGCTCTCGTTCCTGGACCTGATCCAGGAGGGCAGCCTCGGCCTGATCCGCGCGGTGGAGAAGTTCGACTACCGGCGCGGCTACAAGTTCTCGACCTACGCGACCTGGTGGATCCGTCAGGCGGTGACGCGGGCGATCGCCGACAAGGCGCGGACGATCCGCATCCCCGTCCACATGGTGGAGAAGCTGAACCGGGTGGCGCATGTGGAACGGCAGCTCGTGCAGCGACTGGGGCGCGAGCCGGAGGCGGTGGAGATCGCCGAAGAGCTGCGCTGGCCGGTCTCCGACGTGCGCGACATCCTGCGGGTCGCCCAGCTGCCGGTCTCGCTGGAGAAACCGGTGGGCGACGAGGACGAATCGGAGCTCGGCGATTTCGTCGCCGACGATGCGGTCCTCGAGCCGTTCGAGGAAGCAAGCGAGCACCTGCAGAAGGAGGGCGTGCGGCGAGCGCTGGACGCCCTGCCGGAGCGCGAGCGCCAGGTGATCGAACTCCGCTACGGCCTCGGTGGCGCCGAGCCGCTGACGCTGGAGGAAGTCGGCCGCACCTTCGGGGTGACCCGCGAGCGCATCCGCCAGATCGAGAACAACACGTTGAAAAAGCTGAAGCGCCTGCCGGAGGCGCAGATGCTGAGGGACGCGAGTTAGTGGCTGGTAGTTCGTAGGCGTGTAGGGACGGCGGGGCGTTGCGGAACTGGTCGCCGCCCCGAGCCCCGAGCCCCGAGCCCCGAGCCCCGCGGCGCCGGCGAGCAACCGCCGTCGCGAGAACCCGGTCCCGGCGGCCTCGCTCAGATGATGTCGAGGGGGCCGACGTCCCCCTGGGCCGCGGCCGATTCCCTGGTGGTGCCGATGTCGCCCTCTTCTTCGGCCTCGGCCCCCGCCGCCCCGACCGGCTCCAGCACCCAGACCGACGGGGTCCGCTTCATCCAGGTGATGTATTCGTCGAAGCCGCTGTACTGGTCGTTGCAGGCGCGCCACAGCTCCTCGCGCTCGGCGCCCGCCGCGGCCCGGGCGGTGACCGCGAGCTTGCGGCGGCCGATCTGGACCTCCGCCTGCGGCTTCGCCTTCAGGTTGTGGGACCAGGCGGGCAGCTTTTCGTTGCCGGCGTTGGTGTCGATCACGACCATCGCCTCGCCGCGCTCGAGGTAGAGGATCGGCGCGGTGCGCGGCTCGCCGCTCTTGCGGCCGGTGGTGGTGAGCAGGAGCACCGGGCCGTCGCCGACCTTGGCGCCGATCCGGCCGCCGCTCAGCCGGTAGGCGGGCGTGTTCAGCTTGCCGATCCAGCGCAGCCCCCGGGCGCCGATCGTGTTCGAGAACTTCGCGTAGAAGCGATCGCTCGGCATCTCGGCCGGAGTATCGCTGACGGGGTATGGTGGCCGCAATGCCCGACCCGCATCCGTTCCGCCGCGCCGCCGAGACCAAGGATCTCGATCTTCTGCGCGAGACCCTGGCCGAGGACGTCGTCCTCCACAGCCCGATCCTCTTCAAGGGGTTCGAGGGGCGCGAGATGGCGATGGTCGTGCTCACCAACGTGAGCGAGGTCTTCGAAGACTTCCGCTACCTCGACGAGGTGCATGGCGACGGGACCGTGGTCCTGCGCTTCACCGCGAAGGTCGACGGCAAGTTCGAGATCGAGGGCATCGACTACCTCACCCTCGACGCCGAGGGCCGGGTCACCGACCTCACCGTCTTCCTCCGCCCGCAGAAAGCCGTGCAGGCCTTCAACGAGCAGATGGTCGCCCGCCTGGGCGCCGCGCCGCCCGCCTGACGCAGCCCGTCTAGAATCCTCGATCCCGTTATCCGGGGGAGTGCCCGAGTGGTTAAAGGGGACTGGCTGTAAACCAGTTGGCTCTGCCTACAGAGGTTCGAATCCTCTCTCCCCCATAGGTTCACCGGCGGGCTTGCCCGCGCTGGGCTTGGGACGACGCCGGGGCCGACCTCTGCGTCCTCCACGGCGGGGAACGAGCCCTGTCCTGAAGGCGCCGGGGACGTCAATGCGCCGCCCGCCGCCGCGGCCCTCAAGGTCTCTCACCGTCTGCTCCCGCGGGATGGTCGAGGTCGACGCGGGCCACCTCGAGCGAGGTGACCCGCGTCGCGTTCCCGCCTTGGGGATCGAAGACGATCGTCAGCGCGACCTTCACGCTCCCGGGCTCCCGGGCATTCGAGCCCGGGGACGGAAAGGGTCGCTCCCTCCCGCTGACCAGATACGCCTTCATGCGACCGATACTCCTCGGCGGATCGCGTGACGACCACAGGGTTCACCCCTAACATCCACCCTGGACTCTTTAGGAACTTACGGAGTTCGCGGGGAACCACGGAGGGAAGACGCAGGGGGAGACGCCTTGGGGGACGTTCGCGCGTTGTTGGAGCGGGAGGCGGAGTTGGCCACGATCGGCGCATCGATCGGGGCGGCGGTGGCCGGCGATGGGCGGGCATTGGCGATCGAGGGGGAGGCCGGGCTGGGGAAGACGCGGCTGGTGTCGGAGGCAGTCGGCCTCGCTTCCGCGGCCGGAGCCGAGGTTCTCTCCGCCCGGGCGGGCGAGCTGGAACGGGATTTTCCCTTCGCGGTGCTGCGGCAGTTGTTGGCGCCGAGGCTGAGGCAGGCTTCAGCCGGCGCGCGCAAGGTGCTTTTCGAGGGCGCCGATCCGGCCCTGGGAGCCCTCGGGCTTCCGGGGGCCGACGACTCCTCCACCGACACGTTCTCGGTCCTCCACGCCCTCTACTGGGTGCTCGCGGGCCTTTCCGAAGAAAGGCCGCTCCTGCTGGCGATCGACGACGCCCATCTCGCCGACGCCGCCTCGCTCGACTGGCTCGCCTTCCTGCTGCCGCGGCTGGCCGAGTTGCCGGTCGCGGTGGTGCTGGCCCGTCGGACGGGTGAGGGCGAAGGCCCCAGCCTGGCCCGGGTCGTCGGCGATCCGAGCGTCGAGATCGTGCGGCCGGCGTCGCTGAGCTCCGAGGCGACCTCGACCTTGATCGAAGAGGCGCTGCAGCAGGAGCCCGACCCGGCGTTCGCCATGACCTGCCATGAGATCACCGGTGGCAATCCGTTCCTGTTGACGGAACTGGGACGCGAGCTTGTGGACCAGGGCATCGACCCGCGCGCCGGGTCGATCGACGCGGCGCGGGGCCTGGCGCCGGAGCGGGTCGCGCAGACGGTGCGGGCCCGCATCTCCCGCCTCACCTCGGAGGCTTCGGCGCTCGCCCGCGCGGTCGCGGTCCTCGGCGACGGCTGCGAGCTTTCGCTCGCGGTGAAGCTGGCGGGCATCGATCGGGAGGGGGGACGGCAGACGGCGGACGCGCTGCGCCGGGCGGCGATCCTCGACCCTGGTGGATCGCTCGGATTCATCCATCCGCTCGTCCGCAATGCGGTCTATGCCGACATCGCGACGAGCGAGCGGGCTGCGATGCACGCCACGGCTGCGGCTCTCCTGCGGGAGATCGGCAGCGCGCCGGAACGGGTGGCGGTCCAGCTCCTGGCGGGCGAGCCGCGCGAGGATCCCGCCGCCGCCGAGACGCTTCTCGAAGCCGGTCGCCGGGCCCTTGCCGACGGCGCTCCGCGCTCTGCCGTCGCGTTCCTCATCCGGGCTTTGCAGGAGCCGCCGCCCGCCGAGGAACGCCTCGACGTCCTGCGGCCGCTTCTCACCGCAGGCATCCGCGCGCCCGACCACGAGGCGCTCGTCGCGATCGAGCCGGAGCTCCGCGCCGCGATCGAGCGCGATCCGGCCGGGACGCGAGACCTCGCGATCGAGTTGCCGCTCGCGCTGATGCTGTCTGGGCGATACGAGGAGGCGGGGCGCCTCCTCTCCGGCTCGGCTCGGATCGCCGCCGACGAAGGAGATATCGAGAACGCCTTCAAGTTGGACGCCCTCCTCAGGGGCATCACGTTGGCCCTTCCTTCGATCGGGCCGGTGGACCTTGAACGCTATTTCGACGAGGTGGAGCCCGACTCTCCCGCCGGGCGCCTGGCGGCGGCGATCGAAGCTCGCGCGGGGGTCATGAGGCTTTCTCGCTCGACCGCGGCCAAGGCTGCGAGGCGGGCCCTCTCCAACGACTGCAGCCTCTTCGAAGAGGAGCCGGAAATGATGTCGGCCACCGCGTGCGTCTTCATCCTGGCCCTCACCGAAGAAGTGGACGCCGCCACCAAAGGGGCCGAGCGGGCGTTGGAGATCGCGCGCAAGCGCGGCTCCGCGGCGGAAATCGGTCGGGCCTGGTTCCTGCGCGCGGTCATCTCCAGCTGGAGCGGGGACCTTGCAGCCGCGGAGAGCGATCTGCGCCAGGCACGGGAGATCGCCACGCTGGCCGCGATCGCGCCTCTGTCTTCCACTTGCGCCGGTGCCTTGGCGCTCATCCAGATCTGGCGCGACGAGCTCGACGCCGCCGAGGCGACCCTGGCCGACCTTGGTGTCGCCTACGGTCCGATGCCGACGGGCCCGTTGTTCCTGCTGCCGCTGATCGCGAGAGCGACGCTGCGCTTCGAGCGCGCCGAATACGCCCCGTCGCTGGAGGACATCGAGACCGTCGCCGCCCACGCCAAGGAGATGGGTATCGGGCCGGGAGCCTCGGTGGGGCTGGCGATCCAGGAGGCCCGCGCCCTCGTCGCCCTGGGCCGTGCAGACGAGGCGCGCAGGCGCGCCAACCTCTGGCTCCTGATCGGTCGGATATGGAGGGTGCCGGTCACTTTGTCGGTCATGCTGCGGGTTGCGGCAGCCGCTGCCGAAGGAGCCGAGGAGATCAAGCTCCTGGAAGAGTCGGTGGACGTTTCGATGGGATCGCCCGCCCGCATCTACGCAGCCGAAGCCCGGGTCGACCTCGGCACTGCCTTACGTCGTCAGAACCAGCGCGCCGCCGCCCGCGCGCCGCTGCGCGAAGGCCTGAGGATCGCCCGCCGATGCGGCGCGATCCGGCTCGCCAAACGGGCTCACGAGGAGTTGCAGGCGACCGGCGAGACGGTGCGCCGTTACGCCCCGATCGGGGTGGGATCACTCACCCCGAGCGAGCGCCGCGTGGCCGAGATGGCGGCGGGCGGGATGACCAACCGGCAGATCGCGCAGTCACTGTTCGTCACTTTGAAGACGGTCGAGGCGCACCTCAGCGCCGCCTACGACAAGCTCGACATCAGGTCCCGCCGCGAACTGCCGGGTGCGCTGCCGGGGTCCTCGTCGACGAACTGACCGCACGACGCGATCCGATGCGTTCCTCCACGAAAACCACCACATAGGGGAGGATGCGGGCGTGGACGAGCTGCGCAGCCTCGCGGGCCGGGTGATCGCGATCGCCGGGGTCGGCGGCGGGCTCGGGCCATCGGTGGCTGCCCGGCTCGGCGCCGCCGGGGCGATCGTCGCGGGCGCCAATCGGGGGCAGGAGGAACTCGACGCCCTCGGCGCCGAGCTGGACCTGGGCGAGCGCTGGGATGGCCGCGCGGTCGACCTCACCGACGAGGACGCGGTCGCGGCCTGGCGCGACGGGCTGGTCGAGCGCTTCGGCCGGGTCGACGGGCTCGTCCACCTGGTCGGCGGCTGGCGCGGCGGGCAGCCGCTGCACGAGGAGCCGCTCGCCGACTGGGACCTGCTGCACGCGCTGCTGATCCGCACCGTGCAGCTGACCACGCGCGCCTTCCATGGGCAACTCGAGGCCAGCGCGCACGGGCGCTTCGTCCTCGTCTCCGCCAAGCAGGCCCAACGGCCGAGCAACGGCAACGCCGCCTACGCGGCGGCGAAGGCGGCCGCCGAGGCCTGGACGCTGGCGTACGCCGACGGCTTCGGGCCGGGCGGGGCGACCGCCAACATCGTCGTCGTCGACGCGATCCTGACGCCGCGGATGCGCGCCGAGAATCCCGGCAAGGAGTTCCCGACCTTCACCCCGGCTGAGCATGTGGCCGACGCGATCGCCTGGCTCTGCTCGGACGGCGCGGCGGAGATGAACGGCACGCGCCTGCCCCTTACGATGCCTTGATGGCAGCAGATAAGAAGGCCGCCGCGGAGCCTGACGGCAAGATGACCATCGGTGAGCTGGCCCGGCGCACCGGGATGACGATCCGCAACATCCGCGCCCACCAGACGCGCGGCCTGCTGCCCCCGCCGGAGGTACAGGGCCGAACCGGCTACTACAACGAGGAGCACGTCGCGCGGATCGAACTGACCCGCGAAATGCAGGCCGAGGGGCTGAATCTGGAGGCGATCCGCAGGGTGCTGGAGAGCACCGGCGGCTCCTCCAAGGAGATGGTCGACTTTGCCCGCGCCGTGCGCGCGCCGTTCGAGGACGAGACGCCGGAAATCTTCAGCGCCGCCGACTTCGCCGAGGCATGGAAGGCGAAGACGGTGGACGAGCGGCTGCTGAAGAAAGCGGAGAAGCTCGGTGTGCTGAGGGCGCTGCCGGACGGGCAGGTCGAGGTGATCAGCCCACGGTTGCACCGCGCCGCCGCCCGGATGATCGAGTTCGGGGTCAGCCCCGAGGCGGCGGTCGCCTTGGCGGGCAAGCTGCACGAGCACGCCGACGCCGTCTCCCGCGCGTACGTCGACCTCTTCACCGAGCAGATCTGGGAGCCCTTCGACAAGGCGGGCCGGCCCGACGAGGACTGGCACACGGTGCTCGAGGCACTCGAGGCGCTGCGGCCACTCGCCTCCGACGCCCTGCTCGCGATGTTCCAGATCACGATGAGCGAGGAGACCGAAAAGGCCGCCGAGCAGACCCTCCGCAACGCCGGCAAACCGCAGCGGCGCGGCCGCGGCCGCAAACGCCGCTAGCGGACGGGGAAGGGCCCGGGCCGGGAGGTTTTGCGGGGGACTGGCGCAGGGACGGTGCCACCGGGGGAGATGGGCAGGGACGGTGTCCCGGCGGGAGAAGTCGCAGGGACGTCGCGTTGCGGGGAAAGGCGGCACGCAGATGCCGCGAACGTCACGGAGGCGCCACACATCCCCATGACCCCTCCGGCGGTGTCCGACTTTAACCGCCATATATGGCAGGTAAAGTCGGACGCCGCCCGGGGCGCGACCCCACCTGTCGCCTCTCTCCTGGGTAGACGTGACGCTCCGCGCGCGTCTCCCGCACCTCTCCACGCGCTTCCCGACGAGACCCGCGTAGGGTCCGCACCCTCACCTCCCCCCACGGACGACGGGCCTAAGGCTTCGCGCCGGCCTTATTCGTCTTCGCCGGCGAGGCGCCGAGGATCTCGAAGGCCTTGGTCACGGGCTTCGAGGTGTTGTTCGATTCGTCGGTCGCCCGTAGGACCGCCACGTAGCGGCCGGGGCGCGCTTTGAAATGCTTCCACCGGGCGGCCAGCGCGAAACGGTTGATGCCGAGGAAGGTGCTCCATTCGTGGTAGCCGTTGTAGACGCGATGGCCCTTCGAGTCGAGCCGGTAGTACTCGGCGTCGAGGTTGCCGCCCTCCGAGATCGAGGCCGTCGTCTGCGTCCCCTTGTCGCCACGCAGCTCGGTCTTGCGCAGCTTCACGTTGCCGAGCGTCGGCGGGGTCAGGTCGATGTTCAGCGGCGGCTGCGGTCCCGGGTTCGAGAACGGGTTGCCGGGGATGGGGGAGACGACGACCTCGCCGTGGACCCAGGAGTGCAGCTTGCACTGGAAGAGATAGGTGCCCGGTTCGTTGAACTGGAGCGTGTATTCGTCGCCGGCCCGGTGCTCGGGGACGTCGTTGCCGGCGTCGGAGTCCCACTGGAGGTCGTTCGGCGAGATGCCGGTGACGGAGTGCTGGAGGTCGGGGCCGAGCCAGTCCCAGGTGACTTTCTCACCGAGGTTGACGTGGACTTCTTTGATCGACCATTCGTAGTTGAAGATCGAGACCCGGGTGTTGTCCGCGGCCGC
>Ga0134125_10001202_pt1 | contig 32125 bp, 25 predicted proteins | sample KB31751_FD_96464 | JGI IMG/M metagenome (GOLD analysis project Ga0134125, IMG submission 96464) | Terrestrial soil microbial communities with excess Nitrogen fertilizer from Kellogg Biological Station, Michigan, USA - KB3-175-1 | ecosystem: Environmental > Terrestrial > Soil > Unclassified ...
AATAAGGAATTCAGCGACGAGTCCGGTTTGGAAATGTATGAATTCAAGTACCGGTTCGATGATCCGCAGATCGGAAGGTTTTGGTCGGTGGATCCATTGGCGACGAAATATCTCTATAACTCGCCATATGCTTTTTCGGAAGATAAGGTGACCAGCCATGTGGAAACGGAAGGATTGGAAGCAACCCCTTTACCAGACCTGTGGGGGGCGGTGAAGAATGAATTTCACAGTCTTGCACATATGTTCAGTCCGATCGATCGCCCATCTGTTGGCGGGCAAGTCCAGGCGGAGGTCCCTATTACGCCAAATGCCGGCAGTGGTACATCGGGAGTCATTACAACTACAAAGACGGCGGAGGCATATACTAATTTCGAAAAATATTTGAATTATGTTACTGATCATAATACGAACGCCGGAAATCCAACCCCTCTCATTACTGTAAAAGCGACGACGGAGGTTACAATTGGGGTAAAAACCGAGGTAACCACACCCGTTGGATCTGCTTCTACGAGTGTGGATGTAAACAAAGACGGCGTTAGAACCGTAACTGGGACTGTCGAGGTTAAGATCAGGCCGCCGTTAAGTATCGGTGCATCTCGATCGGTTAGCAGTGATGGGACCACGAAAACCGGGGGGAATCTCTCTGCATCTACAAGCGTTGGAACGAAGGTAAGCAGTGGTTTTATGATAGTTACAGATTCAGAAACCGGATATTTAGAATTTAATGTGGGAGTAGAACAAAAGGTTGGAAATGCGAAGGTGTCGGGCTCTCTATTCGTTAGATTCGGTGACCACTGATTTGGTGATGATGCCGGCAGGAGTTTGTCGCAAAATGACCGGTAAGTTGTCGGAATAGGCACCTACGGAATTGGAAAAAAATCGGCAGCTTTGTGGTATCACAATAAAATACAAAGCATATGTCACGAGTATCAATTTACCTGAATTTTCAGGGCAACACGGAGGAAGCCTTCAATTTTTACAAGGGTATTTTCGGGACGGAGTTTTCGGGGCCGATAGCGCGCATGAAGGATGTGCCGTCGCAGCCGGGTATGCCGCCGTTGCCGGAAAAAGAAAAGAATGCGGTGATGCATGTGGATCTGCCGATCATCGGGGGCACGCACCTGATGGGCACCGATATGCTCGAGTCGATGGGTCATAAGCTAAAAGTAGGCAATAATACGACCATCTGCCTGGAGCCGGACAGTAAAGAAGAGACGGACAAGTTGTTCAAGGGATTATCGGCCGGGGGATCGGAGATAGAGACGCCGAAGGATATGTTCTGGGGATCGTATTGGGGTTGCTGTCTCGATAAGTATGGCGTGCGGTGGATGTTCAATTATACGAAGAGATAGGGCATGGGCGTTAGAGGAGGGCGAACTGGTCGCCATCGAAGAGGCCGAGGTCGCTGAGCTTCAGGTGCGGGATGACGAGGAGGGCCATGAAGGAAAGCGTCATGAAGGGCGCGGCAAGAGTAGAGCCGAGCCCTTTTGCTTTTTGGTCGATGGCGGTATAGAGATCGGCGATGTGCCAGGCGTCGTCGGCGGCCATAAGGCCGGCTACGGGGAGGGGGAGGAGGAGGTCGCGGGCGCTGGGGGTCGCGGCGACGGGATCGACGCAGGAGAGGCCGCCTTTTTGGCCTATGACCAGGTTGACGGCGCGGCAGATGCTTTCGTCGTCGACGCCGACGGCCACGATATTATGACTGTCATGGGCAACCGAAGAGGCGATGGCGCCGCGGCGGAGGCCGAAATTGCGGATAAAGGATTTGGCGACGGGCGCGGGCTGGTAGCGGTTGACTACGACGATCTTCAGGATATCTTTTTCGGGGTTGGCGTGCAGACAGCCGTCGCGTATCGGGATGTCGGCGATGGGAAGGGTCAGCTTACCCGTTATGAGCTGGCCGTCGAGCGCTTCGATGCAATGGCATTGTTCGATGTTCTCCTGCTCGCCCCATTTGTCGAGGGGATAGGCGAAGTCGCTTGCGACGCGGGGTTGGGCGTGGAAGTTGTTAATTAGAGGAGGGGATGCGACGGGGGCGATGTGGCATTTGCCGTCGCTTGCCACGAGCTGCCCTTTTATATATGTCTTCAGGACATGGAACTGTTGCAGGTCCTCCACTACAATGAAGTCGGCGGGGTCGCCGATATGCAGCAGACCGGTCTTCAGCCGGTAGTGCCGCACCGGGTTGATACAAGCGGCGCGAAGGACCTTGAACACGTCTATCCCCTTTGCCACCGCCCGGGCGCAGAGCCGGTCGATATGGCCGGCCACCAGGCTATCCGGGTGTTTGTCATCGCTGCAAAACATCATCTGTTCCGGCCAGTCGTTGAGCAACGGGATCAGGGCCTCGAAATTCTTTGCGGCGCTGCCTTCGCGGATGAGGATGTGCATACCAAATCCCAGCTTATCCAGGGCCTCTTCGGCGGTGAAGCATTCGTGATCGGTGCTGATGCCCGCCTCTATGTACAGCCGCGCCTGCTCGCCGCGCAGACCGGGGGCATGACCGTCTACCGGCAGGCCGAGATGATGCGCCGCCGCAATCTTTTCCATTACCTCCGGGTCATGTTCCAGCACTCCGGGGAAATTCATCATTTCGCTGAGATAGCCGATGTCTTCATTGGCAAGGAGGCGGGTGACGGCTGTGGCATCGAGGGTGGCTCCGGCGGATTCGAAGCGGGTGGCGGGGACGCAGCTGGGGGCGCCGAAGTTGAAATAGAACGGAACGGTCCCGCCGTTGGCGATCATGAATTCGATGCCGGGGAGACCGCAGACGTTGGCGATCTCGTGCGGGTCGCTGACGGTCGCGATGGTACCATGGATAACGGCCATGCGCGCGAATTCCGAAGGTATGAGGAGCGAGCTTTCGATGTGGACGTGCGCGTCGATGAAGCCAGGAAGAATGAAGGGGAGGTTTGCGTGGGCGCCCGCGGGTTGCGGGCCGGGAGTGTTGCCGGAGGCCGTGGATGCGGGTTGCGGGCCGGATGTATTGGAAGCGGCGGCGGCATCTGCTATGGACGTGATACGGCGGATGAAGCCCCCTTCGACGGTGATCTCGACCGGAGTGATCTTTTGTTCGACGATGTCGACCAGCTGGCCTCGAATTTGCATTTGCTTAACTACAATTTACCCACGAAATAACATTAAATTTGTGACATGGCTAAACCCCTGTTCATGGTTCGTATCCTCGTCGCTATTTCTTTCTTTACTTCTCTTTTTTTCGCCGCCGGGGCTCAATCCGTTCCGGAGGCTACCAGAGCTCAATCCGTGCAGGAGGCCGGCAAGGCTCAATCCGTTCAGGAGGCCGCCAGGGCTCTATCCGTGCAGGAAATTGTCGCCCGTCATATCGAAGCGCTCGGCGGAAAGGAAAAACTTCAATCGCTGAATTCGGTCTACCAGGAAGGAACTGCTATTTTGCCCAGCGGTGCGCAGCTATCGCTGAAGATCTGGCGTGTCTACGATCGTCTCTACCGCGAGGAGCTGGATTTCGGAGTGGGAAAGATCGTGGTCATTGTGACGCCGCGGCAGGGATGGGTGTCGGGTCCCAGCACCGGCGCGGTATTCAAGCCATTGCCGGAAGAGCAGGTGAAGGCGTTGCAGATGGAGATCGATCCAGCGGGTGCGCTCGCCGATTATTCCGCGAAAGGGAACAAGATCGAGCGGGCCGGTCTCGATACGGTGAATGGCCGTCCCTGTTACCTGGTCAGGGTGTGGTTCCCCAACAACCAATTCATCATTTATTCCATCGACGCGAAGACCTGGTATATCCTGCGTGAGCGGCGCAAGGCCGGCGGGATCATGGGCGAGGCGAGCAGTGATTTGGGATGGCATATGCCGCCGGATGGGAACATCGACATCCGTTTTGACGACTACCGGAATACGCGGGGCGCCTATATATTCCCGTTCGGTATGACGATCGCGGGGCTCGGCCGCATCAATATCAAGAAGATAGAGGTCAATGGGACGGTCGATGTCAAGGCGCTGAGCAAGGCGCCGAAATAGGGGCGGGGCGGGCCCGGAATGCGGCGGGGGAATTAGGTGCGCGGGAATGCGGCTCCCCTGAAAACCCGCGCGGGGCGGGGGTTAAACAATAATCATCCTAATTTTTCGTTTTCCACAGGTAAAGTCCGATCCAATTTCCTATTAATAAACTTGTTCTTATGATCAGGAAGAGCATTGCTTTTCTCTTATTGACCCCTTTATGCCTGACTGCTTTCTCCCAATCTTTTATCGGTTATGGCTACGACAACTATTCCGGAGTCAATGGAGTATTGCTGAACCCCGCCGTACTGGCCGACAGCCGGTATAAAGTGAATGTCAACCTTTTTGCCATCAGCGGTCTGGCGGGGAACAACGCCTACGAGATGAACCGCAGCGACGTGTTCAGCCTGCATTTCAGCAAGCCGAACGAAAACCATACCTACTTCAAGAGTAAGAATGCCGATTTCAAATACCTTTACACCAACCTCGATATCATCGGCCCTTCCGCCACGATCAGTCTCACGCGCAAGGATGCGATCGGAATCGAGACACGTCTCCGGTCCATGGGCAATGCCTACAATATGGGCGACTCGCTGTTCCGCCTGATCGGCGACGGCAATCCCAATTATCAAAATGTCAATATCCTAAACCGCAGCCTCCAGATGAAGCTGAATGCATTTGCCGAGGCCGGTATCTCATATGGCCGCGTGATCTTCAAGGGACCGAAGGACGAAATGAAACTGGGCATTACCGGAAAATATCTCGTCGGGCTGGGATATGGCAGCCTAAGCTCAGGGCCTATCCAAATCAACGTCGACCCCAACAACAATCTCGTGAATCTGAATGCCGATGTCACCGCGCAGTATTCGGGCAATCTCGATAATGCCGGCAGCGGGATGGGTCTTTCGACGCTTTTCGGCAAACAAAGCGGGCATGGTTGGGGTCTCGATATCGGTTTCGTTTATGAAGTGAAAGGCGAGGACCCGTCGATCGACAAGTTGAGACTGGGTTTTTCGGTGACCGATATCGGGTCGATCCGTTATACCAACTCCGCCAATAGCCAGGAATATACGTTGACCGCCACCGGGCAAAGCGCGCAACAATTCGGGATACAACAGGGGGAAACATTGAGCAGCTACTTCACCCGGCTGAAGACGGCGGGCCTGGTGGTTACCAAAGGGGTTGCGCCGATGGCCACTGTCAATCTCCCGACGGCGCTCCACCTGAATATCGATTACCAGATCTATAAGCGGCTGTTCATCAATGGCGACGTCTTATTCAATATGGTATCGACCACCAGTCCGACCAGCCCCAATTATGTGACGACGGCTACGGTGACGCCGCGATTGGAAAAGAAATGGATAAGCATCTATTCGCCGGTATCTTATAATGTCAACGGTCAGCTGAACTGGGGCGCGGGTATCCGGCTGGGACCCCTGTTCGTCGGCAGCGGGAGTGTCCTGTCGAGCCTGTTCAAACAGAGATTGCAAACGGCCGACGCGCATATCGGGCTGACGATACCCATCTTCCAGCATGGCCGGACGCCAGAAGACAAGAAACACAAAAAGACCGATTCGGTATTCAAGAACCTGAATAATGACCGGGATGGCGACGGTGTCGTCGATTCGAAGGATAATTGCCCTGATAGTGCGGGTCCTATCGCGCTGATCGGTTGTCCCGACCGGGATGGCGACGGCGTGCCGGATAATAAGGACAAATGCCCGGATGTAAAAGGCTCGCCCAATTTCCAGGGCTGTCCCGCACCGGACAGCGATGGCGACAGTGTCAATGACGATGAAGACAGGTGTCCGCTGGTCAAGGGGGTGCGTTCCAACTATGGTTGTCCGCCCATCAAAGCCGAATTGACTAAACGGGTAAAAGATGCGGCCGACCGGATCTACTTCGTCCGGGCCCGTGCGACTATCGAGCCGGTATCTTTTGGGGAACTGGAGCGTGTTGCAGCGATCCTGAAGTCGGACAGTACGTTGCGGTTACGGATCGAGGGGTATACGGATAGTGAGGGGCCGGATGCGCGCGAGCTGAGGCTGTCTGCCCGCCGGGCCCAGTCCGTGGAGCGTTATCTCGTGGTTTTGGGTATCGCGCCGTCGCGTATGGAAACCATCGGCTATGGAAAGAAGAAGCCGCTGGCTCCGAATGATTCGCCGGAGGGTATGGCGCGGAACCGCCGGGTGGAGATGGTGCTGATGAATTACCCGGGGGAAAAGAAGGGGATGATCCAGGTCAAAAAATAGGCCCAGGGGGACGGGACGCCCGGAAAGGTTGGGGCGCCGGGAAGGTCGGAACGCCCGGGGCCGCGGTTCAAAAAATAGTCTACTACGCGTTGCCAGATAATCCTGACGGGAGGCCACCTTAGGGTGGCCTTTTTTTTGCTTACTTTTAGTCAGAATAGCCCAGATGGACCCGAAAACTTCTATCCCTGAATTCCTTTCCGGCGGAGGTGAGATGGGGCAACGTATCCGTGAATACGATTGGACCTCAACCCCTTTAGGACCGATAGAGACCTGGCCGCAGAGTCTTCGGACCTGCATCCGCATCATGCTCACCTCGCAGCAACCCATCTGGATCGGGTGGGGTTCCCAATTGATCAATCTGTATAATGACCCTTACAAGGCCATCCTTGCCGGCAAGCATCCCTGGGCGCTTGGGGCCCCGGCGGCGGACGTGTGGAAGGATATCTGGCGGCTGATAGGCCCCGTCCTGCACCGGGTAACGCATGAGAACGAGGGATACTATGTCGAATCGCAGATGCTGATCATGGAGCGGAACGGATACCCCGAAGAGACCTATTATACCTACAGCTATACCCCCGTACCCGGCGACGACGGCGGGACGGCCGGGATGATCTGTTTCAATGTGGACGATACCGCGCGCATCCTGAGCGAGCGGCAGTTGAGAACGCTGACCGCGTTGGGTAAACGGCTGACAGATTGTGAATCTTATGAGGAGGCACTGCGCCGGACGATGGACACGCTGGGCGGCAATCCGCATGATTTCCCCTATGTCCTTTTTTATTCGATGAACGAGGGGCGGGCTATGATGACGCATTCGACGGAGCTGGGCGAAGCGGCTGGGCGGGTTCCCCTGACGATCGGGCCGGCGGAAGAAGGGCTGTTGGCCGAAGCGTTACACCGGGCGGAGCAGGAACGTCGGCCGCAGGTGATCGGCGGCATCGAAAAAGCGCTGGGATCCATGCCCAAGGGCGCCTGGGATGCTTCTCCGGACAAGGCCGTGGTGGTACCTGTCTTCCAGGCCGGGGAGAATCAGGCCTATGGCTTCCTCGTCATGGGTGTCAATCCCTACCGGCTGCCGGATGAAAAATTAGCCAACTTTTGTTCGCTGGTGGCCGATCAACTGGCCACGAGCATGGCCGACATACGCGTGTTGGAGATGGAAAGGAAGAAAGCCGAGGCGCTGGCGGAGATCGACCGGGCGAAGACCCTTTTCTTTTCCAATATCAGCCATGAGTTCCGTACGCCGCTGACGCTGTTGCTTTCACCACTGGAAGATATGTTAAGTGAACCGAACACCATTCCCATCAACCGGTACCGGATGGGGGTAGCCTATCGCAATGCGCTGCGGGTTCGGCGTCTGGTGGACACCCTGCTGGAATTCTCGCGTATCGAGGCAGGACGCAAGGAAGGGAGTTACCGAAAGGTGGACATTGCGATGTTTACGAGGGATCTGGCCAGCACGTTCCGGTCGGCGGTCGAGAAAGCAGGCATGGAGCTGGTGGTCGAGACGGGGGAAATCGACGAGGATGTTTACGTAGACACGGATATGTGGGAGCGGATCGTCCTGAATCTTTTGTCGAATGCCTTTAAATATAGCCACCGGGGAAGTATACGCGTCGAGGTGAGCCAGGTGAAAGGAAATGTGCAGGTGAGCGTCGCCGATACCGGGGTGGGCATCCCCGAGGATCAGCTGGATAAGATCTTCGACCGGTTCCACCGGGTAGAGAATAGCGGTGGGCGCAGCATGGAGGGGACGGGTATCGGGCTGGCAATGGTGCGGGAGCTGGTGCGGCTGCATCATGGTGTTATTGGTGTGAAGAGTGAAGTGGGGGTAGGCTCCACTTTCACTGTGACCATACCATCAGGCAAGGACCATCTGCCGGCGGACCGGATCGTGCAAAATGAAGAGCCTATTTCGCAACCGCATGCGGAAGCCTATGTGGCGGAAGCGATGAAATGGGTACCGGCGGAAGAGGGTGCGGGGGCGTTGGTGGGGAATTGGAAAGGAGAGGTGCCGGTGATGGATGAGATGGTTGGAATGGACGGCGGGGATGGACTGGGGGATGGTGGCGACGGGAGGGGTGGAGGAGAGAAGGATGGCGGCGACGGGTGGGGTGGCGTGCGGAAGGCGGGCCGGCCGAAAGGCGATCCGGTGATCGATGACGACCGGTATACGGTCCTGCTGGCCGACGACAATGCCGACATGCGGGAATACGTGCAGCGGCTGTTGTCAGCTCAGTTCAACGTCGTCACGGCGACGGATGGGGAGGATGCCTTTCAGAAGACTGTCCGGTACAAGCCCGATCTGTTGCTGTCGGACGTCATGATGCCGAGGCTGGACGGGTTCGGATTGTTGAAGCGGGTGCGGCAGACGCCGGGTTTGCAACATACGCCGGTCATCCTGTTGTCGGCGAGGACGGGTGAAGAGGCGAAGGTCGGGGGGTTGACGGCGGGAGCGGACGACTACCTGGTAAAGCCGTTCGGTGCGCGGGAGTTGCTGGCGCGGGTCGAGGGTAATATCCGGATCGCCAAGGAACGGATGTCGGTGATGGCTTCGTATGCGGAGAGACTGGAGGATGAAGTGCAGAAGCGAACGGAGGAGCTGTTGCGGGTGAACAGTTCGCTGGAACAGTCCAATGAAGACCTACAGCAGTTTGCCCACGTGGCGAGTCACGATCTGAAGGAGCCGGTGCGAAAGATCCGGACCTTTACGGGGCGGGTCCTCGACGAATACGGGCCGATGCTGAACCACGAAGCGCGGCTATTCCTCGTCAAGATCCAGCAGGCGACGGCGCGAATGGCCGCGATGATCGAAGGGGTGCTGGCTTATTCGATGCTGAAGAGTAACGAACAGCCGGCGACGTTAGTCGATCTGAATGAAGTGTTCGACCATATCGAATCCGACCTGGAGCTGGTGTTGCAGGAAAAGAATGCCGTTATACGCCGGGAGAAGCTGCCCAGCGTGGAAGGTGCGCCGGTGTTACTCTATCAGCTGTTCTACAATATTGTAGGGAATTCGCTAAAATTTTCAAAACGGGAATATAGACCTTTGATAACCATAGCCTCACGTATAGTCAAAGAGGCTGGCAAGCAAATTGCACTCTTCACTATAACGGATAACGGCATCGGATTCGATCAGCAGCAAGCTGGCCGCATCTTCGAAGCCTTCACCAGGCTGAACTCGAAGGATAGGTACGAAGGAACGGGACTGGGCCTGGCCTTATGCAAGAAAATTGTGGAGCGCCATCATGGCAGCATCACCGCTACCGGTGTAAGCGGAGTGGGAGCTGTTTTCGTGGTGAAGCTTCCTGTGACGCAAATGGAAAGGAGCATTTAAGGACCACAAGACCAGCAGTTATGAACAAGAAATTTTTAGTCATCGATGATGACACGGACGACCGGGAATTATTCTGTGAGGCATTGGCTTCCGTCGACCCGGTGATCATCTGCGAACATGCGGTAGATGGTAAGGAAGCGCTGATGAAATTGTCAGGGAAAGAAATCGAAAGGCCGGATATTATCTTCCTGGATATCAATATGCCGGTCATGGATGGGTGGCAGTTCCTTACGCATTTGAAGAAGGAGGATAGGTATAAGGAAATACCGGTCATTGTATATACGACGTCGTCGACTCAAAAAGACAAACGGATCGCTCATGATCTGGGGGCGTTGTGTTTCATCACCAAGCCGCATGCGTATGGGAGGCTGAAGAATTTGCTGGGCGTGATCGTGATGCACGTCAATAATCATGATTTTTCGAAGATCTGCGAGGACGTGCATGCGATGGGGAGTGGGTCGGGGAATTAGCGCTTAGCGCGGCGCACGCTGGGTCTCTTCCAGTTCGTCGAGCAGGGCGATCTGTGCGGGATTGATGATCTGGCGTGCGGCATCGAGGGAGAACCAGCCTCCCTTGTCGACCTCGGGAAAGGTCTTTTGATTCCCTGAATTGCGGGGCCACTCCAATTCAAATGTATTGCTGATGATGGCTGCGGGGTCGATGTCGCCGCGCGCGGCCCAGGCATATACGCGTTTGCCCCCTTTTTGGCGGACGGGGCTCAGGGCCTGGAAGGGGCCTTTGAGCGCGGCGCCGGTCTCCTCCCTGAATTCGCGGACAGCTGCATCGAGGGCGGGTTCATCGTCGGTGAACTCGCCTTTGGGGATGGTCCATGATCCCTCATTTTTATTTTTCCAAAAGGGGCCTCCGGGGTGGACGAGGAACACTTCGAGAAGGTGGGGTTTGCGCCGGTATAGCAGGATACCGGCGCTTTGCCTGGATGTCATGGACAAACAGCGCACAAATAGCCGGCCAAGATTGGCATGGCGGTTGGCGGCGCGGGGAAATACCACTTTCGTGGTATGGGGGTGTGGGGTTTTCGCGGGGACGAGGGTTTTGGCTAGGTGGTAGGCTGGGCGCGGACGAGGGGTTTTGCGCGGTGCATGACATGGCGAAGGCGAAGCGGTATTATCGGCGGTATCTGGCAGTGGCCAGGCCGGTGAGCGAGGAGGAAAAGAAGGTGCGGCGGTGGGTGAAGAGGAGGTGGGGAAAATGACGCGAATAAAAAACGGGGAAAACACGGTGCGCAGTCCGGCCAAAGTGCTTTAAACTTGAGAAATGCTTTTTATGAGACCAAAACTGCACTGTGTAGCCCTTGTGGCGGCCCTAGCCCAATTACTGCTCACTACATTTCCTGATTTCGCTCAGCCAACGAATCCTTCTTCCACGGGGAGTAACAAGGGTGTGGTGTCTTCCACAGGCACGAACCGGGGCCTGCCTTCCGCCAAACGGACGGATAAAGGGTCGCTGTATACGGACGTATTCGTATTGGACACGAGGGACCCAACTGCATTGTCCCTTATCAAGATGGGTAGCGGGAAGCCCGATACTGTCACCCGGGTCAGGAAGCTGGAGATGTCTGCCAGGAGGCTTAGTGCATTCAAAATCATACACATCAATCCGCTGAGGTACACTTATTATATCAATAACCAGCTGGTGACACAATTCATGGACGTCAACAGTCTCAATATTCAAGGGTCTACGTTTTCCAACGGGGCATTTCTTCCGGTAAATGAGATCAGCACCATCCAGGTCATCAGCCTAAATACCACTAATATCAATCAACAGGCGCAACTGGCTGCTATCCGGGATGAAATTACCGCTGCCCGGTACGATCTGGATAGAAAGAGGCGAGTAATCGGGTTACTTGAGGAAAAGATGGAGGTAGCAGATATGGATTCAGTCGCTGCGCAGAACAAAAAATTGAAGAAGACCCTGGATTCTCTGCGCAAGAAAGAAAACGAGCTGTCCAACGCTTTTACCGAAAGTAAAGATTCGCTCATTCAGAAAATTACCGAATACGAAACTGCCCTGAGTGAAATGAACATCAATGACCGCAACCAGGAGATCCTTGCTCAAATTCATGATAAATACTACGAGGATGAGGCGTCATCGCCTGACAAGATGACCGCACAGATAAAGACACTTATCGCGAAACAGGCCGGCGCCTATAATCAAATGTCCATGGATTTCGATCTCGTAGAAAAAGATTTCAACAGGCTGTTCTCAATGGCCGCAAAGGATAAGCCGATCCAAAGCTTAGGTTTCCTTGCTCCCAATAAATCTTTTTCGATTGACAGCGAGGGTATCTTTCTCGGAGCAATAGTAGATACAATGTCTCACTACGGGTACTATTCGGATGCGCTGACTACCTATCGGACGGACAATCGGAATGGATTCAACGAAATGCGATACAACGATATGACCTTACAACTGGAACGGTTTTATATCAAGGAATATATCACGAACAAGCGCTTTACGGAATTGCAGAAATTTATCCTTATCACCTGCGAGGAAATAGGCAAACTGCTACAAAACAAATACTCGTTTTATTCACGAAAGCTGAACTCCGTCAAGGACAAAGACTACATTACCAAGGGAGATGCAGCTGCGATCGCAGGTTCGCAAGAGGAACTCACCTCCATATTCAATTTTATACAAGACATCAGTTCCGATTTCACCGTGCTGACGAGATATCTTTCCGTCGACAATAGTAGCTATAAGGATATATTGACGAATATCGCCACCTATTATATTCAGTTGCTGAACTTTCTCAAAAACTTCGATTATCTTGAGGAGGCCAATGCTACAGAGGACTTCACGTTGCCTGCCTCCACCAATCTCACGAATATAGATCTTATACGCTATACCATAGAACGGGACGATAAGCTGACGAATGGCAAACAGTCCTATCCCTATGATATCTGGTTGCGGGGCGGACTGAAGATCGATTTTAGCGCAGGTATCTTTTGTACGGGTCTTGCCGATAATGCCTACAGCAAATCCCAACTGCTGCGGTCCGACGGATCGGTGGCTACCGGGGATACGTTCGCGGTGAAAGCGCAGGACATCGGCCGGTATAATTTCGCGTTTGGCGGAATGGTCAATATCTATCCGCGTCTGGGCGCCAGTTGGGTTACGGCCGGGTTGAGCGTCGGGGTGGCTTATGCCAACAACCAGAAATTGCAGATATTGATGGGTGGCTCGATTCACCTGGGAAAGACCGAGCGGTTGATTCTACACGGCGGCGCGGCGGTCGGTCAGGTAAAAACGGTCGATCTATCGGCTTTCCCTTACGTATATGACAAACCGAACAGCCAGTATGTCGTACGGGGCGACATGAGTTCGTTCAATATTCCGCTTATCGACAGGTTCATGGTGCAGGGATTTATCGGTCTTTCGTACAATCTAAGCAAGAAAAATGCCCTCATGGCGGTATCGGGCGCTGGCGTGGATAAATACAATGGCGTCTCGGGAACAACAACAAAATAGCGACGTGACCATCATGGCCGCTAGGGCAGGCTCACATCATTTAATTGCCTTCGCGCCGCCGAGACCGAGGACGAAGTTGATGCCCGCGATCACATTGCCGCCCATCTCGGATGCGCCGTCAAAGTCGCGGCCAAAATTCAGGGACAACTGCTGATTTGTGCCGACGTTGTATGATAGGTTGGTCACTGCCCGCCAGGAAGAAGGTATGACGTTCTTATTCAGGACGCTCCGGTAGATGGCTTCGAGTGACCAATTGAATTTCCCGTTTTTCGAGGTATAAATTACACTTGCGCCTGCATCGAAGGTGGATATTTTGCTTGTCGGCACCTTGCCTGTGGCGTCGGCATAGATGGAATCCGGTTGATAAAGATACCTGGCGATCGCGAGCACTGTTAAGGCATTGTTCCCGCCATTGTATCCACCTGTAAGCCACGCTCCTGCTTTGTTGGCAATTGAATAATTCAGCATATTTGTGGGAAATGAGGCAGTGAATCCTCCGGCCAAGTCCAGGGACCAACCCACACGCTCGATCGTAAATTTGGATGCCTGGTCCTTTAATGCCTGGTCCAATTCCGCTTCCCTTTGGGCCACAATTGAAGTGAAGCGTTTTTGCCAATAGTCCTGGTAATTTTTATTGGCCTCGGCATATTCGGCGCTTCCCTGACCGTGTTGCCTCAGTGCCTGTTCCCTGAGGTGGGACATAGCTGCGACGCCATCGTCGGATTGCAATTCGGCAGTTACTTCGGTAACGATGGCGACGATCTTATCTTCCGTTGCCTTTAGCGATTTAAACGCTTTAACAGTGGTATCACTCCATGACGGCCTTATAAGGGATATTTTCAGCCCAAGACCTGTCTGGTAATATTTGTTCCTGGTAGTGCTATCCTCGAATTGTTTGATTGCGGTGGAGAAGACTAACGATTGCCAGAGAACATCCCTTTCTTCATGAGAGTTCAGATCAGACAGAGCCAGGTCGGAGCTCCGGAAGAGTTGCGCCGGAGATAAATCGATCGCGTAGCTGTTAGGCAGCTTTGTAAGATCGCTGGTGGAGTTCTTGACAGAAAGCCAGAGTGAGGATAAATCAGTCGGCTTTTCAATAGCGCTTGGGGCGAAGTTCAGCAACTGCGCCACCGGTGAAGCGGGTGCCTTGAGCAGGTTAATTTGTTGCGTATTTTGAGCGTGGCCGGCGAGGAAGGACGCAAGCAAGGCTATAATTGTGAGGTTCTTTTTCATCTCAATGGTTATTGGAAAAATCGGACGGTTAGAGAAATGTCAACATGATCGCCAGTTGTGGCATTGACAGAAAAATTTTTTATCAAAAGTGACTTTCCACCCGAGATCCGGAACGTTATCCGGAGGACGTCGCTGGTTCCGGGCATGTCGGTTATCAGACCGGTGACAACCAGTATCTGGTCCACGATGTCTACATCTTTTCCCAGGGGAAAATCCTTAACGGAGGCAGTTCCGTCATGGGTGGCGTCGGGAATCAGCACCCTGCCGGCCAGTGTGACCCTATAATCCGGACTTTGACCCAGGTCGCCGAAAATGAGGTCCATCGTAATGGTGGTTCCATCGCCTTTTAATTGGTAGAAATCATCGAAAAGAAACGGGGCTGGTGCCATAGATCGGGGGTTTATTGGTTTCCGTAAAATTATGCACCCGGACAGACCATGAAAACCGTATAATCACGGTAATTGGATCGGGAATCCGCGTGGCCGGCAAATTGGGGAATTGGTAAAAAAAGGTGTTTTCACGGTAGGGACGGGGCGATTTAAGCGGCATTTTGCATTCAGCTGCAAACGCAGCCTATTGTCAAACCCAAAAACCAACTTTATTATGAGAAAGCATTTGTTTAGCTGCACGGTGGCTACGGTGCTTGCCGGGGCGTTGCTGATCAACCTGGCGGGATGCCAGGGCGATGAGAAGAAATATATGGCCGCAGCTGATCCGGCTAAGCCGCCGCCGGTTCCGCATATGTGGATGCCCGATGGCAACAGTAAACAGGATGAGAAACACTATGCTGACAGCCTCCCGATGCTGACAGCCCAGCTTGGCTCGGCCGAAACCGATTCGGTCGTTTATCCCATAAAAGTATTTCAACAAATGATAGCGGCATTCGATACGATGCCTCATGTTGGATTTGTCGATATCTGCCCCGTGGCGGATACTGTTAACCGGAAACTTACCGTACTGTATATTCCGGAGGATAGCGATTGCAATCCGCTTGGATATTATCTTCTTCCCCCAAACGCTACCTCCTGGCCACAACGGGGGGACACGCTGACTGCGGTGCAATACCAGGACTGGGTGGATGCTTATGAGAACACAGCGGCCAAGTGGCTGCGGTCCTCATTGGACCCCAGTGATCCCGACAACTATGTAAATGGGAATACCCTTACCGGTATGCCAAACACGTTGCACATTTCACATTATATCGGGGATCTTGACGAGCTGTCTGCGGAACTGAGCTACCAGACCAGGAACCTGAGCAATCCTGTCACGGGTATTGGGGCCTTCTTTGCGCTCAAGCCACCCAATACTCCCGGTGCGGAGTTCGGACCCAGCAATAGGCTTTATATCATATTTGAGTTTGTAACCGATGATGCGAACGGGAAGCACCCAAAGTTCTTTATAAAAACCACGGGAAGACAAATCCAACATTCGGATCCGCCGCAACCGGGAGTCTGTTATGTGACTGCACCGCTGTCAGTCATGGATTCGAAACATCCAAGGACAAAACCAGAAAAGGATACTTCCTTTCATAAACAAGGCAGTAACAATGGCCAGTTGTGCCCGCCGACCTGTATCCCATAAAACTACCCCTCCGATCATGGACATCGATCTTTATTTTTATCTCATAGCAGCCGGAGTCATTGCGGGTCTGATCAGAGACCGGCGGCTCCGGCCTCCGGTCCTGCGGCTGTTCGTCCCCTTTCTTATCCTCACCCTACTGATGGAGGTATTGGGGATGGTGCTGTCGAGGAAGCATATCGTGAATCACTGGATCTTCAACTTTTTCACCTGCGGGGAATTCCTGTTTTATAGTTATATTTATTCCAGGCTGCTGGTGGATAAGAAATGGAAGCGGGTCATCCGGTATGCCATGGTGCTGTACCCCGTGGTATTCCTGGTGAACGTCTTTTTCGTGGAAGGCTTTTACAGATTCCACACGATCAGCTACAGGGTCGGTTCGGTGATGATCGTTTTCTGGTGCTATCTCTATCTCCGGCAACTGATGAGGAGCGAAGCGACGGAACCGATCTTCCGGATACCGGCTTTCTGGATCAGTACGGGTCTGCTGTTCTTTTATACCGGTTTCTTTTTTTACATGTCCGCCGGCTATATCCTGCTATACACCAATGTGATCATCGACAAGGTGATCTGGTATGCCATCAGTGGCACGTTGAATGCCATCCTTTACGGCTGTTTTCTCATCGCTTTCATCTGTCAGGGTTTATGGAAAAAGAAATAATACCTATCGTGCTCGTGGGATCTTGCATTACGCTGCTGCTGGCCGTGTTCCTGGTATCATTTGTCTACCTGTACCAGCGAAGGCAGTTTGCTTTCCTCCGGGAGAAGCAGCAGATCCGCGGCCAGTTCCAGGAAGAGTTGCTGAAGACGCGGCTGGAGATACAGGAGGAGACCTTCCGGTCGATCAGTGAAGAGATACACGACAATATCGGTCAGACGCTCAGTTTCATCAAGCTGAACCTGAATACGATGACCCCGTCGCTGCCGGACCGCCAGGAGGAGAAATGGCGCGAATCGAAGGACCTGCTGACGAGAGTGATCCAGGACCTGCGGGGTCTGTCGCGAACATTGAATACGGATTTTATCCGCGATATCGGCCTGGTCAGTGCGGTACGGCAGCAGCTGGGGATGCTCGAGCGTTCGGGGTTGTACAAGATCCAGCTGGAATTGCTGGGAGAAGAAAAGGCGCTGCCGGCCAACAGGGAGCTGGTCGTTTACCGGGTGATCCAGGAGCTGCTGAACAATATTGTCAAGCATGCGGAAGCCACGGCCATACACCTGCGCATGCGGTACGAGTCGGAGCTGCTGGCCGTCGTTGTGGAAGATGACGGTGTAGGGTTCGATCCGGAGCATCTTGCCGTCCAGGAACGCAGCGGTATCGGGTTGCGGAATGTCCTGAACAGGATCTCGATGATCAATGGAACCGCGACGATCCAAAGCGCGCGGGGAGCGGGGACAAAAATCACGCTGCACCTACCTCAAACCGAAGCTATATGAGCACTGGAAAAATCAGGATCGCCCTCGCCGACGACCATTCGCTGATCCGTAAAGGACTGGTCGAGCTGATCAATACTTTCGATAGGTATGAAGTGATCTTCCATGTGGGTAACGGGCAGGACCTGATCAACCAGGTATCCGCCGGCATGGTGCCCGATATCGCGATGCTGGATGTCAATATGCCGAAAAAGGACGGATATGAGACGGCGGCCTGGCTGAGAGCCAACTATCCGGATGTCCGGGTACTGGGGCTGAGCATGTACGACGAGGAGCGGGCGATCATCCGGATGTTGAAAAATGGCGCAAAGGGATATATTTTCAAGGATGCCGAGCCTGCTGAATTGAAGGAGGCATTGGATTCCATTATGAAAAGAGGGTATCATTATTCGGAACTGGTGACGGGGCATCTTATCCACAATATCAATCGTGAAGATGAGAAGGGGATGGCGCGGGCCGGTGACGACTTCAGCGAGAGGGAGATGGAATTCTTCCGGTGTGTCTGTACGGAGATGAGCTATAAGGAGATCGGGGAAAAGATGCATCTCAGTGCGCGGACGATCGAAGGTTACCGGGATGCATTGTGTGAAAGACTTGGTTTGAGGTCGAGAGTGGGGCTGGCGTTGTATGCGTTAAAGAATGGGATCATTAATTTGGAGCAGATCGATTTCGGGTGACGGGTCGGCGACGTTCGTCGCTCAGATGCATTTATTTGCGGCATTGCTCCACTCGAGCTGGACATTGTGCCAGCCTCGCACAGCTCGTGCGAGCTGGTACCCGTGATGGCATCGATGAGCGGGAGGCCGGCGAGACAGCCGTCGCAGGAAGGATAGGGCAAGGGAGCTGGGTTTCGGTATATACCAACCGTAAAACCCCGAAGCCGCCTATTCGAACGGGACCTGAACGGTTACGGTGGCGCCTTCGCCGGGGCGGGATTGAATGGAGCAGGAGCCGCCGGTGAGGCGGGCGCGGTTGAGGATATTCTGGAGCCCGAGGCCGGTGGAATGCCGGAGGGTGTGTTCGGCGTCGAAGCCTTTGCCGTCGTCGCGGATGCGGACGCGCAGCTGGCCCGAGAACCAGGTGAAGCCGATGTTTATACTGGACGCGCACGCGTGCTTGAGGCAGTTCTGAAGACATTCCTGGATGATCCGGAACAGGATGAGCTGGCGGTCGTCTTTGATGCGATATTCCTGGCCTTCGGAGGTCACGGAGATGTGAATGTCGCCGGTACGGGTGATGCGTTGCACCTCTTCGTCGACGGCGGCGCGGATATTGAAGGCGAGGATATGGCCGGAGTGCATGCCCTTGGCGAGATCGCGGAGCTCCTGCAGCGAGCGGCCAACGTTCTCCCGCGCGGCGTTGAGGAGATGGAAATCGATGTTCTCTTCTTCCCTGAAGCTGCTGAGCTGTATCGTGGCGAGGCTAAGCAGCTGGCCGACGTTGTCATGGATCTCTTCGGCGAGATAGGTGAAGGTCTGTTCCTGTATCTCGAGGCGGGCCTGGGTAAGCTGCTGGTCGAAAATGGCCTGCATCTCGCGTTTTTCGCGTGCGGCCTGTCGTCGCCGGTAGTTGTAATAGCGCAGCATCGCGAGGAAGAGGATGCCGAAGAAAAGCAGGACGATGATCACTGCCAGGATGGTGGTTATTATTTGCTCCTTTGAAGCTGGCATAACAGGAAGGCATAGCTATAGCCGCTGTACAGCACCGCATTGGCGGCCGGCATGATGGCAATATACAGGTTTTTGTGGCTGATCTCAAGGCCGTTCTGAATAATAAATTTGTATATCCCGAGCACGATGAGGCTTACGAGGTTAAACAGTAGGATCATGGCATTGACCCAAAATATGGGGTCCTGAAGCAAGCCTCCTTCGTCGTCTTTGCGGATGGCGAGACGGGTGAGGACGAGACAGGACAGGATGATGCACGCCAGGCTGATGAGCTGAGCGGAGAAGGTATCGACGTCGTACCGGCCCTGTATGAAGAAATAATTGATGACGAGGAAGACCTCGACTGCTGCGCCTGTCCAGAACAGGCGGCGTTTGTCCCTCCGCGTTCCATCGAGCATACTGGCGAAGAGCACGAAAAACAGCGGGGTGGACAGCAGGAAATAGATGTTATAGATATAATAATTGCCTTTCGTGTGAAACAGGGCGAGGTGATTGGACCCCAGGATCTCGGTGACATTGTCGAGTATCAGGATAGGGATGAGGATGCCCAATGAAAAAGCGTTCAGCCCCTTGCGGCATACGAGCGCCATCAAAAGGCTGAACAGCTGAAAATATTGAAAGTATTTTATTTCCATGGATCAGACTTCGCCGATCAGGGTTCGAGACCGCCGACCTCGGAACCGCCGCCTCCGGTACCGCCGCCGCTGAGTGTGAGCGCCCTGGTCTTCAACTTAGGAGCCGATGAAGTGTCGATGAGCGTGGGTACGAGGAAATAGGTGATGCGACCAACGTGCGATGGCGGCATGTTATAGGCCGTCGCGAGGTCCTGGGTAATGATACCGGGAAGGACCTGGATATTGACATTGGCGCCTTTCCCCGCGGAATCGATCGACAAGGCGAGGCTGTCCAGCAAGTGCCGCAGCGAGGTATAGGTGAACGACTCGCTGAGGGTTATCCGAAGTGTCGCCGGCGGGCATTTTTGTATCGGCACGGCGGGTGAGTCTGTGGTAATGCCGTACTGGGCCATGAGGGTTTGATAGGCCTGGAGACAGGGGGCGATCTGGCTTGCCGGGACATACCGGCCGCCGCCGCCATGCGGATTGGGTGTGACGCTGTCCAGCGCGGACGTGCCGGCGCCGGAGGCTGGAGCGGTGGTACTGGTGGGGCTTTGGCATGAGAGGAGGGCGAGGCCGGCAAGGGTTGCCAGCGCGATAAAGGTTTGTTTCATGCGGAATTGTTTAGGTATTAAGTAATTGGCGCAATATAAGAGAAAACCCGGAGGGGGGATACGGGAAAAACACCCAATATTTGTCAAACTTTTGTGGGGGTGGCGCGGGGGCGGGCAGATTCATTGCTACCAAAGCACAAAAAAGGGTACAGCCCACAGATTGTTTCCGAAGGGCGCGACATCTTTTCCGGAATAAAGCACGATCCCGCCTATAAAATCTTTTCCGGCTAGTTCCTGGAATACCCTGATGCCTTTGAAGTCATCCATAGTTACGGTCTCTGCTCGTTTGACCTCGATCGCCAGAACGGACCCGTCCGGCTTTTCCAATATGAAATCTACCTCTTTGCCATCGCTGGTACGGAAATGATACAGTTCGGCCTTTACGTCGCTATTGCACAATTGCTTTAAGAGCTCTGTGGCTATGAAATTCTCTACCAAGTGTCCAAAAAGGTCCGGCTTTGTCACGGCGACATCGTCGATATCATAATCGAGCAGGTGACATATCATGTTCGTGTCGATCAAATAGCCTTTTGAAGCCTTGACCAGCCGCTTGCCCACGTTTCTATGCCAGGGCTTGACGTCAATCGTCAAAAACATGAGTTTGAGAATTGCCCGATATGATCTTCCAGTAACAGAATTCAGCCCCACTTCCCTGGCAATATCGGAGTCATTCATCAGGCCGCCGGTACGGGTTGCCAATACTGCCAACAAATGCGGTAACAAGGAAATTTTTTCGAGTTCTGAAATCTGGCGGACATCCCTTTGCAGAATCGAAGTGATATAGCCATCGAACCATATTCGCCGGTCAGCCCTGTCGGCTTGCGTGATTTCAGGGAATGTGGCGAGCTTGATGGCGCTTAACAATGAGAAAGCCCGATCGCCCGTCGTTCTGAAATCCAATCGCATCAAACGTTCTATTCCGGCCGGATTGCCATCCGTTGCCTCCGACACGGTTAAAGGGTATAGCGTAAGGATAGCCATTCGGCCTACCAGAGGATCTGCCAATTTAGGCAAAGCCCTGATATTCGCAGAGCCTGTCAACAAATATTTGCCGTTTGCAGACGACCGATCTTTGAGCCTGGCTTCGTCTACGACGCTCTTTAAAGCCCTGAAAAGTTGCGGGGCCAACTGGACCTCATCTATAATTACCGGCCGGCCATGATAGCCGGTCAGGAATGCTTCGGGCGCCGATGAAGCCGACGCGAGCAAAACAGGACGATCGAGTGTAGCGTATGGCGCCGGCTCGTCGCCGGAGGAAAGTTCTCCGGCAATGGTTTGCACCAGGGTGCTTTTTCCGGTTTGTCTGGCGCCATTCAAAAAAACAATTGGACTAACTTTAAGCGCTTCTTTTAGCCGGGGAGTTATATGGCGTTTGAAATACGTCAAATCGTTGTTTTTGCAAATTTAAAGATTGCCTTTTAAATTTTGAAACAAAGATTTTAGATTTACATATTAATGTTGTCAGCAATTGATAATCAAATAGTTAATTTTTAACGGGCAAATCGGAAAGGAGGCCGTTGAATCTGGGGGCTCCGAGGCTCGAGGTCGCGGGTGAGGGGGTCGGCGGCGGGCCTATGAGGGCTATTACCTAAATTTAAGAGTTTTTACGTAGGGGCTTTTAAGTTTACCGATGAAAGATGGGAAAAGAGGGCTTGCGATTATGGGATAGGGGTGGGAGTGTCGTTCCTTTGCCCCTGTGGATCTGATAGCATCCTGATCGCTCATCGCCAAATGGCCCGTTGCTTAATCCAACATCCTCAAACATCCATCCCTAAGCCTAACATAGGCCCGCTGTACGGCGGGTTTTTTTGTGCGTGTGAGTGAGGGTTGCCCGCTGTACGGCGGGTTTTTTTGTGTATGTAGGTGGGGAGGTTTGCCCGCTGTTGATGGCGGTTTTTTTTGTGCGTGGAGGTGAGGGATGCGCTGGCGATGTGAGAGCAATGCGCGCCGGTATTTGCGGTTAAATGCAGGTTGTTGACAGATGTTGATCAATTCGTACAAAGAAGAACCGGGGAAAAGATTTGCGCGAAGAAAAAAAAGAAAAATAAGCTGTGCGTAAGCAAGATATGGGTGGGGAAAGTGTAATCAATATAGATGATCCGGCGATGAAAATTTTGGATGAAGAAATGGTTAAGAATGTGGTCTCAACGTTGCTGTTATGCTAACGAGTGTTAGCCGATCCTGCACAACTAAACTTTAAAGCTCAATGATTAGTATCAACGAGGATTTTTCTCTTTTCGATGATTTTCGGGAAGGGTCCAGGAAAGCTCTCGGCCGTTATTTCGGCCACTATGGTGAAGGTATCCATTATTTATTGGAGAAAAAAACGGGAAACGCCAGGGTTGCCAAAGAAGCCGCCATGGAAGTCTTCACCATATTATATGAGAGTCGCGATAATATAGCGTCTCCGAGTCAGCTGTGGTCCTTTCTTTACTCGACGGCGACAACCGTTGCATTAAAGTATATAAGGGAGCGTGAGGGCTCCGATATCGATCTATTCAAGCCGCTGGGCGAACGGCATCCCGAATCAGATAAGAACGAGAAAAGAAGGGTGCAGGTGATCATGGACCCTGGGCTCGCAAGGGCAATCGCTAAATTGACACCCAGACAAAAGGAAGTCGCTGAGCGTTACCGCGCCGGAATGAAGACCCATCAAATCGCCAACTTCCTTGGAATCGAGCCTCAAACTGTCCTGAATCATAAAACTCATGGTATTAACCGTCTCAAACTCGCATTCGGGGAAAAATGGATAGAAAATAATCCGTTTCTGGCATAGTTGAAAACGCTCATCGTTGCATGATATTAAGGATGGACCTCTGAAATCCGTGACACTAAACCCCTTTTGCACAGAAAACCAGTAACTTAATTATTATGACCCCCCACGATGACCGGATCACTGCCTTAATGATCAAATATGCCCGCCGAGAGAAGCTTACCGATGAGGAGATGCGGATGCTGGAGGAATGGTGTCAGGAGTCTCCCGAGAATCAACGGCTGGCGGAAGAATTCGGCGACCTGGAATACGTGAAATCGGAGCTGTCCAAGCTGAAGGATGCCCCGATGGAAGAAATCTGGCAGGGAATCAATCAATATTTGGACGAGATCGGCGCTCCCGATGACCGCGACAAGCCCAATGTATGGAATGAACCGGTTCCGTCACGCCGGATATGGGGATTGCAGCGTTGGGTATCGATGGCGGCGGCAGTCATCGTCTGTGTAGCCGGCTTTTGGATACTATATCATAAACAACGCGTACCTGAAACCACGAACGCAGGGGCTAAAATAGCCAAGCGAACGGCCGCGCAGGATCTCGTGGCCGGGGATAATGAAGTCGTCCTGACGGGTAATGATGACAGTAATGTCGAAATGACGACCAAGCCAAAAGGGACGACCATCCGGTGGACGGCGGGCAACTATGCTGAAAAAACGGGTTCGGATCAGCTGGCTTTGTACGGATGGGATCAGCAAGCCGATGGGGATGGCGGTGTGAAGCCCTCGTCGGATGGAGGGGTGCGGGAATGGTCTGATGGGAAGGTGCGCAAAAGTTCGGATGGAGGGGTGCGGGAATGGTCGGATGGCGGAAGACTGCAGTCGGACACGGTCTGGAAAGCGATTGCTGTGGGCAAAAACTGCTCTCCGTTTTTCGTCCGGTTGCCGGATGGCAGCAACGTTTGGCTGGCCGGCGGAACGCGGCTCTGGTATCCTGTCGGAAACGGGAAGGACCCGGCGACCTATATCGTCGATGGGAAGGCCTTTTTCGATGTGCGAAAGGATGAATCGCGAATTTTTACGGTAAGGACTTTCGACGGCGGAAGGGTCGAGGTATTAGGGACGACGTTCCTTGTAGAGACCAGCAAAGAAAAAGGCAACCTCGTCGCGCTGCTGACCGGTAAAGTGCGCGTACATAGCGGAACCGGTCATGCGGAATTGAAGCCGGGCCAAGAAGCGGCAATGGGTTCGGACCGGGTAGATGTCCTGCCGCTCCGGGATTCAGCAGCGGCCATGGCCTGGGTCGAGTCATCGCGCTATTTCCATTTCAACAATACAAAATTCACCGATGCGGTGGATGCCGTCGCTTCGCTGTACGGTTATACCGTCGACAACCCAAAAGGTTTGCAGGGGATACCGATCACCGACAATCTGCCGAAGGGGTTAACACCCGAAGGAGTCGTGTCCCTGATCGGCCAGATCGAACACGGGGTACTCTATGTGTGGGTGCGGGACCGGGTGATCCATATCTCGAACAAACCGCCGCCGCATCAATAACGCTTTCTTGCCATATACCGTTAAACCGCCTATTAGAGAATGGATACCGGCCTTGTCCCAAGGACCCGGTATTTCGTTCTTTTCCTAACCTGTTCAACCAAAAACTGCGAGCCAATGAGGAAACTCCTGGCATCGATGATCATCCTGTTCTGTTGCGAATTTTGCCAGGGCCAACCGGGCGCCGAAACCCGGAAGAGCTGTTCTTTTTCAGACCTGATCCGGCTGCTGAAAGAGCGCAACTATGAAGTGGGTTATTCGCCCTTGCTGGCGGGTCGTATCCAACCGGTCGAGATGGATCTGTCACCCGGCATGACGGTGGACTCGCTCCTGAAAGAATGGCTGGCTGGTCTGCAGGTCAGGTACCAGATCCAGCAGGAGCAGCACCACATCACGCTGTCTTTCGAAGGCAGCGCCAGTACGGACGCCTCCATTTTCAAAGACGTCGAAGGGGATGTCGTCAATACCTCGGGCGATCTTTTGCCGGGCGCAACGGTGACGATCGCAGGAACTCCGAAAGCCGCATCAACGGACAATAACGGTCATTTTTGGTTGCCGGCGAGAAGCTACACCACCAACGTCGTCATCAGTCATGTCGGCTGTGAAACGAAGACGTTCACCCTCTCCAACAAACGTCCTCAACGGATCGTGCTGCAATCGGCGCCAGAGGGACTGGATCAGGTGGTGGTGCAGGCGTATGGCAGGACCTCACGGAGAGTAAGTACCGGCAACATCCATGTCGTGAGCAGTACCGACGGTTTCGACGTGCCGAGCGGGAGTCTACAGGACGCGCTGGAGGGGATGGTGCCCGGTCTCTTCATCAGCGAACCGAATGGTACGGCGGGCAGCGCCAAAACGTTGTCATTGGGGGGCACCCATTCGATACAGGGCAATAACCAGCCTTTGTATGTAGTAGATGGCGTACCGCTGGCTGCAGACGGATTCCTTTCGCCGATAGGGTCGGGAACGGCCCAGGGTCCCGGTGGCGCGAACTCGCTGAATTTTATCGCTCCCGAGAATATCGCCAGTATCGAGGTGCTGAAGGATGCATCGGCAACGAGCATCTACGGAAGCAGGGCTTCGAACGGCGTTATACTGATCACGCTGAAGACGGGCAAGGCGGGGCCCATGCGGATGTCGTTCGATATGAATGCAGGAGCAGAACGCGTAGTGCATTCGAGTCCCTTGTTATCGACCGTGCAATTCCGGAAATTGCGTGAAGAGGCGGTGATGAATGACGGGTTGACCGTGGACCCTAACTCGGTACCCGAGAATTATTCACCCTGGGACAGTACGCATTATACGAATTTTCAGCAGACAACGACGGGCGGGACGGCCAGTGTCTGGAATGCCGGTCTGCAGGCTACCGGGGGAAGCGCGAGGAGCAATTATCTTTTGTCGGGTCAGCTTCATCGCGAAACGATGGTCTTTCCGGGGTCGACGTATGACGAGCGGCGGTCGTTGTTCACCTATATTCATAGTCAAAGCGAAGACGGGAAACTGCTGTTCAATTTCTCAGGGCTGTATAGTTCGGAGGGGAATCATCTCCCTGCAAAAGATTATACGCAATTTGCCTTACTGGCGCCCAGTGCACCGGCATTTACCAATGCCGAAGGAGTATCGCAGTGGGGTACTCAGCCTTTATCCTTCGTGAATATCCCGGCGCAGGCGAATAACGATTATTTGGGCAATGTTTACACGTTGTTCGGTCATCTTCAAATCAACTGGAAGATCAAGAAGCATCTTTCGCTGGAAGAAAGTCTTGGTTATAACGGCGTGCTGACGACGGAACAAACCTCGACGCGTCGGGCGGGTCAGGACACTACGAATGGCGGTGGTCTGGGACAGGCGACGCTGGCGCACAATCAGTATACGCACGCGATGACGGAGACCATGGTCCGCTGGACGGGCGATCTCGGGCCGGGCCGGCTGGAGGGTTTGCTTGGCGTGGACTACCAGCAGCGCAATACGCAGTATAATTCATTCCAATCAAACGGTTATCGTGACGATGCATCATTGAGTGCAGGGGTCGGGGCGGCTTCGTATGTGCCGATGAGCAACAGTGTCCCGTACCGCTATGCCGCCTTGTTCGGGAGGGCCATTTACAATGTAGCAAACAAGTACCTTTTGACGGGCTCGTGGCGGCGGGATGGCAGCAGCCGGCTGGGCGATCAGCAACCTTATGGCGATTTCTGGGCGGTGAGTGGCGCATGGGTATTTAGTGAAGAAAATTTTTTTGGGGTTGATACAGGTATTGTCAGCCTGGGGAAGATCAGGGCTAGTTATGGCACGACGGGAAATGAGCCGAACGACGATAACCAGTACATGGAAGTTTATACCAGCACCAGCGCGTTCCCGTCGAGAGGATACCAGGGACAGCAAGGTTTGCAGCCCCTGACGCTTGCGAACCGGCAATTGCACTGGGAGTTGAACTACCGCGAAGAGGTGGGGTTGGAGATGGAGCTGTTTCGTCACCGGATGTGGTTCTCGGCGGCCTACTCGCGAAGCTGGACCAGGAACCAGGTGATCAATACGATACCGAGTCCTGTGGCGGGGATCAACAAAGTGCTGGCGAACCTGCCCGGCGTCAATGTCGAGAACAACGCGCTTGAAATCGAACTGCAGGTAAACAAGGTATCGCTGGGATCTGTGGCATGGACATCTTTACTCATGCTGACGGTGCCGCGGAACAAGCTGGCGGCGTGGCCGGGGTTGCAGCACTCGAGCGATTCGAATATCTATACCGTCGGGCATTCGGTGACGGCGGTAAAGGGTTATCATTGGACGGGAGTCGACACCAAGACCGGCTATTATACTTTTCAAACGACTAATGCCAACGGATCGCCCGGGCCGTCGGAAGAAGTGCCCAGTGCCGGTCTCGACCCAGTCTATTATATGGGGTGGAAGAATAGCTTTCGAGCCGGCAATCTGCAGCTGGATCTTTTGCTGGATTATCGCCGGCAGCGCGGGTATAATCCGTTGGTCACGCTGGATCAGCAGCTATCGCAACTCTCTCCAAACGGACCGGGGAGCCAGGGTTTGCTACAATTGAGCAATGGGCCGGTGGAATGGCTGGATCATTGGCGGAAGAGCGGAGATATGAGCCAGCAGCAGCGCGTGTCGTCCGGTCAGGATCCTGTGGCAGCCGCCCGGCTTTACGACTATACCATCTCGGATGCGGGTAGCATCGATGCCTCCTATCTGCGTCTCCGGGACATTACTTTGAGCTGGCATCTGCCGGAGGCTCTTGTATCGAAATGGAAACTTCAGGGAGCCAGGATCTTTGTAAGAGGCCAGAACCTGCTGACCGTGACGAAATTCCCGGTTACCGATCCGGAGACGCAGAACCCGACCGTATTGCCGCCGATGAGGGTGGTCGTAGCGGGACTGCATTTAACTTTTTAATTATGAGTTACCAACGAAAATACTTGCCGTATATCTGTTTGTTTTTGCATGCGGCCATGTCTTTCCTGTCGATGGGCTGCAGGAAGTTGACTCAAACCGACCCTGCCTCCGATCTACTGACGGTGTCGAGGGTCTTTTCGAGCGATGCCACTGCGGAGGAGGCGATGAACGCCTACTATATTTCGGCGCTTTTTGCGTCGAGGTCATTTATGAATGGCGGAATCTCGCTTGACGCGGGGTTGAGCGCGGATGAGCTGGATTGCAAAATAAAGCCCATACCGCCGGAAGACAGTTTCCGACGGAACGAGTTAATGGCCAACAGTATTCTCTCCAATAACCTGTTCGGTGGCGCCTATAGCCTGATTTATCAACTAAATTCGATGCTGGAGGGGATTGCGAAGTCGATGGGTATGTCGGCAGCGGTGAGGAGCGAGTTGAAGGGCGAAGCTGAGTTCAACCGTGCTTTCCTTTATTTCTACCTGGTGAACCTTTATGGGCCGGTGCCGCTGGTTTTGGGAACGGATTTTTTACAAAATGAGCGTCTGCCGAGGGCCGCGGCGGATAGTATATATGCGCAGATCGTCAGCGATCTGGAGGACGCGCAACAATCGCTACCGGCTGATTATATCGATGCCGCGGGGTACGCTGGAGATCGTACCCGGCCCAACCAGGCGGCGGCCACGGCGTTGCTGGCGAGGATATGTTTGTACCTGGGGCATTGGGCATCGGCGGACAGTGCGGCTTCGGTGGTGATCGCCAATGCACGTTATCAAATGGAATCAAATCTGGACGACGTATTTCTTTCGGGGAGCCGGGAAGCCATCTGGCAGCTGCAATCGGTACATGGAGCAGAGGCCGACTCGATGGTCTATCTTTTTATGATGGGCCGACCAGGACCGGCATTTGTGTTTACAGCAGACCTGCTGGGCGACTTCGAGACGGGCGATTTGCGGCGGCAACATTGGACGAAGAGTTCGATCTATGGCGGTGTCACGTATTCCTATCCCTACAAGTACAAATCGCTAAATGGCGGCGCGACGCAATACGAAACGGTATTGCGGCTGGCGGAACAATATCTTGTCCGGGCGGAGGCCCGGGTGCAGGAAGGAAATCTTGCGGGCGCTATGGCCGATCTTAATACCATCCGGAGCAGGGCCGGACTTGCCAACACTACGGCAACAACGACGGCGGCCGTAATGGCCGCCGTCTTACAGGAGCGCCGCATCGAACTAATGACGGAATGGGGTCATCGCTGGCTCGATCTGAAGCGGACGGGTCAGGCAGATGCCGTACTCTCCGCAGAAAAATCAGGATGGAATCCTTACGATGCGCTTTATCCTATCCCGACAACCGTCATCCAACAAAGTCCGGGGATGCAGCAAAATCCGGGTTACTAAAAATGCACATAGAGATAGGCGGCAGGGTAGGCGATATGCGGCTGATTGGGGTTCATATAGCCTTCTTCTATCAGAGTGCCACCCATAGGATTGGTGTCGATCTCATAACCGGGGTAGTAATACTGGCCCATCTCCCAGACTTCCATATTCAACGTCTCATAGTCGTTGTACGAATCGTCGGAATACCAAAACCAATAATAAACGTACGTGAATTTCTCTTTGACAAAGGGGACGTGAATGCTGGAGTAGCGGGGTTTGGCGATCGTGTTGCTGTTGTTCGCTGGTGTGGCGGGAGCGGTAGTGAAGGCTGCGCCGGACAAAGCGATGGTCATTACCAGCGCGATGGCCGGCAGACCGATGGATAAGCGTTTCATTATTTGCGCCGCGTTTTGAGTCAAAATGCGGCCAAAACTTTAGATTAAAAAATAGGATGCCTGAAGCCACCGGGGTGGCTTGTCAATAAGACCCTTCTGAATGTGGTGTAAGTAGATTCCTATAGGAGAAAAGTGCAGGTAAACACGGAGCTCGGGGACAAAAGTAGAGACCCGCGGTGCAACAGGTCTGCGGGGAAAAGAAATTTTTGGAGGAAAAAAAGGAAATTTCCGGGAGGACGGCGTCAGGGCGTCACGGTGAGGTGTTTGTCTTCGAGCTTGAAGTGGATGTGGTCGCCTTCGAGGCCTTTGAGGACAGTGGACAGCGGCATGCTGCGCTGGATCCTACCCATGAACTCCTGGGGTGGGATGTCGCCCTGGTATTCGACGGTGATATCGTACCAGCGGGCGAGCTGACGCATGGTCGTCTGGAGGCTGGCGTGGTCGAAGTGGAAATAGCCGTTCTTCCAGGCCGTGATCTCGGCGACATTGACGTGGTGGAGGGTGGTGAGCCGGCCCTGCGCATCGAGAACGGACTGGTCATCGGGTTTCAGCAGGGTATTGGCGCCCTCGCGGGTATAGCGGATGCTGCCATCGACGAGGGTAGCGCGTTCGGTGGATTCGTCGTTGTAGGCCATGATGTTGAACCCAGTGCCGAGTACATCGATGGTGCCGCCGTCGTGGCCGGCGACGCTGTTGTGAATATGGACGCGGAAAGGGCGGACGGCGTCTTTGGCGACCTCGAAATAGGCTTCGCCGTCGAGCTCGACCTCGCGGGTCTTGCCGGTGAATAATACCGGGTAGCGGAGCGAGGAGGCGTTGTTGAGCCAGACCCTGGTGCCGTCGGCGAGGGCCAGCGTGAACTGACCGGCGCGGGGCGTGGAGAGGACGTTGTAGATCATGACGGCCGGCTTTTCGGTGGAGGCCTTGTTATAGGCCAGCAGTCCGCCTTGTTTGGCTATGGCCGTATTGCCCTGGTTGGTGAGGACGCCGTTGGCGCTGGAATCGAGATCGATGTGGCTGCCGTCGGAAAGGGTCAGCAGGGCGCGGTTGCCTCCGGGTTGTACGTCAGTGGAGGCGATGGCGGGAGCGGGGGCGGCGGTCGGTGTGGTGTTGTGGCGGGCGACCCAGAGGATGGCGCCTGTGATGCCGGCGACCAGGAGGGAAGCAGCGGCGATGTAACGCCAGGGGCGGCGTTTGGGCATCGTGATGACGGGGGTTTCGGGCCAGAAGCCTTCGGCCTTTATACCTGTCTCGAGTTTGTCCCAGATGCGGGTGATGCGGGACTCGTCGATGGTGGTCAGGCTGGCTTTGGTCCATTCGGGTTCGGTGCGGAGCTGTTCGAGCAGTTCGGCCCTGCCCTGGCCAAGGGCGATCCAATCGCGGAGGATGGTTTCTTCTTCCGGCGTCAGTGGTTCTTCCCGAACGTATTTGATGGCGATCGGGTCGATATTGAACGAATCTGGTTGGTCCATAAGCTATTTAGCGTTAGCCCACGCTATACAGGGTACACGGAATGGTTAACCCATTAACCACCCGAATGCGTTAAGATTTCATTAATTATTTCATTAGGAGGAAGGCTGCTGCGAGGATAAACCCGGGGACGCCATCGACGAGCCATTTGAATCGAAGGCTGCTTTTCCGCAAGGAGTCCAGGGCTTTGGTCTTATGGTTAAGGACGGTTTGGGGGCTCAACTGAAGGAGCTCGGCAATTTCCGTCGTATTTTTTTGTTCGAAGAAATAGAGCCGGAGGATGGTCTTGCGCTGGCGGGGGAGCCGGTCTATTTCGCGGTTGATATCCTGCAGGAGGATGGACCGGACCCGTTCGGTCTCGACGTGTTCATCGACGCCAGATTCGAGATAGGCGATATCCTGCTGGCTTTCCCTGACGCGCGTCCGGGAGCGGAGGTAGTCGATGGCCTCGTTGCGGACGATGACGTAGAGCCAGCGTTTGATGTGTTCGTAGGTGCGCATGTCTTCGCGGGCGTGGAAGAGCTTGTGGAAGCCATTGGCCACGATGTCTTCGGCATCGGCCTGGTTGCGGATGATGTTCTCGACGAAGTAGGTCAGGGGGCGGACCGTGTGGTCATATACGATCCGGAAGGCCTCTTTATTGCCTTCGCGAAAGGCCGTCATGATGGCCTCTTCGTTCGTGTACAGCGGTTGTTCTGGTTTTCGTTCTGCCTGCATTCGGAATATACGGACTGATCCATGTTTTGAATGAAAAACGGCAATCGCCAAGCTGGACGGAGTCCAGCCGAGAGATAGTAGGATAATAGTTCAAAAGGCCGGCTGGTGCCGAGGCGATGCAATCGAAGACGCTGAGGTCTCATGCAGCTAATGAGGAAAAGTTCGATGGAGATGGTTGGGCAGCAAGATGCCTGCACTAAGTTACAAACTTTTTTTTCATATGGAAGTATCCACTTTAATTTTTGAAGTGTCCCGGATGGGGCCGGGGCGGGGTCGGGGTAACTGGGGAATTTGGGGGATTTG